>Ga0209536_100004249_pt1 | contig 22624 bp, 18 predicted proteins | sample DeeMarSeWOR28_12_FD_187461 | JGI IMG/M metagenome (GOLD analysis project Ga0209536, IMG submission 187461) | Marine sediment microbial communities from White Oak River estuary, North Carolina - WOR-2-8_12 (SPAdes) (version 2) | ecosystem: Environmental > Aquatic > Marine > Intertidal zone >... | reverse complement strand
TAAAGATATCGCGGTGTTCAGTCGCCAATTGGCCACTATGATGTCAGCGGGTGTACCTTTGGTGCAGGCGTTTGAAATCGTCGGTCGAGGCCATGAAAATCCCAGCATGCAAGAATTGATTATGGCAGTGAAAGCCGATGTGGAAAGCGGTACTGCGCTGGCGGAATCCTTGGCAAAACACCCACTGTATTTTGACGATTTGTTCTGCAACTTGGTCAATGCCGGTGAGCAAGCGGGTATTCTGGAGACATTGCTGGATAAAATCGCCACGTATAAAGAAAAAGTGGAAGCCATTAAAGGCAAGATCAAGAAAGCGCTGTTTTACCCTACCGCCATCATTATCGTGGCGTTTATCATCACCGCCATCTTATTGATATTCGTAATCCCGCAGTTCGAAGCCATGTTCCAAGGCTTCGGTGCCGACTTGCCGGCGTTAACCCAGTTGGTCATTGGCTTGTCGGCCATCTTCCAGGAATGGTGGTGGGCGATATTCGGCGGCCTAGGTGGGGCGATTTACGGTTTGGTGCAATTGAAAAAACGCTCCCGCAAATTCAATCAAAGCATGGATAGGGTCTTGTTGAAATTACCCATATTGGGTGAAATCGTCACCAAGGCGACCATAGCGCGATTCGCCCGTACCTTATCCACTATGTTCGCCGCCGGTATGCCTTTGGTGGAAGCCATGGAAACCGTGGCCGAGGCCTCCGGCAACTCCGTCTATACAGAAGCGATTTTGGGTATGCGCGATGAAGTAGCCACCGGTACACAAATTAATGTCTGCATGAAAGCCACCGGATTGTTTCCCAACATGGTGGTGCAGATGGTGGCTATCGGTGAGGAAACGGGCGCCATCGACAGCATGTTGGCCAAAGTGGCAGACTTCTTTGAAGAAGAAGTGGACAACATGGTGGACGGTTTGAGCTCATTGCTGGAACCGATGATCATGGCCGTATTAGGTGTGCTCATCGGCGGTTTGGTAGTGGCCATGTACCTGCCTATTTTCAAAATGGGCGAAGTGGTATAAAACTCGCAATCAAATCTTCTATTTAAAACCAATACCTTAACAGCAAAGCGCCAGTGCACCAGTGAGTCGCACCGGCGTTTTGCTTCTATCAAAAGCGAACTTGCATGGAATTGCTGCACCTACTTCAAACCAATAGCGTTTTTTTTCTCATCGTAGTGGGGATCGTAGGCCTCATGATTGGCAGCTTTCTGAATGTGGTCATCCATCGCCTGCCCATTATGATGGAGCGTACCTGGCAGCAACAATGTGAAGAGTTTTTATCAGAAGACAAAGACGACGAAAAGCAAACTCCCGCCAAAACACCAGAAAAATTCAATTTGATCATGCCCGGCTCCAAGTGCCCACATTGTGGCCACCATATTGGTCCGTTGGAAAACATCCCCGTCATAAGCTATTTGATTCTCAGAGGTAAATGTTCCTCTTGCGGGCAACGTATCTCGGTTCGCTATCCCATCGTCGAAGCGGTCACGGCAATACTATCCGTTATCGTGGCCTGGCAGTTCGGTTTCAGTTGGCAGACGGCGGCCGGCTTGGCGCTCACTTGGGCGTTGGTGGCCCTGACCATGATTGATTTTGACAAGCAATTGCTGCCCGATGACATCACTTTACCGTTTTTATGGATAGGCTTAATCTTGGCCATGAACGGGATATTCACCGACACCCATTCCAGTATCATTGGGGCGATGGCGGGCTATCTCAGCCTATGGTCGTTTTATTGGATCTTTAAAATCCTGACCGGTAAAGAAGGCATGGGCTATGGCGATTTTAAACTGTTAGCCGCACTAGGCGCATGGTTCGGTTGGCAGTTACTGCCCGTAATTATCTTATTGTCTTCATTTGTGGGTGCTGTGGTAGGCGTTTCCTTAATACTGTTTTTAGGCAGGGATAAAAACATACCCATTCCCTTCGGCCCTTATATCGCCACCGCCGGCTGGATCGCGATGTTGTGGGGGCAAGACATCACCAATACTTATCTGCGCTTTGCCGGCATAGCTCCATAGCGTCCGCTCAAGGTTTTTTAATCCCTCTTTTACTGCCGGCTGATTTTGACTATGCTGTGCCTATGCTTATCATAGGACTCACCGGCGGTATTGGCAGCGGCAAAACCACTGTCAGTGAGTTATTTGCCAAGTTAGGCGTTCCCATCATCGATACCGACACCATAGCCCATCAGTTAGTATCCCCTGGTCAAAGTGCTTTGGCACAAATCGTTGCGGAATTTGGCAAACAGATATTGACGACGGATGGCGAGTTGAACCGCGCCGCCGTGCGCGAACTGGTGTTTAACGACCCACAAAAACGCGAGGCGCTGGAGGCGATCCTACATCCGTTAATTCGGCAAACGGCGTTCGAGCAAATTTATAAACTGCAGCACAACTATTGTATTTTGGTAGTTCCCTTATTAGTGGAAAAAGGATGGTACACTATCGTCCATCGGGTGTTGGTGATAGACGCCCCGGTGGAACTACAACGTCAACGGGTAAAACAGCGCAGCGGTTTAAGTGATCGCCAAATCAATGCCATCATGAACCAACAAGCTACCCGGGAGCAACGGTTGGCCTACGCAGACGATGTAATAGTGAATAATCAACCGTTGCCACAAATAGAAAATGAAGTGAAAAAACTGCACCAAAAATACCAGGAGTTGAGTCGCCAAGCGGGCGATAGCGAAGAAAACGTGAACTAGGTCACATCGGCCAGCCCGCATTTCTCACCAAGGGACGAGATGATCGCACGGAGATTTGGATTTACAAGGGATTTTCCGAAGGAGCGGAATACCGGTTGTATTTCCGACTGAGGAAAATCCCTTGTGGATTTAAAGATCAAGCGAGGACTCCTCATCCTGGTGAGAAATGCGGGCTACACCTTTACACAACAACAATTATTGCCTTAAATACACATAGAATCTCAAAAACCTACAAAAACTGAATTATTGTGAGCGATACTACAATTACATATGTGCAGCCTCTGAACGAACGCCTGCGTTTTTTTATGCGCTTGTCGTTTTTGTTCAGCCAATTAAAACACGGCGCCAGTGGTGAAACCGTGCACGACAGTCACACCGCCATAACCACTTTGCTGGATATCTTAAATATTATTCAACAGCAAGACTTGAAAAAAGAGGTGCTCAAAGAGCTGGAACGTATCAATCAAACATTAATGCCGTTACAAAACAATACGGAAATAGAACACAGCAAATTAGAAGGCATACTTTCGTCGTTGAGCACTTACCGCAGCGAATTGCACGCCACCAGCGGCCCCATTGCCCATGAGCTGCGCGACCACGAATTCTTAAAAACCTTGCAACAACGCTATAACGTGCCCGCCGGTTTGTCTGAATGTGATCCACCCGTTTATAACCATTGGCTGCATAAGCCCATCGAGCAACGCAAAGCCGATCTATCGCAATGGTTGCAGGTATTCGAAACTTTGCACAACGCCATAGATCTTATCTTGCAGCTCATCAAACAAAGCGCCAATCCCGTGCGCAAGACTACTGACAATGGCATATACCAACAAACGTTGGACGCCAGTGCACCGTTTCAATTGGTTATGGTCACCTTACCCATAGATTCACGTTATTTCGCGGAAATCAGCGGCGGCAAACACCGCTTTACCATACGTTTTATGGATACGACCACCAAACCCCGGCCGGTGCAAACCAACGACGAAGTGTCGTTTGATTTATATTGCTGTGTGTTGTGAGGGTAAAAGGGTAACTGTGAATAAGTGACGATGGTAACGATTGTTAAATGCCCAACCTGCGAAAAACCGGTGGAGTGGAGTGAGAAATCGCCTTACCGACCGTTTTGCAGCGAACGCTGCCGGTTAATCGATTTAGGCGCCTGGGCCAGTGAAGATCACCGCATCCCCAGCGACACACCCGCAGATTTCCCGGATCAACAATCCAACGACGACAATCAATCCTAAACGGAATCCCTTTGACCACGCCACAAGGATCGAATTGCCGCAATGCCTTGGGCGCCATGCTCATACGCTGTTGGTAAATGATCCGCCGCCATTCCCCCCAACGCATACACAGGAAAGTTTGCCACGTCGGTTAATTGACGAAATTTTTTCCAACCCAGCTCGGCGGCGTCAGGGTGGGATTGCGTCGTTAAAACAGGGCCCAACACCGCGAAATCCAACTCGAGACGATTGGCCTGTGCGATCTCCTCGGCGTTGTGACAAGAAGCCGCCGCCCACAACCCCTTTCCCAAGGGCCGGGAAGGCAAGGCTTTTAGCCGCTGGCTATTAAGGTGCACACCGTGCGCACCGACACGCTCTACCCATACGGGATCGCTGTTTAACAATAACCGCGCGCCATATTGTTGACACACCGGTAACACTTCCCTGGCAAGAGCGGCATAGGATTGAGTGGACAGTTCAGGTGCACGCAACTGCACCAGAAAAATGCCGGCTTGCACGCTGGTCTCCAACTTGGTTAGAAAGCGCTCGATATCCGCACCGGGTGAGGGCGTAATGAGATACGCTGTTGGTAATTGCAGCGCCGTGACAATGGGCCGGTTGGCGGAGGGGAAATCGTATTCACCTAATTCATGGCTAGGCACCCAGCGCACCGGCTGCCCTTCCCGGCCATGCGGACTGCCGCTAAATTGACTCACTAGCCACACGTCCAACAACACCGATTTATCGGGATAGTCATAGTGCAAACGCAGCAAGGGTCGCGCAGATCGCGCAATAATACCGATTTCTTCGGCTAACTCCCGCCGCAACGCTTCGCTTACCGACTCGCCGGCTTCCAGTTTGCCGCCGGGGAACTCCCACAAACCACCTTGATGCACATGCTCAGGGCGGCGCGCAATCAATACTTCGCCGCACTCATTGGAAATCGCCGCCACGGCCACATGAACTTTTTGATTATCGGGCATTAGATCTGTGATTGGTGATTCGTGACAGGTCTAGTTGAATACGCTGCAAAGCGATTTTTATAGAACTAGCAACGAACCACTAATTACGCACAACTAAGTACGGTATTCAGCATTGATACGCACATAGTCATAGGAAAAATCGCAAGTCCAAACCCGCGTCTGAAATTCGCCGCGATTCAATTCGATTCGTACGGTAATTTCCTCCTGACTCATAACCTGTTGGCCTTGCGCCTCGGTGTATTCGCTTGCGCGACCACCATTTTGCACGATGCACACATCGTTCAAATAAATCTGGATTTTGGCCAAATCAAGATTTTCCAGTCCGGCACGTCCTACCGCCGCCAGAATGCGCCCCCAGTTGGGGTCGCTGGCAAACATGGCGGTCTTTACCAACGGTGAGTGCGCCACGGTAAACGCGACTTCGTCGCACTCTTGCTGCGTAGCACCGCCCAGCACATCTATAGTAATTAACTTGGTAGCTCCCTCGCCATCGCGCACCATATCCATAGCCAATTGCTCGCACAACTGCATAATTGTTTGTTTGAGAGGCGCAAAGGCGGGATGATCGCTAGAGGTGATTTCCGGCAAAGTAGCCTTACCGGTGGCGATCAAAATGGCGGAATCATTAGTGGAGGTATCGCCGTCGATGGTGATTTTATTAAACGTCTTTGAAACCACCTCGCGCCACAGCACTTGCAAAACCTCAGCACTGACTTTGGCATCGGTGGCTACATAGGCCAACATAGTGGCCATGTTAGGGTGTATCATGCCCGCGCCTTTGGCGATTCCGGTAACCACAATCGTCTCGCCGTCCACACTGATTCGCCGGCTTTGACCTTTGGGCACGGTATCTGTGGTCATAATGCCATGCGCCGCCTGCTCCCAACCCGCATCGCTCAGCCCGGCGACGGCTTGCGGCAATACGGCGGTAATTTTATTAACCGGCAAATGCTCACCGATCACACCGGTGGAAAACGGAAGCACTTGCTGTGGTTCGCATTTACACTGCTCGGCCAATGCTTCGCAGCACGCTAGCGAATTTTTCACACCAAGCTCCCCAGTTCCGGCGTTTGCATTGCCAGTATTGATCAACAAATAGTGTGGGCTTACTTGGCTTATATGATGCTTGGCCACACTAACCGGTGCGGCGCAGAAAGCATTTTGGGTAAACACAGCGGCGACGGCAGCCCCTTCGGCGATCTCCATCACCACCACATCCCGCCGGCCGGGTTTTTTGATGCCAGCACTGACCGTGCTCAAGCGAATCCCGGGGACGGGAGATAACTCAGCCAGTGTTGGCTTGCCCATTGTTCCCCCCGATGGAAAAAATCATCACTTACTGAATCTTCCCGTGACACTGTTTGTATTTTTTACCCGAGCCACAGGGACAGGGTTCGTTGCGCCCGATTTTGCGATCGGGACGTATGAACGGTTTCTTTTGCGCCACAGCGGCTTCGGCGTCTTCTGCGCTGGCTTCACTACCGCCCATTGCCGAGGCCTCCTGATGCTGAAAAGACATAGGCGCCTGAGCACGGCGTTGTTCTTCCACCGCTTGCACATCGGATTCGGCGCGTATCTGAACTTTGGAAATGATACTGACCACTTCGGTTTTAATCCGGTCAAGCATAGCGGAAAACAACTCAAAGGCTTCACGCTTGTATTCTTGTTTGGGATTTTTTTGCGCATATCCGCGCAAATGAATACCCTGACGCAAATGGTCCATAGTGCTCAAATGGTCTTTCCACTGCTCATCCAATACCTTGAGCATAATGGCTTTTTCAAAATGGCGCATGGTGTCCGCACCTACCATGGCTTCTTTTTCCTTGTAGGTGTTTTCCAACTCTTGTTCAATTTTTTCCCGCAAAGTTTCTTCATGCAGTGAATGATCTTTATCCAGCCATTGCTGCACTGGCATGTCTTGGCCAAATTCGGCTTCCAAAGCTTTTTCCAATCCGGGTACATCCCATTGTTCGTCCATACTTTGCGGCGGAATGTACATGTCAATTAAGGTATTGAGCACATCGTGGCGGATAGCTTGCACGGTGTCTGACACATCATTGGTAGCCATCAATTCAGCGCGCTGCTGGTAAATGACCTTACGTTGATCATTCGCCACGTCATCGTATTCCAACAACTGTTTGCGGATATCAAAGTTGTGGCCTTCCACTTTGCGCTGGGCGTTTTCGATGGCCTTGGTCACCCACGGGTGTTCTATGGCTTCGCCTTTTTGCATACCGAGCTTTTGCATCAAGCCGGATACCCTGTCCGAGGCGAATATACGCATCAGATTGTCTTGCAACGATAAATAAAACCGAGTGGAGCCGGGATCACCTTGGCGGCCGGAACGGCCCCGCAACTGGTTATCGATGCGGCGGGACTCATGCCGCTCGGTACCAATGACATGCAATCCACCGGCGTTCAATACATGCTCATGGCGCTGCTTCCATTCTTGATAGGCGTTCTCGCGGGCGCTTTGGTCGTTTTCCGCAATTTTTTCCAGCTCGGAATCTAAGTTGCCACCTAGAACGATATCGGTACCGCGGCCGGCCATATTGGTGGCGATTGTCACCGATCCCGGACGGCCGGCTTGAGCGACGATTTCCGCTTCCCTTTCGTGCTGCTTGGCGTTAAGCACTTCGTGCTTGATATTGGCTTTTTTCATCAAGCCATGTAAGTACTCAGATACTTCGATGGAGGCAGTACCCACTAACACCGGCTGGCCGCGCTCCAGGCAGTCTTTGATATCTTCAATGATGGCGTCGAATTTTTCTTCCGCAGTGAGGAATACCAGGTCACTATGATCCTTACGGACCATGTCTTGGTTGGTGGGGATAACCACAACTTCCAGTGCGTAGATTTGTTGAAATTCGAACGCTTCGGTGTCCGCGGTACCGGTCATACCCGCCAGCTTGTTGTACAAACGGAAGTAGTTTTGAAACGTTATAGATGCCAGGGTTTGGTTTTCCTGCTGAATGGGCACCCCTTCTTTGGCTTCCACAGATTGATGCAAACCGTCGGACCAGCGCCGGCCCGGCATGGTGCGGCCGGTAAACTCATCGACAATGACCACTTCGCCGTTGCTGACAATGTAATCCACATCTTTTTGAAATAAATGATGGGCGCGCAAAGCGGCATTTAAATGGTGCATAAGGCGGATATTGGCCGCATCGTACAAACTGTCGGTTTCACCCAATAATCCTTCTTTAGTGAGCAGATCCTCGACTTTTTGATGGCCGCGTTCGGTAAAGTATGCTTGTTTGGATTTTTCATCCAGGTAAAAGTCCCCTTCCTCACCTTCTTGAGATTCTTCGCCGGCCTGACGGTCCAAAAACGGTATCAATTTATTGATTTTAACGTACAGCTGCGGATCGCCTTCGGTGGGACCGGAGATAATCAACGGCGTTCTGGCTTCGTCGATGAGAATGGAATCCACCTCATCCACAATGGCGAAATTCAACTCCCGCTGCACTTTGTCTTCGGCGCTAAACGCCATGTTGTCGCGCAGATAATCAAACCCGTACTCGTTGTTAGTGCCGTAAGTGATGTCGGCGGCATAAGCTTCACGGCGGGTTACATGGCGCAAATGCCGGTAGCTCTCAGAACCATCGGTGTAGGTGGGATCATAAAGATACGAAGCGCTGTCCGCTCCGCCTCCACCGGTGGAATTGATAATCCCCACTGATAGGCCCAGGTAATGATACAGCGCGCCCATCCAACCGGCGTCACGGCGGGCTAGGTAATCATTGACAGTCACCACGTGCACGCCTTTACCGCTTAAGGCGTTTAAGTACACTGCAAGCGTCGCCACCAGGGTTTTACCTTCACCGGTGCGCATTTCCGCTATCTTGCCTTCGTGCAATACCATGCCGCCAATCAATTGCACATCAAAGTGGCGCATGTTCAATACACGCTTACCCGCTTCACGTACCGTAGCAAATGCATCGGGCAAAATGTCATCTAGACTGGTGCCTTGGCTTAAGCGATCACGTAATTCTTGCGTTTTGCCTTTGAGGGCATCATCACTTAACTCGGTATACTGAGATTCGAGAGCGGAAATTTGTGTAACTACCTTGTTAAGCCGTTTGAGAATTCTCTCGTTTCGACTTCCAAATACTTTTTTTAGAATATTACCAACCATTGGATTTGTTTTGTCCCGGATTTTTATGAGCGAATAACTTTTTAGGACTCCAAGAGCCCTAAAAAGTTGAGAATTATAACGGGGATAAAGGAATTAGAGAATTGTTATTACAAAAAAGTGTTAGCGCCGTGAGGTTCGGATATAACTCATAGGATCAACTTGTTTGCCATTGTGCAACACTTCAAAATGCACATGAGGGCCGGTAGAACGCCCAGTGGAACCCATTTTGGCGACGATTTGACCTTTTTTAATGGCGTCACCCACTTTCACGGTGATTTTCTCGTTGTGACCGTAGCGGGTGGAATAGCCGTTTCCGTGATTAATCTCGACAAGATTACCGTAACCATAGCGCCGTCCCGCCCATGTAACCACACCGGATGCCACTGCGACCACGTCACTACCCAACTTGCCAGCAAAATCTACCCCTTTATGCATTTCGTTTTTACCGGTAAACGGATCGGCGCGGATGCCGAAATACGACGACAACCAACCGGAATTTATCGGCCGACCGGCCGGCAACACTTCGTCTTGCAAGCCACGATTCATCAGCATCGTCTCCAACAACGCCAGTTGTTGAGCGCGATTTTCCAGTTGTTCGGTTAATAAATCCAAAGACGCGGTAAAACTCACAGGATCCACTGACTGGGATTCACCATGACTTTCATTTTCGGGACCGCCTTGTGCTGGTTGAGAAGTAAAGTCAAACTCCCCTTTATCCAAATCGGCCATCTTAGTTAAACGATCACCCAGGGCGTCCAACCGTATAACATGCGACTGCAGCCGACCCAATCGCATGGCCAGTGCATCAATATTTTCTGACGTCGCCCTTCTTGCTTCGTCAATGGATTGGCGTTGCTCCAGGAGTTCTTGTTTTAATGCGCTAATAATAACCGGTGGCCCTGCTTCCATGCCCGCTTGAAACCGGCCGTAATAGTAACCGGCGCTTAACACACCAGCCGTGATAATAATCCCTATGAAAGCGGTTAAAATTACAAAGCTTGAACCAAAACGATAGGTATTATAACGACCGCCTTTGTTCGGAATAAATATTATATTCATGTGCTAAATCCGTCTTAGTTCCTATTGGTTCCGTTTCCCAGCCATGCCCCGTCCCATTACTGGCCATAGCTACCCATATTTGCCATTTCCTAATACAATACTTCCATGCAACTCCTTAGAATCCACATTGGCTTGTGAAATCCGTTAACCGCATTCTGGCAGCACAAAACGATAGTCTGCAGTCATTGCTTGAACGCGCCGCCGTTTTGGATGGCGTTAATCAGCGTCTGTTGCGGTTGTTACCGTCGCCATTAAACCAACATATCTGTTTAGCCAATATCCGTGAAGACACTGCGGTTATTATGGCCGACTCCAGCGCTTGGCTGACTCGTGCACGTTACCAGGGGGCCGAAATCCTCCAACTCCTTAGGCAAGAACCGGGCCTGGCGCAGTTAAAAAAACTCCATTTTAAAATTCAACCTTTAGCACAATACCCTGAGCGTCCTGTCTCGCGGCCACAACTGTCTGAAAATGCAGCGGAACTCCTTATCAGCACCGCAAAAGTCATAGCCGATCCAAAGTTAAAATCGGCCCTGCATAATCTTTCCCGACGTCATGTCAAAGATTAGCGTATTCAATCCATCAAATCACCAGCAATGATAATAAAAGATAGTAATATCTTTATTAAAGATATAATGTGATGGTTTTAGCACTTTGTGACTCGGGCCTTGAATCACTGCTCTTGATTAGTTAAATCGTACGTAGATGACTAAACTTTATAGTTTTTTTTAATTTCTTAAGACAGGTTCTGGTTTCTCGGCCGGTACAAGCCAAGAGCTGTATTACAGTATTTTCAATGAGTTATTGCGGGAAATCGCAGAGTGAAGCCGATCAAAAGCTAATGGGATCCGATCCGGATTAGGCAAGCCAAGGAAAGGGCGCTTAAGTCGCTAAAATGGGTTGGGTAAAAGAAATTGGTGCGTGTTTGATATCGTCAAATGTCACCATTTCCCAGGCATCTTCTTGTGCAAGCAATGTGCGCAATAGACGGTTATTCAACGCATGCCCGGACTTACAACCGCTGAATTCGCCGATCAAGCTGCACCCCAGCAAATAGAGGTCGCCGATAGCATCCAGCACTTTATGACGCACAAATTCGTCTTCATAACGCAATCCGTCTTCGTTAAGAATGCGGTAATCGTCCAATACAATGGCGTTGTCCAAACTGCCGCCTAACGCCAAATCGTTTTCCCGCAGTTGTTCAATATCTTTCATAAAACCAAACGTGCGGGCGCGGCTTACTTCCTTGACAAATGATGTACTGGAAAAATCCACTGTTGTGGTTTGGGCACGATTGCGAAAGACAGGGTGGTTAAAGTCGATATTAAACGACACTTTGAAACCATCAAAGGGATCAAACCTAGCCCATTTATCGCCGTCTTCCACTTTCACAGTACGCTTGATGCGCAGAAAACGTTTGGGTGCATTTTGTTCTTCAATACCAGCGGACTGTACTAGAAATACAAAAGGACCGGCGCTACCGTCCATGATCGGCACCTCAGCCGCGCTAAGATCGATATAGGCATTGTCGATACCGAGTCCTGCGAATGCGGATAATAGGTGTTCCACAGTGGAAACCCGTATATCGTCTTTTATCAATGTCGTGGATAAGCGAGTATCACCTACATTCTCGGGTTTCGCTTCGATTTCCACCACCGGGTCCAAATCCACTCGACGGAATACAATACCGGTATCCACCGCAGCGGGTCTGAGCGTTAAATACACTTTTTGCCCGGTGTGCAGCCCTATGCCCGTAGCGCGAATGATATTCTTAAGAGTCCGTTGTTTAATCATCAGGAGATATATAATTATTATTGAATCGTTTTTGACTTCAGCAGTGGGATAATATCACAGCGTAAAGCCGTATGCCTAGCAAATTGTGTGACATACTTCATGCTTTCACCAAACGATTTTATCACTGATCTTCACATAGCGGATCTCGAATATCGTCTATTGTGCTAACTCATGATTAGTTAGTCGGCCTGGCGGCGTAAGAACGCCGGAATATCTAAGTAGTCCAAATCGGTGGTATGGGCCGCCGCAAAACGCTCGTTAGCCACTTGTTTACGTATCACCGTAGGCCGCTCCAGTTTTCCATAATCTATAGCACCATCTGGTTTTTTATCAACCAATTTCATGGGTTTATCAGCTTGCTTAATATTATTACCCAATCCAGTGGCCACCACCGTCACCCGCAAGTCAGAACTCATCTCGGGATCGATTACCGTGCCGACCACTACTGTGGCATTTTCAGAGGCAAATCCTTTGATGGTATTACCCACTTCTTCAAACTCACCTATAGCCATATCCATGCCAGCGGTGATATTGACCAAAATACCTCGGGCGCCGGCTAAATCGACATTTTCCAGCAGCGGGCTGGCGATGGCGGCTTCAGCCGCTTTTTGCGCCCGGCCTTCACCAGAGGCCGAACCGGTGCCCATCATGGCCATGCCCATTTCGGACATTACAGTGCGCACATCGGCGAAGTCTACGTTGATTAAACCTGGACGGGTAATAAGTTCCGCGATGCCTTGGACCGCGCCTAGCAGAACGTCGTTGGCCGCCTTAAACGCATCCAATAAGCTGATATTTTTCCCCAACACTGTCAGTAATCGTTCGTTGGGAATGGTGATTAACGAATCCACGTATTCGGTTAACGCCCGGATTCCGTCATCTGCCACTTGCTGCCGCTTGCGTCCTTCGAAGGGAAACGGCTTGGTTATCACGGCCACAGTCAAGATACCTTTCTCTTTCGCTACTTGGGCAACTACCGGCGCGCCGCCAGTGCCCGTGCCACCACCCATACCTGCGGTAATAAATACCATATCCGCGCCTTGGATTACTTCTTCGATGCGTTCGCGGTCCTCTAACGCGGCTTGCCGGCCTAAATCCGGATTTGCGCCTGCTCCTAAACCTTTGGTGATATTTGAGCCCAATTGCAGCACTGTGGGTGCCGACGAAGTTTTCAGTGCTTGCGCATCGGTATTGGCACAAATGAAGTCGACCCCGTCGATATTTTGCCTAACCATGTGTTCCACTGCATTACCACCACCACCACCGACTCCAATGACCTTGATGACAGCCCCTTGGGTGAAACTATCCATTAATTCAAACATGGCGTATGCTCCTCTGTATTATCCAATATGATTTATGACTAAAAATTACCTTGAAACCAACTCTTCATGCGTTGCCATAAATTTTTAAAACCCCATTCGCTATTCGCGTCCCATTGCACGTGACTATGGTATTTATTGCCGTACAACAACAAACCGACACCAGTGGAATAAATCGGATTGCGCACCACATCCACTAAGCCACTGACTTGAGTTGGCATACCGATTCTCACCGGCACATGAAAGACTTCTTCGGCCAGTTCTATAACACCTTCCATTTTGGCGCACCCACCGGTAATAACGATGCCGGCGGCGCACATATCTTCAAAACCGCTGCGCCGAAGTTCGTTTTGCACCAACGTCAACAACTCTTCGAAACGCGGCTCCACCACTTCGGCCAATGTTTGCCGCGCCAGACGCCTGGGAGCTCGGTCACCCACACTCGGCACCTCAATGCTCTCGTCAGGACTTGCCAACTGAGTTAAGGCACAAGCGTATTTCTTTTTGATCTCTTCGGCATACTGTGTCGGAGTACGCAGCGCCACAGCAATATCGTTGGTAATTTGATCTCCGGCGATAGGTATTACCGCGGTGTGACGAATAGCCCCTTCGGCGAATACCGCGATATCCGTCGTGCCACCACCGATATCCACCAAACAAACACCTAACTCTTTTTCATCTTCGGTTAATACCGCCTGACTGGAAGCTAGTTGTTCCAGAATGATGTCATCCACATTTAAACCGCAACGGCGCACGCACTTAATGATGTTTTGCGCGGCGCTTACCGCACCGGTGACGATGTGCACCTTGGCTTCCAAACGCACACCGGACATACCTATGGGTTCACGTATGCCGTCCTGATCGTCGATCAAAAATTCCTGCGGCAATATGTGCAGCATTTTCTGATCGGCGGGTATGGCCACCGCTTTGGCGGCATCGATCACCCGGTCGACATCCGCTTGCATAACTTCCTTGTCACGTATGGCGACAATACCGTGCGAATTTAAACTGCGAATATGGCTACCCGCGATACCGGCGTATACTGAGTCGATTTGGCAACCCGCCATCAACTCCGCCTCCTCGATCGCCCGCTGAATGGATTGCACGGTAGATTCTATGTTCACCACAACGCCTTTTTTCAGTCCCCGGGAGATATGCGATCCCAGCCCGATGACTTCTATCCGCCCCTCTGGATTTACCGTGGCAACTATCGCAGCCACTTTGGAAGTGCCGATATCCAATCCTACTATTAAATTTTGTTCCGACCGCTTAGCCATGTTTATTTTCCTAGTTATGTACCCGGCTGATGCTATCCTAAGTTAATTTGCTACCGTCTTGCTGTCGCTGTTTTTCCACTGCACGGCAAAGCCGTTGGTATACCGTAAATCCACCACCTCAATTTGTCCGGCGTGTTCCTGCATATGGTTTTTAAACGCCTGAAGGAACCTGGATGCCACGTTGTACAAATCCATGCTGGCACTTAAACGGCCAAAGATGATTCGCATACTATTAGTTAATTCGATACCTAGTGCGCGGCGTTCATTTAAATAGACCTTGGCGATTCTTAGCTCAGCACCCAATCCTTGCGCGGAAAACATGGGTTGCAATTCCTGGTACTGTGCAAACAAATACTGATAAGTATTGTCCGGTCCTTGTAGCTGCACTAAAGACTTGACCAAATCCTCCGGTATTTCCGCGGGTTGAAAAAGCTCACCTTTATCGTTAACCAAAACATTGTCACCCCATCTTGCCACAGCTTTATGTTCCTCAATCGCTATCTGTAATTGGTTCGGCCATTGGCGACGCACCGATGCCGACGCTACCCAAGGCAAGGATTCAACTGTTTGTTTGATCCCATCAATATCGGCACCAAAAAAATTACTCTCTAAATACGGTTCCACCGCGACGTTTAACTGCTCTCGGTCGATCCAGCTAAGCTCGCCATACACTTTCATGGAAGCGATATGGAGAAATCGTGGCGTTAGTAATTGACTGCGTAGCGCCAATCCAACGATGATCATAAACACAACAGCCAGCGTCACTATGATCACCCGCTTATTGGGTAATGCAAGTATCAAAGGTTCATGTTGTGTGATGATATTGCTTGCCATATACGTATTGCTATCTATTAAGCCGCTAATTCAATGTCTGTTGCAAAATACGCAATACTAGTTCTTCAAAAGAAATCCCAGCCGCTTTTGCCGCCATAGGCACTAAACTGTGATCCGTCATACCTGGTACGGTGTTGACTTCGATCAACCAGGGTTTACGGGTATCATCCAAGAACAAATCCACTCTACCCCAAGCGCTGGCACCCACTGCAGCAAAGGCTTTAAGCGCCAGGCTTTGCAGTTCAGCTTCCACATCGGCGTCCAAGCCACATGGGCAATGGTACTGAGTGGTATTGGCCTGGTATTTCGCTTCGTAATCGTAAAATTCACGCGGAGTTTCAAGCCGGATTAGCGGCAGTGCTTGGTCGCCCAAAATAGAGGCCGTGTATTCCGCACCTTGCACCAAAGACTCGGCAATCACTTCGCTATCGTATTTTGCCGCGTCCTCCCAAGCCTTGTGCAATTGGTCTTTAGTGCTGACTTTGCTAATACCGATGCTGGAACCTTCATGGGAAGGTTTCACAAACAACGGCAAGCCTAGTTCGTCCGCCACGCTATCCAGATTGCCGGCGTGCAATACCCGGTAAGGCGGCGTGGGCAGTTGCTGCGCCAGCCATAACTGTTTGGTTTTGAGTTTGTTCATGCTGATGGCGGAAGCCATGACTCCGCTGCCCGTATAAGGCAATCCTAAAATCTGCAATGCGCCTTGCATGCTGCCGTCTTCGCCGCCGCGGCCGTGCAATACGATAAACACCCGGTCGAACTTACCTTGCGCCAGCACTTGTAACACGTCTTTACCCACGTCCACTCCGTGGGCGTCCACCCCTTGGGACTGCAACGCTTTCAGCACAGCGTTACCGCTTTTAAGAGACACATCCCGTTCGGCCGACAAACCGCCCATGAGTACAGCCACCTTACCGAATTTGCTTACATCCATCGCAGCAGTCATTATTGCGGCTCCCCTACAATTCTCACTTCCCGCTCCAAACGCACACCGTGTTTTAATTCCACCTCATGCGCCACTTGATTAATCAGCGCTTCGATATCGGCGGCTTTCGCCCCACCGGTGTTGACGATGAAATTGGCGTGCTTCTCTGACACGCACGCGCCACCGATACACAAACCCTTCAATCCCGCCGCCTCAATCAATCGGGCGGCATGATCACCCGGCGGATTCCGAAACACCGAACCTGCGTTAGGTATTTGAATGGGTTGCGAGTCACTGCGCTTGGCCAAAAGTTCCTTGATACGCGCCTGAGCAGCGGCGGTATCCCCCGGCTTTAATTCCAGCTCAGCCGCCACAAACCATTCGTTCTCAGGGCCACGTACACTGCGGTAACCGACCTGATATTCATCGGGCAGGCGCTCATGGCGTTGTCCGCCTCGATGCAGAGTTTCCACCGCGCTGACGATCTCCCAGGTTTCACCACCGAAAGCACCGGCGTTCATAGCCAGCGCACCGCCCATGGTTCCCGGTATACCGGCAAGAAATTCCGCACCGATCAGCCCTTCGCGGGCACAAAACCTGGCCACTTTAGCGCAAGACACCCCTGCTTCGGCGCGCACTTTGTTGCCTTGCAATCGCTGCAAACCGTTTAGAACGCCACTTGTGGCAATCACCGTCCCGCGTATACCGCCATCTCGGACCAACAAATTACTGCCTAATCCCACCCATGTGATAGGTTCATTTACAGGCAGTTGCGCCAGTAAAGTGGCTAAATCTTCGATATCCGCGGGTTGGTAATAACAATCCGCTAAGCCGCCAACCCGCCAACTGGTATGTTTTGACATAGGCTCCTCGTAAGAGATGTTGCCACGCAACGGCTGTTGTGATTTTGCTGTCATCATGCAATCGCCTCCGCCAAGTGATCCGGCAGCTTGGCGGCCGCCGCTCCAATGCTGCCAGCGCCGCAGGTTAACAACACGTCTTTGTCCTGCAGCAAATCTAATAGCGTTTTTGCTAAGTCTTCCACGGTTTCGACAAATACCGGATCGACATGCCCCCGGGCTCGAATAGCCCGACATAGCGTCCTACCGTCGGCGCCGGGGATGGCTGGCTCACCGGCCGCATATACTTCAGTCACCAGTAGCACATCGGTTTTAGACAGCACTTGGGCAAAGTCCTCAAATAAATCCCGGGTGCGGGTATAACGATGCGGCTGAAACACCAACACCAGGCGGCGCTGAGGATAGGCTTCCCGGGCCGCCTCGATAGTGGCGGCAATCTCCCGTGGGTGATGACCATAGTCATCTATCATAGTGACACTGCCGCCCCGGATAGGCACCTCACCATACAATTGAAAACGCCTACCGATACCTTGAAACTGAGACAACGCATCGGAGATAGCTTTCTCAGACACACCTAACTCCTGAGCGATGGTAACAGCTGCCAATGCGTTCAAAACGTTGTGCTTTCCGGGAAGATTCAATGTCACGGCAATTGCCTGAGACTCTCCCGCGCGTTTAACCTTAAAATGACACTTAGTATTTTCGTAGCGTAGATCCAGCGCCCGGATATCGGCGTCATCGGCGAATCCATAAGTTAAAAATGGCTTACTGATTTGCGGCAACAATTCGCGGATCACCGGATCGTCGATACAAACCACCGCCAAGCCGTAAAACGGCAAATGATGTAAAAATTCCAAAAACGCTTGCCGTAACCGTTGAAAGTCGCCGCCATAAGTATCCATGTGGTCGGCGTCGATATTGGTCACTACGGCGATCATGGGTTGTAAATATAAAAATGAAGCGTCACTTTCATCAGCCTCGGCAACAATAAACCGCCCTTCTCCCAAGCGCGCGTGAGAGCCGGCGCTGTTCAACCGGCCACCGATCACAAACGTTGGATCCAAATCGCCTTCGGCCAGCAAACTGGTGATCAAGCTGGTAGTGGTGGTTTTCCCGTGAGTGCCTGCCACCGCAATACCGAAACGAAACCGCATCAACTCGGCGAGCATTTCCGCCCTTCTCACAATGGGAATACGCTGCTGCAATGCTGCTTCAGTTTCAGGATTGTCTTGGCTAATGGCCGTGGAGACCACCACCACATCGCAGTTAACAATATGTTTGGCATCGTGCCCTATGTACACGGTTGCACCCAAGGAGCTCAAGTGCTTGGTCACAGCATTTTCCTTGATATCCGATCCGGACACTTGATAACCCAAATTCAGCAATACTTCCGCAATCCCTCCCATGCCCACACCGCCAATACCTACAAAATGAATTCGGTTCACCCGACCCATTTTTTCAAAGGTGGGGCTGGGGAAGCGGCGCCGTTCCATATCGCTCACCGTTTTAACCTCCTCAGACACGGGCCACCTCCAAACACAAGTCGGCCACTTTTTTGGTGGCATCGGGAAGTGCTAACTTCTTTGCCGCGGCAGCCATTTGCTGCAACCTCGTCAAGTCCAGTTGGTTTAACATATCCAATAAGCGCTTGGCGGTGAGCTCTTTCTGCTGTACTAAGAACGCCGCGCCATTGTCCACCAAGTATTTGGCATTGCTGGTTTGGTGATCATCCACCGCAAAGGGATACGGCACCAGGATCGAAGGCATTCCCGCAATGGCCAGTTCGGCGATGGTCAGCGCACCCGCCCGGCACAACACCAAATCAGCCCACGCATAAGCGGCTCCCATGTCATCGATAAACGGTTCCACTTTCGCATCAATACCGTGTGTTTTGTAAAGCGCCATTGTCTCGTCGATATTTCTTTTCCCAGTCTGATGCCACACCTCGGGTCGCTCCGCATCATTCAGTTGCGCCAGCGCTTCGGGCACAACTTCGTTGAGCGCTTTCGCACCAAGACTACCGCCGACCACCAGCAAATGAATTCTCTTTTCCCCGGAGGAAGAAACTTTTTGTTCCCCCCCAATGGCACTGCGCACCGGATTACCGGTATGCACGGTTTTCGAAGATCTAATAGTGCCAGGAAACGCTTCCAAAACACGCACCGTAAACGGCGTTAACATTTTGTTGGTCAGCCCGGCGATAGCGTTTTGTTCGTGTATTACCAACGGACGGCGCAGCAACCACGCCGCAATACCGCCAGGACCGGTGACAAACCCTCCCATGCCAAGCACTACTGATGGTTTTAAGTGGCGCAGCACGGCTAATGCCTGCCATAGTGCGTGCACCAGTTTAAACGGCGCCAATAACCAGCCCATCAAGCCCTTGCCTCGCAAGCCGGCAACATCAATAAAGGAAATATCGATACCGGCTTTAGGCACCACATCCGCCTCTATGCCTTTTTTCGTGCCCAACCAGGCGACTTGTACACCACGGTGACGTAACTCATCGGCAACCGCGAGCGCTGGAAACACATGACCACCGGTGCCGCCGGCCATTAGCAGTACTTTCATGGATTGTTCTGCGTGGGTTGCCATCAGCTTCTACTCAACCTCCCACGAGTGTCGTCACTACTTTTAAGAGGATATTCGTGAGAAATACGCAGCAGTACCGCGCAACCGATACATGTCGCCACTACACTACTGCCACCATAGCTCATCAATGGCAATGTTAGACCTTTGGTCGGCAATAAACCCATATTCACACCAATATTAATAAACGCCTGCAATCCTATTAACAGCCCTAAGCCGTACGCCACGTAACCGGCGAACCGCTGCTGGGCGCGAAACGCACTTTGACCAATTAAAAACGCACGCCACACTAAAACCGCAAACAAGCTGATCACAACCAATCCGCCAATCAACCCCAACTCCTCAGCAAGCACCGCAAACAGAAAATCCGTGTGCGCCTCAGGAAGATAAAACAACTTTTGTATGCTGCCACCCAAGCCCACACCCAGCCACTCACCGCGGCCGAAGGCGATCAGCGACTGAGTGAGTTGAAAGCCGCAATCGAAGGGATTCGCCCATGGATTCAGAAAACAAGTCAAGCGCTCCAAACGATAGGGCGACGTATACGCCACTATGCCAAACCCCGCTGCCATTAATAAAAACAATATGCCGAACTGCCGCACTTGGACCCCACCGATAAACATCATACCCATGGCCGTCATGGCGATCACAAACGCCGAACCAAAATCCGGCTCGAGCAACAACAAGATTCCCACCAGCGACAGCAAAATCATCGGTTTTAAAAATCCTTTGACGCTTGTGCAGACTTCATCACTACGGCGCACCAAATAACCAGCCAAATAAAACACCACAAACAGTTTCATGAACTCAGAAGGCTGAATATTGACAACACCTAATGATATCCAGCGCAAACTACCATTGACTTCTTTACCAGCCACCAATACAAGTAACAGCAGCAACACCCCAAAAACCAATAGTTTCGGATTGACTCTTTCCCACACGTCGATTTTGATGTGTAGAACACCCCATGCCAGCAACAATCCTGCAAACGCATAAGCACATTGCCGTTGGAAATAATAAAACGGCTCGCCTAATTGTTTTTCCGCGATGGACACCGAGGCAGAACCCACCATTACCAAACCAATAGCCAACAAGCTAAGCGCAACACCCAACAGCCAGTAATCCACTTGCAAAGCACGCTTGCGGGGCCATGCCTTTTTACCGGCTTTTTTGCCGACATAGTCCACTGCTGGGGCAATCAGCATTTTCATTGCGTCAACCTCTTAACGGCTTGTTCGAATGCGTTGCCCCGCGCCACATAATTTTCAAACATGTCAAAACTGGCGCAAGCCGGCGATAACAACACACTATCCCCAGGCCGAACCAAATCACTGGCTTGCCGCACCGCATCTACCATATCCGTTGCGTAACTCACAGGCACAGCTTCATCCAGTGCTTTGGCAATAACAGGCCCGTCGCGGCCGATCAACACTACCGCTGTCACATTGTGATTAACTACCATATCTTTTAACGGGGTAAAATCCGCGCCTTTGCCATCGCCGCCGGCGATCAATACTTTATTACCGGGCATTCCGGAAACGGCCGCCACAGTTGCGCCCACATTGGTGCCCTTGGAGTCGTTATACCAGTTCACACCGTTAATGGTTGCCACCCACTGGGTTCGATGAGGTAGTCCGGGAAACTTACGCAACACCTCCAACATCGCGTTCATCGGTATACGCATCGCATCGCCCAACGCCAGCGCCGCCAACGCATTGGCTTGATTATGTTTACCGGCAATACGCAAATCGCTGGCATTCATCAAGCGCTCGTTTGCAAACGCCAACCACTGCTGCCCGTCATCGCCGAGTATTCCATACTCATCGTCCTTGGGCGCTTGCGAGCTAAAGCGTATGACGCGCCGACTTGCGTTTTGTTGCTTGAATGTAGACTCCATAGCCACCACCCAAGCATCATCACCATTGACCACCAAAACACCGTCACCTCGATAGATACTTTGTTTGGCCGCTGCGTATTCATCGATATCGCGGTAACGGTCCATATGGTCGGCACTGACGTTTAATACCACTGCCGCATAGGCGTTCAGTGAACGGGTGGTTTCCAGCTGAAAACTACTCAGTTCCAACACGTAAAAATCGATGTGCTCCTCCTTGCGCAGCAAATCCAGCGCGGGAGTACCAATGTTGCCACCGACTTTTACCCTCAAGCCCGCCGCTTTCGCCATCTCGCCTACCAAGCTAGTTACGGTGCTTTTTCCATTGGATCCGGTAATGGCCACCACCGGCGCGTCCACATGGCGGGCAAACAATTCTATGTCCCCGAAAATTTCCGCGCCCCGCTGCAGCGCCGCCTCTATAGAGGGTTCTTTTAAAGAAATTCCAGGACTAAGTAGGATACGTTGCGCGGCGGACATCGCTGGCGCATCGAAACTGCCGCAGTGGACCGGCACCTCAGGCATTTCGCTTTGTAGTTGCGATAACCCTGGCGGCGCAGGACGGTTGTCTATAACGGCGAACGCCTCGCCGCGCTGCCGCAAAAACCGGGCACAAGACAACCCTGTGGCGCCCAAGCCCACAATCAGCGTCTGCGCAGAAAGGTCCAAAGTATTGTGTGACACCGTATTCATCAACGTATTTTCAAAGTCGCCAAGCCAACTAAAACCAATATTACTGTAATGATCCAAAAGCGCACGATGACCCTGGGTTCGGGCCACCCCTGCAGTTCAAAATGGTGGTGTATGGGCGCCATACGAAAAATCCGCTTTCCCGTCAGCTTAAAAGAAGCCACTTGGATAATCACCGACAAGGTTTCCATCACGAAGCAACAGGATGAAGAGAAATTCGAGATCGTGAAGTTCACGGCCACGCCGACCTATCTTTCCGGTAGTGGAGAGAAAGTGACGCTCTCGTGGAGCGTTAATCAGGACGAGAGCGTCGAGCTTCGGCGCG
>Ga0209536_100004248_pt1 | contig 22633 bp, 18 predicted proteins | sample DeeMarSeWOR28_12_FD_187461 | JGI IMG/M metagenome (GOLD analysis project Ga0209536, IMG submission 187461) | Marine sediment microbial communities from White Oak River estuary, North Carolina - WOR-2-8_12 (SPAdes) (version 2) | ecosystem: Environmental > Aquatic > Marine > Intertidal zone >... | reverse complement strand
AATTTTTCAAACTCGGCTTCCGCACGGTCAAAATAACCGGTAAAATATATCAATTCAGCCTGCTTGTATTGGGAAATATCCACATATTCCTTCCGGGTAGCCTGTTGGTATGTTTTTTGCGCCAATTCCAGGTTATTCTTAGCCCTATAAACATCGCCAAGCTTCACAACCACCCGGTCCCGCTCTTTATTTCGGGGGGTCTGATTCAGATATTCGTTATAGTACTCCTGTGCCCGATCCAGGTCAAAATAGGTCTCATAGTAGATGTCACCTAGATTTTCCAGACTTGCCTGTCTGATCAGACCCGCTGTATTGGAATTTACCAGACTATCGTAGATAGCGATCGCATATCCGAGATATTCTGAATTCTCAGAATCAGCCAGTTTTCTGTAACAATGCGCCATATCATAATATATCTGGGAAGGACTAAGATTGGATAAGTGCATACCAAGGATGATTTGATATGCATCAAGGGCTTCCTTATAAGCACCGTTATTACGGGCGGAAAGCGCGAAACGATTTAAAAAGGCACCGCCGGATTTTGTATCTTCCAGCTCCCGGTAGCTTTTAAGGGCAAGATCATATTTTTGCAGTTTTATATAAATACCTGCTTTAATTTCGGCAAGATTTTTTTGATCCGGAAATCGGCGCTCTTGCTCTTCAACGGCCTCCAGGATTTCTGTCACCTTTTCCGCCTGATCGGTCATAGCGAGAATCTGGTTTTGCACATAAGAGATTTGAGTGGGATTATAGAGATAAAATTCCAATAAATGTTTGGTAGCCTTGCCATATGAAAGCTGTAATTTATAAAGATTAGCGATCTCAATATGTAAATTTTCCTGACCGGAAATATTTTGTTGTGCGAGCTTATAAACATTGATCGCCTGATCGAAAAGTCTTTGATTGATCATTGAACTGGCGATCTTGCGGTAAAGAGCAATATTTTTTGGTTGATATTCAACAACGTCGAACCAGATCTCATTCGCCTTAATGTGATCATCATTCAGATAATAGGCTTCGGCAAGATCAATCTGCCAGCTGTAATCCTCCGGATATTGATGGGTAACGTCGGTAAGAAGCAGGATCAATTCATCATATTTCTGAGATTCCTGTAGGCATTCCTGTAAACCCCTGATATAAACCACATTTTTGGGATCCTGTCGATATAGTTCTTTAAAAATTGTCAGCGCTTCAGTATACTCATGGTTCTTTAGCAAACTCTGGGCAAGCCTGAAACGGGGATTTAACATCTGTGCACCTGCTGCTTGAGGCAGGATGGTCAATAATAAATAAATGATTAGAATGCTGGTGACATTTTTATAATGCAAATTGAAGCGTGAGTTCATCACAAATAAGCATCCCTTTCTCGGTCAGAACAAAGGAATCTTCCGATAGTATCGCGTGCTTGGAATTGATCATACGCCTGACCGCAGAACCGAATTTATTCAGAAAATTGATATTATATTTTTTGTTGAATTCAGAGATATTTATACCTTTACTGGTGCGTAAAGCCAGCAGGATATGTTCAGCAACCAAATCGGATAATTCAAGTTTTTCGTTAAAAGCAGAAGCTGGTTTATGTGACAATAAGCTTTTTATATAGGCCTCCAGTGATCGGTGATTACCCCATCTCCGGTTTTGCCAGAAAGAGTGAGCTGCCGGGCCGAATCCGATATATGGTGTGTGATCCCAGTATTTTGCATTATGACGTGATATCAATAAATCTGATCGGGCATAATTGGATATTTCGTAATGCAAATACGTATTCTGGCACAGAATTTCACGGGTATCACTGAAATAATCGGCGATCAGGTCCTCATTCGATACCTGCAGGTGACCATTTTGTTTCAGCCAGTAAAAAGGTGTATCTGGTTCAATGATCAGACTATAGGCGGAAATATGTTCCGGCTCAAATCCAATTGCAGTTCTGAGTGTATTTTGCCACTCAAGCCTGGATTGGCCGGGAACCCCATAAATAAAGTCCAGACTGATATTTTTGAAACCGGCTTTTCGGCCGGCAATAATTGCTTCCCGGGCTTGCTCTGCGGTATGGAGTCGCTGCAGTTGTCTGAGGAGATGGTCATTAAAACTCTGGACACCGATGCTTAACCGGTTGACTCCCGCCAGGCTGAAGGCATCCAGCTTTTCCTGATTCGCTGTACCCGGATTGACCTCGATGGTTATTTCTGCTCCGGGATCAATGTCAAAACAGTCATTAAGTTGTCTCAGGATATTTTCCACCTGGGTGGGTTCCAGCAGGGAAGGTGTTCCCCCGCCCAGATAAATCGTGTCGAACAACGTATCGCTGCCGGCCAATTCCGAATGCAGCATTATTTCGTTCTTTAACGCGCGTAAAAAATCTGAACGCATTGAAAGATCGGTAACCGAATAAAAATCACAATAGCCGCATTTGGACTGACAGAAAGGTATGTGCAGGTAAAGACCCGGTCTAGTTTTTTTTCCCATTGAAGTTATCGGATAACATCAGCAATCCGCTCAAAACGAATTTTTCGGAAAAAAAGAAACAGATCGGCAAACTTAAAATCATCATTGCTATCCCATGAAAGATATATGATCAGAGCCTCGCCAACAATATGATCAAAATCAACGAATCCCCAGACCCTGCTGTCAGAGCTGCGGTCACGGTTATCGCCCATCATGAAGTATTTGTTCTCAGGGACCTCCAGTGGACCGAAATTATCACGGCTGCCATAACGATTGTTATCAAAGGTTGGGAAATTAAAGCGTCCCTGGTTCCGGCCGATGATCAGATTTCGATCCGCGAATTTTGTTTTCTGTGCATCGGGAAAACGTTTGCCATCAACATAGACAAGCTTGTCTTTTATTTCCAGGGTTTGACGCCCAACGGCAATACAGCGTTTAATGTAATCGAGACTCTGATCCAACGGATATTTGAATATGACCACATCATTTTGCTTTGGTGTTTTAAATCCCGGGATACGGACCCATGGTATTGAAAAACCAATATCTGTGTAAGGAATTCCAATCCAATCCGGTGTGCGCATTCCATAGACATATTTATTTACCAGTAAGAAATCACCTACCAGCAGTGTGTCTTCCATGGAAGAGGTTGGAATCCGGTAAGCTTGTACAATGAACTGTCGTATGATCAGGGCGGCGATCAGAGCAACCAGCAGACCTTCAATGAAATCGCGTGATTTGCGTTCAGTCGGGATGTTTGATTTTTCCAAAATTCCTCCAGTATTGGCTGTAACGAGGTTCAAACGGGAAATGTTCCACTTAATCTATATTTTCCATCGATAGGACAGCAAGGAATGCTTCCTGTGGTATTTCAATACTACCAATCTGTTTCATTCGCTTTTTCCCGGCACGCTGTTTTTCCAGTAATTTACGTTTGCGGGTTATATCACCACCGTAGCATTTTGCCAGTACATTTTTACGCAGTGCCTTAACGTTTGTTCGGGCAATAACCTTGCTCCCGATCGCGGCCTGGATGGCGACCTCATACATCTGCCGGGGAATAAGGTCTTTTAGGCGCCGGCATAGTTTGCTTCCCCAATCAAAAGCTTTATCCCGATGCACAATCGTGGAAAGGGCATCGACCGGTTCTTCATTGATCAGAATATCGAGTTTTACCAGATCGGATTTTTGATAACCGTCAAATTCATAATCCAGTGAAGCATATCCCCGGGAGGTTGACTTGAGTTTGTCAAAAAAGTCAAAAATCACCTCCGCCAGAGGATACTTGAAAGTCATATCCACCCGATTTTGATCTAGATAGGTGGTATTGATGAAAATTCCGCGTCGATCTCGGGCAAGACGCATGACATTTCCTATATACTCCGCCGGCGATATGATCTGTGCCTTGATAAAGGGCTCCTCAATCATCATATATTTATTCGGTGGAGGCAATTTTGTCGGATTATCGATTTCTACAACTTCACCGTTGGTGGTGTGAATCCGATATACCACGTTGGGAACTGTATTGATAATGCTTACCCTATACTCCCGCTCAAGCCTTTCCTGGACGATTTCCATGTGCAGTAGTCCGAGAAATCCACAGCGGAATCCAAATCCCAGTGCCTTGGAAGTTTCAGGCTCAAATACCAGTGAACTGTCATTCAGGTAAAGTTTATCGAGTGACTCTCTCAATTGTTCAAAATCATCACTATTAACGGGATAAATTCCGCTGAAAACCATCGGATGAATTTCCTTATATTTGCGTACCGGAAATTCTGCCGGGTTTTTAACCGATGTTATCGTATCGCCAACTTTGGTTTCATGTACATCTTTTGCTCCGGAAATTAAATAACCCACTTCACCGGCACGCAATAAATCAACCGGTTCACGGTTGAGTCTTAACACACCGATCTCATCAACTTCAAACTGACGCCGAGACTGGAAAAATTTTATCCGATCGCCGGTTTTGAATGTACCTTCGAAAATACGAATAAAGGTAATCACACCACGATAAGGATCATAAACCGAATCAAAGATCAACGCCTGGCCGGCATTGTCAGGTGATCCTTTTGGTGGGGGGATATCCCGCACGATGGCTTCAAGTGCTTGATCCACCCCCGAACCGGTTTTGGCGCTGACCAGAAGTATATCGTCTTCCTTGCAACCGATAACCTGCATGATCTGATGTTTAACCGCTTCTATTTGTGCACCCGGCAGATCGATCTTATTGATTACCGGGATTACATGCAGGTCATTTTCAATGGCAAGATAAAGATTACTGAGGGTCTGTGCTTCGATACCCTGCGCCGCATCGACCACCAGCAACGCCCCTTCGCAGGCGGCAAGACTACGCGATACTTCAAAGGAAAAATCGACGTGACCGGGGGTGTCGATAAGATTGAAAGTATAAGTTTGCCCCTGTTTATCTTGATAGTGCATCTGAATGGCATGCGATTTAATGGTGATACCACGTTCACGTTCTAGCTCCATACTATCCAGTACCTGATCGACCAGATCACGCCCGGAAACCGTTTTGGTAATTTCCAGCATGCGATCGGCCAGAGTTGATTTGCCATGATCGATATGTGCGATGATACAAAAATTTCTGATATTGTGTGTATACATATATTGTGTGAAACTGTTTTTGATAAACCCTGAATTTAAATAAAGTAACATTTTATAGCAATAAATGCGGGGCCGCAACGCACAGGGTCTTTTTTCTTGATTTTAAAATTATTAAAATTAAATTATTAGCTTAATATAGTCCTGATATCCCTAATGACCGAGCTATTTGAAAATCTGAAAAACCACCCGAATCTTCCGCAACATATCGGAATTATCATGGATGGTAACGGACGCTGGGCAAAAAAGCGCGGATTGCCGCGTCTTGCCGGTCATAATGCCGGGATCGAATCGGTGCGTCGGGTTGTGGAAGCCTGTGGTGAACTCGGTATCAAAGTCCTGACCCTTTATACGTTTTCACAAGAAAATTGGAAACGTCCTCCCATTGAAGTATCTGCTCTCATGAATTTATTGCTCAATACGCTTAATCAGGAGATTGAGGAACTGACGGAAAAGAATGTCCGTATCATGTGTATCGGAAATATTCATCTCTTGCCTGAAAAAACGCGCAGAAGTCTGCGGAATGCAAAAAAGAACACCGCTAAAAACACCGGTCTGATACTCAATCTCGCACTCAGTTATGGAAGCCGGGATGAGATTACACGTGCGGTAAAGGATATTGCCCAAAAAGTTCAAAAGGGTGAGCTATCGTCGAGTAATATTGATGAAGCAACTATAAGTAAACATTTACAGACCGCGAAACTTCCCGATCCCGATTTGATTATCCGAACAAGCGGCGAATTTCGTATCAGCAACTTTCTCCTCTGGCAGATCGCTTACTCAGAAATCTTTGTGACCAAAACACTCTGGCCTGATTTCGGGAAAAATGATTTGCTGGATGCCATTCAGAACTATCTAAAGCGTGAACGCAGATTCGGTATGGTGACCGAGCAAATTATCAGTTAGTCTTACCAAATTAAATGAAAAAAAATTCTCCGCCCAAACTCTCAATGCATATTACGGTGAAGGATTTTTTTGTCGCCTTCTGGCGCATAATCCTGATCTGGGGTATTATTATTCTGTTTGTGATCGTCGCCCTGCATTTTAATATTGACAAAACGGTGATCGGGGGCATCGTAGTTATATTCGGAATCATTACCCAGGCCTTCACCGGATTGATCGGAATTATCAGTCTGATACCGTTAGTCGGACCGCTGGTAGCCAAAATTCTTGCGCTGCCTCTTTTCTGGCTGATAAATGCCCTGGGGTACTTTGTCTCAATCATTGCTATCAGACGGGGTTATTCAAAGGAAGTCATAAATTATCGTGTTTTAACCGTTGTATTGCTCGTAGGTATCATTATTGGATTTATATTAGGGAAAATCTTCTGAACAGGACATCCGCGTTAAATCCGGACAAGGCCATACAGGAGCTGTATGATTTGCAGCGCTTTTCAATTAAAATGGGCCTGGATAACATAAGTAAATTATGTAGATTTTTAAATCACCCACAGGACAAATTTCCGAGCATTCATATCGCCGGAACCAATGGAAAGGGATCAACTGCTGCGGTGATACAGAAAATTCTGAGTCATCATGGTCTCAGAGTAGGTCTCTACACATCCCCGCATCTGGTAAAATTCAACGAGCGCATAAGAATAAATGATCAGTTCATTGATGATAAGGATATCTTCAATACCTGGAAAAATATCCGAAAATTGGTGTTCAAACTAAAGGCCACTTTTTTTGATGCAACCACCGCCATGGCATTCAAGTATTTTGCCGATGAACAGGTTGATCTTGGAGTAATTGAAACCGGTTTGGGGGGAAGATTGGATTCGACAAATATCCTTAAACCAAAGGCGGTAGTATTGACACCGATCGACCGGGATCATGAAAAACAACTGGGCAGAGATTTTGCCGGAATTGCGCGTGAAAAAGCAGCTATCATTAAAGACGGGGCTACTGTATTTACCGCCCGGCAAAGGCCAGAAGTGGCTGAAATATTAAAATCTTATCAGCAAAGGCGGGAAGGTTTTATCATTGCCAGCGATGCGGCCGAAGTAAAAGATATCATTGTCGAAAACGAATGGACAGGGTTTAATCTGCTTGATAAAAAGAGAAATGAAATATTTCCGGATATCCGGCTTTCGTTAACCGGGGCACATCAGGTGGAAAATGCTGCCCTCGCTTACCTCTGCGCCCGCTGGTACCTTGAACAGACGGATGAATTCTTTTCCGAGTCAAATTTCCGTCAGGCATTAGCTTCAGTGTACTGGCCGGGGAGGCTGCAAAGAATAGCAATTGCCCCGGATGTAATTTTTGATGTCAGTCATAATGAAGCCGGATTTGAGATCTCACTGAATTATGCGCGCAGCCAGTATCCGGCGCACAACCGGGTATTATTGCTCGGATTACTGTCAGACAAGGACTTCAACCGCATCGTACCGCTGACCGGAAAGATTTTCAATCGTATCTATCTGACGGAGCCCCTAAATCCCAGAAAAATGGAGGCATCCGCACTGAAGAAGATCTTCGATAGACACGGAATCGAAACGGAGGCGATACGATCTCCTCACGAAGCATATAACACAGCGGTCAGTAGCCTGACGGAAAATGAAGTGTTGTTTGTAATGGGCAGCCATTTCCTTATAGGAGAACTATTTAAAACGACAATCTGAAAAAGAACTTGACAAGAGCTATTGAACAGGTTATATTTTTCACACTGCGAAAAGCTCCACAAAGTCTTCTCGCCCATGAAATCATTTGTGCCAGAAAAATAGGAATTGCTTTCAAAATATAGATAAGACTGGTATTTAATGTAAGCCGCTTAACAGATGTGTCCTAATATTCTTAATATCAATAAAAACAATATGAAAGGTTTAATTTCTCATGCTTGATATTGAAGGTCTTAAAAAAATGAAAATAGCGGAACTGAACAAAATCGCACAGGATATGAACATCGCCAGTGTGAGTGGTCTAAAAAAAGCAGAGCTGATTTTCAGGATACTGGAGGAACAAACAGCCCAGGAAGGTCTGCTGTTTTCAAAAGGGGTGCTGGAAATTTTACCCGATGGGTATGGTTTTCTGCGGTCCCCGAATTATAATTATTTACCGGGCCCGGATGACATATACATATCACCCTCCCAAATAAAACGATTCAGCCTCCGCACTGGTGATACTGTAACAGGTCAGATCAGGCCGCCGAAAGACAACGAGCGGTTTTTCGCTTTGCTCAGGGTCGAAGCGGTCAATATGGAATCTCCGGATAAAGCGCGGGACCGTTTGTTATTTGATAATCTGACGCCGTTATATCCGGAAGAACGTGTCAACCTTGAAGTTGAACGGCGGGATTATTCGATGCGTATTATGAATTTGCTGACACCGATCGGCAAAGGGCAGCGCGGTTTGATTGTTGCTCAGCCCCGCACAGGTAAAACTATCCTGCTGCAGAAAATCGCCAATTCAATTACTTCCAATCATCCTGAAATCGAGTTGATTGTGCTGCTGATTGATGAACGCCCGGAGGAAGTCACCGATATGGAAAGATCAGTCAATGCGGAAGTGATTAGTTCCACATTCGATGAACCTGCCGAACGTCATGTTCAGGTCGCTGATATGGTGCTCGAAAAAGCCAAACGGCTGGTCGAGTACAAAAAAGATGTCGTGATTCTGTTGGATAGTATTACCCGTCTGGCACGTGCCCATAATACCGTTGTGCCTCATAGCGGAAAAATATTGTCCGGTGGTGTGGATTCAAATGCTTTACACAAACCAAAACGGTTTTTTGGTGCGGCGCGAAATGTTGAAGAAGGGGGTAGCCTGACAATTATCGCAACTGCCCTGATAGATACAGGCTCAAGGATGGATGAGGTGATTTTTGAGGAATTCAAAGGTACCGGAAATATGGAACTGGTCTTGGATCGCCGTCTCTCCGATCGCCGTATCTTCCCGTCGATTGAACTGAACAAATCCGGCACACGCAAGGAAGAATTGCTGCTCTCCCGTGAAGAATTATCACGTGTGTGGGTCTTGCGTAAATTGTTGAACGAAATGAATATTATTGAAGGTATGGAATTCCTGCTTGAAAAGATGCGCGAAACAAAGGACAACAAGGATTTCCTGCGATCTATGAATTCATAACGCTTTCGGCCGCAGGTAGCAGGAAAAGACAAAAAGTAACAATATCGGATTGGGCTTCAGCGCCCGTGGGATTTTATCGTTGCTTCAATTATTTTTATGAATCCCATGTTTTTTGATCTTTAAGCATTCCAATCCAGTATAACTCATGGGAATGAAAAATTTCAATGCGTAGTTTTATCTTGAATGGGAAGATGTTGAAATAGAGATATAATATTGCTAACTTATAAAGCTTGGCAATAATAGTGGAGAATGACACAATGAAAAGTAAAATTCATCCTGAATATAAAAAGGCTACGGTTACCTGTGCCTGTGGAAATTCCTTTGAAACATTTACAACGGTCGGTGATCTGAAGGTTGAGATCTGCTCGGAATGTCACCCGTTCTTTACCGGAAAGCAGAAACTTGTTGACTCCGCGGGCAGGGTGGAAAAGTATCTCAAGAAATATAAAAAAAATTAGCTCATTTGTACGAAACATAAAAGATTGCGGGATATGTATCCGGGCCGATACATATTCCGCATTTTTATATCCATACTGGAGTAAAATTGATATAATGATGCAGCAAAATGATGAAAAAATTATGCCGGTGGGCGGGCAGGCGGTTATCGAAGGGGTGATGATGCGTTCTCCGAAACGAATCGCAACCGCGATCCGACGTAAAAGTGGCGAGATTGAGGTCAAAGTTGATGAGTTCATCTCTTTGATCCAGCGTAAAAAATATTTGAATGTACCAATTGTCAGAGGCGCGATCACCCTTATCGAAGTGATGGTCATGGGAATAAAAACATTGCAATGGTCTGCTGATAAGGCTATGGAAGATCTTGAAAACGAAAACTCTAATAAAAAGAAAAAACAAGGCATGACGACAATAAGTGCCGTGTTCACGGTTGGCCTGGCATTGGTGATTGGTATCGGTTTATTTTTCATACTGCCATTATATTTGACTACGGAAATATTCAATATTGAAAAGGAAGCTCTTCTGTTCAATTTAGTGGCCGGTTTGATCAGAATCTTATTTTTTCTGATTTATGTGTGGGGCATATCCAATCTGAAAGACGTTAAGAGACTTTTTGAATATCATGGCGCTGAGCACAAAACGATATTTGCTTTTGAAGACAAAATTTATCTGTCACCGAAAAGTACTCAGAAGTACACAACCTATCATCCCCGTTGTGGAACGAGTTTTCTTGTGATGGTTATGCTTATATCGCTTTTATTTTTTGCATTTCTCGATACCTTGATTATGTATTTTTATGGAGATATCAACTTTTTGGTCAGACTGATCACTCATATCCCTTTGATTCCGATCATTGGCGGGCTGGGTTTTGAGGCAATAAAAGCCTCAGCCAGACACACTGACAAACGTTTTGTTCAGCTCATGATATATCCGGGACTTGCATTGCAGAAAATAACGACCCGTGAACCTGACAATGATCAGGTGGAAGTTGCGATCCAGGCACTCATTGCGGCTTTGGGTGATGAATTTAAAGACGAACTTGTAACAGTTGAGACTGTCGAATCTGCCAGTGTGGCCGGATGACAGGAGTGCTATGCTGGAAAAAAAGATTGAAAAATTACGTCTGCGGAATGAATTTCTGACAGATGAGCTTACCAAACGCGATGTATTAGCCAATCAACAAACCTTCAGAAAACTCGCCCGCGAACAGAGTGAATTGCACGAAATTCTGGATATTTACGAAAAATTAAAGCGTCTTGCTTCGCAAATAGAAGATGATGAAAATGTTATCGAGAATGATGAAGACCGTGAACTGGTGGAACTCGCACGGGAAGAAGTGCAGGATCTGCGACAAAAGTACCGGGATATGGAAGAAAACCTTAAGTTCCGCTTAGTACCTCGTGATCCAAATGATGATAAAAATGCGATTGTTGAGATCCGTGCCGGAACCGGCGGTGATGAAGCGGGTATCTTTGCCGGGGATCTCTATCGAATGTACAGTAAATATTGCGAATTGGAGGGATTCAAAATAGAACCTCTCAGTTCAAATCCCTCAGAAAGAGGCGGATTTAAAGAAATTATTTTCAGCGTAAACGGAAACGGAGCATATGGCCGTCTTAAATTTGAAAGTGGTGTACATCGGGTACAGCGAGTGCCTGAAACGGAAACGCAGGGTCGCATCCATACCTCCGCGGCATCGGTGGTTATCCTTCCGGAAGCGGAGGATGTAGATATCGAAATCAGTCAGAACGAATTGCGGATCGATGTGTATCGGTCTTCCGGTCCGGGAGGACAAAGTGTCAATACTACCGATTCGGCGGTCAGAATCACGCATATACCGACAGGCATAGTCGTAACCTGTCAGGATGAAAAGTCGCAGCTTAAAAATAAAACCAAGGCGCTCAAAGTACTGAAAGCAAGGCTCCTGGACCGCGCCCTACAGGAACAAAATGAATCGATCACGTCCCAACGCCGGACGATGGTAGCCGGCGGAGATCGCAGTGCTAAAATACGTACATATAATTTCCCTCAGGGTCGTGTTACCGATCATCGTATTAACTTAACGCTTTATAAGCTTGACCGAATTTTGGAAGGTGGTATAGAGGAGTTTATTGAGCAATTACATCTTGCTGATCGAACTGAAAAACTCGAAAAATCAACCTGATTGATATGAACGATCATGTCCTCCCAAAATCATAATCAGACTATCCTCGCCATACTGAATCTGACAAGTGAATATTTCAAAAAACATGCCGTCGAAAATCCCCGCCTGAATGCCGAGCGTTTGCTTGCCCATGTATTAAAGATTGATCGCCTGCAATTGTACCTCCAATTCGATCGTATCCTGGATAAGAATGAACTGGCTGATTATCGGGTGCTGGTTAAACGAAGAGTAGAACGCGAACCTCTGCAGTATCTGACCGGCGAGACTGAATTTATGGGGCTCCCATTTAAAGTAAATTCCTCGGTACTCATCCCGCGCCCGGAAACTGAAATCCTGGTCCAGGCGGTGTTGGAACTCAAAGACAGATTTGGCAAGCGTACACCAATGCTCTGGGATATCGGAACAGGTAGCGGATGTATCGCGGTGAGCCTTGCATATCTGTGGCCGGGATTGCAGGTGCGTGCGAGTGATATATCTATGGATGCTATTGCGGTCGCTGAACAAAATGCACGGGTAAACCGGGTTGAAAATTCCATCAGGTTTCTCTATCATGACATATTTCAGGCAGAACCAGTAGATATGGATGAGGTTGATATTATCGTATCAAATCCACCATACATCAGTAAAGATGAAATATTGAAATTAGATCGAGAAATACGTGATTATGAACCGATGATCGCCCTGACCGATGCCGGTGACGGAACAGCTTTCTATCGGCGCATCATGGAAATGTTCGGATCCTTTCCCAACTGCAAATTTGTGCTGCTGGAATTGAGTGGAACACAACCTGGATTAATTAAGTCGCTGCTGAAACATTGTTCCATCAATCAGTTTTCCATCATCAGGGATCTAAACGGACATGAACGTGTACTAAAACTGGAAAAGTAATAGGAAAAATGAAGAAAAATAAATCAGATATATTTGAAGATAAGATACTTAAATTGCTCAAATCATCACCGGAGGGGTATAGTTCAAAAGAATTGAGCCAAAAATTAAAAGTATCGAAAAAGAATTATCATCAATTTCGAAAAAGTATGGAATTGCTGAAGAAACAGGGAAAGATTATCAAATCAAAGAATACAAAAAAGCTGATGCGACGTGTAGAAAACAGGATTGTTGTGGGAGAATTACGGATGAATCGCGGGGGATTCGGATTTGTTCATGATGATTTGCATAATGTTGATATATTTATCGGAAGAGATCATCTGAATACAGCCTTTGATCTTGACCTGGTGGAAGTGAAAATGTACGCCAGATCACGTGGTAAAAATGAAACAGGATATGTCAGCCGGATAATTAAACGTGCGCGAAAATACTACGTCGGGACCTTTCACCAAACCCAGTATTACGGATATGTCGTACCCGATGACCCGAAATTCTACCGGGACTTTTTTATTCCGAAAGAAAAACAAAACACCGCTCAAAAAGGACAGAAAGTAGTGGTAAAACTCGATCGATGGGATAACGATCATCTAAATCCGGAAGGAGAAATAGTTGAAATCCTTGGCTTTCCGGGTGACCCTGGCGTAGATGTAGCATCTGTTGCCTACTCTTTTCAATTAGCTATTAATTTTCCTCCTCCTATTGAGTATGAGGCGGAAAAGATCGACGATGAAATTCACGATGATGAAATAAAAAAACGTCTTGATTTACGTCTAAAAGTATGTTTTACAATTGATCCTGAAGATGCTAAAGATTTTGATGATGCGGTTTCATTATATGAACTCCCGAACGGAAATTATGAGCTTGGAGTGCATATTGCTGATGTAAGTCACTATGTGACCTCACATTCAGAAATCGACAAAGAAGCATATAGTAGAGGTACAAGCGTTTATCTGGTCGATCGGGTGATTCCGATGCTCCCGGAAAAGCTGTCTAATGAAATTTGTAGTCTGCAGCCTGATAAAGATAAATTAACTTACAGCTGTATCATGGAAGTAACCCCGGCGGGCGAAGTGGTTAAGTATGAGATTACGCCCTCGGTGATTAACAGCAAAAAACGGTTTACATATGAAGAAGTGCAGCAGATAATTGACCAGGATATCGATCATCAACAGAAAGAAATGCTCGACCTGATGATGAACTTAAGTAAAAAACTGACTGCCCGGCGATTTGCCGAAGGTGGAATTGACTTTGAGACCCCAGAGGTAAGCTTTGAGCTTGATCCACGCGGGTTTCCTTCTTCAATCCGTCGCAAAGAAAGACTTGATAGTCACCGCATGATCGAAGAATTTATGCTCCTGGCTAACAAGACGGTTGCTGAACATATTAAAAAAATAAACGGATTTGATCGAACTCCCCCGTTTATTTATCGTATCCATGAAAAACCGGAGCAGGATAAAATGCTGAAATTTTATGAATTTCTGACGGCCATCGGGATTCAAACCGATCCTCCGGTTAAAGTGACTGCAGCATATTTCCAAAAAATTCTGGAGGGTATCAAAGGCACACCAGAAGAGATTATTATTGAGGAGGTTGCCTTGCGTTCAATGATGAAAGCAATCTATTCAACGAACAATGTCGGACATTTCGGTCTGGGATTTGCTGATTACACACACTTCACATCCCCGATTAGAAGATATCCCGATTTGATGGTCCACCGATTACTCCGGCGATATGTACGGTTCAATCCCGGGAAAGATTACTCAAATGACTTACGGCAGCTGAACAGGATTTGTGAACAGTCTTCACGCATGGAGCGAATTGCGGTGGAGGCCGAACGCGAATCGGTGAGACTTAAGCAGAACGAATATATTAGTCAACATATTGGAGAACAATTCGAAGGAGTGATATCGGGGGTCCTGTCATTTGGCATATTTGTTGAATTGGTCGATACCCTGGTTGAAGGATTGGTACATATTAGAGATATGGGCGATTATTATATTTTTGATGAAAAAACATACACGTTGACCGGCAGGGACAGCAATCGTATTTTACGACTCGGCGATACGGTATGGATAAAAGTTGCTCGCGTAAATCTTGAAGAGGGTAAAGTTGATTTTATTCTGTTGGAGGATAAAACATAGCCCGCCGGGATATTCACGGGATTCATTTCGTACAATAAGACGTACTATCTAAAAAACAATTGACTGATGGATAACAGGCTTGCGATATTGCTGTTCCTTTCACTCGTATTCCTTCAGAAAACTTTCGCACAGACAGAACAATTGTCTGATTCTGTCTTCATCGGTAGCATGCCTGATTCGGCCGGGAGAGAAGAAACTATACAACAAAAGGATTCTACCGACACCGAATCATTAGAGGACCCGATTCATTACTGGGCTGACGATGGTGGATTTAGCCGGGTAGGAAACAAAATATATCTAAAAGGAAATGCCAAAATTGTCTATCAAAATATGACACTTGAAGCTGCCAGAATCATGATTGATCAGGAAAAAAACTATTTGTATGCTCAAGGTGTTGCGGATTCCACTGACTCACTGGGTAATCCGGTTATGAGAGGTAAACCGATATTTACGGAAAAAGGCCAGGAACCGATTGAAGGGAATTCGCTCTACTATAATTTTGGTACAAAACGTGGTAAAATATCTTATGGAAAAACGGAAATGCCACCCGGTTTTTATAAAGGTGAAAAAATAAATAAAATAAGTAAAAATACATTACTGGTGGAAGATGGATATTTTACCTCATGCGAATATATCGATGATCCGCATTTCTATTTTCGCAGCGATGAGATGCGCGTGTCGGTGGATGATCAGGTCGTTGCGCGGCCGGTTTATTTTTACATCGCCGATATTCCTCTGATGGTAATCCCCTTTGGCGTGTTCCCAAATAAGGGCGGCAGACATTCAGGATTGCTTATACCCTCCTATGGGGAAAGTGGTTACGGAGGACGTTTCCTTAAAAATATTGGCTATTACTGGGCTCCGAATGATTATCTGGATGCAACCTTAACGGCAGATTTCTATGATCAACTGGGATTCACCTATAAAGCCGATCTTAATTATACGCTCAGATATACCCTGAACGGCGAGGTCTCCGGTTTTTACTTTCCCAAAGATCCTAATACCGGTCAGGACCGAACACGCTGGGCTGTACGGATTAATCATTCTCACACGATAGATCCCACTTTAAGAATTACTGCCTCAGGTCAGTTCCAGAGCGATGAACTTCTCGCACGAGAATTATCGAGTAATATAAATGAACGGACAAATCAGATTATCACATCAAATCTTACCGTAAGCAAATCCTTCAAAGGCACTAAAAACAGTATGTCCCTGAATCTCAGCCGGACCCAAAACTTGAATAATGGTAATTTAACCTATACTGCTCCTAATTTGCGGTTTACTCGATCTCAATCTTCTATCGTGGAATCAGTGACCGGCAGTTCGGTTACCGGAAGAAGATCGTGGTATCATGATATTTATTTTTCTTATAACGGAAACCTGGTCAATAAAGGATCAAAAACAGCAATCGCTGATACCGGAGATGCGTTTTTAGAAGATGAAAGCCAGGGGATCGAACATCGCATTAGTTTGAACTCTCCCCAGAAGATACTCAAATATTTCAATATTACACCCTCTATCAGTTATCGGGAGGTGTGGGTAAATGAAATTACGACTGGTACAGCGGTGCTGGAAGATTCACAATATGTCGTTGAGGAAAATCAAATAAAACAATTTGCAGCGCAACGCACTTTCAACGCCAGTGTAGGTCTAAAAACCACAATATATGGCATGTTTGAGCCCAATATTGGTTCCTTAAAGTTCATCCGGCATAAACTGGATCCGCAAATAACCTATACGATTCAGCCAGATTTTTCCGATCCTGCGTATGGATATTATACCGTTGTTCGTGATCCCGGCGGTGTGGAAATAGGAAATCCAATCGACAAATTTAAAAAGAGTCCATTTGGAGGAACAAGCCGTGGTCGTCAACAGAGGTTGGGATTTAATTTCGGTAATTTATTTCAGGCAAAAATAATATCGGACGGAAAGGAAGAGAAAATTGATCTTTTCACTTTGAATTTCAGCACAGGGTATAATATTGCCGCCGATAGTCTAAATTGGAGCCCATTAATCACAAATTTTCGTTCCACCCCCATACAGGGAATCAATGTAAACTTGTCGGCTCAACACAGTTTTTATCAGCGGAATGCAAGCGGTACCTCCAACATAGACAAATTAATGCTGGAAAAGGGGCAGCTGCTGCGGTTACAGAGACTGACCGGAAGCCTGACATTTTCGCTTGACAATAAAATTTTTGAGAAGCAACCTGAACAGATAGAAGAGGAAAAACCTGAGATATCTGAAACAGAGCTGGATGAAGAAGGAATCGATCGGGCCGGATTTGTCCAAATTGAAAAAATCAGTGATGAGGAAGCTGCAAAAAAACTTGACATTCCCTGGCGGATGAATTTTAATTTAAATTATAGTCTGGATCGTAATAATATTTCTAATATTGTCGAAAGATTGGATCTCGGGATAACAGCAAGTGTCTCATTAACCAAAAATTGGCGGATCAATTGGACCGCAAGGATTGATGTATCGGAACAAGACATTAATTATCAGCATTTCTCAATTTATCGGGATTTGCACTGCTGGGAAATGTCATTTAACTGGCAACCATCCTTTGGCTATTATTCTTTTCAGATAAATGTTAAAGAATCGGTCTTGAGGGATCTGAAGGTTACCAAACATCCTTCAAGCAGGGCATACTATTGATCATGTGTCCGGGTGCTCGATGTTTAAACAAGTGAAATAATATTCCGGATATTGCCGTCCAAAGAATAAAATCGGGGAAACGGCCTGATTCCATGCAAATTTTATCAATTAAACTCAACCAGGAAAGACAGAAATACATCATTGCTTATATATTTTCAGCTATGGTACATCTTCTGCTCCTGCTGCTGCTGAATGCGGATTTTTATAAAATAAACCTGAGCAGCGATGAACATGCGATTCCGGAAGATGTTACAATTATCTTTCCTGAAAATAAACCTCGTCAGGTTGTTGAGAATATCAATGAAAATGAACAAATACCCTATCAATCAGATCTGCTATCGGATCGAAATTCCCGCGCAATGAATCCTGAATTGGCGGATCTGCTTGGGAACCAGCCAGCCTCAGAAGGTAACATACCCTTTGAAAATCTGACGCTTCCCAATCAGACAGATCAGGCAACGCCGTTTTTACCTAATAAAAAATTTAGTCGAGATGCGCTTGCTTTGAACAAATCCGGCATTAGTTCAGAAAGCTTCTTTTCAATGAATGAACCTGATGTTGGCCGGGCAAATGATAATGCTCAGAAACAGCAGCAGACAACCAACAACCTTTATGATCAAAAGAATTTTTCGGCTGACCAACTGGGCAGCCTGACCTTGAGTACATATGCCTGGGAGTGGGCCCCTTACATTAATGCCATGAAGAGAAAACTGCAACAGGTGTGGTTTGCTCCTGCCGCGTATTATCGTCTCGGCCTTATATATGGCTATTCGGTTATACGGTATACGGTTTCCAAAGATGGAAATTTGATTGAATACGAGGTTCTGGAACACAAAGGCCACGAGTCATTAAAACAGTCAAGTGTCAATGCGATAGAGTCATTGTTTCCTTTTAAACCTCTTCCCGATAACTTTCCGGAAAAAACACTTACCATTACAGCACATCTGATCTATCCAAATCTTAGAGAAGGGAACTATTAATATGCTTGAGATTTTTCAAAGAGGCGGGATAATGATGTATCCGCTGGCTCTTTCTTCGTTCCTGGCATTCGCAATAATCATGGAAAGATTCATTACCTTGAGGCGTAATAAAGTGATTATTCCAGAGATTATTAATGTCATTGAGCATTTCAAATCATTGAAGGATGTGGAATTAGCGCGAAACATTTGTTCAAAGTTTACCGGTCCTTTACCCAATTTGGTACGCGTGGGTCTTGACAACAGCGATCTGGAGCGAATAGAAATAAAAGAGCTGATTGAAGATCAGGGACGCCAGGAAGTACGCCAGCTTGAAAAAGGGCTGGGTATCCTGGAGACAATTGCCGTGATCTCGCCGCTTCTGGGACTTCTGGGTACTGTCTTAGGTATGATTCAGGTATTTAATGTAATCAAAGAGCAGGGGATCGGTCAGGCGGCGGCGCTTTCCGGAGGGATCTCGGAGGCACTGATTACCACTGTTACTGGTCTATTTATCGGGATTCCGGTTTTGATTTTTTACAATTATTTTACCAAAAAAGCCGAAAATTTTGTGCTCGATATTGAGAAGCAGTCAAATTATCTGATACAGAAATTGCATAATATTAAGAAAGAATCGTCAGGGGCATAATGAAGTTATTGGAAAGGCCCCCTAAAAAAATTGCGCTCAATATCACCCCATTGATCGATGTACTTTTTATCCTGATTATCTTTTTTACAGTTTCATCAACCTTTCTGGAACAGCCGGGGATTGAATTAACTTTGCCGGATGCGGAAAGCGGGCAAGCCCATACTGCTCAGAAAGTTATGATCTTTGTTGATAGCGATGGTAACATTTATCTGAATGATGACAGTGTTCCAATGGATAGCCTCGCATTAAGGACGGTTAACCTGATGAAAGAACAGACTGAGAAGAGTGTTATTCTGAGGGCGGATAAATCGGTTGATCATGGAACGGTAATTCATATTATGGATATTTTACGAAAAAACAATATCTATAAGATTGTAATCTCGACTGAAAAACCAGTGAGTCAAAACTGATTAAATAAACTATATATCAGACAAATGAAGCCAGATTGAAAATATAAGGGGCTTGTACAAGGATGTGATCATACTATTTCAATCAATAGTTGGCAAGGAGATTGGTGTTCATTTGATCTAATGACGCGGTGACCAGCATAAAAATTAGCCGCATTACTTGAGAATGCGCTGCAAACAACGATGGATAAAACCGGTGAATCCTATAAAAATTAAGGACTGACTAGTCTGTTCAAGCAATTACTGAATAATTTATATGGGAATGCTGAATTAAGATTACAGAGGGTAACAAAATCATTGTGCACTCAATACGGAGTATTTAGTGTATTTTTTTGAAGATCCGGGTTTTCAAAGCCGGGTTTTTGATCGTCTGGGCAAGAGTCTGGAGAACAATAAACTGGCGCATGCCTACCTGTTTTACGGATCTGAAGGAACGGGAAAAGACGCAGCCGCGCTTGAGCTTGCTAAGGCTATAAATTGCGTAAATAGTTTAAAACGTCCATGCAATGAATGCGCTTCATGCCAAAAAGCCAGACATATCAACCACCCGGATATTCATCTTGTCTTTCCGATTTTAAAAAGCTGGATTCCGAAAGATATCGACAAAGAGGTTAAAACGCGGATTGCACTAAAAGCACAAAATCCGTTCATTCAGATTAATACTGATCCCCGTACCGTAATTCCCATCGAACGTATTAGAGAATTAAAAAACGAAGCCAAGTATGCCTCATACGAAGGTGGAAAGAAGATATATATTATCTCGGATGCAGATAAAATGGCCCGTGAAGGGGCAAACGCATTGTTGAAATTACTGGAGGAGCCTCCGGACAGCCTGATTCTGATATTGACCACATCCTCTCTGAATGCCATGCTTGCTACCATTCGTTCACGGTGTCATTTGATTTATTTTCCCAGATTAACTTATAAGGAAGCTGAATCAATCGTTGCGCGCTATCTTCCTATTGATGATGAAATAAAACGATTGATTCGTTTTTCGGAGCGAAATTTAAAAAAAATATTTGCATCCTTTGAAGACACCATTGACCCTCAGAATCGGCTTGTCTATGATTATATGAAAGCAATCGCATCAGCAGATATTTTATCGCTCCACGAGATAACGGAACAAGTCACAAAACCTCGTGATAAAAATTACTTGATGGAATTATTGAATTTACTTATTTTGTGGTTTAAAGATGTAATATTCCTAAACTCCCTGGGACTGCAAGCGCAAATTGTAAATATTAACTATAGCAGCGAATTGCAAAAATTTGCCAGGGCCTATGCCAGCTCCGATTTTATGCAGATAATCATTGAAATTGAAAAAGCGATCTCTAATCTGAACCGCAATGTTTATGCACCACTTGTGCTAACGGTTCTTGCGATTAAAATCAAGCAGCATCTGATCAGGTCGGAGTAAAAAATGTCCCCAGAATTAATCGAAGCCACATTTAAGAGGAACCGCAAAGGTTATTTTCTGAATTCTAATGAAATAAATATTAGCCTTGGTGATTTTGTTATTGTTGAAGTTGATAAGGGGATAGATTTGGGGCAGGTGACTCAAATCGGCCGCCTGATCATGCTCAAAAATATGAAAGATGAACCACGGGTGATACTTAGAAAAGCCGAACAATCAGATTTACAAAAATTAATGCGGAACCGTGAAGAAGAAGCGAAGGCTTTTTTTATTGCAAAAGAATATATCGTACGGCGAAATCTTAATATGAAACTGGTTGATGTAGAGTATCAGTTTGATACCAACAAGCTAACATTTTTCTTTACCTCTGATCAGCGGGTAGATTTCCGTGAATTGGTAAAAGACCTGGCAAGTAAATATCGCACACGCATTGAACTTAGACAGATCAGCGTTCGAGAAGAAGCGCGTAAACTCGGAGGTATTGGAATCTGTGGTAAACAACTCTGCTGTGCTTCCTTCATCCATCAATTTTCTCCGATCACGACCAATGACGCCAAGGAACAGAATCTGCCCATGAATCCTTCTAAAATATGCGGAGTCTGCAGTCGTTTAAAATGCTGTCTTCTGTATGAGAAAAAATTTTATATCTCTTCTTTAAAAAGATTTCCACCCCTTGATTCTGCCGTAAAAACAGACCGTGGCATAGGTTATGTGGAAAAAGTTGATATATTCAATGACAGCGTTTATCTTCGTTTTGATGGAGATGAATATGAAGAATACAGCCTTAAACAAATCAATCGATTTATGCATCAATCCGCAAATTGATCATCAATAACTTATCCACATTAGCGGCGTACACTTCTTGTTATAATTGCGCGTAATTCTTAAATTTTACGCTCTAAAATTATCTCGTAACGCAAAGGAAATAATTTTGAAACGATTTAAGCGAATTTTAGTCACCAGTGCTCTGCCTTATGCCAACGGACCGATTCACTTGGGTCACCTTGCCGGAGCATATTTACCCGCTGATATATTTGTAAGGTATCATAGATTATGCGCTCATGATGTAATCTATATATGTGGCTCGGATGAACATGGAGTCCCGATATTATTACGTGCTCGTTCAGAAAATAAGCAACCCCAAGAGATAGTGGATTTCTTCCACGAAAAAAACAGATTAAGTTTTGAACGGTTTGGTATTCAATTTGACTTCTATGGCAGAACGACTTCTGACATCCACCATCAAACAAGTCAGGATTTTTTTAGTCGTCTGGCGGAAAATAATGTATTTGTTCTGAAAACAGAAAAACAATTATACGATCCAGAAGCTCGGATTTTTCTTGCAGATCGTTTTGTAAAAGGGACCTGTCCAAATACTGATTGCGGGTATACAGAAGCATATGGGGATCAATGTGAAAAGTGTGGGACATCGTTGAGCCCTACCGATTTGATCGAACCAAGGAGCGTTATTACCGATGCGATTCCGGAACTGAGAGAATCGGTTCACTGGTACCTGCCGCTGGAGAAATTTCAGAAGGAACTTGAAAAATGGATTAGCACACATCCGGAATGGAAATCAAACGTCCTTGGACAGATACGCAGCTGGTTTGAACAAGGATTAAAAGACAGGGCTGTGACACGCGATCTGCCCTGGGGGGTACCGATTCCTGAGTCGGTTGCCAGGACCGCTGGCGTTGACGCAGCAGGGAAAGTACTCTATGTATGGTTTGATGCGCCAATTGGTTATATCTCTGCTA
>Ga0209536_100004247_pt1 | contig 22633 bp, 18 predicted proteins | sample DeeMarSeWOR28_12_FD_187461 | JGI IMG/M metagenome (GOLD analysis project Ga0209536, IMG submission 187461) | Marine sediment microbial communities from White Oak River estuary, North Carolina - WOR-2-8_12 (SPAdes) (version 2) | ecosystem: Environmental > Aquatic > Marine > Intertidal zone >... | reverse complement strand
TGCCAGGCAACTGGGCGTTTCGACCACGGCCATATCAAAAATTATAAAACGGGCAGTTAAATAAGTTAATTTTGTCAACAACGTCCCCTTATTGCGTCCTTTAGGTGAATAGTCATTTCTCCACTAACCGGTATGCATAAATTTTCAGAAATAAAGGCGGTTTGAGAAACGATCCTCGGTCGCCTTTAGCTCTTTTGTCTGGTGGGGTCAGGGGGTCGCCCAACGTCCCACGATTTTAGCCGCCTTTTCCTAATTCTGAAATGAATTTTTGTACGGTAGCCGATGGGTCATACAATCTCATCATCACTTCGACGCAGATTGAATAGAGCGCGCCGGGCATGCCAGCCGTAGACGGCTGCGGCGGGATTGTTGCCCAGGAGCCGGTCTTTGACGATGAGTGTTGAAACCGGAGCTTTGGAGTAGCGGGTGAACAAAATGTCATGTCCCATGCATAACCCGATAATGAAGTTCAATTGGGTTTCCGCGTTGTTTAGAATTTCAGCCTGGGCAATGGGATTGCACGTTGAGTTGTCCGGATATGCTTCTAAATGCGGCAATCCCCGATCCGTGGCGGAGCTTCGGCCAATCTGACAACCTGCACTCAAGACCTCGATTCCGGCCTGCTCAAACAGACGTCTGATCACTTCTAACTCCTTGCCAAAGGCAACACACGCAGCGAACCCCACTCTGGAAAACTTCATTTCCCTGGCGAAATCAAGCGCCTCCTCGATACGTGCCCGGTAACCGTCGTTTTTTTTGCCGACAACACATGCGGCTGTGTAAATGTCAACTGCCTCCGGCGTGGCATACATATCATTTGCTTGCTTAATTTCTGCAACATAGTTGTTCGCCTGACAATAGGATGGAATCCCCTCATCATCTCCTCGCCAGCATCCCATTTTTTTGCATAAACACGTTGTTGTACCTTTTTCTTTCATCACACCCGCGCCCCTCCCCTCCAAAAAAACCACCCCCCATTTGAAACCGGGTAATTACCTTTACGAGAAGTTTATAAAGATAGGGTAGTCTAGTCTTTTTTGTGACTTCGATGTCTTATATGTCAGATGTTACCGTTAAGATAATGTCTTTTTGCGCGTGGCACCAGAGCATCTTTTCTTTTCCCATGAAGGCCGATTTTGAGCCCAAAATGGGATCACGAAGGTCCCAAATGGCTTGATTTTATGAGGCATGAGGCATAATGTCAAATAGTTGCCGTGTCCCGGCCTTAAGAAATATCCATTTTTAATGACACCTATCAGGAGGCTTTAATGGGGGGGCGTATTGTTATCATCGGCGTGGGAAATGCCGGCCTGAAGATAGCCGACGGGCTTGCGAGATCAGGTAAGGTGGATGAATTAATTTTGGCTGACATATCCCCGGAAGGCGGTCCGGACATAGCCGGGATGCTGGATTCATGCTACGATTGCGAAGTTAAATTTATCGAGTTAGATGGTTTGCAGCAAAAAAAAGTGGAGAAATTACTTCGCAATGAAAAACCGGATTTGATCGTCCAATCGGCCAGTTTGACCAGTCCCTGGGCGATGCATGGACGAACGGATAAGGTAGCAATGGCGCTATCACAGGCTGGATTAGCCGTTCAGTTGCCTGCGCAGCTACCGATTCTGACGAATGTAATGAAAGCAGTTCGTGAGATCGATTTCAATGGACCGGTGGCCAACCTATCTTTTCCTGATGTCAACCATGCCGTCCTTGATCGCTTTGGGCTTGCACCCACAATCGGATTAGGTAACGTAAGCATTTCACACCTTCGGGTGCGGGCTGCAGTACGAAAGAATCTAATGCATGAGGGCGTTTCGGCTGATTCATTTCCCTTAATCAGGCTGATCGGTCATCATAATCAAGTTTACAATGTCATGGAAGCCGCGACCCCGGATAATCCCGGTGAATCTATCCGGGTCTACTTAGGAGAAGAGGGCCGGCGTGCCGATGAATTGGCCTACCAGGGATACCCGATAACGCCTGGCATCGACTTCAATATTATTACGGCCGCCGCCGCTCTGCCTGCCGTATTAGCTTTATTGCCCGGGGCTGAGCCCTTACGGTTTTCTGCGCCGGCTCCTAAGGCATTGCCCGGCGGCTATCCGGTCGTTATCAGTGATGGAAGTGTAGCGCTTGATTTGCCTGAGAATGTCGATTTGCAAGAGGCTGTGGATTTTCAATGGCAACTAGCCAGCAATGATGGTGTTGAAAAAGTCACAGAAGAAGGAACGATTCTGTTTACTGAGAAAGCGAAACGGGCAGTCAAAAGCATTGATCCTTATTTGTGTGAGCCACTAACTTTGGATAAATGTTTGCCCAGGTGGCTGCTTTTGATGAGCTACATGAATTGGAAAGCGTAACCGGGGTCGCCCATTAAAGGGCGACCCCCGATAAAATATCATTAAGCGCAAGCTTAATAAGGTGCTCATTCTTCAGACACAAAATTATCCGAAACGAGCCGTTTTGCTAAATTGTCGATGTGCCGATCATCCGTTCCGCAGCATCCCCCAAGAATCTTCATGCCCAATTCACCATGAAGGTTGGCCACCGATTGGCCAAAAATTTGTGGGTCTTCTTCAACCAGTTCTTCGCTATCGTCGAGTTCTTCAGGATTAAGCGCGGCCGTATTGGCCAGTAGCCCGGTCACTCGTTTTCTGACAGTGACAGACGAATGGGTATCGTGCATGATGGCGGTTTTAAAAATAGAGGCATGCGTGCAATTGGCCATGTAGGCGATGGGCTTTGGATTGACGTCGCTATCGATTATGGAAATGGCATCTTTCAAAGGCGTGCGATCCAGCATCGTGCCTTCAGGGCGGAACAAAAAGCTCATAATGTATGGTTTTCCGGTGGCGGCAAGGGCTGTTGCTAAGCCGGTTGCTTCACTGATTGCCGGTAAGGTGGCGGCAAGCAGGAAGTCCACTCCTGCTTCTGCGAGCCGATTCGCCTGCCATGAGTGAAACTCGTGTGCATCGTTTGATGTAAGGGCTTCTGAAGGATTATATGCGTCTCCGCGACAACTCAACAAACCACAGATGACGACTTTATTGGCATATTCGCCATAGCTTTTCCGCATTCCGTCGAGAAAGCGGAAATTGTCGCCGTTCACATCCGTTTTTTCATACCCCGCTCTTGCAATACGTTCCCGGCTTGCTCGCCAGGTTGGGGTGGAAAGGAGCAGGGGGAGATTATATTTGAGGCCAATATCAAGATATTGTCGATAAATTCCAGAAATCGCGCTACGCGGGCCCTGATCATAGATGAACGCCGAATTAACAATATCGGGATCGAGTTCGAATTCACTGTTGCGGCGCAGGCGCTCAATAACGGCACCTTCACCAAGGATGCATTGAGATTTCTCGAAGAATTCCGGAAAGGGTAAATATCTCATTATGCGACCTCCGCAAATGCCTTTGTATTAGGTTTTTGAAGTCAATGAAACTTTGTTAAAAGGTTGATTTTGGCCCCAATATGGGCCTTTTGGGGCTCCAAATGGCTTGATTTTATGATGTATGTAATATAATGTCAAATAGTTAGCGTGACCGCCCCCACCAATAAAATGATTGAACTGTTCAATTAGATATCGAAACAGGATGATAAAATGAATCAATTTTTCAACAATCCATTTTTTTGGGCTTTCATCAGCATGTTTACATTGGTTGGTGCTTGTTCTGTTGTGGGTAGCAGGAAGATTGGCAGCCATCCTGCTTTAGGGTGGATTATGGTTTCCATTCTATCTCTTGGCAGGGTTATTCTTGTCTTACCTTCTGTTGATCAGCCCCGCTTTTTTGTTAGTGGATTTAATGCCGCCATCGGTATTCCAATATTCGTAATCGGCTTATGCTTTGCCCTTGGACCTTGCTTTCTGATACGGCCACTGAATATCGCAGAAGAAGATATGGAGTTGATTACGAAGAGTTTTTATAAATACACGAGAAATCCAATTTACTTAGGCGAAATTTTTTGGTGTTTGGGCTGGTCTATCATCCATGGTTCCATAATCGGTGTTGCGCTGGTGCCCGTATGGTGGTCCGGTTTTTTATTTTTAATTCTAATCGAGGAAGAAAGCTTGCAGCGGGCAATTGGAACGAACTACGAGGATTACAAGAAAAAGGTAAAGGGCCGCATTCTTCCGGGGACACCAATATAGATTCTTTAACCCGGCGCGCTAAGTCGGACGACAAAAGACCGCGCGCCGCTGGGACGCAGGGGTAAGAATCTAGATGCCCCAGCATATGCTAACTTTTGAATCACTAAAAAATAGGCGGCATACGTGTTTGAGATGAATAAAAGCCAAAATCCGGTTTCAAAGAAGATGACTATTTTTTATGGCTGGATCATTGTTGCCTGTGTTTTCGTAATACTGTTTGTTTCATTTGGCAGTGCATATTCCTTTTCGACCTTTTTTGAATCACTGCAGATCGAATTTGACACATCCCGCAGTTCCGTTTCATTTGTTTTTGCAATTGCCGGGTTTCTCTATTTCAGCCTTGGCGCGCTTAGCGGGCAGATTGCCGACCGTTTTGGTTCACGTCGCGTCATTATTTTTGGCGTGATTGTCGTCAGTATAAGCCTTTTGTTAGCAAGTCGAGTAAAAACAATCTGGCAAATATATGCGGTCTATGGCCTTGGCATCGGGATCGGTATTGGCTTCGCTTATGTGCCTTCCATGGGTGTTGTGCAGCGCTGGTTCGTGAAGCGGCGCGGTCTGGCTTCCGGTATAGCCGTTACCGGGATCGGTCTCGGCACTTTAGGTATGCCTGTTTTTTCTGCAGCCCTGATTCACTGGAGTGACTGGCGCACTGCCTATCTGGTTATGAGCATACTGGTTTTTACCTGCGGCGTAAGCGCGGCGATTCTTATCACTGATTCACCGGAAAGGCGTGGTTTGGTTCCGGACGGAGACGAGATCAAGGCTGACACCCGCAATACGTCCCAGGAAATTTTTAAGACAACCGCAACTCGTATTCGTGAGATAAGCTTAAAAGACGCTTTGCGCACGAAGCAATTCTGGCTTCTCTATACCAGCTCCTTCAGCTTTGGTCTGGGATTGTTTATTCCTTTTGTACACCTGATACCTTTTTCGAATGATCTCGGGCTACCCAACGCAACTGCAGTTATGTTATTCGGCCTGATTGGTGTTGGGAGTACAGTGGGACGCTTTTTGCTCGGCAGCATCGCAGACAAGATCGGCCGACGTTTATCACTTGTGATGATGTACGCCGGCGCCGCAACCATTTTTGCATGGTGGCTGGTAGCGGCAAATGTTTGGCAATTGGCTGTATTTGCGCTCATATATGGTGCCTGCTATGGCGGCTATGTTGCAATTTTGCCGGCAGTGGCGGCGGATTATTTCAGTGGCCCGAACATAAGTGGCGTTATTGGTATGCTTATTACCAGTGTTGCCGTAGGAAATCTCATCGGCCCCCCTATTGCCGGCTTCATTTTCGATCTGCTTCAGAGTTACACGATTCCCATTTTCGCAAGTGTTATTACCTCACTTTTTGCTGCGGTTTGTGCTTTTGTTCTTGAAGAACCGGATAAATGGCGTGAGTCCTTTTTACATTCCAGCCCGTGAAGATGAAAGGTGAAAGGCGGTCGCTCAATAAAGGTCGATTTTGACACCGAAATGAGCCGGTTGAGGCTTAAAATGGATTGATTTTATGATCTATGTTATATAATGTCGAATCGTTAGCGTGGCGACCCCCAAGAGCAGACGTACGCTGCCATCTTACCAATCAGCTCCATAACTCGCAACCCAACCTAAATAAATCGATCGAGGAGGCGTCATGGCACTGTTTGACATTGAGGAATATCAGGAGCGAGTGCGCAAAACCAAAATGAGTATGACCGAAAAGGGTATTGATATTCTTGTCGTATCCGATCCGGCAAATATGAATTACTTAACCGGATACGACGGCTGGTCATTTTATGTTCCGCAGGTTGTGATCCTATCGATCGATGATGACGAACCCATCTGGGTTGGTCGGGGGATGGATGCCAATGGCGCCAAGCATACCACTTATTTATCCCATGAACGCATCATCGGTTATGCGGATGATTATGTTCAAACGCCTATCAAGCATCCGATGCAGGTTGTTGCGGATGAAATAAAAAAACGAGGCTGGGATACAAAAACCATCGGCACGGAAATGGATGCCTATTATTTTAGCGCCAAAAGTTTTGTCGAACTGCAAAAAAGCCTGCCAAACGCCAAATTTGATGATGCCAATTTATTGGTCAGCTGGGTGAGAATAATAAAATCAGCCAGGGAAATCGAATTTATGCAAAAGGCCGGAAAAATCGCCGAGCGCGTTATGCAAACAGCCATTGATACCGTTGCGCCGGGCGTTAGAGAATGTGATGCGGTTGCTGAAATTTATCGTGCGCAAATCCGTGGAACAGACGCTTACGGGGGTGATTATACCTCATTCGTTCCAATGATGCCTTGCGGAGAAAAGACATCCACCCCTCACCTTACCTGGACGGACGAACCGTATCAAAAAGAGATAGCGGTAAATATGGAACTGGCCGCCTGCCATAACCGCTACCACAGCCCTTTGGCAAGAACGATGTATCTCGGTAAAAACCCACCCGGCAGCCTGGTTGACACCTCCAAAGTCGTTGTCGAGGGCTGTAATACGGCACTTGATGCGATTAAACCCGGCGTGACGTGCGAAGAGATCGAACTGGTATGGCGTCAGGTGATTGCCCGGGCCGGCTTAGAAAAAGAATCCCGCATTGGCTATTCCATGGGTTTAAATTATCCGCCGGATTGGGGGGAGCATACCGCCAGTTTGCGTCCAGGAGATAAAACGGTTCTGGAGCCGAATATGACGTTTCATATGATTCTGGGGATGTGGATGGACGATTGGGGCTTTGAGTGCAGCGAATCTTTTCGCGTCACCGATGATGGCCATGAAACGTTTGCTCATTTTCCTCGCAAGCTGTTTATAAAGAAATAACGATCTTTACAAACTGCCGATTGAGGCTAGAACTTAATCAAATTTATCTTATCCAGTTCCAGGGCAACCCATATTAGTATAGCAACCCAGGCGATGAATAGAAGGAATCTGTAAAACCTGATAACCATAAACGTATCTGAGTTGTGATCTTATTACTTCATTTATTACCCCAAAAGTTCATACCTAATTTTTTAGATAAGAAAACTGACATACATCCGGCTTTAATTTTAAATCGTATATCGCCTGCCGATTCATAGAAATTACGGCGTTTTCCTCAAAATCCACTTTGCCCAGCATTCGATCCATAATCGGATTCAACAGGCAACGTAGAACTTCATAAGAATAATGCCGTTTGGCGATTTCATAATTTAGCTTCACCATTTCTGCTGTTTTCTCCGGTGAATCCAAAATTTTTCTGACCTCCTGCACGGTTTTTGCCGTTATCTCCCCGTCTATCTTCACTAAATCGAATCCTTTGGGCTCGATATCGTTCACAAAGTTGGCGTAGCGGTTCACGAGCAGCGGTTTCTTAAAGTAAATGGCCTCTAAAAATGCATTGCCAAAGCCTTCGTAAAGACTGGGGAAGGTCACAAAATCGGCATGAGCGTAGACATTCCAGAGGGAATGTCCATTCACATGGTGCCTTGGATGAAGCCATGGACTCGATATGGATTTTTGGGCCAACCGCAGATCTACGCCACGTTTAAGGGCATAATATTTGATCCATTCGGCATATTCCAAACCCTCATCACCCGCCTCGTGGGATATAAGCAATTTATAGTGCGGATCTTTTAGATTATCGACCAAGTCAATTGAATGCTCGATCCCTTTTCTGCGAACAATGCGGGTGGGTTGCAGTATGGTTTTATGGTCTTGCTTGAGTCCGAAGGATTCAAGAAAATTTAGGTAATCCCGGTGGTTGATGGGTTGCGGGTTTTCGAAATCGAGAACGTTGGGGATCATGGTTGCCGTAATGCCGCGACGGCGGATCAGGTCAAAACGCGCCCTGGAATTAATAACGACATGTTGGACGTTGGACAATCTGGGTGGAAAGAAATTGTGCAGATAATCTCCGACAGCATTTATCCGCAAACGATTTCTTTCCCAGAAAAAATCGTGATGATGGGCGATGGTGGGAATCTGAGCCTCTGCAATCAGTTCCGATAATGACAGACCGAGCGGAATGTTCAAGGGAATCGCGAGCGCGTTTTCGATAATTAAAAGGTCAATATGAAATTGGGCGATGAACTCCTGAAGGCGGACTTTTAAGATGTTTTTCAGGTTTTCAATGGAGGCCATAACCGAAGACGTCCTGTCTGTTTTTCCAAAAACCTGCCGGTTTATCCACTGATTGTAAGGGTGCTTAAAATGGGCTTCAGGAGCCAAATAGCTTTTTTCCGGATCTTTATCCAGTTCGCCTGCAAACCAAAAACAATTGTGCCCCCCAGATTCTAAGACATCCGCCCACTTGCCGGCTTCCAGAGAAACACCGTCTATTCCCGCAAAACGTGTTGAAACAAAACCGATATTGTTGGACATCACAAATTTACCTCCGACCAGCGCTTTTTCTGACTCGCGCGAGACCCATCCAGACAACTGCCGCTGCCACGCATAAAAGGCAATCGGGTTAAACCATTCACAAGGATGGATAATTGAGCGATAATTGGCGGGTTTGATTGTTGAATCCAGGCGGTATTGTGATGTAATTCCTCAGGGGAGTATTTTCATCGGTAAACGATATTTTAAAACCGCATGAACTCCCTAAAAGATGACTTTGCAAATATCATGCTAAACCAGCCCGTCCGCATAAAAAATTTAATTTAACAATTTCATTTACTTATGCTAAGTTTAGCAGCAAACCTTTACAGGGGGTTGTAACCGGTTACCCGAAATTATGTAATTAATTTCACAATTTAGAGGAGATATCGAATGACATACGAAGAGATTGTCGAGTTCCACGGGCATGAATGCCCAGGGCTTGCCATCGGGTATAAAATGGCAACTGCTGCAATGGAAAGTCTGGAATCGTTGCGGGCTGAAGACGAAGAGATGGTGGCAATCGTCGAGAATGATGCCTGCGGTGTTGACGCATTGCAGTGTGTTTCCGGCTGCACGTTTGGCAAAGGGAATTTGCTGTTTCGCGACTACGGTAAGCAGGTCTATACCATCTACCATCGATCAACACGATCCGGTGTCCGTGTGCATTTTCACGGTAAGGAAATACCAGAAGGTCTGCAGGAAGACCGAAGCGCCCTTATCAGATGGATTCTGTCTGCTGCCAACGACAGCATCCTTTCTGTGACACCGATATCCATTCCCGAACCTGAACCGGCCAGGATCCGAAAGTCGATACCGTGTGAGATTTGCGGTGAAAGCGTCATGGAATCGCGTATCCATCAACTGGGAAATAAGCGGGTCTGTATTCCATGTTACGGTAAGCAAAAGAAGTTTAAAAAAGACGCGCTATCGTGAGCAGATATACTGCACCGCCAAGCACAACTTTAACAGTCAGGGCCTTATAGTGAAGACTTTCGATGCCCTGTCCGCGACTCAACGACAGCGTTGGCGGTTTGTGCCGCTATCCATACCGCAATAGCTTATGGTTAACTTGAATAAACTGAAAATTCTTCACCTGCTCAGTCAGAGACCGGATTCAACCGGCAGCGGTATATATGTGCAAGCCATGATTCGGGAAGCAACTGCTTGCGGCCATGACAATTATCTGGTTGCAGGTGTTCATTCTAATGGTTGTTATGACACAGACTGTATTGAGCAAGACAAATCCATGTTTTTGAATTTTCATCGTGCCGATGTTTCCTATCATATCCCCGGCATGAGTGATGTAATGCCTTATGAGAGTGCCCGATTTTGCGATCTTTCGGAAAATGAACTCCGCGAATATGAAAAGGCCTTTTCCGAAATAATTCAAAAGGCTGTTGGCAGGTTTAAACCGGATATCATTCACAGTCACCATCTATGGATTGTCAGCGCTACGGCTCGCCAGCTTTTCCCGAACATTCCGATGGTAACGACCTGTCATGGTTCGGATTTGCGACAATTTCAGAATTGTCCTCACCTTCAAGAAAGCGTCGCAAATGGGTGCCGAAAAATTGATGTTGTAATGGCGTTAAGTGAGGCCCAAAGAAATGAAATTATCCGCTTGTACCATCTGGCTCCTGAAAAAATTATGATTGCCGGTGCCGGTTATGACGAGAGTCTGTTTTATATAGATACAAAGCCAAATCCCGATCCGGTGCAGTTGGTTTATGCAGGAAAACTGAGCAACGCCAAAGGTGTCCCCTGGTTTTTGCGTGCGTTAAAATCAATCCGGTCTCCCGCATGGCAATTACATCTTTTAGGCAGTGGCAGCGGAGAAGAAATAGCGCATTGCCTCATGCTGGCAAAGGAATTGGGAGAAAAGGTTCATATCTACGGCGCCCTTCCCCAGAAGCGTTTGGCTGAGATAATGAGACACGCGCATATTTTGGTACTGCCTTCTTTTTTTGAAGGTCTGCCCCTTGTTATCCTTGAAGGCCTTGCCAGCGGTTGCCGAATTGTTGCCACTGATCTGCCGGGAACCAGGGAAATACTTGGAAATTCTGACACAGATTTTATAAATTGGGTCAGCACGCCACGTTTACGTTTTACCGATCAGCCATACCGGGAAGATGAATATCCATTTGAACGAAATCTGAAAGAAGCGATTCAACAACAGATTAATGCGGCTTCCCAGTGTGCGCAAATTGATTTATCACCCGTTCAGGACAAACTTGACGCTTATACCTGGACCGGTATATTCAAAAAAGTCAGAGAAGTTTACCGGATGTGTCTAACCTAACATACTGCATTAAATACAAATAATACAGCGAACATCGCCCTGCATGCGGCAGCGTAGGATTTTGGTTGTTATCCGCCTGCCTCATTATCTTTGTTCAATACGATAAATTTTAATATGGGGAGAATGCGGTAAAAAAGGATTTGAGGGCCGAAGCTTCGGTCATCCGTGTCGCCTTTCAAAAACAGCCAAATGCAACTCAAGTTCGACCTAAAATATTCCGATAATGATAAAGGGTCTGCCACGATACCGAATCCAGATGCTCATGGTAATCGTCCCCGGGAAGTTCATCCGATGGGTCGGCCCCTATGGCGGGGCTGCCCCAAACTCAAAATTTGAACAGGAGTCTTATGGCTATTTTGACCACCATCGGCATTACCCTTTTGTGTTTGGGGTATTTAGTTCTTATTTTCGTGTCTCTATCCAGCAAACCCGAGCAGGACGAGAAAAACAGCGAATCAATCCTAAGCAACAGGCCCGTTGCGATTCATCAGTCAAAAAACCACCCATCCAGCCTCTCCAAGACCGGAACGCCCGGATAAAATCAAATAAATAATCGCGCGACTCGGGCACTGAAAGGCAGTCCCGCCGCAGGCGGGAGCCTCAGATGGGGTTTTGAAGCCACTTCTTATGATGCCGGCTGACACAGTTCGATCGTAATATCTTCGGGACCTTTAAAGAAGGCGATTTTCAGATTGGGTATGTCTGTGGGCGGCATGAAGAAAGAAAACCCCCGCGCCGTCAGGTCTTTGAATGCGCTTTCGATATCTTCAACCTCCAGGCCGATATGATCGTAGCCGTATGTCGATTGTGAAGCATCTCCAACCATTTCTTCATCTTCTCTTGCAACTCTCAGGTTGACGGTGGTGCCGTTGAGGTCAAGGGAAGCCCCGTCGGCCGTTCCGAATTTTCTCAGGCCAATCAGCTTTGCCTCCAGGACTTCCGTGAAAAAGCGAACCATTTTTTCAAGATCTTTGCAGACAATATGAACATGATGAAATCGATATGACATAAGAAACCTCCGCATGAAATGTAACTGCCAATACGGGTTTTATAATTTTTATCGCGTCGGCAATCAACCCCAAACTGTGACTGAATTTGCATGGATGTTGTAATCATTTGCCAGATCTTAAAATTTTTAATTTTTAGCAGAAGTCAAACCTTGACCTTTCGCCTGTGAATGGTAAAAATTTATAATAGTATCGCTTATTGAATCGCAACGATGGTAAAAGGGAGGCTGCATGCCGCAACCGAAACACGCGATGGAAATCTTTCAGCTGCTCGATAAGTCCAATTGCCGGGAGTGTGGCGAAAAAACATGCCTGGCATTTGCCGGAGCGGTTTTCCAGGGTAAACGAAAAATAGCGGACTGCCCGAAGCTGGAGCGGGAAACCATTGAGCACTTTTCCGGAGGGGACCACGATCAGAACAATGTTTTTCAGGAAGGGGCAGACTACCTGGAAGAGCTGAAAAGCAAGGTCGCCGGTTTAGATCTTGGCGAAGTCGCCGAAAAGGTGGGCGCTAAATTCTCAGGCGGCAAATTAACGCTCAAGGTGCTGGGTAAGGATTTCAGGGTCGATACCAGGGGAAATCTATCCGCCGACATCCATATTAATCCCTGGGTAGCGGTTCCCTTTCTCAGCTATCTTTTGTACGGCAAGGGGCTGCCGGTTTCGGGAAACTGGGTCTCGTTCCGGGAGCTGAAAGACGGCCCGGAGCGCTATCTGCTATTTCAGAAGCGCTGCGAACAAGCCATGAAGCGGGTGGCCGACACCTATACGGATCTTTTTGACGATTTGGTTCACATATTCAGCGGAAAGCAGGTGGAAAAGCAATTCAAATCGGATATATCCGTCGTGCTGCATCCGCTGCCCGCTGTTCCCATCATGATCTGTTACTGGCTGCCGGAAGACGGGCTGGAATCCAGTCTCAATGTTTTTTTTGACGATACCGCGGACAAAAATCTTGATGTGGGCTCTGTATTTTCCCTGGGGGTCGGGCTGGCCCAAATGTTCGGCAAGCTCTCTCTGAGGCACGGGTTTAAAGAGGCTGCATCGACATAGCAAGCCGCTTTTACATTTTGGAGGCATAACAAAGCCCGCTGGTAACCCAGCGGGCTTTGTGCATTCGCCAGAGAGGTGGTTGACTAATGCCATTTATAGCGGTAGGGGTAGCACTGAGGAAAAAATAGGGTGTCCCGCCTTTTTCAGTTTCGCTTTGCCCACAACCAAGTTGAGGAATGTGAGATGAAGAAACTAGGACATTTTATAATTGCGCTGGTTTTGATCTGCTTAATCGCCATGCCTGTTCATGCTGCTCAAAAAGGCAACCGCAATATTCAGTCCTTCACCAAGGCCAAAAGAATCCTGATGCGGGAAATCTACCGCGGCCATCAGAAAACCTTTTATTGCGGCTCCCAGTACACACAGGGAAATTATGTGATCCACAATAACGGGTACGTTCCCAAAAGAAAGTCGAAAAGTGCGCGGCAATTGGAGTGGGAGCATATCGTTCATCTCGATTCATTCGGCTACAAATTTTCTGAATGGCGTGATGGGCACCCCCAATGCCTGGATAGCCGGGGCAGACCTTTTAAGGGATTGAACTGTGCTGAAAAGATGAATATCAAATTCAGGTTTATCCAGTGTGATCTTTACAACCTGGTTCCAGCTATCGAAGAAATCAGTGAGTTAAGATCCAATTACCATTATGGGATGGTTCCGGGAGAAAAGGCCGGTTTCGGCAATTGTGATATTGAGATCGCACACGGTGAAATAGAACCCCCTGCTGAAGTAAGGGGCGATATTGCCAGGATACATTTCTACATGGATTGGGCCTATCCCGCCTATGACCTCATCGCTGAAGATGACCGCAAGCTTTTCAAGGCCTGGGATCAACAGGACCCGGTTGATGAATGGGAATGTAAGCGAGCCAAAAGGATCGAAGCGATACAAAAAAATGAGAATCCCTTTGTCAAAAAAGCCTGCGTTGCTGAAGGATTATGGCAATAGATTCTGGGACGCCCGATTCCGATCGGCTCGATTCCGCAAATTTCTTTTTTACAGTTTAACCGGGTGTTTTCTTTCCGCGGTTATGTGGACACCGGCAATTGGGCAAGAGATGGCAGGCCACATCAAGATATTTATGTGCGGTGATGTCATGACCGGCAGGGGCATTGATCAGGTGCTGCCGCACCCCACTGATCCGAGAATATACGAGCCCTACCTGAAAAGTGCCAGGGGATATGTCAAACTGGCTGAAGAAGAAAACGGCCCCATCCGGCAACCGGTCAGCTTTGCATACATCTGGGGCGACGCCCTTGAGGAATTGGATCGGGCGGCACCGCATGTGCGGTTGATTAATCTGGAAACCAGCGTCACCAACAGCAACGATTATTGGAAGGGCAAGGGGATCAACTACCGGATGCATCCCCAAAATATTGCCAGTTTGACTGCAGCCGGCATAGACGCCTGTTCTCTGGCCAACAACCACGTTTTGGACTGGGGATATGCAGGTCTTTCTGAGACCCTGGAATCACTGAAAACGGTCAACATACAAACCGCCGGAGCCGGGCAGAATATTATAGAGGCCGGGGCAGCGGCCGTGCTTCCGGTCGCAGGCAATGGCAGGGTGCTGGTGTTCGCATTCGGTTTGGCCGACAGCGGGATTCCATTAGCCTGGGCGGCCGGTCAAAATAGACCCGGTGTAAACCTGCTGCCGGATTTAAGCGCTAAGTCCGTGCGCCATATTCAGAGAAAAATTCAAGAAGTTAAGCGCGCGGGCGACATCGTGGCGGTATCGATACACTGGGGTGGGAACTGGGGATATGATATTTCCCGGGAGCAAACGCGCTTTGCGCACCGACTGATTGATGACGGCGCTGTCGATATCATTCATGGGCATTCATCGCATCATGTCAAAGCAGTTGAAGTTTACCGGGGCAGACTCATTCTTTACGGCTGCGGTGATTTTCTAAATGACTACGAAGGCATCGGCGGATATGAAGAATTCAGGGCGGATTTATCCCTGATGTATTTTGCCACCGTGAATTCCGCGAATGGAAAGCTTGTCAGTTTGCAAATGACCCCGACTCAGATTAGGCGATTTAAGGTAAACCGGGCTTCAGGCGCAGCGGCGATCTGGCTAATGAACACGCTAAATAGAGAAGGCGCTTCGCTTGGAACCCGCGTAAAATTGGACAGCAATAACCATTTGATACTGCACTGGTAATAATTTTTTCTGGTTATCCAGAAAGAACAGGTGGTATTGAATGTGGGAGCGGCTTTCAGCCGCGTCAGTTGAATTCGCGGCTGGAAGCCGCTCCCACAGAGAGTTTATCTAATGATAACTTGGACTTTCCAGATAAGCAGATAATTTTTTTTCCTTTCCACTCTGGTGGGCAGCTCATTTCTTGAGTTGCCCATTTTTTTTCTAAAGTTCTCCGTATAGTTACCGATATTTCTACAAGAGGAAAGATGTTATGGGCTTAAGAAAAATGTATAATACCACCCTGGATGCCGAACTGATCAGGGAAATTAAAGTGCTCGCTGCGCGGCTGGATAAGCGGCAGAATGACCTGCTTGAAGAAGCCATCCAGGATTTACTTAAAAAATACAAATCCAGGGATTCCCTGGACGTGTCGAATGGATGATTTGCGCATAAGAGCGCTGCATTTATGGGTTGCGGTTCATTCTAAAATACCGGTTTGCCTTGTGGGCACCTGGCCATCCTTGGGCGCTGGGACTGACTGAGTCCCTTAAGCCGGGTGTGGCCCTTGATGGTGGCGGCGCCGGTTTAAATTTACGCAGGAGGTAGTGTTTTGGATAATCTGGTTTTTATCGGTTTCGGCTTAATCGGTTTCGGTCTGGCATTTTTTTTATATATGCTTCTGACCGGTAAACCTGAAAATGACGACTAGAAGTGGTCTCCAAATCCCTTTAAACCTCAAAGGATATGAGCGATGCAGACACTCTTTAGAGGAATGATATTCGGCTTACCCATCTCGCTGGTGCTCTGGGTAATGATAATTTCTGCAACAAAGATGATCTTCTTTTAATCTTTAGTTCGATTTAAAAATGCAAACAGGTATCTTTGCGCGCTCAGCGCTTTCCAGATTCATTTTGGCCGACGATTCATCAGACCCACCTTAATTTTTAAGATTAGACATGTAATCCCGCTTTCGCGGGGCCATGAGCCCGGATCCACATTTTTGAGACAAGTTCAAGCCAAAACGTGATTTCTCAGACCGGGCAAAGTCTTTAAACCATCCCAACGATAAAGTATGCCCAAGAAATTACAGCTTTTTTTGTATATATATTTGTGATAATATTTGAATATGCCGCGAAAAACATGGATGTCTCCTAATAATAATGGTCGTGGACACTGGATCAGAAACATGTTTTTAAAACCCAGATCTCAGATAACACCTATGGCAGGTTCAAGCTGGCGGGCTTATCAGGGACAACTGAAGCGGGCGCAAAGAAACGTCGCTCAGAGACAATTTATCCGGAGGTATTTAAAATTTATTCTGCCTTCAATCGCCGTCTCTGTTATGGTTTATCTCTCCATTAGCGGATCTTTCGGATCGTTTCCCGATAACCCCAAAGAGACGCCTCAAGTCGTCGACCGCCAAACAGCTTCCCCTAAGACTGAGGCATCGATGTCTTTTAACAAAGATGACATCCAGCATCTTATCGATAGCCGCCAGATTACAAATTCACAGGACAACTCCTTCGAGGTTCAGGCAAACGGCAAACGCCTGCTGGTGCAAACCAGTATTGATCCATCCCTGCAAAACTATCTGATCAAAAAATTAGACCGAAAAAATTCAAGCCAGATTGCCATTGTTGCCATGGCCCCGGAAGATGGCCGTATTCTGACCATGGTGGGCTATGACAAAACCGATCCTTCGAAAAATCCATGCACTGAAAGCGCCTTTCCGGCTGCCAGCATTTTTAAAATCGTTACGGCAGCAGCGGCCATTGAAACGTGCAACCTGCATCTGGACTCAGAGCTAAAATTTAACGGCCGCAAACACACGCTTTACCGGTCGCAGCTTAAAGAAAAAACAAACAAATATACCCACAAAATATCTTTGAAAAATGCCTTTGCCAAATCGGTAAACCCGGTGTTCGGCAAACTCGGGGCGCTGTATCTGGGAAAGGACGAGCTGGAGTCCTATGCCCGGGCATTTGGATTTAACCACCCGATTAATTTTGAAATCGCTTTGTCTCCCAGTGAGACCGTCATTACCGATGAGCCCTACCAGTGGGCGGAGATCGCCAGCGGATTTAACCGGCAGACAAAGATGTCGCCGGTTCACGGCGCTCTGATCGCAGCAACGATATTCAACCAGGGCAAACTCATTGAGCCCACTATCGTTGATCGAATCGTCGGCGAAAATGGGCTCGAGCTGTACCACAGCCAATCCACCACCATCAATCAGGCCGTTGCACCGGATACATCCAATGCGCTGCATGAGCTGATGACAGCCACCACCCGTTCCGGCACCGTGAGGGGCGCGGTTCGCAGATACCGCCGGGATAAAATCATCTCCCGGCTCGAGATTGGCGGGAAAACCGGCACCATCAACAATAAGACCGACGACGTCAAATATGACTGGTTTGTCGGCTACGCCCGGGATAAGGACGGGGACGGCAAGCTCATCCTGTCGGTGCTGGTGGCCCATGAGAAATATATCGGTATCCGTGCCACCCAGTATGCCATCATGGCATTTAAACAATACTTCAAGAGCTATTTCGCCGAACAAGACCAACCACTTTCCCGGGGTTCGGGTTGAGCTCTTCTCTAAAATTGGTTTCACCCTCATGCTTATTCGAATTTATAAAATGATATTTTCAGAATGCCCTTACAGGGCGACATCATTTATTGAACAGGTTTAGGCAGTTGAATTCAAATATAAAGCCCGCTCTTATTGAAGCGGGCTTTTTAAATATTTAATAAAAAAAGTTCTGGCGACAATAAACTTAAGGCGGCCAGAAAGTAGAGTCATCGGTGACGACCGGGTCGCCGGGACGTATGAAACTCAGCTGAAATTCACTGATCGTGGCATTGAGCGCTTCTGCACCGGCAGCGCCGGTAAATCCGAAATAGAACCGGTCGAATTTGGCTTGTTCCAGGGGACTGAGGCTGAATCGTTGGATCATGGGCAGGGTAGCGGGAACAGCGGAATAATTGTATTCGACACGGGTGTCCTGAAAGAACGTCCCCAGGATATTGTCACAGGTGACATCATTGTTGCATTGCCTTAACCACAACTTCAACTCGTAGTCATAATTTCCATCCGCATTGGGAGAAAGGGATCGATTAACTTCCAGACGAGCCGCATATGGGCCCTTGATGCCGGGCCTTCCATTTAACCAGTCATTTGCATCACTCACTTCAACAGTCTCAGTGGTCGAGCTAAGATCCTCAAATGTCAGCAATTTACCTGCGGTCTTGTCTTCATCTTTGAAGTTCCTAGGGTCGCCAAACTGACTGATGGTGTAAAAATTGGAATCGTTAGAGCCGATATGGATAAAACCGTCTTGTCCCAGAGCTGGAGAAGACGGTACTCGACCTCCTGTGGGGAAAAACCATTTTTGTGATCCATCCGGATTAATTGCATAAACATTTCCATCCGAGGATCCTATGTAAATGGTGCGGTCGAGATCAATAATTGGTGTAGATTCAACCTCACCACCGGTGGGAAAACGCCATTTTTCGCTACCATTGGGATTGATCGCCCAGACGTTGCCGTCATCTGATCCGATGTAAATGGTACCGTCATTTGGGTCGACGGCTGCCGAGGATTCAATTTCGCCGTTGGTGGAAAACCGCCACTCGCCCGCCCCGAGAGGAAGGGGAACCGCAGCAGTTGGATCAAGAAGACGCGCGGCGGGCCTGAAAGCGTAAAGATAGTTGTTATCGTCTCCCACGTAGATGACGTCATCCCCTGGATTGGCTGTGCCTTTGGTATCGACGGTGGGGGATGAGGTTAGCTCGTTGTTCTCGGCAGCAAGCGGATACTGCCATCGAAAAGATCCGTCAGCGGTATTGACGGCATACAGCATTGCATCATTGTTTAATGTGTCCCGATCAGTTGCTACAAAATATACAACCGAGGCATCCGAGTTTAGCGCCGCAACATTGTCCACAGCTCCTATGGTGGCAAAGCGCCACTTTAGCGTACCGTTTGGGTTGAGCGCGATAAGTTCCTGTGAACTGTCTGTTCCGAAATAGATGACCCCGTCAGGCCCAACGGTGGGTGTGGAACCCACATCTGAACTGGGCACAATGAGAAACCGCCACTTTTCGGTACCATCCGGGTTTATCGCAACTAGAGAGGTGCCAAAAATATCTGAGTAGATGGTTCCGGTATTGGGATCCACCCCCGGCATGTACTCGTTATTATCCGTCAGGTTAAAGGTCCATTTTTGAGATCCGTCTTTATTCAGGGCATAAAGGGTGGCATCTAACGCCGACACGTAGATTGTACCGTCCGGACCGATGGCCGGGCGCCACGCCGAATATTGTGCGCTTGCACCCTCAAAGCGCCACTCTTCTTTGGGCTGTTCACCATCGGCATCGTGGCGGTTGTCGTCGTATAGCGGGCTGTTTCCCCGGCAGGGAATATCCAGGAAGTTCTCCCTTCCCCAGAACACATACTGAACGGCGTCTTTATTGACGGTTAATGGGTCATTGCGCAGGTTGGTTTCGACGTTTAGCCCGACGCAATAGTCCGGTGGGGGGTCGTCTATGCGGTTGTTCGTGCGGGTGTCGAATTCAACCGCTATCTTGGGCGGATCCAATCCCTGATCTTCCGGCGCGGTGGCTAAAAAACCGGCAAGTGTACGACTGTCTCCGGCGTAGCCCATCAGTTCACTCAGCTCAAAATCTCCACCTGACGAAGTTTCATTATTAGTTGCCGCATTGGTTAGGGTAAAGGTGATGCCTTCTCCTTGACCGCTAAATTCCAACAGAAAAAATGCCCGCACACCCAAAGCAAACAGGCAAGCACCCTGCTGGCAATAGTCCTGCTCGCCACCAATGGCCAAAGTTTCGTTGAAAAACGCTGATCCGAAACGGTCACTGCCGCCACCGCCGATATAGAGTTCATCCAGGTTTTGGTCAACACTGAAAAAAGTAGCAGTGCTTTCTTGCTCACTTAAATTTGAGGTCAGGTCGTCGGCCGTGATATCTGGCCTGCGAGATAAGATCCGGTAGGGAACCCAGGAAATGTTTTTTCCAAAAGCGTAGTCACCACCATATTCAACATCACCAGATTTGCCTGTGGGAATTACATTGAAGTTTTTTTCACTAAGGATTACAAAGTCTGATGTCGTAACATCCATTGGCAACGACGATTCAGAAGTTTTTGTTACGATATTGGTTAATTCGACTCTGTTGTTAATTGGATCAAAAATTCTTTGTTCGTAAAACAAATCATTGCGCCTGATTCTAATGGCACCGTCAAACATGGGAAATAACCCCAGCGCTTCAGGTGCTACATAAAGGTTTCCGTTTCCGCCATCTGCAATAGTCCAGTTTTGCGTGGGTTTAACCGCAAAACCTATCATATCTGGATATTCTTTAGTTCCAATTCTACTTTTATTGGCAGAAAAATCATCCTTAAGATCCAGATTAAAGGTCGGGATTAAGCCAACGATTTTATCAATTTCGGCACTACTTCCGCTAGCAGTGGGCGCATCACCGGTGAATTCTAAATTTACTACGTAAATATTGCTAAATGGGACAGTGGGATTGGCAATAAAACCTACCGGCGTGCTACCTAAAGGGGCCTCGAGCTTCAAGGGCTTATTGGTTGGCCAAGACTGGGTTTCGTATGTATACACCCACGGGGTAAAGACATTGATTTTGAAACTGCCTGCACCGATTACGGTGTAGGTTATGTTATTAAGTATATTGATAATATAATCATTGCTATCATCGGGTAAACCGACTTTTCGAAGTTCACTAAAGCCATAGCGCATGCCTGATTCTGCCATGTAGATTGCCCGGCGGGTGTCATTCCTGGTAACCGTGCTGGCAGTAGATGAACTGAACATCGAGACCATGACAACGCCCAGAACGCCGAAGATGAGCATCAATACGACCACATAAATCAGCACATTACCCGTTGCGTTATAACACCGTTTGCTTTGCATCTGCAAAACAGAAGGATAGAATGACCTTTTTAAAAAGTTTTCCATAATTAATAGTTGGTATAATGTGGTGCAGCTCATTTTTTAGTGGCAAAATAAGAACAAATTGAATCCAAATAAAAATTAAAGGCTTTACGGCGGCTCGGGCACCATATATCTTGGAAATATACGGGTACTGAAAGGCCGTTCGATTCCCTCAACGGTAAAGCCGACGCTGATCGATTCGACTTCTCGATCTCCCCCGCTGTAATAGTTCAAATCCGTATAAGTCGTTTTCAGATCGAAACTGACGACTGCATCTAGCAAGGTGTTCGGATTGTTATTCACATCAATGTCGATTTTATTCCCGTTTAAAATAATTTTACGGTTACCGGGTAATGTCTCGCTGGTATAGTCAATATTCGTATCCGAATTGAAATCAGAAATATCTTTAATATCCCTTAATTCCAGGCTGATGCGATCAAGCGCGATTTGAGCCTTCAGTGCACCCTCAGATGTAACTTTGGCCTTCAGGTATCCGTTAAGGCCGGTGTACATGAAAAGTGTGGTAAAAGTGCCGATAATCCCCACCAGCACAAGGGTGACGATCAGCTCCACTAGGGTAAACCCTTTTTGCTGCTTCATCTCAAACCGCTTTTTAATAAAGGACAATGGGATCATTGTCTGCTCTGCTTTTGGTTAAAATAGTCGTCATTGAATATCGTCCAGCGATTGCCGGTGAAACTTGACCCGACGCCTGGAGCACGACTTTTAAGTTGTCACTCCCCCCCGCGCCTTCTGTCCCGCTGCCATCAAACACAATGTACTGGGTCGTGATGGTGATGCCGTCAATCGTCTGGCCGTTGTAGTTGGTGACAACATTACCCAGGGCATTATCCGGATCATTGTTAATATCTGCCACATAATCGGCGATGATGCGTTCCATCAGCCCTTCACCGTTAAATTCATCACGTACAATTTCTACCGAATTCCAGCTGGCATTCAGGGCGGTGCCCATCAGATTCACAAAAATTGCACCAAGGATACCGACCGCCACAATGGTGACGATAATTTCCACCAGCGTAAAGCCTTTTGAACAGGTATTTTTGCCATTTAAATACTTCATCGGACCAAACCCGTTTCCGGAGTCACCGTGATGGTTCGGTTTTGGCTGCCGGATGAAATGGTTAGGATTAAGTCATTGCTGAGGGCGGTGGGGTTTGTTGCATCGGTGTAGTCAGTATAAGGCTTTCCGAATCGATCGAAAAAAAGCGTAACAATCGCAGGGGGGGGCTTATTCATGGTGACCCCAACATCAGCCAGAGAGACTTTCTTATTTTGTTCCCCGGGAAAAATGACTTGTTGTGCAACCAAATCCGGCTCGCCGGCGTCTACCGGGATCGTTGCAAAAAATAACCAATATTGATTCGCAGCGGTATTAAATTTAATTCCCCAAATCTCATCAGCATCGCTGCGCTTCATGGCCATTGCATGGGCGTAGCGAATCTGATTTCGGATCCTGTCGGTTTGAGCGGCGAGGTCAATCTGTTCGGTATTCACCGATCGACCGATGACATAGGCGGATATGATCGCCATCAGCACCAGAACGGCGGTGATTTCAATCAAAGTAAAGCCCTGTTGATTGCGCTGCATCCAAATTCCTTTTAAAAACAAATGGTTCCGGGGTTCTC
>Ga0209536_100004246_pt1 | contig 22635 bp, 23 predicted proteins | sample DeeMarSeWOR28_12_FD_187461 | JGI IMG/M metagenome (GOLD analysis project Ga0209536, IMG submission 187461) | Marine sediment microbial communities from White Oak River estuary, North Carolina - WOR-2-8_12 (SPAdes) (version 2) | ecosystem: Environmental > Aquatic > Marine > Intertidal zone >... | reverse complement strand
GTGGACTATTCTCAGATTTTGCGTTGCAATCCTCTACACATCAAGCGACTGGCAGTGTTATAAACATCGGAGAAGTAGCTTCTGGGGTGACCGTTGTTAATGTAGAGCTCACAGCTCCAAATAGAGCTGGAACTTATGAATATGTTACTGTCTTGAATTTTCAAGAGATGGCAAATCCATTAACAAGAAGTCTGACAATATCAGTTAGAGGCAACTAAACAGTTGGAACTGAGTTTTATGGGATGTTTTCCCATGTCACCCGTAACCTTTTTTCCCCTTCTTGAATTTTTTCAAGATTAAAATTCGTTTGAAACACTCGACCAACACTGAATTTGAACTTCATAACTTATAACTAATTATTCTATGCTAAGGAAAATTGTTGAAATACATGAGACCTGATGATTGGCCTGCTATACATACAATTGGCATAAGTGCGAGTTTCATTCTATCTTTTGCAGGTTTTTGGGTGGTGAGTGTGTGAACATTAAATATCTAGGTGTTGCAGTTGCTATTCTTGTAATATTACTTGTCGCATGTTTATGCTCTATATTCCTTTGGATGGGAAGCCTCACAATTGGTCCTATTGATTACACCCTGATAGATTGTAAAGTTTCAAGTTTAGGAGAAGGAGACATGAATGTTACTCAAGGCTCGACTCTGCAGTTAAATTTCACCTTAAAGTCAAAAACCGACCAAGAACTAACAATACCAATAGAAAATATTACGCTATTCTGGTTTTATAGTGAAAGCTACGATGGTGGACTGGACACGTTTTTTCCAATCACTGATTGGCCTAACGGTTACGGGTATAATTACAGTGCTCAAGACAAACTGTTCAACTGCACTTTCAGCACTATGCAACTGGTTTTGCAACCGCTTGAATCTGAATCAATAGGCATAACTCTTGAGATGGCAGATTATGCACCGACAGGCGAATACTCTTTTTTGATTGCGCTAGGAAATCAGCAAATGACTTCCCAACCAGACTGCAGCTTCGAAGTAAGAGTCAATAACAATCTGAAATAGAAATTTTTTCCGCAAAGGAAACAAATAACGCAATTCAACCATGACATAGCTATCTTTTTATAAATCATGAGTGATTTTGCCAAAGGTTCTGCTGCAGGTAACGCTTTAGTTCAGCTAGGCGTGTCTGCACTATTGCGAGGAGTTCTTTTCGCAGTTCTTCAGCAGAATAAGGATTTTTAACTGATCCTATTCTTTGGGCTAGCACTATGTCCCCTAGTGTGTCTTCAATCCACTTTTGGAAGTCTTCTCTTTGAAAATGAAAGTTTACGGAGTCTGCTGAAACGAGTTGAAGTATCTTTTCGAAGGAATCCAGGTTTGTCGCGGTTTTCCCCGTGAAATAGCCTAATTCAGTATAGAAATGAAAGCCTTTTTCATAGGGTACTGATCTGAGAATTTTTTTAATTTTCTTATGTAGTTTAATCTGGTTTTTTGTTGGCTTTCGATTCGTCCGAGTTGGCATACAAAACCCTATGTGATTATTCTCATCGTCCAATATATTGTTAGTTACTGAACTCTAGTAGACTGAAGATGATTTTGCATCTGCTGGCGTATGAAATTTGGTTCTAACCTGAAGACAGATAATTTTTCATAATTTCTGTTAATAGGATAATTGAGGTGGATTTTTTGTTTAAGAAGCTAAAGAAAAAGACTGCGGAAGCTACCAAAAAAACCGTGGATGCTGGAAAAAAAGTTGGAGAAAAAGGTTTAGACGTGGGTAAGGATGTAGGCAAGAAGGGCTTGAAGGTTGGCAAGAATGTAGGTAAAGAAGGCGTTAAATTAGGAAAGAAAGGCGTCAAAAGAACTAAGAAAGCTGTCGAAGAAACATAATTAAATTCTCATGTAATTGATTAAGATTTGCTATCTTCTTTCTACTTCCAAAAACTATCGTATCTTATTGCAATCCTTGGCAATTATGAACCTAAGGGAGAATCAGCTAAAAAGGTTTGATTCTCTATATATTTTCGTTGAAAACTCTGGGACGGGGGCGAATGAGATTTGAAAGTGGGAATAGTTTACAGTGATAGGGTGAGAAACTACGATTTCGGGGTTGGGCACCCTTTTAGAGGGGGTAGGTTTGACAGTTTTATGTCCTATTATTACTCAACGCTGAGTGAAAGCGACAGATTCGAAGTTTTTCTTAACGAGAATTCTGCGAGTGACGGGGATCTTAGGCTTTGGCACTCTAAAGATTACATTCGAGCAGTCCAGAGAGCGTCCGTGGGTGAGCATGTTCCTAATCTATTGCGGTATGTAAGCGGGGATAACATGAATTCCTCGACAGGGCAGTTTCCAGTGGGTATAGAGTCTGCGGCTAGAGTGATTGTTAAGAATTCGATGTTTGCTTGTGACCTGGTTCAGGAAGGAAGATGTGAGAAAGCTGTGTCAATAGGAGGTGGCTTGCATCATGCCAAGCCCAGTTATGGAGAGGGCTTTTGCGTGTACAATGATGTGGTTATTTCAGCTAAACATGCAATTGGAAAGTACGGTTTGGATAGAGTTTTGGTTTTGGATACCGATGCGCATGCGGGAAATGGAACCTGTGAAGCTTTCTTTTCAGATCCTAAAGTGCTCTTTATAGACTTGCATCAGAAGGGCATTTATCCCGGCACTGGTTTTGAAGATGAAATTGGACAAGGGGATGGAAAGGGATACACGGTCAATATTCCCCTTCCGCCGTACGCTGATGATGAGGCTTACCGGTTTGTGTTTGACGAGTTAATCTTTCCTTTGGTGGAAGAGTTCAATCCGGAGCTTGTCTTGAGAAATGGAGGTTCTGATCCTCATCCAAGCGATAGAATAACTGAGTTGGGATTGACTCTGAAAGGGTTCAGGTATATAGGGGAAAGCGTGAGAGAAATCTCAAAGGTTTGCGATGGCAAAGAGGTTGATTTGATTTGTTCAGGATACAGACCAGAGGTTCTAACAAGAGCTTGGGCAGCTTTAATTTCAGGTTTAGCTGGAGTGTATGTCGACTTGAACGAGCCGTTTCCTTTGGTCACTGAGAATACTCAGAATCTTGATGAAGTGAAAAATACTGTGAAGAAGGTGAAGGGTAACCTTGAGCCCTATTGGAGATGCTTCTGAAAGTATTCTCTGATTTAAGACTTAGTTTGGAACTTATTCAGAATTCATAATTAATAAAAGAAGACACAGGACATAAATTATTGGATCAAGATGTTCGGAAAGAGAAAAAGGCAAATAGATAATGTGATATTTGTACAGCCGCCAAAGGGAGAGGCATATTTCTATACTCCAATAGCCTTTGCTACTACTCTCCCGAATTCTGGCGAAGGAGAACAGGTTTTCAAGGATTCTGATTTGGCGCTTGCTGGCAAACTGAAGCTTATTTTTGAACGTGAAAATATGGTTTGGTTTGAGATTAGAGAGGGAAAATCAAAAATGCATTTGGAAGAACCTCGGTTCTTTGCGCTGTATTATTATCCTCTTCGTTTGGTGACTAGTCGATCTCCTCCATCAGTCGGAAAAGCCAAGTTAACTGAGATAAGGGCTCTTTTTGAATTCTTGGTGACTCAAGACCAGAACAGGCTCGCGGAAATTCAGCAAAACGATTCTGGAGCGTATGATTGCGCACCAGGGGAACAAATTGAAGAATCGGAAACTGTTACTATTGTAGCGGGAGATCCTTGGGAAGATTCGGAAACTGTTCCAGTGATTACTAAAAACAGGAAACGTTAAGCAATAATTTTCCTAAAAACTCTTCGTTTAGACTCTTTAAAAGGGACTTGCCCTAAAAGACTGGGGATTCATATGTTAACTAGTTAGACAATGGCAGACTTTTCTATCTCAACGTTTTTCTCTATAGCTGCCTTTATCAGGTCAAGTCGTTTCTGCTCATGTTTATAATCGATTAGTTGCTTGAATCTAAGGTAGGTTTCTTCGTCAACTGAGCTGTTCTGGCAGTAGTGCTTGAGATGAGAGAGTTCTTTCTCCTTTGCTACTTGCAGTTCCTCTATCTTGATGAGGAATTTTTTGATCACTTGAACTTTTCTTTTGATTACGAGTTTCTCTTTCTTGTCAGTGGGTAAAACTCTGTAAATGAATGTTGGCGTTTCCGTTTTCATTCTCTTCCTTTCAGTTGTTCTACAGAATATCTCAATGGCAAAGAGCTAATAATGATGATTTTAGGTAGCATAATATTCCAAGCATGAAAATATGTCATCAATGAGGCAAAGAAAAGAAACATGCCAATAATGCCTGAAATTAACAGTTGAATTATATTGTGGATGTTTTCAATTTCGAAATATCGCTTTTAAATCATGGTTGTCTTAGCAAAGTAGGGAAAAGCTGACAGAAAACCTGAACTTTGACGGAAAACATAAAGGCAGTCATAAGCCCAATATATTGTTGGCGGTTGTCATCATTTGAGTTGGCAGACATAAGACCAGCGAAAGATTGGCGGATATAAGACCGGAGTGTAACCCGTCATGACGGATAAGGTGTCCGCTGTTGGCTCCATCCCTTAAAATTTCTCTTAATAGTTGCAGTTAATAAGTTTTCTAAAATTCCTAAATCATGTTTTCTCATATCTTAGTCTTTTCTGTAACAGTTATTGAAAGGTTTTAGGAAGTATAAGAAAAGCAATAAAGTCTAAATCACTTTGGCTTTCAATATAATCTAGCGTTTGCAGAGTATTCTTTGAAATTTGAAAAAACAGGCAGTTATCCAATTTTGTGCGCCACTGTTTTCATTTTTTCCAAAATAAGTCGTATTTTTTCGGGTGGCGTTATTCCAAATCCACAATCAGGGTGGATATATCTGATATTTTCTCTTCCAGCGTTTTCCTCGATTCGCTTGTATCTCTCAAAAATTACTTTTTCATCTTCAACATTGATGTTTGAGATAAATCCAACTGCAAGTTTCTTTTCATGTTCCTCCAATGATGCTTTTGAAATGATATCCAAGTTTTCTTTTTCTTTCTCTCCGCTAAATCCTATGCTTAAGATTGGAATTTTCAATTCTAATAGGAGGTCATAGAGGTTAGGGACACTTTTTATTGACCCGCAAATGTGGCAGCTGACTTTTTCTTCTTCAACAGAGAAGTGAGGTAGGCTTGAAGCGAATTCTGTTAGTATCTTTTTCGCAGTTATAAGTGGTATTTGTCCTGTTGAGAGTAGGGGTTCATCAATTTGTACGTGAGCCCCAATGTTTAGTGCTTTCTGTGCTAAAGGTAGCAGAGCATGAGAAAAGTCAGAATATAGAGTTTGTGGATCATCTAAATCATAGTGTTCTGAAGCCGTTTCTATGTTCATTAGGGCGCAGGAAGTACCCAATGTCATTGGACCTGTAATTGTAATTTTGATTTTTGTGGTCTTTTTTCCAAGTCTTTGCAGACTTGCTTTGACTATTTGGTAATCTTTAATCTTGTAGAACTCGTCAATCTTGCCGGGTTCCATGGGTTCAATTTTTCCTACAATTCTCAAACCGTCACCGTGTCTTTCTAAGCCCGGAATTTGCTCAAAATATTGAATCATGTTGCTTCGTTGTTCGCCATCCGTTATCAAATCGATACCATAGTATAACTGTAAATCAATAACTTCTCTGATCGCTTTTTCGATAGGAATATCCGATTTGGGAAAACTCCCTACAACCGTCTTTTCGATTGGCATTGAAATAGTTAGGTAAACTTGAAGATTTAAGTGTGCGCTAACAAGGACGTTGGTTGGTTGAATTGAACTTCGATTATCTTCCTTCAATTATACACAAAATATTTTAGAGAATTGGGTATGATTTTTAGTTTTGAAGTGTGGCTTGGGATTGAATAGCAACAGAAAAGACCTATTAGCTTCTGGAAAACGTGATCAAATGGAAATAATGGCGGCAATAGTTGCTGTGACGCAAAAACCCGAAAGAATCACGCCTATACTAGATCAGGTTAATTTAAGCTACAAGGTGCTGAGAAGATACGTGAAAAGTATGCTTAGCCTCAGTTTGATTAAGATGCGAAAATTGGAAAAGAATGATGCTAAAAACGGGCAGACTTTTCAAGCAACAAAAAAAGGTTTGGCCTTCTTGAAGGTCTACTGTGACATTCTGAGAATAGTTTATGGTGAAGATTTTCTGCAGAAAGACCATAATCTCGCAGTCGCTTGCATTAAGTCCTGCAAAGATGCTGCAACTACGGCAGAAAAATTCTAAATATTCCTTCCAACCTGTATGTGAAAGATTAAGTGGTATTCGCAAGTGAAGGAAGGAAAATTGAATTTTAATGCAAAAACGGCTTCTTGTATAGAATCTGGAGGTCTTTTATTCAAATTCTTTCTATTTTAAAATACACAGGCCGAAAATGATCACTACAGCAACTGATGGACATACCTTTTTTCTTCATTCCTAGAGTATTTCCTCCTGAAGCTATTAGATTGATTTCATTTCGAATATCTGCCCAAGCCCAATCACAAAATCCTTCAGGCACAGAAGCCAAATTTGGATCAATTATAAATTCTTGACCATCATCAAACTTCTCACAAACAGTCATTCCTCTATATTTTTCCATTATAAATTTGTCTATTAAATCCTGGTTTATTGTTTTTTTAATAATTGTAATCTTAATTTTTGGTAATTCCATTTTTATTCAATTACATATCACAGAATAGTCATATATAATCCTAAAAATATGAGGGAAATACAGTTACATTAAATTATTATCCCAAACCTAAGCCCAAAACTAAATTTTAATGCAAAAAAAGGAAAGAATGGTTGAGTTTAACTGTACTTTAGCATTTTATTAGTGTGTTTCTTCTTTAGCCAGTAAAAGCTAACCACTAAAGCAGCAGAAGACAACAACACTATAGCTCCAATGGTTAACGGCTCAGGAACCACGTCGCTTCCTTCGACTGTAAAGTCACTGGTAGCCACGTTTCCCGCTTCATCGATAACTGTAACAGCTTCGGTTCCATTCCAAATTTGGGGCACAGTGATCTGCCCAGTTATTGTTCCAGAGCCGTCTGTTGGTAAGATGGGCAAAGTTGAATTAATTGAATTAAAGTAGTAGGTAGTATAGCTAAATTCTCCCGCTGTAATTTCTCGTGTAGTTGACAGCATTGTACACTGGAAGTAGCCTGACGTATAATTGATGGTTCCGGATTCCAGTCTTCCAACTGCAGGATCCAGGAGTGTGCCGTTTCCGTCATCGTAAAACCAAAGTTCTTGGACACCGTACATGTATGTCCATTCGAAGGAACCTGGTTCGATTGGATGTTGAGAGGTGGTGCCATAAAATTCCAGATCACCTTCCTTGGTTACGTCCCCTGGGTCGTTGACTACTGCAACCCGTGGGCCCCATCCTATACCTACAGTTTTTGAGGCTGCAAAACCAGTGCCTTCAACGTCTACGGAATCGCCTGGTTCTCCAGATGTGGGTGTCAAAACTATTACAGATGCGGCTTTTATCATTGATACTGAAACAATGAAAACCGTTAAAAAGAATAACATAGTTACGATAAGTACTCTTTTATTCATTGTGTCACCTCCGCCATTTCTTGTTGATTGGAAAGCTATGACTAAAAAAGTAAGTATCTATACTTAACCATTTACGTTTTTTTCAATTAATTCTTTTGATTGACAAAAATTCTTTCATAAAGAAAGCAAGTGTTTTTTCAATTAATCAGTGCGCGATCATCGGAATGTACATCTCAAGTTTTGAAAACCTTTCTTCTACAAATCATAGATTTGGGAATTTAGAAAAAACGTCTCGATTGTAGGAGGCGCTGAAGTTACTTGTCTACCAGCCCCAGCAGCCGCGGCTACCGCCATAATAGCCACCCTTACCATTGTAGTATCCGCTTATACGATTCTCTTCCATGTACTCTCGCATCTCATTGGACCACTCTTGATCTTGAACCTCGTTCCAATGCTTCTCCATGTAGGCGAGCATGTCATCGAACCATTCTTCGTCTTCTATGCCTTCAAACCTGTATTCCATACGTCTTCTCATCTCGTCCCACCATTCTTGTTCTTCAACTGAATTTGCGTAGTCTCTTGAATAACCGCTATTGTAGGAGTTACCAAAGTAATGTGCAAAGGCAAGGCCGATCGCTAGTGTAGCTATTGCAGTTATTGCTATTACTGCTACTGCGATTTTGGTTTTTTTCATTTAACCACCAAATATAACAATGTTATAATCTCTTATTAACGTTCTGTGAAACAAAACTGAAACAAAATCAAACAATGACAAATTCACTGCTATCGGTTTTGGACATATTCCGGTTTTGGATATATTTTGGTTACGAGAAATAATATATTATATAGTAAGATACGTTATAACTCAGGGATAATAGTGCTGGCCACTCCACAAAAACAAATAGTCAAGAATACTCCATTCGCACATCTGAACTTTATGGGAATAGAACAAATAGAAACAGACACTGAGAAACTTGATCGGAGAATAGAAGAATTAATCGATACAGAGCAGCAAATACTGAACAAGATCAGTAGCACTTTTTACCAATGGAAACAAAAAAACAAAGAGAAACAGGAACAAATCAAAATTCTAGAACGCAAATGTGAAGAGTTAGCAGAATTCCTAGTGAGTATTTCTACAAACAGGTAACACGCAAACATTCTATAATCACTCAAAAACATAAAATATATCGTTTCTGATAGAAGTAATCATCAATAATCACAGAACCAGAAGGTATGAAGAATAGGTTTACTGGGAAACGCCCTGCAAAAACTTCGCAACATTGCTCCAAAAATGGATTTCTACAAGTACAAACATGAAGACTGCCAAAACTTTGACAACAGAAAATGCAAACTAGCACATTTCACCAATCTGAACCCCAAAGAAACCGCTTGTCCACACTTCAAACCCAAACAAAAACCAGAAAACGAAAAAACATAACCTTCTTGAATAATTTAGCTTGAATCCTAAATATTACTTTAGATAAGAATTCAATTTCCTCATACTCAAACAAAGAATAACACTAGAAATACGCGTGTACGTATCCATATGAGGAGAAAATCAAAAAGAGGCGAGGGAGAATTAAGTGAGAAGAAATAGAGTTTGTGTGTTTCTTGCTTTTTCGCTGACGTTTCTTTATCTTTCAGGATTCACTCAAGCGCAGATGTCATTAGCTAATTTCAGGTGGCTAGGCGACACTGGATTAGCGCTTTGTGGTCAACCTGAAAATGCTGAACAATGGGAAACACTGAAAAGCTGGGGTATCAACGCAACAATGAATTTGAGAAGCGAATCACAAGACAACGAAGCATTTCTCAATTCGATTGGAATTGAATACTACTATCTTCCTGTGACTAACAACGAGATTGCCGGCTTATGGGATCTAACAGAACAGCAAGTAGAAGCTGGAATCCAATGGATAAACAGCAAACTTGTAGAAGGAAAAAAAGTTCTCATACACTGCCAGCTTGGACAAAACAGAGCACCAACCATGGCTATGATGTGGTACATTCATGAAGGACACACAGCAGACGAAGCGTACAATTGGGTCCTACAATACCCCATCAGCCAACCCTACACTTATCAAACACAACAGGCAGTCAACTACTTCACGTGGCTACAGCAGCAACCAAATCCCACACCACCCCCAACCTCAACACCAACCCCAACCCCAATAGCAACTTCAACGCCTTCCCCAACACCTACTCCAACCTCAACACCTACTCCAGCCACTACACAATCGCTGACTGCAACTCCAAATCCAACGTCAACACCTTCACCTAGTTCAGAATATGTTCCAATAACGCTTGTCGGAGCTGTTTCGGGAGCGTTCGTAATAGGCGTAGGTTTGGCGTTCTTCTTCAAGAAACACAAAAAATAGACATTATACTTGTTACCAGCCAATCAAGAGACTTTCAGCATAATTTGTTCTGGAATTCCTTCTTTTTCAAGGGCTAGATATTTTATTCCATCAGTAGCGCCTGCTTGATCAAGCTTTTGCAGCGAACATCGGGCTTTTTCTAGAGCGATCAAGCGTTGCTGGTGACTCTCAACTACGTTTTCGATTGCTGTCAACTCATCTAAAACATTAGCGTCCAAAACAATATCTAAACCATTCAAGTCAATTTGGCTCGAGGTCCTTTTAGACGGCTTCTTATCTGCCATCTTAGCTACTACGTTGTATAGTCTCTGAGTTCTTTCACCTGCTGCCCTTTTGTCATCTAGCTGTCTTAGATATTGGCCGAGTGCGCTTTTTGTTTCAGCTACTTCTTTGTCTATGCTCTCTTCGATTTCCGAGACTGAACTGTACTCCTTGATGCCAACAAACGGTTTCATTTCCGCCGTCAGATATGCTGGTGGTTGCAGACTTTTTGGATTATCGGTTTTGGCTTCTTCAGCGGGTTTCTTGGTTTCTTGGTTTTCCTCCGCTTTCTTGCGTGGTTCTTCTACTGGTTCTGTTTTTTTTGGTGGTTCAGGTTTTTTTTCTTCATTTACCGAGTTTTCCTCAGCTACCTTTGGCTCCTTTGCTACGTTAGTTTTTTCAGGTTCAGGTTTCTTCTTGAATCTGCTGAACATCAACGGTCTCCAAAACATCACATATCTTAATATATAATAAACCATGTTTTGACATTCACAATATTCCCAAAACAGATATATCAACTATCAATCAAGCATCGACGAGTATACACCACAGAATTGCCTTCTCATGTTATATTAAAAGAGGCTCGGCGGCAAATCGTTTTTTACTGGTGGGCACTCTATCTTTTTATCTTTGATTTGAAAATATTATTTTGGTGAAATTATGCTCAATCCTGTTCTGAAGACAATTAGAGACCGCAGAAATGACGTTAGTTTCAAGTCAACTCCGATATCCGATCAGAATCTTGATGCAATTTTGGAGGCTGGACGGTGGGCGCCTTCATGGACAAACACGCAACCATGGAGATTCATTGTGGTCAAAGATGAAATGATTAAGGAGAAGATGAGTGATGCTGTTTCAACTTTTTTTAGAATTGGCATAAGAGAGGCGCCTCTCTGCATTGCAGTATGTGTTAGTCAGGAATTGGACCCTTTTCATTTTGTAGAAGATGGAACAACAGCAACGCAGAATATGGCTTTGGCAGCACAAAGCTTAGGACTGAGCACAAGCTGGATTGGAGTCTATTCTATGCGTAACGAAAAGAACTCATCCGAAAGAAAAGTAAAAGAAATCTTGAAGATTCCAAAAGAATGGCGTCTAGTCTCTATTCTGCCTGTCGGATTACCTAAATCAAAACACAGCGGAAAACGTAAGGAACTGTCAGAAATGGTTAACTTTAACGAGTTTGAGGTTAAAGAAGAAAGAACAGAAACATTTGACACTGAGAAACCATCAGAAAAAGATAAACAAACACTTGTTCCTGAGTCCGCTCGAAGTTTAGGACCACCCTTGGTTTAATCCTATACCATCAGTATACATGATTTCTTTGAATTTCAACTTTCGATAAGCCACATATCGTAGCAATTATGCTTCTACTGCTGAATTGGTTTTTTCTTTCTTCTGGTTTCGTTGGAAAATGATTTATGTAAAGACGCATAAACTTGAATTTGAATAAATCCAAGGGGAGATTTATGAAGAAAACAATTCTTTTGACTGCGCTTTCGTTATTGTTGTTGTCTGTAATAGTAGCTCCTGTGATGGCGCAATACGACTGGGATGTTGGCGTCGAGGTAGGTGATTGGTTCTTGTACGAAGGCACTCTTGTCTACTACGAAAGTCAAACCGTAGCATTTCCGCCTGCATATCTGGAATATCTTCAAACGTACAATGACTCCGATTGGATAAAGTACACAGTTACCGATATCACCCCCGGTAATGGTGCAATTGTAACCTTTGATGTCTTAACACATTGGTCAGATGGAACCGAAACCACAGATACTTTGGAAGAAAACATTACGAGCAGCGCGAATCTGATGGTTATTGGTGCTAATCTTACAGATGGCACAGAAATACGACCCGCATATAGTCTACTTGACCAGTGGGATATGCCAGCAAGATATCTAAACACGTCAATAATGTTGGATACTGCCAACGGAACAAGAGAAACAAACGTGTTGGACCATGATAGTAACATCTTCGACCAAATTTATCATTATACTTACTACTGGGACAAAGAAACGGGAATTCAAGTTTACTACGAAGCCATCGGTGATGACGTATTAAACCAAGATTTTCAACCGTTTAGCTTCAAATGTAAGCTGGAGTTGGTGGATTCAAGTTCAGGCATAATAGTTCCTGATCTTACAGTGATAGTTATGCTATCAACGCTTTTTGCAACTGCTATTCCTATTCTTATTTACAAACGAAAAACAATCCCCGGATAATCCAACATCCTTCTTCCCTTTTTTCTATCGATTAAAACCCAAACCTGCCTTGTGGACCAAGCCGCGTCACCTTTGTGGAGATTGTAAAGCTTGTGTGCACACTTCCAGGAGTATAAGTTCCATCCGAGTAGAGGCCGTCTTTGATTGTGCCGCTGTGGCTGCCTCCAATGTAAACCTCATAGGATTCACCTAACGAAAGACTGGGCATAGAAAAGACGACTGACTGGTACGGCCGTGTTGGCTTGTAAGTGAACACTTCAGTCCCACCGCTTGTTTGAACACTAACCAACGAGCCTGCTGGTCTTTGTGTGTAGAAATTCACCATAACTGAGTATTGCTCAGACAAGTCCCCAGGAGGCAAAGCCATACCCGAACTTCCCACTCCCACCAAATAACCAGCCGTAAGGTTGAAAGCCACATGATCAAAAGCAGAATTCATGTCAGAAGAAGGCCCTTGAATAATCACAATACCACCATTCATCAAAATCGCGCCATTAGAGTCGATGCCATCTCCCAAAGCATCAACAAAAATGTAGCCGCCGTTAATGTACAGCCAGTAATCTCCGTCGTATATAGATAGCCTCGCACCTGGCGGACTCGGAGGAGGAAAACCCGAGTCAAGACCCAAATTGATGCCGTCATCCTCCGAAACAACACGGATATCTCCATCATTAATCGTGATAACCGGAGCCTCAATCCCTTCATAAGACTCCGAGATGTCAATTTCCCCATTGTTAATAGTAATAGATTCGTCAGCGCGGATGCCGTCATCTCCTGATTGAACTCCAATAGAACCGTCATCAATTGTTATCACACCGTCTGAATGAATCCCGTCATCAGCTGCATCAATCACGAAAACTCCACCTTCAATCGTAACGCTATTGGTGCCTTTCACGCCCTTTGAAGAACCAATGACTCTGCCATTGCTGCCTCCTCCCGACTCCAGATTGAAGTCTCCAGCAGTAATCAAGACGTCCGTCTGCGCCATAATAGCGTCACCGCCCGCTACAACCTCAAAGATTCCATCCTCAATCAAAATGTACCCTAATGAAGCATTTTCCCAGTTGTCAGATTTCAAGCCGTCGCCGCCAACGTTTAAGACCAAGCTGCCATTTTTGACTATGATGTAATCTCTACCTCGAATTCCATCATCCACTGAACTCACCGAAATTGATCCACCATCAATGGTCAAACCATCCTTACTCGCTACACCATCGTTATAGTTTCCCTCAACCGTCAACGTTCCAGTGCCATTGATGACCAATTCAGACCGGCTGAAAACTGCTGCGTTCGGCTCACTCACACTTGGACTACCGAAGATATACTCAGTTGCATCCGACACAAAATTATCTGTGCTAGGCTCAAGGACAATTTCAACTTCGTCCGCATCCAAAACACAGATCGGAGAATTCGTAGAACTGCCAACTCGAACACCGTTAAAAACAAGTTTCACTAGACCCGGAATTCTAGTGTTAACAATTATCTGACCATCATCCAAAGTACCAGTAAACCGGTAAACACCCGCAGATCTAATCATCATTCTGCTACCGCTGACATAGACAGGAAGAGAATCACTAACTTCAATCGAACTACCCATAAATGTTACATCAACAACAGTGGACGGATCCCAAGATTGACCTCCTAAATCTGGCGAATTAACAACGTTAATGTCTCCTCCGCTAACATCAACTGATACACCCCCAAAAAAAGCATCATCTCCAGTCAGAAGCGTAAAAGATCCTCCCGTAATCAACACGTTTCCATCCGAATGAATTGAGTCATCAGCAGAATCAATCGTAAAAGTGCCGGCGCTTATCGTTACGTCCGAGACTCCTTTGATGCCCTTCGCAGAAAGGTTAGCACCTATAAGATTAAGGCAACCTCCCCCTGACAATAAGTCGAAGCTTCCACCAGTAATGGAAACACTTTTTCCAGCTTGAATAGCATCTCCCCCAGAAACAACGTCAATAATTCCATTTAAGATAGTAATGTCGCCTGAATTCGAGGTTCCAAAACCAACAACTGCATCCAAACCGTCATCAACTGATACAACGCTGATCTCTCCACCATTGATGGATACAACAGCAGCTTCTACACCCTCAAAGGACTTAACTATATCAATGACTCCGCCATTGATCTCCACTGAACCTCCAGCATGAATTGCATCATCACCAGACGACAAGACAAGAGTACCAGACTCCACAGTTATTCCCCCATCAGAATGGACTGCATCGTCAGCTGAATCAACCGCGAAAACTCCGCCCCCAATTGTCACACTAGAAACTCCCTTTACACCCTTTGCAGATTCACCTTCCTCAACAACGTCGTCGCTGCCTCCTCCAGAAACCAAAGTAAAATCACCATCAACTATCACCACATCCTTCTCAGCTTGGATAGCATCCCCGCCAGAAACAATATCAATAGTTCCATCATAGACGGAAACCACGCCAGAACCAGGAATCCCAGTTCTTAGCAACGCATCTAAGCCATCATCATCCGATACAATACGCAAATCCCCACCGTTAATCGTGACAACTGCGCTTTCAATTCCCTCGAAGGAATTGACAACATTTACGTTTCCATCGTTAATTTCCACTAGGTTGTCAGCGTGAACAGCAGCGCCTCCAGATGAAATAGTAAAAACTCCCCCGTTCAACGTTAATGTACCATTCGAAAATAATGCATCCTCCGCAGAATCAATCTCAAAACCCCCTCCATTTATCGTCACATCGACAAGCCCCTTAATCCCCCTGGCCGAAACATTACCCGAAACAACACCGGCACTCCCCCCACCAGACATCAAATTCAAGCTTCCACCAGAAATTAAGACATTCTTCTCAGCTTGAAACGCATCTCCTCCAGAAACAACCCTAATCGTTCCATCCTCAACAAAAATGTTCCCCATCGTTTCATTCACGGGATTATTGGATACCAAGCCGTCGCCGCCTACATCTAAATCTAAGACTCCGCCCTTCACCCAAACGTAGTCTCTCCCCCGAATACCATCATCAACCGCCCTCACATTGACGGTTCCATTTACAATCACTAATCCATCCTTGCTAACTACCCCATCATTATAGTTGCCAAGCACATTCAACACGCCATTACCTAGGATTGAAAGGTCAGACATACAGAATATCGCCCCATCCGGCTCGTCATCCAACGGATCATCAAAAACATAAGTCGCAGCATCACCCACGAAATTCTCAGTGCCATCGGCCAAGACTATGAAAGCTTCATCCGCATCCATAATGCTAATCGCAGCCGACGTAGAGCAATTGATGTTTACACCATCCAAAACAAGCCTAACAGGCTCCCCATCACCAGCGCTAACAATAATCTGACCATCACTCAACGAACCCGTAATCCTGTACGTGCCCCCAAACAAAATTGTCACTCCACTACCATTGACAACTACAGGTTGAGAATGACTAACCTCAATTGAATCTCCCTTCAACATCACATCAACAACAATCGAGCTATCCCAACCATCACCATTCACAGGCGGCTCATCCCCAGGAACAGGATCAGGCGAACCGCCAATAGACAAATTATACCCTACAAAGAAAGCCACCATAATGATGCATGCGACTAATACGATTACAAGTCCCTTATCCACTTCTCATCTCATCCATTACCTTTTCTGGGGATCTTTTCTAAAGTGTTACTCATTATTCAATCAAGCCTAGCAGACTGTAGTCCTCTTAAGCAGTTCTTTTCTTAAATTTGTTATTCTAGATTAACAATAAAATGGCCATAACCTAATGGTGCAACTTTCAGAAATCAAGAGTCTTGCAACTTGTCGAGCCCTAGAATAGCAAATTCTCTCAAATAGCAATACACATCTTCCAGCCAAATTCAATTCTTTTAAACTAACAAGTGATATGAATAGACATGCAGCTTTCTGACAAGATAAGGGAAATCAAGTTTGACAGAACAAGCGGAGCCAGTCAACTTGCCGGAAAAGCCTTAGACGTCCTAAAACTCTTTGTCCTAAACAGCAAAAATATGACCCATAAACAGTTTAGTAGAGATTTCAGAAAACTAGCCAAAAAACTTCTCAAAACAAAACCTAACATGGCGCCCATCCAAAATTTAGTGATGCAAATAATCTACGAAATCGAGACTTTAGAGAAGCATGATCTAGCTTCTCTTCAAAAGTCTGCAATATCAAGGATAGACAAGCTACATCAAGAATCCATTGAAGCAGTAAAGAAAACTGCAGAGTGGGGAGCCACAATAATATCCAATTCTGACCAATTGGCGACTTGTAGTTACAGTTCAACAGTATATGAAACACTAAAAGTAGTCAAAAAACATAGAAAATCTATCAAAGTTCTCATCGCAGAATCAAAAGTTGAAGACAGCATCATTCAACACGGCCGATCATTAGCAACAGCTCTCAAATCAATAAAGATCGCCACAGAGGTCTTCCCTGATAACGAAGTCAGCAGGCATATACCAAGGGCAAAAATTGTCTTAGTAGGAGCTGACAGCCTACTCTGTGACGGCTCAATCATAAATGGAACCCCAACAAACAAAATTGCAGTAAAAGCAAAAGAAAACGGGATACCATTCTATTCCGTCTGCGAAACCACCAAAATTAACACTCTCAACTACTTGGGCAAAAAAACAAGAATAGAAAAAGGTTTTGAACTCATCCCTTCAAATCTTATAACCGGAATCATAACAGAACAAGGAATCTTGAACCCGAAAAAAATCGCTGAGATTGCAAAAGAAAAATCAAAATTTTTCAAAACACTTTCAACCTAATTATGCTGAATGACAGTTTAGTTCCAATTTCACCGTTAAAAAATTCTTGGCGATCATTCAAGCAAGCTTAGGGGCGTATATCCAAAATTCGCAAGTGTTATAAATAGAAACCATCGAAAAATGTTAACTAGATAGGTGAGCCTAAAATGAAAAAAAATTTCGCGACTTTGGTTTGCCTTATTCTTCTTTTGCTGTTCGGTTTCTCTGGACAAGTATTTGGTTCTACACCTCCTGAGATTAAGGCCAAATACAGCGCGATTAACCCAACAATCGACGGATACATGGGAACCGCAGAATGGAATGACACTGCAAAATACGATATTGGTCTCGCTGGCACCACGAACATTGATGCTTGGCTATACGTTAAACACAATGGAACACATATACATGTAGGGATTCTGGTCTGGGAAATTAACGTTCACTCCACAGACCAGTTCAATATAGCTTTTGATGAAGGAGACGACGGGGGCTCCGGCAGTGGAACCCGAGATTATAACCTGACCTCAGCTCAAGAAGATCTAAAGGTTGTCGATGGTGGGCACTCTGTAAACGATGGCTTCTTTTACACTGGCTCTTTCTGGGCAGTAGCTGACGAGATAGATTTCGATGCCGATTGCGTTCATGAAAACGATCATGGTACACTTGAATCTGAAATCGAAAACTTTGAAGGTTTGTCGTGGGTTGATGATCACTGGGAAGTCGAGTATTCAATTCCTTTTGTCGGCAATGATGCTGGAACAAGTGATCTTAGCGACCTCTCATGTACAGTAGCAGACACCATAGGATTAAAAATTCAGTACTACTACGGGCCTGGCATTAACAATTATTTCTATCCAGAAGGCAACTTAACAGAAATTACAGAATACGCCAATCTGAGCTTTCCCGCCCCAGCTATAGAAAGCTGCAATGTCACAGGAGCAAAAAGAGACATCTTTGACCTCAACGAAGACGTCTATTTAAACGGAACCAATTTCTTGCCAACAACAACATATGACCTCTATTTGGTTGACGATGTGGATGTCTGGACTGATGGTATGTCTATTCCCTCAAGGATAGCGGATACAGCAACCTCAATTCTCTCCGATGTAAATGGAACCCTTAAGGCTGTCATAGTGTGGAGCAATCCCTCAACTATTGGCGAATACGACGTTGTCGTAGATGTTAACGCAAACGGATTATACGATGCTGGAATAGACGCCTTGGATAACGACGATGTGGAAATCACTGCAGGCTTAGTAGTCCCCGAATTCACCCCGATTCTATTCCTTTCAACAATAATTCTGCTGATGATACTTTGTGCTGTGCTCCAAAGAAGAATTGACCAAAAATACAACAACAACAAAACTTGAATACGTAGAAGACGGGCTGGAACTCCATCAACCTATGGACTTGCAGTAACGGCAACCTACCCCCCTCTTATTTCTGCTCATTAGGTATCTTTTACCCTTTGAAACTTAACATGAAAAAAGTGAATCATGGTCAAGATTCTCGAAGTTTTTGAAGGTTAATGGGTTTTTTTGAATCTGTCACTTGCAATCTCAATTAGATTCTATGACTCAGATTTTTTCCACTCTCTGGGTAACTGTCTTCCGTCTTCTGCTTCACATAAGAAAATTAATTTCAGACAGTATTCTCAATAGAATGGTAGCACCGTGGCTTATTCTAAGTTTTTTGTTTCCCAGACGCTTACGATAGAAAATTGGAATTTCACCTATAGTGAAGCCGCGCCGTTCAACTGCATGATTCAGCTCAACTTCTACGTCAAAACCCTTAGACTTCAAATGTAAGCCATGCAACGCTTGGGTCCGGATTACCCGAAGCCCAGTTAAAGGGTCACTTAGAGGAACACCATTGAAGATGTTATGTGCCCAAGCTAGCATTCTGTTCCCCGCATAGAAGAGGTTGCGCAACGCTTTCTTGTCTAGGTGACCGTTGAATCTGTTTCCGCAGACCATGCCAATCTGCGGGTTTTTCTCCAAAACTCTTATCATGGCAGGAACATGTTTTGCCGGGTAAGTGTAATCTGCGTCTGTGAGTATGACATAATCCGTGTTCAAGTCTGCTCGTCTGAAAGCCTCTGAAAGCGCGTCTCCTTTGCCTTCTCCATTTTGAACGATCACCTTTGCTCCATGACTTTTCGCTATCTCTGCAGTGCAGTCATTGCTTTTTCCGTCTATCACAAGGACGGGGATGTCACCTAAAACATGTTTTAACTCGTCTATTGTAGGGCCGATCCCTGGAGCCTCGTTTAGCGCCGCTATGATTACTTGCGCCGAAAAGGCTGATTTTACAGTCTTAGTTTTTTTCGTTTAGCTTCACTTCTAGCACGCGTAAGAGGGGAATGCCTAGTTCATTTCACATATTAGCCGCAACTGTAGTTAGATCAATCAAGTCAATCTTGGAGTCTTCGTTGCAATCTAATTCAGGATCATAATTGCCAAATCCTGGCATAGCTCTAAAGCATCTCGCTATGTGAAACAGATCTTTGAGTGTTGGAATGAACCCTCCTCCAAAACTGAATGGGTGCATCATCCGAGTTGTGGTTCTCGTGGAAATTTGGATCCCTTTCAAAGTGTCTATGCCTTCAATTTCAACATCAAACTCCTTCCAATCCTCAGTTATCAGCAATTGACCCTCAGCTCTGGTCACGACCTGAGTTGCTTCATGCACATTTTTCAACAGAACGCCGTTTTCATCAAACTCGGAAGTGATCTTCACCTTTTTAACATTCCAAATTCCAGTTACATTGAGATCCGAAGTTTCTTGTTTTCCGATTAATTCATTCAGTTTGACAAGCCTTGCTGTGTAATGAGTGAAGGTTACTTCTCCTTCAGGTTTGACATCGGAAATTATTGGTCGCGATTCGGTTGACCAAAAAACAGTCGCTGTCACCCAGGGTCTAAACAGGATTCGGGAAAACTTGGAAGTTTTCGCTGTCAAAACAACTGATCCATTTGCTACTTCATCACCCCATTCTGTCACTTCCCCTCGGAAGTACATCCATCGTATATCTGGTAGTTTGAAAACTGGTTCTATTGGTTCTTGAGCAAGAGTTAGACTTAACGTACTGAAAAAACTGGTTCCTATGACTACTATAAGTAGTGCAATTGCTAGCCTTCGCATTCCTAATCCTCTGGCGGGTGATTTATCAGTTTAACGATAAAAGCTTATTTGTCCCTATTTTTTAGATTAAACGATAAATATTGTTTATTTTCGAAAATAATTGTTAACTATTGTTTATTTATCTGTTTAGAATAAAATTTTAGAGAAATATTAGAAATCATCCTGAAAAACAAGCTTTTTGAAAATTGAAATCTTAAATAATTACCAATTAGTTATTTTCAATGGAGCGCGCGACATGAAACCCGCAATTGCGTTCATTGCAGTCGCAATCGCGTTTCTTCTTTCAGCAACGGCTTTTGCTGCTGCGGACTACATCGAGTATAACATCAGCATTCGCGAGGACGGTTCAGCCTTCTGGACAATAATTCATGTAACCGACATTAACTCTGTTGTGGACAGCTGGGAAGATTTTGAACATAGACTAATCTCCACCATTAACAATGCAAAAGATAGAACGGGAAGAGAGATGGCGCCAGACTTTGCATCATTAGAAATGAGCACCCAAATACACTGGGAAACATCGTCCAAAACTATAAAGTATATCTTTCGCTGGGAAAACTTCAGCATAATTGAAGAAAGCCAAATTAGTATTGGCGACGTCTTCACAGAAGACTTTTTCTCTCTTCTTTACGGAGAAGGCGAATTAACTCTGACCTATCCTTCAGGATATCTCTTGCGTTCAGTTTCCATCAGTCCAAACGAAATGGATCAATCAACCCAGACATTGCATTGGTACAGAACCCAAGATTTCTTGGCTGGAGACCATAACGTTCTATTTGAAGCAGGGGTAGGTTCAAACGGCTTTCTCAATCTATTCACCTTGGCAATTCTGAGCTCTGGAGGAATAGGAATCATGGTGATCACTTTCTTAGTTTTCAAGCAGAGAAGAAAGCAAAAAGAGAAGCTTTCAAGGTTAGAAGAGTTTCCTTCATTGCAAGAATCCGAGAGCGACCAAGACAAGATTCTGGGACTACTAGAGTCTTCAGGCGGAAACTTGAAGCAATCAGAAGTCAGCGCCAAACTTGGATTCTCTAGAGCCAAAACAAGCTTGCTCCTTTCAGAAATGGAGAAGAACTGTATTGTGAGAAGAATTAAGAAAGGAAAAACCAAAATAGTATTTAGAGTCGAAAGTAAGGAAGGAACCAGCATATGAAGCATCCTGGATTAGCCAACTGTTGGATGATGATTCTGCTGCTTGCAATGGTTTGCTTAGCATATTCTCCAGTTGAAACCGTGTTTTCTCAGACAACTGCTGTAGTTGTCGAACCTGAAGCTGTAACAGCAAATCTTGGCGAACCGTTTACCATAACTGTAAGACTTTCTAACGTTCAAAACCTATATGGTATAGAAGTTATCCTCAACTGGAATCCCGACATCTTAGAGGTGACGAACGTGGACGTCCGTCTTGGAGTAGAAACATACTCGGACGGAGTTCTTCACGAAACAGACTCTTCTCCGCCCATATTTATCGCAGAGAACAACATAACCCAGACTTTAGACCAATACAGGTTGGTCGCTACTTCTATGAATCCAGCACCCTCTTTCAATGGGAGCGGAAACATAGTTAGAATAACCTTCAATCCTTTAAGCCTGGGAGACTCAATACTTGATTTGGAAAGTCAACTCTCTGATTATCCTCCTCTAGATAGAGACCCAAGAATATCTTTTCTCATTGATCACACAACCATGGATTCAACCGTAACAATCTACGAATCAACCTCAACACCTACTCCTACTTCACCCACTACTTCACCCACTTCAACGCCTACACCTACTCTCACACCTACCCCAACTTCAACCCCTGAACCGCCAATTTCGAACCTGAAAATAGAATATATTCTAGCAATATTGGCAATAATAGTCGTCCCCATATTGATCTATTTATACCTCAGAAGGCGAAAACAATCCGATTGAAATAAATAAGCCAATCCAATTGGTTTAGTCGGCTGGATTACTAGGATTCAATTCACTACGAAGTGAGAGTTCAATAGAATCAGAAGTCACTTTTTTTCGGTGGTGAGAAGGCTAAAGAAACCAGCGCTTTGGCTCCATTCATATTCCCAGCTATTGAGGCTATACGATATCGAAGGTTCCGTCGCTTAAATCGTAAATTTCAGGATGGTCAATGCTTGATATCCTTAATTTAATGCCGGATACTGCTTGCTCATCAGGAATCACCCCCGTATAGGAACCAGTATTGGGAACGCTGTCAATCATCGGGTATGCCGTTCCCAGATATACAATCTCAAACTTCACATAATCCCCTACATCCCCTACACTCTCCCAAGTGATAGTCTGAGTTGAATTTCTAGGCCAGACCTCTCCACCATTCGGACTGATAACCCTCAACGATCCAGGTGGAGGCGTAGGAGTTGGTGTTGGGGTGGGTGTTGGGGTGGGTGTTGGTGTTGGGGTGGGTGTTGGTGTTGGGG
>Ga0209536_100004245_pt1 | contig 22637 bp, 20 predicted proteins | sample DeeMarSeWOR28_12_FD_187461 | JGI IMG/M metagenome (GOLD analysis project Ga0209536, IMG submission 187461) | Marine sediment microbial communities from White Oak River estuary, North Carolina - WOR-2-8_12 (SPAdes) (version 2) | ecosystem: Environmental > Aquatic > Marine > Intertidal zone >... | reverse complement strand
CTCTCCCACGGCCTGTCCAGGATCCCGTCGTGGATCGCCCAGCTCCTTCCCCTCACCGTCTTCTCCTGCCCGGGCATCCGGAACGGCGTGCTTCCGTCGAGCCTGGGAAGAAGAGCCCCGGCCGGCCGGAACCCCCGGTCGATCTCCCGCATCTGCTCGCCTCCGTGCAGGTACTGGAACCCGGATCGCTCGTACAGGATCGCGCTGTTGTACGTCAGCGGCTCCAGGAAGAAGAACCGGTGCCCGAGGCGCCCGAAGAACGCCTCCCAGCCTGCGACGATCTCCTTCATCGCCTTCATGCCCCGCCGGACCTGCCCGGGCGCCAGCCCCGCCTTCATCGCACGGATTTCCTCGGCGATGTTCCGGCGCGCCATGCCGAAATAGGTGTCCTGCCCGTGCTCATCCACGTCGATGTCGAACCGGTCGCCGTCGGGGTCGTTCACGATGACGAAGGAGATCTCCATCTGTCCGAACGCCGTGGAGGAGACGTCGAGGAAATACGCCGCGTCCCGGTCGTCCGGATCGCGGCGCAGCTCCACCTGGAAAAAAGGCATCTTCCCGGGGCAGACGAACCGGACGCACCGGACTCCCCGGTCGTTCCGGAACGTCTCCGGGGCGATCGCGAACCTCTCCAGGAAGCGTTGCGGAATGAGGACGGAGAGGAGCGATTCCCGCTCCTTTTCCGGCATGCTGTTGATTTCGTAAACCGAGGTGGGCAACGGAACCGTCATTCGTTCCCATAGAGGGAGTCGAGCAGGTGCCCGTACTTCTTGATGACCACCTTGCGCTTCACCTTGAGGGTGGGGGTGAGCTCTCCCGTCTCCTGGGAGAAGTCGGTGCCGAGCAGGACGAACTTCTTCACCTGCTCGAAGGAGGCCAGCTGGCGGTTGATTTCCTCGACGCGCTCGCGCATCATCTCCTCCACCCTGGGATTGACGGCGAGAAGGGCCGGATCCCTGTCCGGGATGCCGTGCTGCTCCGCCCACTTCCCGATCTCCTCGGGCGCCAGGGTCAGGAGAGCGGTGAGGTACTTCCGCCGGTCGCCGTAGACGAACGCCTGGCTCACGAACCTGTCGTTCTTCAGCAGGTTCTCCACGTTCTGGGGGGCGATGTTCTTCCCACCCGACGTCACGATGATGTCCTTCTTCCGGTCCGTGATGCGGAGAAACCCGGCCGAGTCCATTTCCCCGATGTCCCCGGTGTGCAGCCACCCTTCCGCGTCGACCGCCTCCCGCGTCGCCTCCGGCTCCCGGAAGTACTCCTTGAACACGTGGGGCCCGCGGACGAGAATCTCCCCGTCCGGGGCGATCCGGATCTCGGTCCCCGGCAGGGCCTTTCCGACCGTCCCGAACTTGTAGTCGTCGTAGCGATTGACCGCGGTCACGGTGGAGTCTTCCGTCAGCCCGTACCCTTCGAGGATCAGGACCCCCAGTGCATGAAGGAACTCCGCGATCTCCGAGGAGAGCGGCGCGCCCCCGGAGATGGCAAACCGGAACCTTCCTCCCATCCGTTCCCGGATTTTCCGGAATACGAGCCTCTCCGCGATCGCGGCCTTGAGGGCGAGGAGACCGCCGGGCGTCTCCTTCCGCTGAAGGCGACGGGAGACCTCGCGTCCGACGCCGATCGCCCAGTCGAAGATCGACTTCTTCAGTCCCCCGTCCTCCTCCACCTTGGCGAGCACCCGGGCATAGAACTTCTCGTACAGCCGGGGGACGCTCACCATGATCTCGGGCCGCACCAGCGCCAGGTCTTCGCCCACCGTCTGGATGTCCCGGGCGAAGGCGGAGACCGCCATGGCGTCGAACGTGAGGAAATGCTCGAGCCTGCCCAGCGAATGCGCCAGGGGAAGGAACTGGAGAAAGGTTTCGCCCTTCCTGATCGTGCAGGCCTGGAGAGCGGATGTGACGATGAAGACGTAGTTGCTGTGCCGGGTCACGACCCCCTTCGGGGGTCCGGTGGTCCCGGAGGTGTAGATGAGCGTAAGGTCGTCCTCGGGCCGAATCTCCCCCGTCCTGCGGGAAAGCGCCTCGGGGTCGGCTGCCTCGTGTGCGATCCCCCGCGAGCGAAGAGCGGGAAGATCGATCGTTTTCTCCTTGCCTTCCGGCGGGCCGGAGAACAGGACCGCCGCGGTCAGGTCGGGGAGGTTCTTCCAGACCCCGGCGACCTTGTTCCATTGGATCTCTTCCTCGACGAAGACGACGCGGGCCTGCGAGTGCGCCAGGATGTATTCGGCCTGATCGGGGAGGTTGGAGGGGTAGATCGGAACCGGGATGAATCCTCCGAGGATGATGGCGATGTCGGCCAGGCACCACTCCACGCGCGTGGAGGAGAGGATCGCCACCCTGTCCCCCCGGGAGAGGCCGAGCGCCATCAACCCGCTCGCCATCTCCCGGACTGCGCTTCCGACCTCCCGGTACGTCATCGGCTCCCACTTCCCGTCGCGCGGGATGAGGTACCGGACGGAGTCGCCCCCCTCCTCGATCCGGTTCAGGAACATCTGGTTCAGCGTTCGTTCTTTCATTGCGACCTCCGGGGATCCCTCTGGGAACCCCTCTTCCTACCGGAAAAACGGCAGAACATCGTCGAACGCCACCATCCCCCTCCGCAGGAGATCTTCCGCCGAGGGGAATGCGGACAAAAGATTCTCCCCGAGGACCCGCTCCATCCTCTCCTCGAGGGAGGCGCCGGACAGTACCTGGTTCTGGACGCCGGGGGTGAAGGGGAGCAGATCGAACAGGGCCATTTTCCCGGAATACCCCGCGCCCTGGCATCGGGGGCACCCGCCGGGGACGTGGAAGGAGACCTCCCGAACCAGCGTTTCCAGACGTTCCCGGTGGCGCTCCCCCGCGAGCCGCAGGGACGGCACGGCCGGAACCGACTTCCGGCAATCGGAACAGAGAAGATCGACGAGCCGCTGGTGCATGACCAGCCGGACGACCCGCGCAAGAAGAAACGGGTCGACCTCCAGGGAGAACAGGGTCAGAAGCGTCCGGCGGAGGTCGATTTCCTGCATCCCGCAGAACACGGGGATCCCTCTCCTTGCGATGTGGACCAGATCGAGAAGCTCTTCCCGGCCGGCCACGCGCTCGATCGCCAGCGCGTCCGGCTCGAGCGTCTCGGCGAGCCGCCCCCATGTCCCCCCGAACCCCTTCTCGACCTCCCGGCGCTCCAGCTGGATGTACCCGTCGTTGCGGAAGCGGTGGGTCTCCTCGACGGTGACGACGCGCCTGCCCGGCAAGTGCGCCTCCCGGAGCATCGCGAAGATCGTCGTCGCCACGCCCCCCTCCCCCGGGGAGGAGACGAGGCAGAGGCCGTCCCCCGACGAAAGGAGACGCCGGGTGACCTCCGTCTGGTCCGGGTGGAACCCGATCGAGTCCAGGGCGATGACCGACTTCAGGTCCGGGAGAACCTTCACGACCGCCTCCTCCCCGGAGAGACCGCGGAGAATGCTGATCCGGAAGGCGCGGATGCCGGTCGCCGTTTCCAGCTGGACGATGGACTCCTCCACCGGTGCGCGGCCCGGGGAAAGTCCCGCCAGGTCCGCGAAGGCGTCCACGAGGGCCCCCCGGAAGCGGAGGGGAAAGGAGAGCAGGTGCGATTTCCCTCTCCCCGATTCCCCATAGACCGCCACGCTCCGGCCGGAGGGGTAGACCCGGACGCTGTCGATTCCGGCCTTCGCCGCGTGGAGAAGAACGTTTTCCGCCAGCCTCCGGCCACGGCCGCGGGCAATCCACTCCTGTGCCTCGTCCCGCCCGATCGCGCCGGCCATCACCTCCCCGGAGGGAAGCGAAAGGGCCTCGGGGTAGAAGCGTTCGAGAATGCGCGTGATCGTGCGGACGGGACAGACGACGAGAGTGACGCTCAGGCCGGTCATTTCCTCGATCCGGGAGAACGCGTCGTTCTGGAACGGGTCGACGACCGCGAGGGCAAGACGCCCCTCCTCACGGGAGACGGGGACCGCCAGGTGCTCGCGCGCGATCGTCTCGGGGAGGATCTCGGAGAAGGAAAGCGGCACGGCGTCCGGATCCACCTCGAGGAACGGAATCCCCAACGTATTCGCCAGGACCCATCCCTTCGCGTCGGAGTGGAGGATGCCGGAGACAATCGCCGCCTCCACCGCCGGGATCCCCTTCCCGGCCCCCCGCGCCTTCAGGGCCTTCAGCGCCTCGGGAGAGAGGAACCCGAGCTTCAGGAACGTGTCGAGGAGTTCGGTCTGGGAACCACGCACGACGCCCGCCTTTCCGCAACCGCCCCGGCATGTTTGGGGAGTCCGGTTTATTTAGAACTTTATTAAAAAGGGGTGGGAAAGTAAAATGTTTCATACTTGGGACAAACGGAAAGATCCGGAGGAAACGGTTGCGGACAAAGGGATTTTCGATGGTCGTCCCCGTTCTTGCGATCACCCTGGGAACCGGAGGATGCCTCGTCACCACCTCCCAATACGACGCAAAGACGAGAGAAGCCGACTCGCTCCGGGATGCCCTGGCGGCGACCAACAAGGAGAAGGCCACCCTCGATGCGAAATACGTGGCGATCGAGAAACAGCTTTCGGACGAGAAGGAGGCGAACGAGGTTCTTTCCGCACGGGCCGAGGAGCAGGAGAAGGAACTCGAGAAGGCCAAGGAGGATCTCGCCTCGATCGGCAAAACGTTCGAGGGTACGCGAATCACGCGGGAAGAGCTGATCTCGGAACTTCTGGAAAAGGAGAAGGCGACCGGAAAAAGGATACAGGAACTGAGCGAATTGGCGCAGACCTGCGATAGGGAAAGGGAAATCCTCAGGAAGAACGCCGCCGAGCAGGAGGCGGCCATTTCCGGGCTGGAAAAGCGGGTTGCGGAAACCCCCGACATGGAAACCCTCCGGCGGGAGCGGGATATCCTGCTCGGCCGCATCGAGCGCATCCGGGAGGATCGCCTCCTGGAGGAAAGACGCCGGAACCTCCGGTTCGCGGAGCTCGCGAACGCGTTCTCCGGGATCTCCCCCGAGATCGCGGCGGCGCCGGTCGGCCCCGCCATGAGCGTCCGTGTGCCCGACAATGTTCTCTTCGCGAACGGGGAATCGACCCTGACGAATGCGGGAAAGGAAGTGATCGGGGAAGTGGGAAAGGCAGCGTCGGAATTTCCCGCGGCGGCGATCATCGTCTCGGCGGAGGGGAAGGCGAAGGCCGACGAGATCGTGGCCCTGCTGACGAAGAATCACTCGGTGAGCCAGGAGCGTGTGCTGGCCAGCGCCGGAGGCATGGACCGGGAGATCGAGCTGTTGCTCGTCATCCCCTGAACGGGACGGGTCTCCGGCTGCCGGGGACCGCGTGAGCGGATTGCACACTTTCCACGAGGAGGGACGGACAGGATGGACGTCTTCGACAGCATGAAGGGGCGGCAAAGCATCCGGAAGTTCCGGAAGGATCCGGTGCCGCACGACAAGATTCTGCGGATGGTCGAGGCGGCCACCTGGGCGCCGTCCGCGGGAAACGCCCAGAACGCAAGATTCCTCGTCGTGGAGGATCCCGCCCTTCTCGCCCGGATGAAGGGGATCGTGGACGACCTTCTTTCCCGGATCACGGGGAAAGAGGTCCCCCCCGACAAGATCAACTACCACAACCTCTTCGCCGCAGCGCCCGCCGCGGTCTGCGTGGTCGGGAAACCGTACGAATCGGCGACGGACCGCAACCTGCGGGAGAAAGACCCGGAGAGGCACAGGATGCGCCGCTACCAGGTGAACGCCGGCCTCCAGAGCGTCGCCTCCGCCATCACCCAGTTTCTCCTTGCGGCGTATTCGCTGGGCTATGGCACGTGCTGGATGACCGGCCCGCTCGTGGCCAAACCGGAGCTCGAATCCGCCCTCTCCATCCGTCCCCCCGAGGAACTCCTCGCGGTGATCGCCCTGGGGATCCCGGACTCGCCCCCTCCGAAGCCGCCCCGGAGGCCGCCGGAGGAGATCACGGATTTCCGGTAGGGCCCGTTTTCTCGAACCGGAGACGCTTGATCCGGAACCGCTCGGTTTCGGCGACGGTGACCCGGTACCCGTAGGCGAGAAACGTGACCACCCCCTCCGGAACCCCCTGGAGGCAGTCCAGCGCGAAGCCTCCCGCGGTCTCGTACGTGTCCCCCAGGGGGATGTCGATGCCGTACTCGTCGCGGAGAAGCCGGACCGGGGTCGCGGCGGGAACCGAGAGCGCCCCGTCTTTCTCCCACTCCGGGATCTCGGGGGTATCCGCACCCTCCGCCAGCCTCCCCACGATCTCCTCGAGGAGGTCGTGGATCGTGATGACGCCGCAAAGCTTGCCGTGCTCGTCGATGACGACGGCCATATGGACCCTCGTCCGCTGGAACTGCCGGAGCAGGTCCGACACGTTCATCGATTCGGGGACATAGACCGGCTTCTCGATGAAGACCTCCCACTGTTCGGCCGCCCCCGGCCGGAAGAAGCTCCGGGAGGAGACGATCCCATCGATGTCCTGTCCGCCGCGGCCCAGCACGGGGAACCGCGAGAAGCCGGTCTCCCCGACGATGGCCGCCGCGTCCGCGTGCGCCATCCCTTTCCGGAGGCACACGACGTCGGACCACGGGGTCATCACCTCGCTCACCACGGTCTCCCCGAAACGGAGGATCCCCTCGATCATCATCCCTTCCGCATGATCGATCGTGCCGTGCTCCGCCCCCTCCTCGATGACATCGAGGATCCCCTCCTCCGACCCGAAACGGATGTCCATGAGGGCTTCGGGAACATACCGTTCCCCGAACAGGAACCGCCCCAGGCGATCCAGCAGCCTCGCGGGACCTGCGGCCCCCTTGAGCGCGCGCAGGCCGATCCTTCCTCCCCGCCGGAGGATCCGGCGTGGGTGGGTCATCGCACCGCGCGTCGCGAGGTTCTCGAGGTAAAAGAGGAGGAGCAGGAAGAGAAGGACCCAGCCTGCCGCCGACGCCGCCCCCGCCCACCCCCGCAGGCGATCGAAGAGGGAGAAGGCCGCCGCGCCGGCGCAGAGTGCTGCGGCCGACTTGCACGCCAGCCCGCCCACATAGAGAGCGAAGGGGTGTCGCACCTCGGGGGCCCGGACGGCGACGAGCAGCAGGCCGGCGATCTCCTCCCCCGCGGACGCATCCTCCGCCAGCCCCTCCTCCCCCACGATGAGAAGGGAGGATCGCAGCGCCGTCACCGCTGCGCCCCCCGCGGCGAGCAGGAACGCCGCAAGCGCCCAGGCCAGAGGGATCCACATGTTATCAATATATCCGATGTGATAAAATTATGCGCCGGGGTTCCGATGAAAACTGTCGCGTATGTCTACCATCCGGACTATCTGCTGCACGCCCCGCCCTTCGATCACCCGGAATCCCCCGACCGCCTGATCGCGATCAACGACCATCTCCAACGCGTCGGGCTCTTCGAGACGCTTTTGCCGATCGCCCCGGAATACCCGGAAGACGGCGTCATTCTTCGCGTTCACGACCCCGATTATCTGCGGAAGCTGGAAATGTCCTGCCGCCGGGGGGACATCTTTCTCGACTCCGAGGACACCTACCTGAACAAACACTCCTACCTGATCGCCCTCCTTTCGGCGGCGGGGGCCATCGCGGGGGCCGAGGCCGTCGCAACCGGGAAAGCCGACCGGGCGTTCTGCGCCGTGCGTCCCCCCGGGCATCACGCCGGGCGAGCCGAGGGGATGGGGTTCTGCCTCTTAAACAACGCGGCGATCACCACCCGGTACCTCCAGGCGAACCATGCCGTCTCCAAGGTGATGATCATCGACTGGGATGTCCACCACGGGAACGGGACCCAGGCCATCTTCTGGGAGGACCCGTCGGTGTTCTTCTTCAGCATCCACGAGAACCCCGCCTTCCTCTACCCCGGCACGGGGCGGCGGTGGGAGACGGGCAAGGGGGAGGGGGAGGGGACGACCCTCAACGCGCCGATGGCGCCGGGCGCAGGGGATGAGGAGTACCGGCAGGCGCTCGAGCAGATGCTCCCTCCGGCGGCGGAGAGCTTCCGCCCGGAGTTCCTCGTGCTCTCCTCCGGGTTCGACGCGCACCGCGACGACCCGATGGCCGACATCCAGCTCACGGGAGAGGGATTCCGGTTCCTGTCGAGGTTCGCCGTCGAGCTCGCGAACCGGTACTGCGGCGGAAAGATCGTCTCCCTGCTCGAGGGAGGGTACGAAAGGGAGTCTCTCACGCAATGCACGGAAATCCACATCCGGGAACTCCAGAAGGACTGAGCCCGGCAAACCGGAGGACGCTTTCATGTTCATCACCCGAAGAATGCAGCGGGCCGTCGCAACGATTTCCCCCTCCGCCTCCCTCGAGGAGGCCCGCCGCCTGATGCGCGCGAAAAACGTGCGCCAGCTCCCGGTCACCGGCGAGGGGAACAAGCTCGTCGGCATCCTGTCGGACAGGGACATCCGGGAGGCGACGCTTCCCGTGGGGCTCCTTCCCGCCTCCACGGAGAAGGAGATGGAGGAGATGCTGGCGGGCACCCCCGTGGAGAAGGTCATGACCCGGAAGGTGGCCACCGCAACGGTCAACGACTCCCTCGAGGACGCGATCGTCCTCCTGCACGATTTCCGGGTCAACGCCCTCCCGGTGGTGGATGACGAGGGAAAAGTGGCCGGGATCATCACGAGAACGGACGTCCTCAAGGCGTTCATCGAGGCGCTGGGGATCGGCGAGATCAGCAGCCGCCTGGAGGTCGTGGTCCCCGACATACCGGGCTCCCTTGCCGGGGTCATGACCATCATCAAATCCTTCCACGTGAACGTCACGAGCGTCCTGACGACCGGCCACACCGAGCCGGGCACCCGGGCCGTCTTTTTCCGGATCGCGACCCTCCACGTGGAACCGATCCGGAAAGCCATCCGGGAGGCGGGGTACCGGATCCTCAACCCCGCGGACTTCCGGGAATGAAAGCGATGCTCCTTCCGGAGGGGGGGGCGATCGAAACCTCCCCCCTCGTCCTGACGGACCTCCCGGACCCGTCTCCCGGACCCGGAGAGATCCGCGTGAAGGTTTCCGCCTGCGCGATCTGCCGGACGGATCTGCACGTCATCGAGGGTGACCTCCCGACCCGCCGCATGCCTCTGGTTCCGGGGCACCAGGCAGTGGGAACGGTGGATGCCGCCGGGGACGGGGCGTCCCGGTTCCCCCGCGGAGCCCGGGTGGGCATCGCGTGGCTTGCGCGGACCTGCGGGGAATGCGCGTTCTGCGCGGCGGGTACGGAAAACCTGTGCGACCTGCCGCTGTTCACGGGGTATCACCGCGACGGCGGCTTCGCCGAGTACGCGGTCGTCCCGGAGGCGTTCGCATATCCTCTGCCTTCCGCCTTTCGGGACGCCGAGGCCGCCCCGCTCCTGTGCGCGGGGATCATCGGGTTCCGCGCGCTGCGCAGGGCCGACCTTCCCCGGGGGGGGACGCTGGCGCTCTACGGCTTCGGGTCGTCCGCCCACATCGTGATCCAGCTCGCCCTGCACCGGGGGTCCGAGGTTCTCGTCTGCACCCGCGGCGAGAAACACCGGGAACTCGCAAAACGGATGGGGGCTTCCTGGGCTGGGGAAAATCCCGCGGAGATGCCGGGGCCCGCCGACTCGGCGATCCTCTTCGCCCCGGCGGGGGAACTGGTTCCCCGGGCGCTGAAACAGCTGAAAAAGGGGGGAACCCTGTCGCTCGCCGGCATCCACATGAGCGACATCCCGTCGATGAGGTACGAGGAGTGCCTCTTCTACGAGAAAACGATCCGGAGCGTGACCGCCAATACCCGGAAGGACGGGGAGGAACTGCTCCGGGAGGCGGCGGAGATCCCCCTCCGCCCGGAGATCGCCCTTTTCCCGCTCGAAGAGGCCAACCGGGCGCTCCAGCTGCTGAAAGCCGACAGGCTCCAGGGAACGGGCGTGCTGCAAATTTCTTGAACCCGAAATCGATCTGTGGTGCCGATGGAAATCACTACGCAAGATATATTTCTTCCCTGAAACGGGAAATTGAGATGACATTCCTGACCAAGAAAAGAATTACGGTATACGCAAAAATATTTGTCTCAGCTTATCTTTTGGTATGGGGGTACTGGATTTTTACAGGGTCTGGACTGCTTGACCGAACGGGAAAACCCATCGGGGCGGATTTCTTGGTCTTCTGGTCAGCATCCTCGATGGCACTCGCCGGAGATCCTGCCTCTGTCTATGATTTTCAGAAATTTTATAAGATCGAACAAACCATTGCAAATTACCCTAACCCATGGGTGTACCCCCCCACATATCTGTTGATGGTGCTTCCTCTGTCTCTATTCCCTTACCTCCCCTCTTTTATTGTATGGATAGCATCAACATTTTGCATTTATCTTATTGTTATACGGCGTATTGCTCCCCATCCAATGACTTCCTGGCTTGCGTTGGCCTACCCTGGCACCTTCCAAAACTTCGTCCATGGGCAAAACGGTTTTTTATCAACAGCCTTATTAGGTGGAGGGCTCCTCCTACTCGATAATTTTCCTTTGACGGCGGGAATTCTGTTCGGCCTGCTTAGTTATAAACCTCATTTTGCCCTATTAGTACCTATCGCGTTGGCGGCGGGAAAATATTGGAAAACACTAGCGGCAATGTTTGTAACATCAATGTGTTTTATATTCCTAAGCGGTATTGCCTTGGGCTGGAGAACCTGGGTGGCTTTCTATAATAATATCTCTTCGCCGGTCATGATCCTCATAAAAGAAAATACTCTTTGGATAAAAATGCCAACACCTTTTGCATCATTTCTCTTGGCGGGATTTCCCCTCTCCGCAGCAGGTGCATTACATGGTTTCGTCATGTTCGGAGCGGTAACTATTGTGGCCTGGGTTTGGTATAAAGGAAAACCTCTCCCTATCAGAGGCTCGTCATTAATATTGGGGATCCTTTTATTTACACCTTATGCATTTTATTATGATCTCACCCTCCTTGCTTTGCCATTGGCTTGGTTAGGATGGGATTGTTTTAGGGGAGGCTGGAAACTCATGGAGCAAAGCATCTTGATTATTATATGGCTACTACCAATTATTGCACCCGCTATTGCAATAGCATTAGGTCTTCAGATATCTCCTATATTTATTGCCTTTCTGTTATTTTTCACTCTACGACAATCATACAAGAATAACTTATTAATAACTTCCTGAAATAATTACTTTATAACGAACAGTCCCAAAGAAAGAGTCTATCTTCTTCTAACCCTTCCCCTCCTTCCGCAGAATCCCCTCCGCGGCGAGCATGCCGTTGAGCGCGGCGCCCACGATTCCCCGGGACTTCCCCACGCCGTCCCCGGAAACGAAGAGGTTCGGGACGTTGGTCTCGAGATACCGGTCGGTTTCGTACTTCGTGTCGTAGAACTTGATCTCGGGGACGTACACCGTCGTGGAGGGGTGCGCCACGCCCGGGATCACGCGCGAGAGAAGGAGCAGGCTGTCCCTCAGGTTGTCGACGATCCGCCCCGGGTAGGCGTAGGAAATGTCTCCCGGCGTCACCCCCGGTCCGGGGGAAAGGGTCGGAACCATCTTGTCGTACCCGAGGGCGGCCGAGTGGAACGTCTCGGGCCGGGAGCGCCTTCCCGCCGTAAGGTCTCCCCAGCGCTGGACGACCAGGCTGTCCCCGCCGCCCCAGAAGTTCGCGAACTCCATCACCTTGCGGCCCATCTCCGTCGTGTCCTGGATCGGCTCGGTCATCGAGACGGTGTTGAGGATCGCGAAATTGCTGTTCGGCGTCTTTCTCTGTTTCAGCGCATCCCCGTTCACCAGCCGGTATCCGTTCCTCATTTCCACCCGGACCCTCCCGCCGGGGTTGGTGCAGAAGGTACGGGTCCGGTCGCCGTGGGTGGGGGTGATGAAGAGAAACTTGGGGTCGTACAGGACCTGCGTGATCTCGTCGTACACCGCCTGCGCCACTTCGACACGGCACCCGATGTCGATGGCGCCGTACCGCGTCCTGGCACCGATCGCGCGGGCGACCTCCCGGAACCAGTAGGCGCCCTCCCTGCCCGGAGCCGCCAGCACATATCGGGAAAGGAACTCCCCCTTCGCGCTTCGCACGAGAAATCTCCCGTCGTCGCATCGCCGGATGTCCGTGACCCGCGTGCGGAGAGAGAACGCGACCCCCTTCCCCCGGAACGCGTCGGTCATCCGGGCGACGACGCGGTGGGCGAGGTCCGTCCCCATGTGCCTCTGTCGCGCGGGAAGAAGGGTGATGTCCCATACCCCCTTGGCGGTCCGGTGCCGCACCCAGGAGACCCGGTCCAGCCACCAGCCGATCCGCTCGGCGTCCACCCCGTAGAGGGTGCGGTCGGCCCCGTGCTCCAGAAACACCTCGTCGACCCTCGCGATCCGATCTTCGGCCTCGGCTTCCGACATGCCCAGCTCGGAGAGGTCGAGACCGATGTGCGGGGAGAGGTTCAGCTTGCCGTCGGTCATGGCCCCCGCCCCGCCGGTGCGGCCCTTCTCCTCCAGGACAAGAACGCGCATCTTCCCGGCAAGCGCCCTTGCCGCGAACAGGCCGGCGGGACCCGCCCCGACGATGATGGCGTCCCAGACGGCCGGCCGCTCAGCGGGCACCGGTTCCTCCCGCGACCGTGATCCGGGGACCCGCGGAAATCCGGAACGGAACGGGAAAGAATCCGCGACGGGCGAGCATCCGCTCCACCTCCTCCCGGTCCCTTGGCTCGCGGAGAAGGCCGAACACCATCCCTCCCCCCCCGGCGCCGCAAAGCTTCGCCCCCGACACCCGCCCCCGGAATTCGGGAGAGGAAAACAGGCCATCCACCGCCCTCGTGGAGATGCCCCGAGCGAGCGTCCTGCGGATCGCCCATTCCCGATCGACGGCCTTTCCGACCCGGAGGATCTCTCCTCCGGACATGGCCTCCCACGCATCCCGCGCGGCGGCCGCGATCCCGCGGAATCTCCTGAGCACCTCGGGGTTCCCGTCGATCGCCCCCCGGATCATCCGCCAGTTCAGCCCGGCGGAGAAGTGGGATTTCCCCGTGCCCGCCAGAAACCCGTGCGCCGCGAGCTTTCGCCCGGCGGGGCTTCCCGGCCCGATCCTCTCCGCCTCCGTCCGGCCCGGGAGGTACCGGATCCCCTGGATCCCGCCGCGCAGCGCTGCGATATGATCCTGGGTTCCGGTGAGATTCCGGAGATAGGCGCCTTCGATCTCCATCGCCTCCCGCGCCGAATCCCTCCAGGTCTTTCTCCCCCCCGCCAGGCAGTTCATCGCCAGCATCACGGCGACCAGAAGGGAGGACGACGCCCCGATCCCGGATCCGACGGGCGCATCGTTGCGGAACCGGAGTTCGATCCCGGCCCGGGGCGGGAAGCGCCGCAGGGCCGCGGCGACCAGGCCGAACTCCCCTCTCGTCGGGAACCCGTGCGTGTCCGGTGCCTCCGGACGGCGGGAGAAGGAATCGGAAACGAGGCGGGAAGGCCCGCGAACGGGGCGGACCGAGACGATGCTCGCCATCCGGATCGCCGCGTTGACGGTCATCGCGCCCGGAACGAGAAGATAGAGGGGAAAGATGTCGAGAGTTCCCCCCGCAAGGTCGACCCGGTTGGGAACCACCACATGGACGAGCGGCTTTCCTTCCGGAGATCTGGGTTGGGCCATCGGATCCCTTCCCGCGCAATGCGCCGTTCTGGATTTATCTTACACGGCGGGTGGGGAAGAGGAAGACGTCATTTCTTCCTTTACGGCGGTGCGGCGGGCCCTGTATAAAATTGTAGGATAGGACGCCCGCACCGCACACCTTCGGACAGGAGGTTCCGATGCCGCCCGTCAAGATCCGCTGGTTCGGCCACTCCGGCTTTTCCCTCAAGGACCCCTCCGGCAAGACCGTGCTGATCGACCCGTGGTTCCAGGGAAACCCGACCGCGCCCTGCGGCCCGGAGGAGGTGGGAACCGCGGAGTTCCTGCTCCTCACGCACGACCACTTCGACCACGCGGCCGACGCCGCCGCGCTCGCCGGACAGACGGGCGCCCTCGTGGTCGGGATCTTCGAGCTGGTCGGCGACCTGAAGGCGAAAGGCGTTCCCGAGTCCCGGCTCCTGCACGGCGGGATCGGGATGAACGTGGGCGGAACCGTGGTCCTTGACGGCTTTTCCTTCACGATGACGGAGGCGAGGCACTCCTGCGCGCTCGGCTCGCCCGTGGGCTACGTCATCCAGACCCCCTCCGGCCTGACCGTATACCACGCGGGGGACACGGGCATTTTCGCCGGCATGGCGCTCATCGGCGAACTGTACCCGATCGACGTTGCCCTCCTGCCGATCGGTTCGGTGTTCACGATGGATTACCGACAGGCGGCGAAGGCGGCCGACCTGCTGAAGGCGAAGACGGTCATCCCGATGCACTTCGGAACGTTCCCGATCCTGGAACCGAACGCGGACCGCTTCGTCGCGGAGATGAAGAAGACCGTTCCGGGGACGCGGGTGGTCGTCCTCGGCCCGGGGGAGGAGACTTCCCTCTGACCCCGCGCCGCGGGGTCAGGATCACCCGATCTTTTCCGCCACGGCGGCCATCAGGAGAGGGAAGAGGATCTCGTGCGGTCCGATCAGGTGGACCCCTTTCCCGCCTTTGCGCGTGGGCCGCGACACGACGTTGACATCCGGGCGGTACAGCTTCTGGAAATCCATGTTCACGGTGGTGATCCTCGACAGGGGCTTCCCGAGGTTCCGGGCGACCGACACGGCCTTGAGAAACACCTCCGGGAGGACCACGGCCGAGCCGACGTTGAGATAGACCCCCCCCTGCAGGCGGGCGACCAGCCCGCAAAAGGCGCGGAAATCCCGAAGCGACGCCTCTCCCATCGTCGCGCCGTCCGCCTCGGGGTGCATGTGGGTGATGTCCGTCCCGATGCACACGTGGACCGTCACCGGAACTCCCCGCTCCCACGCCCCCGCCAGAAGGGACCGCCCCCGGTGGGGAGCGCGGGACGCGGCAAGGGCCTTCCCGACGGCGGCCCCGAATCCGAGTCCCTCCTCGACCCCGGCGGCCAGTGCCGAGTGAATGAACCGGGCCGTCTCGCGGGCCATCCCGAAGGAGCCGTCCTCCAGACTTTCCGCCACGTCTTCCGACGTCCTGCCCGCCAGGGCGAGCTCCACGTCGTGAATCACCCCCGCACCGTTCATCGCGACGCCGTCGAAAAGACGTTCGGACAGGCCCTGGAGCAGGAGCGGGGGAAGCCCCACCTTGATGAAGTGGGCCCCGATCCCGAGAAGAACGGGCGCACCCCGACGCTTGGCCCGCACCACCGCGTCCACCACCGCGCGGAAATCCCTGGCCGCCAGGTAATCGGGGAGCCCGTCGAGAAACGCGCCGAGCGACATCCCTTTCCGGACGGGGGCCGCGAATCCCCGGAACGAGACCTTGCTCTTTCTTGCGTGGAGCGAGGTGCGCCGAAGGCGGGAGAAATCGAGGTCCTTCATCGCTTCCCGACCACGCGGAACAGCAGGGTGTCCGTGAGATCGCACAGGATGTGTCCCACCACCACGTGCGCCTCCTGGATCCTCGGGGTGATCTTGGAGGGAACGCAGAGCGCGATGTCCGCGAGGGAAGCCGCCTTCCCCCCCTCCCCCAAAAGCGCGATCGTGACCATCCCCTGCTTTTTTGCCACCCGGAACGCCTTGAGGATGTTCTGGGAGTTCCCGCTCGTGCTGATCCCGAACGCGATGTCCCCCTTCTTCCCGAGGGCCTTGATCTGCTTGCTGAACACCTCGTCGAAGGAGTAGTCGTTCGAGATGCTGGTCAGAATGGAGGTGTCCGTGGTCAGGGCGATGGCGGGCAGGGGCGGCCGCTCGATCAGGAAGCGGTTCATGAACTCTGCCGCGATGTGCTGGGCGTCGGCGGCGCTCCCCCCGTTGCCGAAGAGAAGAATCTTCCGCCCCGCCTTGAAGGCCTCCGCGATCGTCTTCGCCGCCTCCAGGATGTCGCCGGTCATCGTTTCGATCATCCGGAGGCGCAGGTCCACCCCCTCCTTCAGCATCTTCGCAATCGTTTCCTTCACGTGGAATCCCCCCCGGAATGGTAGAGAAAATTGAACCCCTTTTTCCCCGGAGTGTCAAGAAACCTCGGACCGCCAACCTTTCTTTTCGGAAGGAACCGATGTAGCATGGATCGCATCTGTAGTCAGCAGGACGGGACCCCGCTTGGAAGACGTCATCGGCCGGATTCTGGCCGAAGCGAAAACCGTAGCCGTTGTGGGGCTTTCGGACAGCCCCGAACGGCCGAGCCACGATGTGGCCCGCTACCTCCAGGAGAGAGGGTACAGGATCGTTCCGGTGAACCCGAACGTCCGCCAGGTGCTGGGAGAACCATCGTACGGATCCCTGGCGGAGATTCCGGGCGAGGTCGACCTGGTCGACGTGTTCCGGAAGCCCGAGTTCGTGCCCGGGATCGCTTCGGAGGCAATCCGGATCGGGGCAAAGTCCTTCTGGATGCAGGAGGGCATCGAGAGCGAGCAGGCCCGGAAGGAGCTCGCGGCGGCGGGAATTCCCGTGGTGATGAACCGTTGCGTGAAGAAGGAGCTCCGAAAGCGGGGAAGATAATCATACCGAGCGTCCCGGCTCTTCGTTACCGGGGAGGAAATCCCGCAGACCGTGCCCGACCGGCGCGTCGGCGCGAAAAGGGGACGCATGGAGGAAACGATGGCCGGAAGCATAGTGGAACTCAACAGCGGAAATTTCCAGGCGACGATCGAAACCGGCCCCACCCCGGTGCTGGTCGATTTCTGGGCCCCCTGGTGCGGCCCGTGCCGGGTCATCGCGCCCATTCTCGAAGAGGTGGCGAAGGAATTCGAGGGGAAGGTGCGGGTGGGCAAATTGAACGTGGACGACAGCCCGGACATCGCGTCGCAGTTCGGGGTTCGCGGAATCCCCACCCTGATCCTGTTCAAGGAAGGGCAGATCAAGGGGCAGATGGTCGGGGTCAATCCCAAGAACAACATCGTCCAGCTGATCCAGAAAAACCTTTGATGTGACCGGAATACGGTGCCTGCTGGCGGTGCGCAGGGATGCGGCCTGCGCTCTCGCCCTTGCGGCGGCCCTTTCCCTGTTCGCGGGGTGCGGAGGGAAGAGCCTTGCCGTCGGCACCATCCCGTTTCCCGCCGAGAAACCGGTGTTCCTCGCCGAAGGGGGGAAGGAGATGGCGGGCCTGCCCCCATCGTCCGAACCGGTTCTCCTGGTGTTCATCGATTCCCCCTGGTGTCCCCCGTGCAGAGAGGCCTGGAACGCTCTCGGATCCGCGTCGTCGACGGTCCCGCCGGACTCCGTCCATGTGGTCCGGATCCTGTTCGACCGGGAAACGATCTACGGAGAGGGGGGTGTCCGGGAGGTCCCCCCCCTCGATCCGGAGGCCACACCGGGCTCAACGCCCCCCCCTTCCGGTGCGACCCGCTTTCGGGTGACGACCCTCACGGCGCTGCCCGGACCGTTCCGGAAACAGTTCCGGGTCGACCAGGTTCCCGTCATCCTGCTCCTGGACAAAAACGGCACGGTCGAAAAGCGCTGGACCGGCCATTCGCCCTCCCTGCGCGACTCGCTGGCGGAGGAGGTCGGGCGGAGGACGGGACCTACTCTCCCGGCTGGAAGGTGAACCGCGTCCGGGAAAGGTTGGCGAGAATCCCCAGGGAGATCATGTTCGTGAGCATCGACGACCCGCCGTAGCTGACGAAGGGAAGCGGTATCCCGACCACCGGAAACAGGCCACATACCATCGCGATGTTGATCACGATGTGCGCGAGGAAATAGGAGGCGATCCCCCCGCACGCGAAGGAAGCGAACCGGTCCTGGGACCGGGAGGCGAGATAGAACATCCGGTAGATCAGCGCGAGGAACAGAAGGAGCAGGACCACCGACCCGGCGAAGCCCCATTCCTCCGAGAAGATGGCGAAGGCGAAATCCGTGTGCTGCTCCGGGAGAAACCGGAGCGAGCCCTGCGTCCCCTGGAGATACCCCTTCCCGAAAATCCCTCCGGACCCCACGGCGATCTTGGACTGGATGACGTGGTATCCCGCGCCCAGGGGGTCCCGGCCCGGATCGAGAAACGTCAGCACGCGCTGCTTCTGGTAATCCTTCATCACGAACCAGAGACAGGGAACCAGCGCCGCCCCCGCCGCGCCCACGAGGAGGAACACCCTCAACCGGAGGCAGGCGATCATCATCATCGCGGCCAGGATGATCAGAAACACTCCGGCGGTCCCCAGATCGGGCTGCAGCGCCACGAGCAGGAACGGAACCAGGGTGATCCCCAGAGCGGGCAACAGGTCGCGGAACCCGATCCCTTCGTAGGTGTACCGCCCGGAGAAGTACCGCGCCAGCGCAAGCACGAGGGCGATCTTGGCGAACTCCGAAGGCTGGACATTGAAGAACCCGATGGAAAGCCACCTCTGGGCACCCCCCCGGATCTTGCCGGTGAGAAGGACGACCAGGAGGATCGCGACGGCGGCGAGAAAAAGGTGCGGGGCCCACTCCTCGATCAGGCCGCCCCCCATGAAGCAGAGGAGGAGGAAGACGCCCACCCCGAGGAGGATCCAGACAATCTGCTTGGAATACAGGGGGATTCCGGAAGATGTGAGCACCCTCGTCCCGCTGAATATGTTCATGAGCCCCACCCCGCACAGGCCGAGAACCAGGAGGAAAACGGGCCAGTCCACCTTGGCGAACCGTTTGCGTACGCTCATCCTCCTCCCCCCTTCCCGTCGAACTGCTTCAGCCGGAAATACTCCTCCATCATCGCCTTGACGACGGGAGCGGCCGCCGACCCCCCGTGCCCCCCGTGCTCCACCATCACCACGACGCAGATCTCGGGATCCGGAACGGGGGCAAAGCCGACGAACCACGCGTGGTCCCGGATATCGTAGGGAAGATCCTCGGATTTGATCATCTTCCCTTTCACCGTGACGATCTGCGCCGTCCCGGTCTTCCCTCCGACCTCGATGCCGGGGAGCCGGGCCGCCCCGCCCGTCCCGTAATCGTTGACCACTCCCGCAAGAGCCCGGCGGATGATGGCCACATTCGCGGGGTCCCAGGACAGATTCCTCTCCACGACCGGGGGGAGATCCTCCGCCGTCCCGTCCATATGGACCATCCGGCTCACCAGGCGGGGGCGCATCACCTGTCCCCCCGTCGCAATCGCCCCGTAGGACGCCAGCATCCCCAGCGGAGTGACGTGGATCGCCCCCTGCCCGATGCCGAGGAGAACGCTCTCGTAACTGTGCCACCGCCCCTTCATCACTTCCTGCTTCCAGTAGGTATCGGGAATGAGCCCGGATTTCTCTCCGGGCAAATCGACGCCGGTCAGGACGCCGAGGCCGGCCCCACGCTCCAGGGAGGCAACCTGGTCCGGGTCGAGCTTCAGGCCGAGGGTGTAGAAATAGACGTCGCAGGACTGCACGATGGCCTTGTACATGTCCACCATCCCGTGCCCCTTTTCCTTCCAGCACCGGAACGTCCGGTTCCCCAGCGGGAACGATCCCTCGCACAGGACCTGGGCATTCGGTTTCTGGACACCCGTTTCCAGCGCCGTGAGGGCCAGAAAGGGCTTCACCGTCGATCCGGGCGCGTAGGTTCCCTGCAGGCCCTTGTTCTGCAGGGGAGTTCGCGGGTTCGCAACCAGGGCTGCCCATTCGTTTTTGCGGATCCCCTGGGAGAAGGAGTTCGGATTGAACGCCGGCGCCGAGACGAAGGCGAGAATGTCTCCGGTCTTCGGATTCATCGCGATCGCGGCTCCCGCCTTCTTCGCCATCGCATCGTGTGCCACCTTCTGGATGTCCGCGTCGAGGGTGGTCTGGACGGTTGCGCCGGTCCGGGGGGGCACCTCGGTCACCAGCCGCTTGTCGCGGCCTGCGGCGTCCACCTCGACCTGCCGTCCCCCGTTCTCCCCGCGAAGCACGTCGTCCCTCGCCTTCTCGAGCCCGTACTTGCCCACAATGTCCCCCAGCGAGAGACGCCTCCCCCGCCCCGCAGCGAGCTCCTGTTCGCTCACTTCCCCGACGTACCCCAGAACATGGGCGAATTCCGGCCCGAGAGGATAGCTCCGCTTCGCCTCGACCTGGACGGAGAACCCGGGGAGGGCTTCCCGGTTGAACTCGATCACCGACACCTGCTCGAACTGCAGGTCCCGCGCGATCGTGATGCTCCGGTAGGGATTCGCATCCTGCCCCCTGATGATCTTCTCCCGGATCTCCCCGGCATCGAACTCCAGCACCTCGGAGAGCAGCTGCAGCTCCCCCTCGATGGCCTTCACGTCCACCGGCGTGACGATGAGATCGAAGGATGGCTGGGTCTCCGCGATCGGGCGCCCTCTCCTGTCGAGGATGACGCCGCGGGGCGCCCTGACGACCCGGATCCGTATTCTGTTGTTCTCGGAAAGTGTCCGGAATTCTTCGTACTTCACTACCTGCAGCCAGTACAGGCGCCCCAGGAGAAGGAAAAACAGGGTCAGCGCGATTCCCTGGAGGATGCGGATCCTCGACGTGATCCAGGGGTCCTGCTCCCGCTTCCGAATGCGCTCCTTCATTCCTGGATCCGCTGCCACCGGCCCGAGAGATCCATGAAGAGAAAAACGGCAAGAAGCGACGTCCAGGCGATCCGGACCGCCTCCTCCGCTCCCCGGAGATAGGAGAACGGGTTTCCTCCCGTGAGGATCAACAGGAGGAGGACGGACGCGGACTCGGCCGCGAGAAGCCCCGCAACGATCAGGAACCAGAAGATCTCCGCGCGGATAAAGATCCGGCGGCCGATCTCGCTCGCGGAGAAATAGACCGCCATCGAGGCGAGGAAGAATGTCCCGGGAGGGCCGGTGACCGTCACCTCGCGGAAGAGCGCGGGGGGGAGGACGGCGAGGAACCCGAGCGGTCCGGGAAGAAAGAGTCCGGAGTAGACAATCGCGAGGAACGAGAAATCCGGCAGGAGAAACCACGGGACGAGGCCGGAGAGCAGCCACACGTTCGCTGCGGTCCCGGCGAACGACAGCACGAGCAGCACGAGGAGGGGTCTCACGGCATCCCCCGCTGGAACGGGATCGCGGGACGGGACAGCACGACCAGGACCTCTTCGACGGAAAGCGCGTCCACGGCGCTCACCACCCGGATGTTCAGGAAGAGCCCTTCGCGGGGACGGTCCACGCTCACGACGGTGCCCAGAAGGGTCCCCTTCGGCATGCTCCCGTCGAACCCGGAAAAGAGGATCCGGTCTCCCCTCACCACGTCCTCGGTCGGAGAGACGTACTTCAGCCGGCAGAGGTTTCCCCCCATCCCCTCGGCGATCGCCCGGGCCCGGGTGCGTTCGACGATCACGTCCGCGGCAAAGCGGCTGTCCGTCAGGAGGATGACTTCCGAAAGGTCCTGGTAGGTCCGGTGGACGCGTCCGACTGCGCCGGCGGGAGTGACCACCGCCATCCCCATATCGATCCCCGCCGCAGCCCCCCCATCGATGAATATGCCCTGGAACCAGGGGGAGACGTCGTGCCCCACGACGCGGGCGCCTACCGTCCTCGTTTCCCGCGCCCTCGAGAACCGCAGCAATTCCTCGAGCCGCCGGTTCTCCAGAACCGCGTCACGGCTCTCCGTGAGCTTCTCCTGCAGCGCGGCCACCTCCTTCCGGAGCTCCGCGTTTTCCTTTTTGACGTGAACCAGGTCGAAGTACCCCGACCACACGGAGGATATCCCCCGCCGGAGGAAATCGATCGACCCGTAGACGGGCCGGAAGAGGGACGCCCCGATCTCCCCGAGGAAGGGAGTGAGGGAGAATCCCGGGGGGCGGACGAAGAACTGGATCCCCGTCGCCAGAAGGGCAACCAGGAGCAGGAGACGCCACCACGTTCGGAGGAACTTCACCACGGCCAGCCGATCTTCGCTGCGTGGGTTACGCCCAAACCGGTGCTATCGGAGGGCAACCTGGCGCAGCAGGTCCAGCTCATCGAGGGCTTGCCCGGATCCGAGCACGACACAGGACAGGGGGTCTTCGGCGACCGTCACCGGGAGGCCCGTCTCTTCCCGGAGCAGGACGTCGAGGTTCCGGAGGAGCGCGCCGCCCCCTGCAAGCACGATCCCTCGCTCGTAGATGTCGCCGGCAAGTTCCGGGGGGGTCTCCTCGAACACCCCCTTCACCGCGTCCACGATCACCCGCACGGTTTCGGAAAGGGCCTCCCGAACCTCATCGGAAGTCATGGTCAGCGCCTTCGGGACGCCGGACACCATGTCCAGACCCTTCACCTCGACGGTGTCCTCGAACCCGGGAAACGCGTTTCCGATCTGCACCTTGATGTATTCGGCTGTGGGTTCGCCGATCAGCAGGTTGTACTTCCGTTTCACGTACTGGAGGATCGCCTCGTCCATCTTGTCCCCCGCGACGCGGACCGAATGGCTCTGGACGATCCCGCCCAGGGAGATCACGGCGACTTCGGTGGTCCCGCCTCCGATGTCGACGATCATGTTCCCGGAAGGCTCGGTGATCGGGAGACCGGCGCCGATTGCCGCCGCCAGGGGCTCCTCGATCAGGTAGACCTCTCTCGCCCCGGCGCTCTGCGCGGACTCCCGGACGGCCCGCCGCTCCACCTCGGTGCACCCGTAGGGAACGCAGATGATGATCCGGGGGCGGACGAGGGTCCGGTGCTTGTGGGCCTTGCGGATGAAGTAGCGCAGCATCGC
>Ga0209536_100004244_pt1 | contig 22646 bp, 20 predicted proteins | sample DeeMarSeWOR28_12_FD_187461 | JGI IMG/M metagenome (GOLD analysis project Ga0209536, IMG submission 187461) | Marine sediment microbial communities from White Oak River estuary, North Carolina - WOR-2-8_12 (SPAdes) (version 2) | ecosystem: Environmental > Aquatic > Marine > Intertidal zone >... | reverse complement strand
GAAGGTTTCCCTCATCCGGTTCCTCGGTTTCAGCCCTTTCGACCGGACTGAAAACCACCCAGACAACCCCGAGTGGCGCATAGCTTTGCTGCCCTGCAGACTGTGCTAGATGTTGTGGACGATTCTGGGTTTCGGAAGCGGCCAGGTTCCACGGATGGTATCGAACTTCTCCCAGTTAATAGAGCCTTTATTACTGCGACGGCTCAGCCAATACCTCCACGCGCGTTAGTGTGCTGAAAGACGATGGCAAGCACTTGGAAGTTACCCCGAATTCCGTAGTATTGGTAATAGCCACGCAGCTTCTGGCACAGAATCCGGTATTGCTCCCCAAACGGCAGATGTCGGTACCTGCGGCACCACTGCCACAGGTGCTTGGTAAACCGGAGAAGTCGTCTCCTTGCTGTCTTCCGTTTGATCAACCAGTAACCTCTCGGGAATCCCAACGACTTGGGTTTAACTTGGCACGAACATCCCTCAATCCACACTCGACTGGATTTCACTTTGGCACAATATTTCGTGGGAGTTAAGACGAGAACCTATGACGAGGATGAGATTCTGCCCCAAAGGGCAAAGGAATCGAACCGCTCCGACCATTCGATACGGGCTAGTCCGGAAAAACGGGCCCTGCCCCTTTTTTGATCAGGATGTGGTAGGCCTTCAAACGGTATGAAGGAGGCAAATTACGTACGTCGTTGAGTACCTGAATAATTCCTTCCTGGCGCACGAAGTTGTCATCGTAGAGTTTGGCCAAACAGTATTCCCTGATCACACTCAGAAAGGGCTCGCCAAGATTTTCAAACCTGATGCCTGTGCCCTGCCAATGTTTGTCCGTGATGCTAGAGGGACGGCTCCACACCGATTTACCCTGCACTTTAATTGAGCTTAGCGTTTCGGGCAACAGGAATTCCAAGCCAATCCGTGCCTCATCTTCGATGGGCTCCACAGTCTTAACAAAAATGCCTCCGGTACTCATATTGACGGCTTTGCCCATGAAGGTGGGGCTGCCGGTCACGTGACATTTCACGTCAAAGTCGACTGGAACTCTAAGCCCGGTTCTTTTACTTCGGTTCATGGCACCAAAACTCTATCGCTTACAACCTTTGTTTGGAAACACTACAGACCGATAGATACTTTGCAAAAGTGATACCAGGGATGGTCAAGTAATTAAAAAATAAAAACCAATATAATTAAATAATTACATAATTTCGTGAAATAAGGCTCGTGACAGAATTTGGCCATCTGGCCAAAAGCCACTTGGCCATATGGTCAACTGTTACCTGGGAGAGCTTCAATTCGGTTGACTGGTGAGGAACGAAATCGGTCGGAAAACGAACTCCGCCTGTACTTCGATCTTGCTATTCAAGCAAGAGGGAGATGACACTTTGTAGAGAGTCAACCCCGATTATCTCAATGGACTGAAAGGCTGGCAGTCGTTCAACATTGCTCTGGGGCAGGACACAGCGACTGAATCCCAACTTTGAGGCCTCTTTGACGCGAACATCTGTCCGGCCAACCGCTCGGACTTCACCTGTAAGGCCAATTTCACCCAGAATAATCGTTTGAGGATCTACGGGCTTGTCCAGGAAACTTGAGGCAACCGCTGTGGCGATTGCCAGGTCAACGGCAGGTTCGTCGACCCGGACACCACCCGCCGCATTGACGAAAATATCCTGGTGAAGAAGGGAAAGTCCCACTTTCTTTTCCAGAACAGCCACCAGCAGGGCCAGCCGATTGTGATCAATGCCCATTGAGGTTCGCCGTGGTACCGCCAGGTTAGATGGACTCACTAAAGCCTGCACCTCTACCAGGATCGGCCTGGTGCCCTCCATGGCTGCGGTCACAGTGGATCCGGCTGTATCAACAGGTCGCTCTGCCAAAAAAAGTTCTGAAGGATTGCTAATCTCCTGCAAGCCACTGTCTTTCATCTCGAAGACGCCGATCTCATTGGTGGAGCCATACCGGTTTTTTGTAGCCCGGAGAATACGATAGGCGTGCCCACGGTCTCCTTCAAAATAGAGCACCGTGTCCACCATGTGTTCCAGTACCCGTGGTCCAGCAATGGTGCCCTCTTTGGTCACATGACCAACAAGAAAAGTCGGTCGCCCATTCCTTTTGCCGTCCTGCATGAGCCGGTCGGCACAGTGGCGCACCTGGCTGACGCTGCCGGGAGCCGACTCCAATTGAGTGGTGTAGACCGTCTGGATAGAGTCTACCGCCACCACCGCCGGGTTAAGCTGTTCCATAAGCTGCAGGATATTTTCAAGAGCTGATTCGGCAGCCACATATAGATGAGATGATGTCAGACCCAGACGCTGCGATCTCATTTGGATTTGTTGGGTGGACTCTTCCCCGGAGATATAAAGAATTGACTGCTCGGGATCTGTAAGCCCATGGAGAGTTTGGAGGAGAAGTGTTGATTTACCTATACCGGGATCACCACTGATCAAAACCACTGAACCTGGCACCACTCCGCCTCCCAGCACCCTGTCCAGTTCCTGTATGTTGGAGAGGATTCTCCGGCTCTCCTCCGCAATCACACCATCGATGGGTTGAGGAGTGGGGAGTGGCTGCTGTTTCTTACCTCCTGGGGTTGGACCTCGGCTCGTAGCCTCCTCCACCAGAGTATTCCACTGGCCGCATCCAGGACAGCGCCCCAACCATTTAGGACTCTGGAAACCGCACTGTTGGCAAATGTGCTGACTCTTACCTATACGTGTCATCTGACTGCCTATCCTATGTAATGATTGTGCCATCAAGTTTTGCCTGGAACACTCTATGATGTCAAGGCATGGTTTTCAAAGTCAGTTGTCCGTAGTCCGCAGTCCGTCGTCAGTTGCTCAAATTATTCAAATTGACCCTTTGTCATCTGTCCACTGTCCTCTGCCCTCTAATCGCCGTTTCTCCGCGTCCCCGCGTCATCCCGCTGTGCCTAGTGCCTACTGCCCAGTGTCCAGTTTTATTGCTGCCTTTCGTCCTTTGTCTTTTGTCCTCATCGCCGCGTCTCCGTCTCTCCCCGTCTCCGTATCGTCCTGCTGCCCTTTGCTCCATGCTCCATGCCCTATGCCTTCTCTACCACGGACATCTGGGCCAAGTTAACGTTGACAAACAAATGGCTCTATGTTTAAATCCGTTACTTCAGCTTACCTGGACTTTATGATCTGGGTCAGTTCTTGGCATCGTTTGCCTCACCTCAGAAATACTCTGTGAGCCAACCATAATGGCTACCCTTAATTGGGGAGCCAGAAGATGGTTGGCCGTAACCTTGTCACTTGTTGGCCAAATTTGTGGATGAAAAGCGGTTGGTTAACCATCGCAGCTAGTAAGAGGTGGAAAAATAGCAGATAATGAACTCACCTCGAATCAGGTGGAGGTGAACCTCATTAAGTAACAGGCCCTGCAGCGGGCCAATTTTCTTTGCAACCAGGAAGGAGTCTCATGATGGCGGATAAGAATATTATTGAGGTCAGTGACGATACTTTCGAGACAGAAGTGCTCCAATCTGATACGCCGGTTCTCGTTGATTTCTGGGCGCCGTGGTGTGGACCCTGTCGAGCTATCGCTCCTGTGATTGCTGAGCTGGCAGCCGAGTATGAAGGAAGCCTGAAAGTAAGTAAGTGTAATGTGGATGAAAGCCCCAAGACTCCATCCAAGTACGGCATCAGGGCTATTCCTACCCTGATCATTTTCAAAGAGGGCACAGTTTCTGAACAGATCACCGGAGCTGTCTCCAAGTCCCAAATCGACGCAGCCATCAGAAAGGTAATCTAGCCACGCTGATGGCCACATCGAAATTGGTCTTCGTCAACGTGGAGCTTGCCGGGAAATAATCATTAAACTTTGATCGTGCGACGCATTGCCAAAGAGGCCGAGTCCCTGCCAACCCATATGGGGGGACGAGGCCTTTTGTGTCTGGTGAGTAACTTGGCAGAAGTGGATCAAATTCTACAGCGACATAAAATAATAAAGATGGGTCGAAAGCTGGCCTGCGCCGTCTTTTTATTGCTTTGTTTGTGGTTTATAGGAGGATTGACTGGGTGTGCATGCCTCACTGGCAGTAAAGAGACTGAATCCGCGGAAGAGCTAGCTGAAAACGGAATGGAGGCCTTCGAAGATGAAGACTATCACGATGCCCTTAAGGCCTTCACAACTCTGAAAGAACGCTATCCCTATAGTCGATATGCGATTCTTGCCGAGCTCAAAGTGGCCGACGCCCATTTTCATCGGGAAGAGTACCCTGAAGCTATATCTGCCTATGAAGACTTTATCCACCTTCATCCCAAAAATGAAGTCATCCCTTACGTGCTGTATCAGATCGGCGCCTGTTATTATGAACAGTTATTAAGCGAAGATCGAGATCAGACTCCCACATACCAAGCCATTATCGCTTTCGAGCGACTTTTGAAAGAGCATCCAGAATCAGCTTATGGATCCCAGGCAAGAAAAAGAATCCAGGACTGCCGCAAGCTCCTGGCTGATCATGAGCTTTATGTAGCAAATTTCTACTACAAATCCAAGTACTATAGGGCGGCTCTCCGCCGTTTTGAGGCTTTGCTGGCGGGCTACAGCGATGTTATCTCATCGGACAAACAGAGCCAAGTTAAGAAGCTGATACTTGCTTGTAAGGAGCAACTAGGCGATCTAACAGTGATAGATTCTGAGAAAAACTAGCCTGCATTGCTCATGGAGCCAGCAGGGATTCATGAATTATCCGGGCTGGGGTAAATGTCTCCAGCACAGTTTGTGATAGCACCTGGCAAAACCATTTATGAGGACAAGATAGGGACCAATCGGATAAAAAAGACTTGACAGTGTATGGTCTGTGCCTTAGATTGGAATTACACATGATTGGAAACCAGCGATTTGCAAAACTTCCTGCCTGAGGAGTTTTCCCAACTACATTAATTCGATTCCTGGCCATTGAGCCGCCAGCAATCCCAATGAGGTCTTTGATCAAAAACAACCTCATGCCTGACAGGAACAGGATTCCGGATGGCATCTTTTACGGCTTTTTAATGCTGGCGATCCGCCGCCGGCAACAAATGAGAATAGAAACACGGAAACTGAAAATATGTTCGACTATGGCGCATAACCAAACTTTGTTCCACTCAACTGTGCCTTTCAACAATACTCTTGACTCTTACCGAACAGTTCCCTGCTAAGTTCAATTTACGCCGCAGCCAAACCTGGGATTGTTCATTACGAAGCGTAGAAGTCTAGAGCAGGCAAGCGGCGAAGGTGACTAAAAACATAACTTATTAAGATTTAATGGAAAAACAGAAATTTACCCGTAATAAAGGTGGTATTCAGACACCACCGTAAATCCGCCTGCGGCGGACAGTTTGGCTTTTTTGAAGCCGACAAGGAAAGGAGGAATGCCCACCGCATTAGTTGGGCAATGAATTATGGATCTCGTACAATTAAAAGAACAGAATATTAAAGGTTTGATTGAGCGGGCCAAAGAGTATGGCGTTGAGGGTTTCAGCTCTATGCGGAAACAGGAACTCATCTTTGCCTTGCTTCAGGCACAGGCGGAACAGGACGGCTTGATTTACGGCGAAGGTGTTCTGGAAACCCTGCCTGACGGCTTCGGTTTTCTCAGAGCACAAAGCTATAATTACCTTCCTGGCCCTGACGATATTTATGTTTCCCCGTCCCAGATACGTCGTTTCGGTCTTCGGACGGGAGACACTGTATCCGGACAGATCCGTCCACCCAAAGAGGGCGAGCGTTACTTTGCCCTGCTCAAGGTGGAGGCAGTAAATTACGAGGACCCGGAGGACACAAGGGACAAGGTTCTTTTCGACAATCTTGTTCCCCTTTATCCCGATGATAAGATTCGTCTTGAAAACGACCCTGACAACTACTCAACCCGGGTCATGGATATGCTCACCCCACTGGGCAAGGGCCAGAGAGGGCTTATAGTAGCCTCTCCTCGTACCGGCAAGACTATGCTGCTACAGGCCATTGCCAACAGCATTACGGCCAACCACAAGAACATATACATGATCGTACTGCTTATCGATGAACGGCCTGAAGAGGTCACTGATATGGATCGCTCGGTGAAAGCGGAAGTAGTTAGCTCAACTTTCGACGAACCGGCTCAACGCCACGTCCAAGTTGCCGAGATGGTAATCGAGAAAGCCAAACGCTTGGTGGAACATAAGCGTGATGTGGTAATACTTCTTGATAGCATTACTCGACTGGCGCGTGCCTATAACACCGTGGTTCCGCCAAGTGGCAAGATTCTTTCCGGTGGAGTTGATTCCAATGCCCTGCACCGACCAAAACGTTTTTTTGGCGCAGCCCGGAACATCGAAGAGGGAGGAAGTCTAACCATCATCGCCACCGCACTAGTGGACACCGGCAGCCGGATGGATGAAGTGATCTTCGAAGAGTTCAAGGGTACAGGGAATATGGAGATTCACCTCGATCGGAAATTGGCAGATCGGCGGATCTTCCCGTCTATTGATATCAACCGTTCAGGCACACGCAAAGAAGAGCTGTTGCTGCCACCCGATGATCTGAACCGAATTTGGATTCTGCGCAAGCTCCTATCTCCTCTTAATACAGTAGACGCTATGGAGTTCCTGTTGGACAAACTGTCGGGCACCAAAGACAACGCCGATTTTTACGATTCTATGAATCAGTGAAGCAGGTAGTTTTAGCGCCCCGCCAAAAAATATCTTGCCAAATAGTTCCTGTAGGATTATCCTGAATTGTTTATGGGGTGACATCTATTTGAGAGGCGCCCCACTGTCAGCTTGTCTGCAACGGCAAACCATTGCAAACACTGGAACTGACAAGAAAGGAAGGAAATGAAAAAGGATACCCACCCAGAATACCGCCAGTCTGCTATCCGGTGTCATTGTGGCCATGAGTTTGAGGCTGGCTCAACCAAGGAAAATATTAGCGTGGAGATTTGCTCCCAATGTCACCCCTTTTACACGGGCAAACAGAAGCTAATCGATTCGGCGGGGCGTATTGAGCGCTTCCGGAGGAAGTACAGCAAATTCATGGAAGAGGAGAAAGCAGAGAAAAAGGCCAAGGAGAAAAAGACCGAGGTGAAGAAGGTCAAAGAGGAAAAAGTCGAGGCGGTGAAGGCCGAGGTCGAGGTAGAGGCCGAAGTGAAGACCGAGGTGGAGGCCGAGGCGAAAAAGAGCGAAGTAGAGAAGACAGAGGTGGTGGCCGAGGCGGTAAAGGCCGAGAAGACCGAGGTGAAGAAGACCGCGAAGAAAAAGGCCGAGAAAAAGAAGGAGTAAGTGCTAGCCCCCCCCAAGATCTCCCTTTGCAGGTATCTGCTCAAGACTAGAAAAAGCTTTTTGCATCGGTAAAAGGATATGTACGACAAGTTGGAGAACATAGAGTCACGTTATTTCGAATTGGAGAAGGCTCTAAGTGATCCGGAGACAATTGCCAATCACCGGAAATACCAGCGGTTTGCCAAAGAACATGCTGATTTGACGCCATGCGTCCAGACATTCAGGAAACACCAAGAACTCAGCACCAGGTTGGAAGAGAATCGTGAACTTCTCGCTGATTCAGATCCGGAAATGAGGCAGCTGGCCCAGGAAGACAGCAGCCAATTAAAGGCTGAGCTTGGCAGGTTGGAAGAGGAACTAAAACAACTTCTCACTCCCAAAGATCCCAATGACGACAAAAATGTAATCCTTGAAATTCGTGCTGGCACTGGTGGCGACGAGGCAGCTCTCTTTGCCGCGGATCTTTTTCGCATGTACGCCAGGTATGCTGAGTTGACAGGTTGGAAAGTCGATATACTCAATAGCCACGACACTGGAATTGGTGGTTTTAAAGAAGTGATTTTCTCTGTTTCAGGGCACAGCGCTTACGGCCGCCTCAAATATGAAAGCGGGGTACACCGGGTGCAGCGGGTTCCCACCACTGAGTCGCAGGGTCGAATACATACCTCCGCTGTGACTGTTGCTGTGCTCCCTGAGGCTGAAGAGGTGGAAGTGGAGATTGAACCCAATGACATTCGAGTTGATGTCTTCCGCTCTTCGGGCCCTGGAGGCCAAAGTGTCAACACCACCGACTCGGCGGTTCGTATAACCCATTTGCCCACCGGACTTGTGGTCTCTTGCCAGGACGAAAAATCTCAGCATAAGAATAAAGCCAAAGCATTGAAGGTACTCCGTGCCAGACTTCTGGACATGATGCAGCTAGAGCAGCGAGACAAAACTGCTGAAGACCGGAAAAGCCAAGTGGGTACCGGCGACCGCAGTGAACGCATTCGCACCTATAATTTTCCCCAAAACCGGGTGACTGATCACCGGATCAATCTCACCGTGTACAAATTAGATGAAATCCTTCAGGGAGAGATTAACTCCATCATCGATCCACTCACTACCCATTTCAAAGCCGAGTCAATTATGCAATAAGAGATCCAGGGGGGCTCTGAGCCACCTCCACAGGGGGCTTCAATGGTCCTTATCTCGGGCGGGAGTCTGCTGGAGTATCATAAATTCCAAATCGCAAATCACAAATATCAAACAAATCACAATGACCAAAATTCGAAATTCGAAACCTGTTTCTTGTTTTGGTCATTAAATATTGGAATTTGAGATTTGTTTGTAATTTGGTGCTTGAAATTTGATATTTTGTAATGCTCCACCACTCCATTAGTCCAACACCCTTAGCTATTTTTGCTGGCAAAGCCATTGAAATTTGACCTAGCCCAACAACCTAGGTTTTCTTTGCCCAAACAAGACCATGCCTGATGAATCCTGGACCATCCTGAAGCTTTTGCAGTGGACCACCGACTATTTCGAGAGAAACGATGTGGTCGAGCCTCGCGCTTCTGCTGAGGTACTGCTGGCTCATGTCCTTTCTGAAGACCGCCTCTATCTCTACCTGAACTATGATCGGCCCATGGATACAAGGGAGTTGTCAACTTTTCGGGCCTGTATCAAACGCCGCCTCGCCGGAGAGCCCAATCAATACATCACCGGCATCCAGGAATTCTGGTCCCTTCCCATGCGGGTAAATCCCACTGTTCTTATTCCTAGACCAGAGACAGAGGTATTGGTGCAAGCTGCGTTGGACTTTATTGGTTCCACTCAAACCAACATCGCTATTATGGATTTGGGAACCGGATCAGGAGCCATTGCCATTGCCCTGGCTCGCGAACTATCGACAGCCAGGATCGTGGCGACTGACGTATCCATGGCCACCCTGCACTTGGCTCGCGAAAATGCCCGGCTGCATCGGGTAGATGGACAAATTAGTTTTGTCCGGGCTGATATGCTCGCTGCCATATCCGTAGGTTCGCAGAAATTCAACCTGGTGGTGACAAATCCTCCATACGTGAGCCATGATGACTTTTCCGTACTTCCGCGGGAGATTCGAGACTATGAGCCTCGCCACGCACTAGATGGAGGGGTTGACGGTCTGACCGCCATCAAGCAGATCATCTGGGAATCTCCCACAGTCTTAGGTCGAACAGGTGGACTTCTAATGGAAATGGGTGCCGGGCAGGCTGAGAGTGTATCCACCCTTGTCAGAGATAGTCAATACTATCAAAGCCATCATATTATCAAGGATTACAGTGGTATAGATCGAGTACTGGTGGCCATCAAGAAGTAGTGGGCATAGAGCATGGGGCATGGAGCATAGGGAACAATTCACATTTGAAAATGCTCCAGCGAGCGCATTCCCCGTAGCTTGCTGCGGGGTTAGCGAGCGAACTACAATGAAATGGAATCACTTCCTTACATTTCGGAGATTCCCTGCAGCTTGCTGCAGGGAGCTTCAAATTTTTGATTTTCAAATTCGCAATTCGAAATTCGCAATTACCCCTTCCTACTGAATTCTGACTACTGACTACTTGCTACTTATGGTATGCTTCGCACCTGAGGTTTAAGTCATGGACAAGATTCTCATAGAAGGCGGTGTTCCGCTAAAAGGTACAGTGCAGATCAGCGGCGCCAAGAATGCGACGCTGCCACTCCTTGCCGCAACTCTTCTTACCAGCGGTGTTCATAGGTTGCACAATATGCCTCTTCTGCGAGACATTCGCACCACAAAGACTCTTCTCTACCACCTTGGCGCCACCTTTGAAGAAGGTGATCCCCTCTGCATTCACACCGATACAGTGGACGGATTCGAGGCACCTTACGATCTGGTAAAAACCATGCGCGCCTCGGTCCTGGTATTAGGTCCACTAGTGGCTCGCTTCAAGAGGGCTCGAGTCTCCTTGCCCGGGGGCTGCGCTATCGGTGCTCGGCCCATCAACCTTCATTTGAGCGGACTGGAGCGGCTTGGTGTTAACATTGAATTGGAGCATGGCTACGTGGAGGCCAGTGCCAAGCGGTTGAAAGGCAATCACATTTATTTTGACATTCCCACCGTTACGGGCACTGCCAACCTGATGATGGCAGCAGTGCTAGCTGAAGGCCAGACTGTGTTAGAGAATGCCGCCCGGGAACCTGAGGTGGCTGAACTGGCCCAATGTCTCACCAACATGGGCGCTGCCATTGAAGGCGTCGGCACTCCGGTGATCACCATCGAAGGGGTATCAGAATTACAACCCATGGATCACACCGTCATGCCGGATCGCATCGAGACAGCGACATATCTAACCGCAGCAGGCATCACTCGCGGCAACATCACTGTTAAACCTTGTAAACCGGAGCATGTTGAGGCTGTTATTCACAAGTTGGAAGAGGCCGGCATGCGCTTTGAAATCGGAGATGACTATATTAAGTGCTTTGGTGGAGAGGTGATCCGTAACATTGATATCAAAACCAACCCTTATCCCGGCTTCCCCACAGACATGCAGGCCCAGATTATGGCTATGATGTGCCTCGCCGAAGGCCAGAGTATGATTACCGAGAAGATATTTGAAAATCGCTTCATGCACGTTGGCGAGTTGAAACGAATGGGTGCCGATATCAGCATTGAAGGTAACACGGCCGTTGTGCGTGGTCGGGCCAAACTTCAGGGTGCTCCGGTGATGGCCACCGATTTACGGGCTAGTGCCTCTCTTGTCCTGGCTGGCTTGGCAGCCGATGGCATTACCGAGGTTTCCCGGGTTTACCACCTCGATAGGGGCTACGAGAGGCTGGAGGAAAAACTTAGTGGGGTGGGAGCCAAGATTGAACGGGTGAAGGGATAAAAGGGAGATAACTAGGCACTAGGCAGTAAGCACCAGGCACCAACAATTCATTACTCTCAGCGCCTGCGCGCTTCGTTGTCACCTGGGCTACGCCCGTCATTAGGCCTTACGGCCGTCATTAAGTTGTTTCAACCCCACAATGATAAATGATAATTGACTATAAATGACAGCGAAGCGTAATGACGGCGGAGCCGACTGACGGCTTTAGCCGAATGACAGCGTAGCGTAGTGACGGCCACATCTAGTGGCCAACATGGGGCATTGATACCTTTCATTGAAATGGCGCACATTTCATGTCAACTGCACACCGTCCTTTACTTTACCTATTAATCAGCTTCTGTGGCGGCATTGCTGTGGGGCAGCACCTGTCTGTAGAGCCCCAATTACTTCTTGTGCCGACGGTTATTCTCCTGGCGGTACTGTGGTTTCAAATTGTGCGAAACCGGAGATCACTCCTGCTGCCTCTGGCCACCTTTGCCCTTTTGGGGGCTCTAGCTTCTACTCGAATTCCCGATGCCGATCAACCTCCTGCTGGGATTCAGGAGCTTCTGCGCAAAAAGCATGTCGTTCTTATGGGGAGAATTACCCATTCCCTTGAGCGTCGCCCCAGTAACAACAGGATGCGTCTACGGTTGGAAGCATTCAGAGAGGGCGACAGCTGGCATACGGTCTCGGGTAACCTGCTCCTTATCGTGCGAGACTGCAGACACCAATGGGAGGTGGGGCAACGTTTGCTTGGTAAAGTCCGGCTTAAAGCAGTGCGGAATTTCAACAATCCTGGTGGATTTAACTATAGACAACAACTGGCAAATCAACATATTTGGCTCAGGGGCTATGCCCAGAGTGACACTTATCTGATCCCCCTGGGTAGACCCGAGAGAAACCTGGGCTACTTCTTGGACAGAGTCCGAAGTAGCGGTCGCATTTTCATAGAGGGTTGGCTGCCCCCTGACCTTGCCGGTATCTACCGAGCACTTTTACTAGGGGAGCGTTATGCTATCAGTGTCCAGCTCCGTGAAATGCTCTACAACGCAGGAATTGGCCACATATTGGCCATTTCGGGCCTCCATATTGGACTTGTAGTTGGTTTCGGATTCCTGGCATTCCACTTTATCCTGGTGCGCATTCCCTCCTTAACAGGCAGGTGGGGGGCACGTCCTCTAGCCGCTCTTGCTGCATTTCCTGCCGCAATTGCCTACGGCTTGCTCACTGGAATGGCCTTGCCTGCCCTGCGTGCCACCCTTATGCTTGGTGTTCTCACCCTGGCCTTGGTGATTCAGAGGGAAAAAAATCTTCTGAATTCCCTTTTGCTAGCAGCTTTGTTCATCCTGGCTTGCTATCCAGAGGCTCTGTTTACCGCATCTTTTCAACTCTCTTTCATTGGTGTCGCCAGTTTGGTCTGCATACTTCCAATTCTACCTGTGCCCTCCCCACTCCAGTACCAGCATGGTCAGGATGAAAAATGGCGCCGTATAGGACGCCGATTCTACCAGTTTATCTGCGGTTCCTTAATCTTATCCCTCTTTACCGCTCCCGTGGTCCTTTATCATTTTCACCGCCTGACTCCTTTAGGTTTGGTAACCAACCTACTGGCGGTTCCGCTGGTGGGCTTTCTAGTCTTGCCAGCTGGTTTACTGGCCCTCTGTTCATTGCCTATTTCCACCTTGTTGGCCGGCTTCGTTTTAACTCTAGGAGCTTTGGGCCTTAATCTGTTGGTCACAGTTGCAGTCAAAATCGCCAGCCTTCCCTGGGCCGCCCTTTGGCCAGGTAGTCCTAAAGCCTGGCAGGTGGGACTTACTTATGCTCTGCTACTGGTTCCATTTGCCAGAATCACGCGCTGGCGGCGAGCCGCTGTAATTGTGGTCGGTTGTTTGCTCCTGGTCGCCTCATGGATGACCCCTAACCACTTATTCTCCGCCCAATCACTGCTCCGGGTCACCTATCTGGACGTTGGTCAGGGCAACTCGGCTGTAGTGGAATTTCCTGGTCACGGTGTCATGCTTATCGATGGTGGAGGCTTCCATGGCGGCTCCTTTGATGTGGGCCAGCATGTGGTGGCACCCTATCTATGGCACCGCCGTTTTCATCGGTTGGAGGCCATGGTCCTGAGCCATGCACACCCTGACCATTTCCGGGGGTTGAATTTCATTGCCAGCCACTTTTCCGTTCGACAATTCTGGAACAATAAACTACCTAATGGCCAGCCGGATTTTGTGCATCTCATGAACAAGCTGGCCAAAAAAAACGTAGCCTGCCTTGGTCCTCAAGAACTCTCATCACTGCAAAACATCCAGGGAGTAGAAATTCAGCTACTCCACCCCCCACCTCATTTTTCACCCGAGCCCAAGATTCCATCCGCCAGGGACCTTAACAATCGCTCCCTCGTGCTTCGACTCAACTACAAAAATATATCGCTTCTTTTCCCTGGAGACATCGAGAAAGAGACAGAATACCGGTTGATTAATCAACCTTTCCTTGAGCCTGTTGATGTTTTACTGGTGCCTCATCATGGCAGCCGCACTTCCAGTTCTCTGGGATTTTTGCACCGGCTCAAACCTCAGATCGCGGTGTTTTCCGTAGGCTTTGACAATCCTTTTCGATTGCCCTCTGGCCAAGTCTTAAAGCGCTATCGAGATCTGGGGGTAAAGATCTACCGAACCGACCACCACGGAGCCATCACCATTAGCACCGACGGTGAGAAGATAGAGGTGGATACCTTTCTTCCACTAGAAAAGGCAGGATAGAAGTCATAGGGAAGATCTTGGAAGGAGTAGAGTGAGATTACTACGCCAAAGAAGCACGCAGCGCCTCGACCTCCGGTCTGTGCCAGGCCTGCTGCCGCAGGTGGTTCGGGTGTGGTTCCACCGGCCGGATACAGTCATCCAAGCGCTCTCCGAGGATCCTTATCCCCTCGAGCCTCCCCTGGCCAAGGCCGGCGGCAATGGCGTGGTGGAGATACCCTATCTCTTCCGGCTCAAAGCCCATTATCCGCGCACCGACACTGTCAGCGGCAATGAAATCTGTGGAAGCTACAGCCACCCGTAGATCCACAGGCGTTCCCTCAGTGGGCCCACGCCCTTCCATGGCAGTGTACCCGTCCAAGATGGCCAGGTGGACGGGAAATGCTTTGGCGATGAGGAAGAGATTGTAATTCATACTGGCGTAGGTTTGGTGCATGGTCAACTTGTCACTGCGCAGAATATGGCGCACGACCCAGCCAAAGTGTCTCGGATAGAGGGCGTCACTTGGTCGCACCCTGTGGCTCAGGCCGTGCATTAGTCGCTCCAGTCTTCCCGAGCTCTCGCGGATCAAGCTTCCCATTACCAGATTCTTTAGCGACAGGGTGACGACGACCACATCGTGCGTCTTCATGGGCGTAAGCGAGATGCGACAGTCGCTCTCGGCCACGGTGCGTGCATAGCGCAGGGTGATAGGGCTCAGGTCCCGGTCCAGTACCTCAACTTCCACCCATGGGTCACGATTGAGATCCACCAGACGTGCGCCGTAACGCTTGGCCACCTCCGTTAGGCCATAGGTGTCAAAGCCCTTCATGGCGTCCGCCATGGCACAGCCCTCAGCAACCACGATCTCTCTGTCCGTGCGCTCGCAGATAAACTTCAACACCTCTTCAAAGGCTTCAACATGAGTTGCTGATAGGGGCTTGGTAATCGAAACCATGTTCGGTTTGATGACAATGCGCTCTCCCAAACAGATCTGGTCTTCGATTAACTTCAGAGACCGGCGGATATTTTGCCTCCGGTCATCCCCTTTGACTAGCGAGACCACAGACTCCATGCTAGCTCCTGCCGAAATAGGCTACCTTGGATTGCAACAAGAAGATTTCTCAACATATCTTTTTTCATAGATGGAGGCAAATGGTAGCTTGAACTGCAGAATGTCCAACAAGGAATTCTGAATATCGAAGTGATCATTATACATTTCTGCGGTTCCTTGTTCTGCTGTTCGACATTCAATATTCAATAAACGGTAAATGGAATTAATCTCTTAACTAGCGCGTCAGTTCAATCCCCTTCAGGAGGTCTTAGCGGTCCGGGGGGAGCCGGGTCAGGTCCTTTTTTCCAGAGGATGTATTGGTTGTTTTTGATGAGAAGTAGCCGCATGGAGTATTTCTCAGCAATCTCAGCAACCGCATCCCGCAACCCTTTACGCTTTTCCACCAGGCGATAATCATCCCCAGTGACAAAACCATACATTTTCACTTTGGGATAATAGAGGTCCAGGTCTCTGCGAACGCTCTTGTAATTGTGGCTTCCGTCCACGTAAATCCAGTCAAAATATTTATCGGGAAAATGATCGTATAAAAACTGAGATTTACTCCGGTGAACCGCGACTTGACCCGATTCAATCTGGTCTTTGAACTTCTCACAGACCAGGTCGTAATTACTTGCATGGGGTTCATGGGCCCACGGGTCGATCAGGTGCAGCTTTTTTGGCTCTACCACCTCCAAGATCTGTTCTGAGAATAGCCCCTGGCTCACGCCAATTTCGGCGCAAACTGAATTCCTGGGCATTTTTTCCAGGAGGAATTTCCTCCCGTAAACAATCTCCATATTGTCTCCTATTTCAGCTAATTGAAGGCTCGCACCCTGACGACTACCTACCCATTACAGTCAGGAATCCAGACCCAGAGAACCTGGTTTTGAGCTGCCTCCAGAGAGGGCTTTAGGAATTATTCCTTCGCACGGGAGTCTGCTGGACTAATGGAGTGGTGGAGCACTGCAAAATATAAAATTCCAAGTACCAAATCTCAGTATTTTAGGTGTCAGGTGTCAGGTTTCAGTAAGAAAAAACACAAAGGCAAAAATTGGAATCTGAAACCTCCAGTCGTCCTGAAAGCTGAAAATAGCAGCGAGATTGCCTACCCAGATCGCACCTCTGCCACCTATTTGACCCTGGCTAACTTGCTCTTGGCAATTTTCGCCTGATTACTGTTTGGGTAAGTCTTAATCACTTTTTTTAACAGTATCTTGCCAGCGGTATTGTCTCCGAGCTGCAGAAAAGCCATGCCCTGCTTGAGCATGGCACTGCTCACTTTGTCACTTTTGGGGTATTTCTTGATGGTCTTTTCATAGGCTGCTATGGCTTCACGATATTTTTTTTCAGCATAATAGCACTCACCAAGCCAAAATTGAGAGTTGTCAGCCAGCTCAGTATCTGGATAACGTTTGAGGTAGTTGGAAAATTCGGTCCTAGCTGCCTCGAACTGTCCCCCCCGGAATAGCTGAAAAGCTTTGTCGTAAAGCTCCTCTGCCTCTGAAGTCGGTTGTTTTTTGGCAGTTTGCACTTTAGCTGCAGCGGGCATGGCTGTGCCAGTTTTCTGTTTTGTGGCAACAGTAGTTGTTTTGCTTACAGCCAGTTCCTGTAGGCCAAGATAGCTGGCCATCAGAGCCATTCTCCGGTCCAGATCTTCCACACTTTTGCGTACCTCCAACATCGACTCCATCTGCCTTTGCTGCACTTCACTAATTCTTTCCCCGTTGCGGTCGTTCATAGCCGTGGATTCTTCCAGCATGCCATTCAGACGTCCCAGCTCTACTTCTATTCTCTCCAACTGAGCTCCCACCGCTGCCTGATTGCGACGAAGCGGCTGATTGTCAGAATCGTAAGCTGCCAATTGCGCCTTTATTGTCTTTTCTAACTCATCAACTTGGGCTTTGCTTTTATCCAAATCCCGCCGCGCTGCCCAGATTTGCCTTTGTAAAACGGATATTTCTTTCTGAGAGGCACAACCGCCGAGCCAAACACACAATAGTAACAACCCTATTAAGCCAGAACTTATTCTGACGGAGGAGACACTTCTAAACATCTTAAATCCTCCCAAATGATCTTCTCCTCGCGCAATTCAAAAGACAACAGCCGTGCCAAAAGCCCCTGGCACCGAGGAGAGAAAAAAGCTTTAGTGAGATTTGGTTGGCACCTTGAATCAACAACCTTATGCGGCGGAAAAGAATCGGTAGACAGCTTGGAGCGAATACCTGGAGAGACTCATCCTCTGGGTTTGCTAGGACGCGTATGGGGTAAGTAGAGAGATCTGTCCGAATGTGCATTACAGGATACCATTGCGTATGACACAGTACCCCACGGCCGGTTGCAGATCTGGGGAAACCGGAAACAAATTCAGGTCAATTTTCTCCCTGGCAAGGCGAAAGAGTGTCCAGGTAAACCAGTTCCGTGAATTCGGCTACACCTTCCCAAAAAGATATGGTTCCGCTAGGTTTTTTAGCAGGGGTCGGCCCTGACGGTTAAGCCAGGACCGATTCCTGCCTTCCCAATTCTGATTCAGCCCAGCACAACCAGGCAGAATGGGTAAAGATCTCTAGCGAATGCTAAATTGAGCCCGTCGATTCCTGGCCCAACAGTACTCACTGGCCTGCATACAGAGAGGCTGCTCTTCACCATAAGAAATGGTGGTCAGCCGACTCTCTGCCACACCCGACTTGACCAAGTAGGTCTTAGCGCTATTGGCGCGGCGATCACCCAAAGCCAGATTATACTCGTTGCTGCCGCGATCGTCGCAGTGTCCCTCGATGAGCACGCGCATTTCGGGATGCTCGCGCAAATATGCCGCCTTCTCGTCGAGAATCATCATGGCCTGAGGCGTGAGTACATATTTGTCAAAGTCAAAGTTGATATTCTCTCCCTCAAAGGCTTGCCGCCTGGCTTCTTCCGCCATTCCGGCAGCCTCCATGCGCTGGCGTTCCTCTCGCTCCCGCTGTTCGCGCATCCGCGCTTCTTCAGCTTCCCGGCGAGCCGCCTCGTCTTCAGCGGCCTGCTGAGATTCGTCCGCAGCCATTTCCTGGGCCGGTTCAGCCTCCATTGTTACCTTTTTCTTGGCGCAGGAAACTCCCAGCGCCAGCAGCATAGCCAACATAATTCCAGCCAAAATCCATGTTCTGCTCTTTCGCATGCCTCCCTAACCTCCTCTCCTTGTCAACAACTCCCTAATGCCCAATGCAATAACCTAACCAAGTTCAACCAGTTTTGAGCGGCTGGGGAAAAAGCTCGACATCTATCGGCCAGCCACTTTTGCTGGGTCCCTTTATACTACTAAGGTGCTGTTCTCGTCAATCTCGGAGACCAAGCAGGCTCTGTGTGGGAGCCACCCAGCTTTAACCGGAGCCTCCGCTGCCCTGTTCCATTTGCTTGCATCACCCAGAGGGTTGTGATGCCGCTGCGGTCTGACTGAAAAAGAATCAGCCTTCCGTCTGGAGACCAACATGGGTTTTCGTTATTCCCTTCACCCCCAGTAAGCTGGCGTAATTCTCTACCCTCCGGGTTTATCATAAAAATATCAAATCGGCCATTGTGTAAGCCAGCATAAAGTATCCGATCTCCACGCGGAGACCATGCTGGTGAAGTATTATAGTCACCTTCAAAAGTCAACCTCATACTGCGGTTGCTGGCAAGATCCAACACGTAAATCTGGGGCTTGCCTGCTCGGTTGGAAACATAGGCAAGCTTCTGGCCATCCGGAGACCAAGAAGGTGAGACATCAATGGCCCAGCTAATGGTCAATTGTTGCAGCAATTCTCCCCGTGCATCCAAGAGGTAAAGTTCTGGATTCCCAGTAAAGCTCAAGGTGGCGGCCAGTTTGCCTCCTTTGGGATGGTAGGCTGGCGCTATATTCAACCCTGGACGCATGCTTATGCGCTCCACTATCTTGGTGACGAGATCTACCGTATACAGATCCGGATTTTCTTGCTTATAACCGACATAAGAGATTTTTTTACCGTCCGATGACCAGGTCGGAGAAAGACTCATGTTTTTGTCATGAACAAGTTGATGAACATTGGAGCCGTCAAAATCAGCAACATAGATTCCTTTTTGGCCATTAGCATCACCGACAAAAGCAATCTTGGTCGTAAAAATGCCAAGCTCCCCGGTGAGATGCAACATCATCTCGTCTGCAAACCTTAGAACGTTCTGTCGGGCATCTGCCAGGTCGCCTCCATAAGTACTCTTAAACAAAAGCTTTTGATGAATAATATCAAATAGACGCATTTCCAACTCCAGACGCTCACCCTGGACTCGGTAGCTGCCTCGTACCAGCAGATCTGCTCCAAGAAATCTCCACTCGGGGAATTTTATCTCATCCTTCTCGACCCCCATCTTTTCAGGATCCTGAAGAAATACTGCTGGATCTAAAATCGAGAAAAGACCGCTGAAATCTAGCCCGTTACTCAACACCTCCGCCAGCTCTTTTCCCATTGGTTTGTGTGCATCCTCGCCACTCTCGTGCCGAAAGTTCGGGATGGCAATGGGAATCTTCTGCTGCAGCGGAGAGTTAATATCGATGTAAATACGACTTTGAGTGGGTGTCGGCTGGAAGATGACCAGGAGGCTGACCAACAGACAAAGAATACAGGTGCGCACATTCAGGAAGTATCCGTAGTTCATAGTATTAGGAACTCACGTTTGCTGGTGCAAAGCGAATGACGATCTCTTCCTCTTTGGGGCTGTAAATGTCTGGAAACGGTGGAAAAGGTTTTGATTTAAGAATAGCTTTGAGCACCGAGTCATCAAAGTAAGAATCCCCGGACTTCTTTTCAAAATGAATATCAAATATGCTGCCGTCCCTGCGAGCTCGAACCACCACAATTGCCTCAAGTTTGTTTTTTTCTTGATTGAGCCGTTCGGGAAGCACCCAATTGCTCTCTATTTTCTCATTGACCAGTGCCCGATAGAGCACTAAAGCTTGACTGAGTTCACCGCCCTTCATGCCGCCGATGTTTACCAGCGACACCTTTTTTGTATCTGCACCAGGCTGTTGGCGTGCCACCTTTTCAGGTTTCTTCGCTACCGCCGTTTGCGGGGGCGGGCGCCGCTCAATCCCAGTAACAACTTCTTCCGCCAGCTTAACCTCTTCCACCTCGTTGTTCGGGGCTGAGGTTCGCTGTTTTTTCTTCAAGGATAAAGATTGCTCTTTAGCTCGAAAACGTCTTATTGGTATGGCTTGCTGCCGTCGGGCAGTCGCCTTTGACTTGCGGCTAGCACTGAGCTTTGGATATTTCTTCGCACTTGCAGCAGGCAGACTAACGAGTTCCACAGAGTAAGCCGGCGGAAAACGCGTCTTCCCCAGTGAGAGTCCCCATTCTGCTCTTGCGACCAGCACTACTCCAGCATGAAGTATCAGAGAACACCCCAGCATCAGGTACATCAGCTTCCTATCTGACTGGGTTCGTAGTCTGGATCGGTAAACAGCATCCGCTAACATGATGGACTCACAATAAGTTGGCACTTAGACGGCACAGTGAAGCTCTCCGGTTACAGGTCGGAGCTTCTAAAATCTTTCAAAAAAATTCTCCTCCCCCTTGAGAGACTGTGTCACAATTATGTCTCAAGCTGTGTTTGTCATTTCGAGCGAAGCGAGAAATCTTTTATTATTAAACACTTGCAAATTCAAAATTCCTAGGCTCTCGGAAATGACTTTACGACACAACCTCTGAGGCGGAGGATTGAGCCCGCCCGCCTCGCCTGAGCACTCGCAATGGCGGGTGGGGTGGGGGTGATTTTCATTACCTTCCCCCCTCACCTCTACCCTGTTAAATCCCTGCTGCGCAGGGGCCGCCACCGTCGGCATATAACAGGGCGGGCCCTCACCCCCAGGGGAGAGGGAATTAAGGAGATGCCATTCATTCCCGTGCAAAGCATAGTCCATTCTGGCAATCTTCGCAATTTCGCCTTGCGGCGGACAGATGGACTTTCTACTGTGTCGTCAATCATGGTAGTTCCTGCAATGGTTCAGTAACCATGCCTATTCGTTTAATCCCACTCTGTCGTACTGCCGCCATCACTTCCATCACGAATCCGTATGGTAAGCCTTGGTCAGCCCGGAGAAACACAGATCTATCCGGCCGATTCTGATAGATGGTCTGCATTTTCCTCTGCAGTGACTCCACGGAGATCTTGTACTCGTTGAGGTAGATTTCTCGTTTTGCTGTAATGGAGATCACCAACCGCTCTTCCTCGGAGGCAATTGGCTCAGTGGTGGTCCGCGGCAAATTAACATCCACACCTTGCATCATCATTGGTGCCGTCACCATAAAAATGATGAGAAGCACCAGCATCACGTCAACAAAAGGTGTGACGTTTATTTCAGACATTAGCCTGCGACTACCACGGTTCACTTCCATCGGAAGCTCCCTAAATAATTAGATTCTATACACCGCATGGTAATTATGCTTCGCGTCAGGTGGCTTCGCCGTCAATAGGGCTGGCGCCCGTCATCAGGCCTTACGGCCGTCAATAAGTTGTTTCAACGCCACAATGACCGTTAACCATGTATGACAGCGTAGCGTAGTGACGGCCACCTTTGGTGGCCAAATGACCCTGAAATACATGCGCTTTGCTCAATCCTCAATCTGCCCGCTTCCTGCTGCCACCTGCCCACTGGACGAAGTCTGACCGGTGCGTCTAACCAGATCCCTTTTAACGATATTCAAAAAATCATTGGAGAAATTGATCATTTCCGTCTCCAGGTTGCGCACCTTGTTGATAAAATGATTATACCCCACCACTGCAGGAATGGCCGCTGCCAAGCCGGCAGCAGTGGCTATAAGCGCTTCGGAGATGCCAGGGGCCACAACAGCCAGAGTCGCTGAACCCTTGAGACCGATGCCTTGGAAGGCGACCATTATGCCCCATACTGTCCCGAAGAGCCCAATGAATGGGGCCGCATTACCTGTAGTCGCCAAGAGAGATAGGGCTTTTTCCAATCGCTGTACCTCGCCATTCACGGCACTGCGCAGAGCCCGTTCCATGTTGTCCATCCAAACCATCTTGAGCTCCAGATCAGTGGGATTATCACCCCTTTCGCGCTCACCGGACTTGGTCAATCGACCGAACTCCATGTAGCCTACTCGAAAAACCTCTGCCAGGGGACTATCCTCCATCTTTTTAGATTCGCGGTAAACGGTTGCAAGATTTTTGCTATTCCAAAACAGATGAAGAAAGCGAGAACTCTCTTGGTTTGCTTTCTTCAAGAGCCGATATTTCAAGAAAATAACCGCCCAGCAGGCGATTGAAAGCAAAACCAGTATAACCAGCACGAGCTTCACTACCGCGCCGGCACCGAGTACCATGTCCATGATGCCGCTGCTGGGGTTACCTCCGGCCGGTGCGGCCCAGGCTGCTGGTACCATCGAAAAAATCGTGCCTTTCATGTGGCAGTATCCTCCCCTTCAATACAGTAAGACAGATATCTGCAGTAAGAGTTCCGAATACCCCCCCTCGGAGGTATTAAGGTTGCTACCCCTAGCTAATTGCTTGTGTCACAAGTGTTATCCTGCTAAAATCTCCTTTGATTTCAAAGGGTTCAAATTGTTTTGCGCAAGCTAACATCGACGTGACATAGTGTCAAGCAAATTTCACTGAACGGTTGTTACGATTCGGAGAAGAGATGAGAGGCTGGTCGAAGGCGGTGGGTGCAGGCTTGGGGTATTTCGTCGGAGGCCCCATTGGTGCCGTGCTCGGCTATATGGCAGGCCATAAGCTG
>Ga0209536_100004243_pt1 | contig 22649 bp, 34 predicted proteins | sample DeeMarSeWOR28_12_FD_187461 | JGI IMG/M metagenome (GOLD analysis project Ga0209536, IMG submission 187461) | Marine sediment microbial communities from White Oak River estuary, North Carolina - WOR-2-8_12 (SPAdes) (version 2) | ecosystem: Environmental > Aquatic > Marine > Intertidal zone >... | reverse complement strand
GATCACCCCGATTGCGATGGAAAAGGAGTTGCGGTTTGCGGTGCGTGAAGGCGGTCGTACCGTGGGGGCCGGTGTGGTCAGCGATATTATCGAATAATGGAAAAAGACGAATATGATAACCAATACTAAAATTAGAATCAGACTCAAAGCCTACGATTACAAATTGCTTGATCAGTCTGCATACGACATTGTCGATACCGCAACAAAAACAGGAGCCAAAGTGGTCGGGCCAATACCGCTGCCGACAAGAATTAAGAAATATACGGTTTTGCGATCTCCACATGTTGACAAAAAATCACGTGAGCAGTTTGAAATGAGAACCCACAAGCGACTCATGGATATCGTGGAACCCACCCAGCAGACAGTGGATGCCTTGATGAAGCTGGACCTGTCGCCGGGTGTCGATGTGGAGATTAAGCTATAGCCCAGATCTAAATTAGGGATTCAGGTTATAAACGCGAAGTTGAGCTGATTATTTGCCCTGTATCCCTAATTTTTTGACCCTTTGACACCGAAATCAAAATAACATGCAGGCGGTTAGCCTGATTTTAGATGCCGAGCAAAAGGAAAGCGCAATGAGTAACGGATTAATTGGGAAAAAATTAGGGATGACCGGATTTTTCCTACCAGACGGCCGCTATGTACCTGTCACCGTGATTGAAGTCGGTCCGTGTGTGGTAACGCAGATAAAGACTGCCGAAAAGGATGGTTACAATGCGCTTCAGCTGGGCTTTGGTGAGAAAAAGGAATCTCGGGTCAATAAACCGCTCAGGGGGCATTTGAGCAAAGGGGCCTCCGGGGCATTTGTCACGCTTAAGGAATTTGGGGTCAGCGACCCAGCTGAATTCAATTTAGGTCAGCAGATAACGCTGGAGATGTTTAACGTCGGAGAGCGGGTGGATGTCAGCGGCACCACAAAAGGCCGCGGATTTGCCGGTGTTATGAAGCGCCATGGATTTCATGGCGGTCGCAAAACTCATGGCAGTCACAGCCATCGTATTCCCGGATCTGTCGGCTGTAGCGCATCGCCTTCAAAGATTATTAAAGGTAAGAAGATGCCCGGCCAATACGGCAATGACCGTCAGACGGTGCGCAATCTTGAAGTCATTGATATCCGGCCGGACGATAATATTATGCTCATTAAAGGTTCAATACCGGGGGCTAAATCGGGGCTGGTTATGATTAATAAGCTCAAATTTAATACAGGTAATAGAAAAAAGGCATCATAAAGTCTAATTCTCAAAGGCACGTGTACAAGGGACATGCTATTGCCTTAGATCCAGCAAACGGGGGAGTTATGCCGGTTGTAGATGTTCGAAATACCAAAGGGAAGAAAGTGACAACAGTTGACCTGGCTGATAACATCTTCAATGTTTCTGTAAAACCAAGTGTGCTGCATGAGGTTGTCACAATGCAACTGGCCAATCGACGGGCAGCCACAGCTGCTGTCAAACATCGCAGCGATGTCAAAGGCAGCCGGCGTAAATTGTTTCGTCAAAAAGGGACCGGTAGAGCACGGCGCGGTGATATTAAATCGCCATTGCTCAGAGGTGGTGGTGTTGTTTTTGGACCCGATGGTCGTAAATATGCTTTCAAGGCACCCAAAAAAGTACGCAGACTTGCACTGAAGATGGCCTTAAGCAGTAAACTGAGCGCCAGTGAACTCATTGTGCTGGATAAAATTGAGCTCGAGCACATCAAAACGAAAGCCTTTGTTGAGATTCTTAAAAGTCTTAAACTGGACAATGCCCTCATTATTGCCGATGCGCAAAATCAACATTTGGAACTGTCTTCGCGAAACGTTCCGGATGTGAAAGTGCTTCGGGCGGAAGGTTTGAATGTCTATGACATCCTTAAATACAAGACGTTAATTTTGCTGGAGCCAGCAATAAAGAGTATCGAGAGGAGGCTGGCCGCATGATGCAATATGAGATCATCAAACGACCCGTGATCACTGAAAAAACCAATATTCAAAAAGAGATCGCCAATCAATTGACATTTGAGGTTGATCGGCGCGCCAATCGTATTGAAATAAAGCGGGCAATTGAATCGGCTTTTAAAGTCAGAGTCGCCACTGTTCAGACGATGCATGTCAAGGGTAAAGTCAAACGCAGAGGGCGCAATATCGGCAAACGCCGTGACTGGAAAAAAGCCATCGTCACTTTGATGCCCGGTGAGCGCATCGATTTCTTTGAAGGCGCGTAGTGCTTCGATTCGTAAACTGACTAGCACTTAGCAGCAGGAGTACAATATGATTACCAAGAAGGTAAAACCGACCTCGCCCGGAAGGCGTTTTCAGACATATTCGTCACTGGAAGAGATTACGCGGACAACGCCGCAAAGGCAACTGCTAAAGCCACTCAAAAAATCCGGTGGCCGGAATGCCCATGGGCGCATTACCATCAGACGTCGCGGAGGCGGCCATAAACGGCATTATCGGATCATCGACTTTAAGCGGGATAAAACCGGAATTCCTGCCAAAGTCGCTGCCATTGAATACGATCCCAACCGCTCCGCTCGAATCGCTCTTCTGCATTATGCTGATGGGGCAAAGCGCTATATTTTGGCACCGGTTGGTCTTAAAGTGAATGATATCGTGGAATCCGGACCTGATGCAGATATCAAGCCCGGCAACACGTTGCCGCTGAGTCATATCCCGCTGGGGACCCAAATACATAATATCGAAATGCGTTTGGGCAAGGGCGGGCAAATGGTTCGCAGTGCCGGGACTTACGCCCAACTGATGGCCAAAGAGGATGCATACGCACTGATTAAAATGCCCTCCGGAGAAGTCCGCATGGTGTTGCTGAAATGCAAAGCCACCATCGGGCAAATCGGGAATGTTGCCCATGAAAATAAATCATTGGGCAAGGCCGGCCGCAAACGCTGGTTGGGGCGCCGCCCAAAAGTTCGCGGAGTTGCTATGAATCCGGTTGACCATCCCATGGGAGGTGGCGAAGGCCGGTCGTCTGGTGGTCGACATCCGTGCAGTCCATGGGGTTGGCCCACCAAAGGCTTTAAAACTCGTCGCAGAAGAAAAAGCAACCGCTTAATTGTCAAAAAACGCAAATAATCGTTAATCGTTATTTGTTATTCGTTATTTGGCGAATCGATGAGCGCTGCGAAGCGTTGTTTTAATAACCAATAACCAATAACTAATAACCAATAACCAAAACGGGAGTGTTCATGCCACGTTCGCTTAAAAAAGGTCCTTTTATCGATGAACGCCTGCTCAAAAGAGTCAATGAAGCCCAGACATCGCGCAGCAGCCATGTTGTTAAGACTTGGTCGCGTCGTTCCACGATCGTTCCGGAGATGGTCGGTGTGACACTGGCCGTTCATAACGGCAGAAAATTTATACCGGTGTTTGTTTCCGAAAATATGGTCGGTCACAAATTGGGAGAGTTTTCGCCGACGCGGACCTTTTACGGACATGCGGGTGATAAAAAGTCACGATTAAAATAACCATTCAATTGAGTTAAACTCAATTGAAGTTATTGGTTATTCGTTATGGGTTAATCGTAAGAGCGGTCTATTGGCAACTGAAAGTAACGAATAACCAATAGCAAATAACAAGGGTTGAGAACAATGGAAATCAAAGCTTCTGCTAAGTATATGCGAATATCGCCCCGTAAAGTCCACAAATTGATCGGGACCGTTAAGGGCAAACCGGTTGAAACGGCTTTAAATACCCTTAAATTTATGCCCCAAAAAGCAGCCGGGATATTGGAGAAAGTCATCCGATCTGCAGTCGCCAATGCCGATCAAAATCCGGATGTCGACATCGATCTGTTAGTGGTTCGCAATGTTACAGCCGATCAAGGCCCCACTCTGAAACGCTGGCGGGCCAGGGCCCGGGGCAGAGGTACCCGGATCTTAAAACGAACCAGTCATATTACGGTTATTTTAGACGAAGAATCTTCAGCATAGCGCTTAATAAAGGAGGTAAAAGCTTGGGTCAGAAAGTTAATCCAGTCGGATTGAGATTAGGAATCGTCAAAACGTGGGAATCCCGTTGGTTTGGTGGCAAGAATTACGCCGAGTATATTCTGGAAGACCACCGTTTAAGAAAATTTGTCAAAGAAAAACTTTACCACGCAGGTGTTTCCAGAATTGAAATTGAACGATCGTCCAAGCGTGTGCGTTTGCGCATTTATACCTCCAGGCCCGGGATTGTTATCGGCAAAAAAGGCTCTGAGATATCACAGCTTAAAAAAGAGATTGAAAAGATAACGGACCGTGAGGTTTTAATCGATATCCAGGAAGTTCGCAAACCTGAAATCGATGCCCAACTGGTTGCCGAAAATGTCGCACTTCAAATCGAAAGACGAGTGGCGTTTCGGCGGGCCATGAAACGCGGTGTCTCCTCGGCGATGCGTTTTGGTGCGCTGGGGGTAAAGATTATCTGCGCCGGCCGTCTGGGTGGTGCAGAGATGGCCCGAACCGAGTGGTATCGTGAAGGACGCGTTCCTTTGCATACCTTACGGGCCGATATTGATTATGGCTTCACCGAAGCGCGAACCACCTACGGTGTTATCGGCGTTAAAGTTTTTATTTTTAAAGGTGAAATATTGAAAAAAGATGACGAGGAGATCGAGAGTTAGTTAATAGTTATTGGTTAATAGTTGTTGGTTGTTAAAAATTGACGATGAGCAATGCTATCAAGGTTTTCATCACCTAATAACAAATAACGAATAACAAATAACGCAGTAGAGGTTGTTACATGCTAAGTCCCAAAAAAGTCAAATATCGCAAGCAGCAAAAAGGCCGCATGCGAGGTATTGCACGGCGGGGCAGTCATTTGAATTTCGGAGAATACGGATTGCAGGCCGTCGGATGCGGCACGATCAGCTCCAAACAAATTGAGGCTGCTCGAATTGCAATGACCCGTCACATAAAAAGAGGCGGGCGAATCTGGATTCGAATTTTTCCCGACAAACCGTTTACCAAAAAACCGGCTGAGGTCCGAATGGGAAAAGGCAAAGGTGCACCGGAAGGCTGGGTAGCGGTGGTGCGCCCCGGTAGAATTCTTTATGAAATGCAAGGCGTGGACAAGAATGTCGCCAAAGAAGCATTTCGCCTGGCAGGCCATAAGCTTTCGGTTAAGACTCGGTTTGTCGAGAGGAGTGATGCCTGATGAAAACCACCGAAGTCAGAGAAATGAATCTTGAAGAAATGCAACGCAAGGTTAACGATTTGAAAGAAGAACTATTTAACTTACGATTTCAGCATGAAATCGGCCAGCTTGAAAATCCCAATAAAATGAAACAGACTAAAAAAGACATTGCCCGGGTAAAAACCATCATTCGTGAAGTTGAATTGAAAAACAAGACGGTAGAAGAATAAGTAATATCATGAAAAAACAAGGAATGAAGAGACAATTGGTGGGGACAGTCGTCAGCAACAAGATGGATAAAACCGTGGTCGTCCTGGTTGAACGGCTGGTTAAGCACAAATTCTACCATAAGTATATCCGGCGGCGGTCCAAGTTTGCCGCTCACGACCAAGGCAATACCTGTCAGATTGGTGATAAGGTCATGCTGACAGAGTGCCGGCCCCTGAGCCGGTCAAAAAGGTGGCGTGTCAGTAAAATCGTCAAAAAGGCGGTTTAATCTCAAGGAAACGATATCATGATTCAGTCAGAAACAAGGTTAACTGTAGCCGATAATTCCGGGGCCAAGGTCTTGTATTGTATCAAAGTGCTAGGCGGATCGCGTAGACGATATGCCAGAGTCGGAGATATCATCGTTGTGGCCGTCAAAGAAGCGCTGCCGAATGCTAAGGTAAAAAAAGGTGATGTATTAAAAGCGGTTGTTGTTCGAACCAAAAAAGAGATCCGTCGACCGGACGGCTCTTACATTCGTTTTGATGATAATTCGGCTGTTTTGGTGAACGCATCACGAGAACCGATCGGCACCCGAATTTTCGGGCCTGTGGCCCGGGAATTGCGCGCTAAAAGATTCATGAAAATAATCTCGTTGGCACCGGAGGTCTTATAGTGATTGGTTATTTGTTATTTGCAATCGGTAATTAATTGTTTCCTCCAATAACGAATAACAAATAACCAATAACTAAAGTGGGAAAATAGAAATGCTTGAAGCAAAGATACGCATAAAAAAGGATGATAAAGTCAAGGTTATTGCCGGAAAAGACAAAGGCAAAATCGGCAAGGTGCTCAAGGTGGATCGTAAAAATAGCCAGTTGCTCATTGAAAAGATCAACATGATGAAGCGCCATACGCGAGCCAGTGCGAAAAATAAACAGGGCGGCATCGTGGAAGGTGAGGCGCCGATTCGCATCTCCAATGTAATGATTATGTGCAACAAATGCATTCATCCGACGCGGGTTAAGATGCAGCGCCTGGAAGACGGAAAAAAAATTCGGATGTGTGTTAAGTGCGGCGAAGCAATCGATACATAGACGCAGCGCACGGAGGAAGGCGATGTCACAATTGAAAAATATTTATGAAAACGAAATTGCGCCGAAACTGATGGACACGTTTGGTTATAAAAATAGGATGCAGGTTCCCAAATTGGACAAAATTGTTCTCAATATGGGCCTGGGCGAAGCCATCCAGAATATAAAAGTGCTGGACGCTGCGGTTGAAGAACTTAAAGCAATTGCGGGGCAAAAGCCGGTGATTACCCGTGCTAAAAAGTCCATCGCCGCCTTTAAACTCAGAGAAGGGATGCCGATCGGCTGCATGGTGACCCTGCGACATCTCCGGATGTATGATTTTTACTACAAGCTTGTCAATATAGCGCTGGCGCGTGTTCGAGATTTTAGGGGTGTTTCTGCTAAAGCATTTGACGGCCGCGGCAATTACTCACTTGGGATAAAGGAGCATATCATTTTTCCGGAGATTGACTACGACAAAATTGACAAGATAAAAGGTCTAAACGTCAGTATTGTGACGACAGCCCAGACAGACGAAGAAGGAAAACAATTGCTCGGTTTGATGGGCATGCCGTTTAAAAATTAGGGAGGCTAATTTGGCGAAAAAAGCGCTTCGAAATAAAGCAATACGAAAACCCAAATTTCAAGTTCGGCAATACAATCGTTGCCCGATCTGCGGGCGTCCCAGAGGATACCTGAGAAAGTTTGGACTTTGTCGCATTTGCTTCCGGGTCTTTGCATCTGAAGGCAAACTTCCCGGAGTTGTAAAATCGAGTTGGTAATTTTGGAAACTGGAAACTGGAAATTCGTTAAACCAACTTTCATGTTCTTGTTTGGGCAGCGAATTCAAACAAGGGCGCAAGGAACAAGTTTCAAGTTACGAGTTTCAAGTATCAAACACAGGAGAAGAGAATGGCGGTAAGCGATCCGATAGCCGATATGTTGACGCGAATTCGCAATGGCGTCAAAGCCAAATTCAACAGTGTTGATGTACCGGGGTCAAAGCTTAAAACAGACATTGCTAAGATTTTAAAGGACGAAGGTTTTATCAAAAATTACAAGTTCCTTAAGGACGGCAAGCAGGGTATTTTGAGAATTTACCTCAAGTATGGCACCGGGCAGTCTAATGTGATTTATGGACTCAAGCGCATCAGTAAACCCAGTTGTCGCGTCTATGTGAAAAGCAATGAAATCAAAGCGGTCTATAATGGCATGGGGATTTCGATTTTATCCACATCCAAAGGCATCATGACAGATAAAAGGGCGCGACAGGAAAACGTCGGTGGCGAGATCCTCTGCAACGTATGGTAGCCGCATTGTAAGCAAGCAGTCGGCATAATGCATTATGCGGTGTGCAAAAAATCCGAACCGTCTACTGCTGACGAATTTTGGGAGTTAATTATGTCTCGAGTCGGGAAAATGCCGGTACCCATTCCGGGTAAAACTAAATTGTCATATGAAAACAGGGTCCTTACGGTTCAAGGTGAAAAGGGCAAACTAACACGATCGATTCATCCTGCCGTGGATTTAAAAATTGAAGATGGTATCTTAGAAGTAGTTCTTCTTGAAGATAAAAGGACCAGTCGCGCATTACAGGGAATGACCAGAAGCTTGGTGGCCAACATGATAGCCGGCGTCACACAAGGTTTCGAGCGCACCCTGATCATTCATGGCATCGGATATCGGGCTGAAATAAAAGGAAATTCGATTATATTCAATGTGGGTTATTCGAATCCGGTTCAATTCGATTTACCTGAAGGAATCACTGCTAATATTGATCGCAACACCATTATCAAATTATCCAGTATAGACAAGGAAAAATTAGGTCTGGTGGCTGCGGCTATTCGCAAAATAAGACCCCCGGAGCCATATAAAGGTAAAGGCATAAAATATGCCGAGGAACGCATACGCCGAAAAGCCGGTAAAGCGGGTGCTGCGGCTCAGTAGAGGTAAATTCATCAGCAGCGGGTGCAAATTGAACAGCTTGATGCCCGCTTGAAAAATAGGTTTTAAAAAATGGGAACGCTCAATCAAAAAACACAAGCTCGGCTAAAACGTAAAAAGAGAATACGCAAAAAATTGGTTGGCTCGACCAATCGGCCCAGACTCTGTGTGTTCAGAAGTGCCAAACACATATATGCTCAAGTCATCGACGATTCTATCGGTGAGACCCTTGCGGCCGCTTCAAGCACGGAAAAGGACTTCCGGGGAAAATCGGGAGCGAAGAATAAAGTGACGGATGCGACTACGGTCGGTAAGATGATCGGGCAACGCGCCGTGGAAAAGGGCGTCAAACAAGTGGTATTCGACCGCAACGGGTTTTTATACCATGGCCGCATAAAGGCCGTTTCAGAGGGGGCCCGCAAGGCCGGTTTAAAATTTTAAACAGCTTAATATGCGTCGAAAGAGGCTAAACTGAAAAATATCTACCACGAAATCACGAAAAATTAAAAACACGAAAAACAAAATAGAACAGTTTTCGTGCTTTCAGAATTTCGTGTTTTCGTGGTTAAATTCGCAAATCGAGTCGTGGAATCAAAGGAGGCAGGCTTTTGTTCAAACCAGAAATAGATGAAACGCAATTTATCGATAAAGTGGTCCACATTAATCGGGTGGCCAAAGTTGTTAAAGGGGGGCGTCGATTTAGTTTCAGTGCCATCGTTGTTGTCGGCGATGGGCAAGGATCAGTTGGATTTGGTCTTGGCAAAGCCGGAGAGGTCCCCGAGGCAATCCGTAAGGGTGTCGAAAAAGCCAAAAAGAATATGATTTCGGTGCCTTTATCTGAAGGTACGATCCCTTACGAAATTATCGGTCGGTTCGGCGCTGGCAAGGTTTTGCTTAAACCGGCTGCGGAGGGCACGGGCGTGATTGCTGGAGGCGCTGTTAGGGCGGTTCTGGAAGCGGTCGGCGTCCAGAATATATTGACAAAGTGTCTCGGATCTCACAATCCGCATAATCTGGTGAAAGCCACGGTAAATGGCCTTGAGCGCCTTGAAAGTCGTGAAATGGTGGCTGCCAGAAGAGGCATTTCAGTGGAAGATCTTTAGGATTCTTCAGGCGCCCGAATGCCGCACAAGAATAGATTTATTCAAAGGATCAGATACATGGCCGAAACGATAAAAGTAAAACTGGTTCGGAGCATGATTGGCCGACCGGAAAAGCAACGTAAAGTCTTGCGTGGGATGGGATTAACACGCTTAAATAAAACAGTTGAACTCAAAAATACGCCCGAAGTGAGGGGCATGATCAAAAAAGTTACACACTTAGTGAGTACTGAGGAGTAAGTCGATGAAGCTTCATGAACTATCGCCGCCGTCAAAATCGCGTAAGTCCAATCGACGCCTGGGCCGTGGTGTGGCAACCGGTCGCGGGAAAACCGCCGGTCGAGGCAGCAAAGGTTTCAACAGCCGTTCCGGCGGTGGCGTCAGACCCGGTTATGAAGGCGGACAGATGCCGATGCAACGGCGCCTGCCGAAACGTGGTTTTACCAATATTTTTCAAAAGAAAATTGCTGTCATTAATGTCAGAGATTTATTGAGATTCGAAAGCGGCAGTTTAGTTGATGAAACTGCGCTTGTGAAAGCTGGATTGGTAAAGGGCCCTAAAGACGGGATTAAATTATTGGGGCAGGGGGAAATTAAAGTTGCCCTGAATATCAAAATTGATCATGTCAGCAAAGCTGCCCGCGAAAAGATCGAAGCTGCTGGCGGCACGGTAGAGGTTAAACAATGATCGGTAGCGGGTTTCAAAATATCTTTAAAATACCCGAGCTAAAAAAGCGCATTCTATTTACGTTTGGCTTGCTGATTGTTTATCGGATCGGTGTTCATGTTCCCGTTCCGGGAATCGATTCTTCAGCGCTGGCGTCTTTCTTTGCCCAAGCAGAAGGCACTATTTTTGGAATTTTCAATATGTTTTCCGGCGGCGCTTTGGAAAGACTATCGGTTTTTGCGCTTGGCATTATGCCCTATATCAGCGCATCAATCATTTTGCAGCTGTTAACGGTTGTCATACCTCATCTGGAACAGCTCAAAAAAGAAGGCGAGCAGGGGCGCAAAAAGATTACGCAATACACCCGCTATGGCACGGTCATCTTAAGCATCATTCAGGGCTTTGGTATCGCTGTTGGGCTGGAAAGCATGAGCTCTCCAGGCGGGGGGGCACCGGTGGTTTTATTTCCGGGATGGGGATTCAGGCTGATGACGGTGATTACCCTAACAGCCGGTACGGCTTTTATCATGTGGTTGGGTGAACAGATTACCGAACGGGGTATCGGCAATGGTATTTCGTTGATTATTTTCGCAGGTATTGTTGCGCGACTGCCAACGGCGGGCGGCAATACATTTCGCTTGTTGTCCACCGGAGAAATGGGAATTTTTATTGCACTGATTTTGATTATTTTTATGGTGGTTGTGGTCGGATGTATTATTTTTGTCGAGCAGGGGCAGCGCCGCATCCCGGTTCAATATGCCAAAAGGGTGGTGGGGCGCAAGATGTATGGTGGCCAGAGTACGCATCTGCCGTTGAAAATTAATACCTCCGGCGTGATTCCACCGATTTTTGCTTCATCGATCATCATGTTTCCGGCCACGATTGCCAATTTTATCAATATCCCTTGGATTAGAACAATTGGCGAAACCATGCGGCCGGGGAACGTTATCTATGAATTATTGTTCGTCGGGTTTATTTTCTTTTTCTGTTATTTTTACACGGCGGTTACGTTTAATCCGGTAGACGTCGCCGAAAATATGAAGAAACAGGGTGGATACATCCCTGGAATCCGACCCGGAAAACGCACGGCTGATTACATTGACAAGGTGTTAACGCGCATCACGCTGGGCGGAGCTATTTATGTGTCAGCCGTTTGTGTATTGCCATCCATCTTAATAACCCGCTTTGATGTGCCCTTTTATTTTGGTGGTACCGCTTTACTGATTGTGGTGGGGGTGGCGATCGATACCGTTGCTCAGATTGAGTCGCATATGTTGAGTCGGCATTATGAAGGATTTTTAAAGAGCAGTGGCGGCGCACGATTAAAAGGTCGCTACTAAAGCCGTTTAGGATTAGGGTATAAAGGACCCGCAAACAGGAGTTGCCGTGGCCAAAGAAGAACCAATTGTGGTTGAAGGTGTCGTTCTGGAGACATTGCCCAACGCAATGTTCAAGGTTGAATTGGAGAACAAGCATCAGGTATTGGCCCATATTTCGGGGAAAATGCGAATGCATTTCATCAAGATTCTTCCAGGAGATAAAGTTACTGTTGAATTATCTCCGTACGACCTGACGCGTGGCAGAATCACCTATCGATCAAAATAAAACTGGGAATTGGGTTTTGGGATCGAGATCCAAATTTTTATCGGTGTCGGCATTTAAGAAATCTCGGTATCAAATACCTGATGCCCCATTCCCAGTTTTATAAGGAGTATTACTCATGAAGGTTCGAGCATCAGTAAAAAAAATGTGCCCCAAATGTAAAATTATCCGTCGCAAAGGAGTTGTGCGGGTGATCTGCGAAAACAAACGGCATAAACAGCGGCAAGGATAAAGGAGGACCAAACATTGGCAAGAATCGCAGGTGTTGACCTACCCAAAAATAAACGAATTGAGATCGGTTTAACCTATATTTATGGGATCGGCAGGTCCTCGTCCCAGCGTATCCTGGAAAAACTGGACATCGATATGAATACCAAGACCGATCAACTGACCGAAGATCAAGTCAGTAGTATCCGTAAAGTGATCGACAATGAATATAAAGTTGAGGGTGAACTGCGTACGGAAGTCTCGATGAATATCAAACGGTTGATGGATTTAGGGTGCTACCGCGGATTGCGTCATCGCAAATCATTGCCGGTGCGTGGCCAGCGCACGAGCACCAATGCCAGAACGCGCAAAGGACCCAAGCGGGCGGCAGTTAAAAAGAAAGGCGCTGCCAAACAGAAAAAATAAACCGGCAATAGAAACTATCACGCATACGAGGCGAAATCGATGGCCAAGAAAATCCGCACCAAGAAAAAAGTAAAGAAGAATATTGCAAGTGGCGTTGCTCACATTCAATCGACTTTTAACAATACGATTGTGACCATAACTGACGTAGGTGGAAATGTTGTTTCCTGGTCCAGTGCCGGAGTTCAGGGCTTTAAGGGATCGCGTAAAAGTACACCTTTTGCGGCTCAGCTGGCTGCTGAAGATGCGGCCAAAAAGGCAATGGAGCATGGTATGAAGAGCGTGGAAGTGTATGTTAAAGGGCCCGGTCCTGGTAGAGAATCCGCTTTACGGGCCTTGCAGGCCGCCGGATTCAATGTCACGATGATTAAAGACGTGACGCCCATTCCCCACAATGGATGTCGTCCACCCAAAAGACGTAGAGTGTGATTGTTATTTGTTAATAGTTATTCGCTATTAGACGGTAAAGATCTGATTGAAAATCACGAGAAAACGAATAACTGATAACCAATAACCCATAACGAATAACCAGTAACCAATAACTAATAACCAAACTCGGAGGATCATTTGTCAAGATATAAAGATTCAGTTTGTCGGCATTGCCGGCGTGAAAACCTTAAATTGTATCTCAAAGGAGATCGCTGCTATTCGGATAAATGCGCCTTTGATAGACGCTCTTATCCGCCGGGCGAGCATGGAGAGCGACGGGGCCGAAAAATTTCTGATTATGGAATTCAGTTGCGTGAAAAGCAGAAAGTCAAAAGGATGTATGGACTTTCTGAAAAACAATTTCACTTGTTTTTTGAAAGAGCTGAGGCCCAAAGAGGCGTCACCGGTACCAACTTGCTCGTGTTGCTGGAGCGCCGTCTCGATAATGTCGTCTATCGGCTTGGTTTTGCGAATTCGCGTACTCAGGGACGTCAATTCGTTCTGCACAACCATTTTTTGGTTAACGGCAAAAAGGTCAACATTCCCTCTTTTTTGGTCAAAAAGGGTGATGCAATCGAGGTAAAAGAGAAGAGCAAAAAAATTGCTGCTATTTCGGACTCCATAGAGGCGGTCGTACGCAGAGGCATACCCCAATGGCTGGAATTGGAAAAAGAAAAGCACAAAGGTGTCGTGACCGGATTTCCGGCACGCGAAGACCTGACGATGCCGATTCAGGAACAGTTAGTTGTAGAGCTTTATTCAAAATAGCAGCGTTCCAGAAGGATCTTGATGGTCGGCAAGTCCGGCTCTCATTGGATCATCTAAAAACCTTTTTCAATTTGGAGATTAGAAAATGCCATCCGAAGAACTGATGTATGTTAACTGGCAACAAATGATTAAGCCAGAAAGAGTGCAGGTTACCAGCAATCCATCCTACGGCAAGTTCGTTTGCGAACCCCTAGAAAGGGGTTTCGGGATTACAATCGGCAACTCATTAAGGCGGATTGTGCTGTCATCGTTATACGGTGCCGCCATTACATCGGTAAAGTTTGACGGCGTAATGCATGAATTCAGTGTCATTCCCGGTGTGCTGGAAGACGTTTCTGAAATTATTTTAAACCTCAAAGAGGTGCGCTTCAAGGTTGCCGACGCTGAACCCAAAACTGTCAGACTGGAGGCTTCCGGCGAAGGTGAGGTCACGGCCGGAGACATTTTAAGTGATGACGGAAAATGCGAAGTGCTGAACCCAAAACATCATATCGCAACCCTTGCAGAAAAAGGTAAGCTACATTTGACGATGACCGTAAAATACGGCAAGGGATATTCTTTAGCTGAATCAAATAAAGATGAAGGCTCACCTACGGGTACGATACCGATTGATGCGGTCTTTTCGCCTATCCGGCGTGTTAATTTTGTGGTTGGCAATGCGCGTGTCGGTCAGCGAACAGATTATGATAAACTCACCATGGAAGTCTGGACTGACGGAAGTATCTTGCCGGAAGATGCCGTAGCTTACGCCGCTAAGATCCTTAAAGAGCAGATGACGGTTTTTATTAATTTTGATGAAGAAATGGAGCCGACACCTGAAGAAACGGACACCAAAAGAGAAAGACCAAAGTTTAATGAAAATTTGTACCGTAGTGTTGAAGAACTTGAATTATCCGTGCGCAGCGCCAATTGCCTGAAAAATGCAGATATTAATAAGATTTGGCAGCTGGTCAGCAAGACCGAAGCGGAGATGCTCAAAACAAAAAATTTCGGGCGCAAGTCATTAAACGAAATCAAAGAAGTATTATCAGAAATGGGGTTGTCACTCGGCATGAGACTGGAAGGATTCGATCCTCCCGAAGATGACACGGAAGAAGAGGAGTAATTGGCCATATGCGACATCGAAAAGCAAGCTTGAAACTGAATCGAACCACGAGTCATCGCAATGCGATGTTCCGAAATATGGTCACCTCGTTATTTAAGCACGAGCGTATTCGCACCACGGGCGCCAAAGCCAAAGAATTGCGGCGCTGGGCCGATCATCTCATCACGTTGGCCAAACGGGGTGACTTGCATGCCAGGCGGCAGGCCCTTGCAATTGTCCGAGAAAAACAGGTTGTCCACAAATTATTTGAAGAAGCCAACGAAAAATTTGGCCATTCTGCCGGAGGGTACACACGGGTGGTGAAATTGGGTCGCCGCGCCGGCGATGCGGCTCCCATGGCATTGATTGAACTGGTGGCCATTGAATCGGGGGGCAAGAAAAAGACCAAAAAGAAGGCTGCCAAACGAGGGGCTGCAAAAACCAAAGCAGCTGCTGCAAAGAAGACCGCCGCGCAAGCTAAAGACGAGAAGAAACCGCCGGAGAAAAAGGAAGCCAAAACCGAAGCCAAGAAAAAAACGGCTGCAAAATTAAAAACATCCAAGACGAAATCAACCGCCCGGGAAAAATCTGAAGCCAAGCCAAAAACGGCGGCAACAACAAAATCCACTGCTGAAAAAAAGGAAACCGCTTCCGAAGATAAGCCCAAACGCACTTCAAAAACAAAAGTCGAAAAGGACGAAAAAAAATCTTAAACTAACGGATTATTATATTCCATCTTGTCTTTTCCAAAAAGATTTGGCATCAAGCCAGCAGGCCCTGTCGAAAACGACAGGGCTTTTTTTTTGGTGCGCCCGGCAGGGCGCACCTGCTTGGAGGTGCAAGTCCTCTACACGCCCGTCAGGGGGAAGTGTTAGCCGAACGGCAACTGCGTCATCGTGAGGTGAGGTGGGAAGGAAGCCGAAGGCAAAGCGCTGGCCCGACGAACAGGAATCGCATATGAGGCGCAGCCGCCGGATGAGGAGGCCTATATCTCTAAAGTCCGATACCTGAACAGAAGGCGGTTGCGTAGATGCGGCGGGCATAAGCGTGAAGGCAGGTGCGCATTACCCGGGGAGGCCTGACGGCATGCCATTTGTGCTACTGTCGTCGCGAGGCGACAGGAGGTGCCGTCAGGAGTCAGCCGAGGCCATAATAGCCCCACCGACCAGGGGTGAAGGGCCAAACTTTGTGTTAAGGACAGGAGCTTTTGCTGTGCGTGAGGTTGGAGCCATAGAAGATCGTACTGAGATGTGCGGTGCTGATGCGGAGTGTACCGGGCGGAACCCGGGGGAGGCCGCATGAGCATGACAATGCCCCCATTGGCAAAAGGAGTGCCTGTTCCCGAGCAATTGCAGTTGATGGAGCGTGTGGTCGAGCGCTCGAACATGCAAAGGGCCTACAGTCGTGTAAAGCAGAACAAGGGCGCCCCGGGGGTGGACGGCATGAGCGTCAAACAACTGGGGGGTTTTCTGCGCGCGCACTGGCCTGTGATCAAAGAGCGGCTATTGGAAGGCAGCTATAAGCCGAAGCCGGTCAAAAGGGTTGCGATCCCCAAGACAAGTGGCGGATTGAGACCCCTGGGCATTCCAACGGTGCTGGACAGGCTGATACAGCAGGCGCTGCATCAGGTGTTAAGTCCGCTGTTGGAGCCGGAGTTTTCCGAGAGCAGTTTTGGATTTCGTCCGGGACGCAGTGCACATCAGGCGGTGTTGCAGGCAAGGCAATATCAGCATGATGGTAAGCGCTGGGTGGTGGACATGGATCTGGCGCAGTTTTTCGACGAAGTCAACCACGAGAAGCTGATGGCCAAGATGGGCCGCAAAGTCAAGGATTGGCGAGTTAAGAAGTTGATTCGCCGCTACTTGCGGGCCGGGGTGCTGTCAGGGGGTGTGGTATCGGTGCAACAGAAGGGCACGCCGCAGGGCGGTCCGCTGTCACCGCTTTTGTCGAATATCGTGCTTGATGAGCTGGACAAGGAGTTGGAACGGCGCGGGCACAGCTTTTGTCGGTATGCCGACGACTGTAACATTTACGTTGGCAGCCGCAAAAGCGGCGAGCGTGTGATGGCATCGATCACACGGTTTGTCGAGCAGCAGTTGAAGCTGAGGGTCAACCTGAACAAGAGCGCGGTGGCAAGACCATGGCAGCGCAAGTTTCTCGGCTACAGCTTCAGCTGGCACCGCAAAGCTCGCATGCGCGTGGCTAAAGCGTCGATCAAACGCTTCAAAAGCAACCTGAAAGTGCTGTTTCGAAAGGGACGAGGGCGCAACCTGCAACGGTTCATTCAGCAGGACCTCAATCCAGTGATCCGCGGGTGGATTAACTACTTTCGCTTGTCGGAGTTTGCCGGATTTGCTGAGCAGTTGGATCAATGGCTGCGCCGCCACTTGCGCTGCATTCTGTGGCGGCAGTGGAAGCGGCCCTGGAAACGCTTCCAGAGGCTTTTGAAGCTGGGGCTGTCGGAGGAAAGGGCGGCCCGCTCGGCGTTTAATCAGCGCGGCCCCTGGTTTAATGCCGGGGCTTCCCACATGAACCAGGCACTGCCCAGACGCTACTTTGATCAGTTCGGGTTGATTTGCATGCTTCAGACGCTGCGGCGGCTTGGACCGGTATTAACATAAAGAACCGCCGTGGTACGTGAACCGTATGCCCGGTGGTGTGAGAGAGGGAGGCTGTGAGGCCTCCCCCTACTCGATCGTTCATTGTGTAGAAATAGTTATGATTTTTTTGTCCAACGACTGGCTCATATTGTTGAGAGGACTCAGTCACAATTAGAGCCTTTTGACGGCTGGACTGTATTATATGCGGAGCATCCGCTGGATATACTGACGTCATTGCCCGGAAGTTTTGAGATTGGATATGGGTTGAAGACTTGTGTATGACAACTATTAATTTGCATTATGAATGATATGTCCTACTATAAAAGCAAGCTGGAAATAATTCTGGCATAATGATTTGTTTAAATAAATAGGAATTACAATGGAGAAACACATGAAAGCAATCGGCTATCACCAATGTTTGCCCGTTACTGACGCAAACGCCTTGGAAAATATTACTTTACCCGTGCCTAAAGCCAGCGGTCACGACCTGTTAATAGGGGTCAAAGCCGTCTCGGTCAACCCGGTTGACTATAAAGTGCGTCAAAACATGGCGCCTAAAAACGGCGACTACAAAGTGTTGGGATGGGACGCCGCTGGTATCGTGGAAGCCGTCGGCGATAAGGTGACCAAATTTAAAGTCGGCGATAAAGTCTGGTACGCCGGTGACCTGACGCGCTCGGGCAGTAACGCCGAGTATCAGTTGGTCGATGAACGCATTGTCGGAAATATGCCTGAAAGCCTGTCTTTTGCCGAGGCCGCCGCAATGCCGTTGACCTCAATTACCGCGTGGGAGATGTTGTTCGACCGTCTGCAAATCCCGACTGTCGCAACGGAAAACCCGAAAACGGTACTCGTTATCGGTGCAGCGGGAGGTGTCGGTTCGATCATGGTGCAGTTACTGCGTTGTCTGACCGGCGTAACGATTATTGGCACGGCTTCGCGCGAGGAAAGCGTGAAATGGCTCAACGAATTGGGTGCTCAACATATCATCAACCACCGCGAACCGCTTTCCGAGGGCTTAAAAGCCATCGGTATTCCTGAGGTGGATTATGTGATCAGCCTGAATAATACTGACGAGCACTACGAGGAAATCGTGAAAAGCCTTGCACCACAAGGACATTTCGGTCTGATTGACGACCCTGCACAACTGGATGCCATGCCGCTGAAACTCAAATGTATTACGCTGCACTGGGAGTTGATGTTCACCCGTTCCATGTTCCAAACGCCTGATATGGTTGAGCAGCATAAACTATTGAATGAAGTCTCCGGTTTAATCGACAAAGGTCAGATCAAGACCACCGTCGCGCATCATTTGGGAACGATTAACGCGGAAAACTTAATAAAAGCCCACGCGATGCTGGAGTCACAGCAAGCGCACGGCAAAATTGTTCTGGAGGGTTTTTAATTAGAAAGGCAAGCACCCTGAACTGCTCTGACATGGCACACGCCATGACAAGGCGATAGTTGTTAGTCGTAAATCTTATCGCAAAAATGTGTTCTACGCCAAAGACTTTAAAAAACATAGCTTGGTCAATGTTTCCTATGACAATTGCTCTATCGCCTCCCTTGCGGCTTCTTTGACTTCGTCTGCATATTCTCCATTCAATATGTTTTTCAGCCGGGCCACCATTTGCCCTTGTCCTGTTTGGCCCAAAATGTATAGCAGATCTCCTTTGACCCGGTCGTCGACTTTATGAAACTGCTGCCACAGAGGTTCGATGGTTTGAAGTGCAAGATCAAGATTTCTCTCAATCAGCTCTTCCATGACCACCATCGCACCCAGGCGAACCGGCCACTTGGGGTGGGTTAACAATTCATAGAAGGCAGGGAAAATGTGTCCGCCATCCAGCATCATTTGCGCCAGCCGGCCGGCGTCACCCTCTTTGAGCATCATTTCCAGTGAAAGCGGCCCTAAAGCACTGGGATCGCGATTCACCATCATTTCTACGATTTCGTCTATCTGAAACGCTCCCGTCCAGCGGAATTGATCTTCTAAAATCAAGGTCGGCACGGATTGAAGGTTGTCTTTTTCTGCCAGCTCCGAAAATGCCATGGCGTCAATGACCGTCAGATGAATATTGCGGTTTGCAGACAGAAGCGGCAGCAGCTGGCGCACAGCCTGGGGGCAGAAGCTGCATTGCGGGGCAACATACAAAACCAGCTGCGTCGGCAAATCAATCGCTTTCAGTTGTGATGAGATGCTTTCATCTATCTGGGCAGTGTCCGAGGCGGCCATTTGCAGGGCTTCGATGAAAGGCGCGATCTCGGTGCCCGCGGGAACCGCCTGATACAATAACCCATCGTGAATTTGGATAGCGGGCATTTCATCCGGATCACCGGTTTCTTTTTCGATGCGAATTTTAGGTACCTGGCGGCTGAGATCCTCGCAAAATTTTACAATGGATGGGCTTTGCTCATGCTCGGTGAGTCGGCAGGTGATCTGAATTTGCTTGGATAAGGTTTGATTCAGTACTGCGAGCTGTTTTTCTTCAGCGGGTGTCATTGTTCTTTGGGTTGCGGGTTGCGAGTTGCGAGTTGCGTGTTTCGGGTTACGCGTTACAGTTTTCGGTATCAGACGCCAGGTTCGAAGGTCTTAAGCTGCTGGCCTCTTGCTCCTGGCAACTGGCTTCGACTCGGCTGAGCTCGTCGCAGGCTGGCAAATGATTTCGTGTTTCTTTCCAGCAGCCAGAAGCGAGAAGCCAGTGGCCGACGAATTGAATCTTTGAAAGTTGAGTTTCAGAACCCAGAAGATGGACTTTTAATACAAGCTTGGCATGCAATGCAAGTTAAATTCCCTTACACTTAAATGGCGTCCCTGATATTAAAACAACATGAATAGGGTTGATTATAATAAATCGAGCCATATCTTGACTTGTTGAATTTTATAATGATATAGGCCATCAGAAAAGTGATCTTTCCGGACCAGCGGCCTATTGCAGCCACCTGCAGAAAGGAGGCATTAAGATTATGGATCCTGCAACTGTTTTGAAAGATAAAATTGTATTGACCGTCGATGATGAAGTTGATGTGACCGATACCGTTGAAGAGGTTTTGGACATGTGTATGGTGCGCAAGGCCAATGATTATGATACGGCGCATCAATTGTTGCTCGGTTATACATTCGATATTGTCATTCTGGACATTATGGGCGTAAATGGTTTCGATCTCTTAAAAACGTCCGTTAAGCGCGGATTTCCAACAGTGATGCTGACGGCCTACGCCCTGACCCCAGAATCCCTGGAAAAGTCGATTAAGCTGGGGGCTGTTTCCTTTCTGCCCAAAGAGAAGATGAGCGAGCTGGATGAATTTATCGCCGATGTTGTTCTCAAGGGTGGACAACCGGTCTGGGGCAAGCTGTTCGACAAACTGGGCGATTTTTTTAACAAACGTTTCGGACCGGATTGGAAACAACGTAACCAGTTTTTTGACGATTTTGTAAAATCCATTAAATCGGAAAAATAGGCCGAATCAGAATTTGCCTCAGATCTTTTCGAATGTGAAGCTGGAGGTTGAAGACTTTGGCTGAGTCCAAGTTGCTGCCCCTTTCTGAAGCCATTGACCGTTTTGTTTCTGATGGCAGTTCCATCGCCATGGGTCTGGCCCAGGAAACCCTCATCCCATTTGCCGCCGGACACGAGCTCATCCGCCGGAAAAAGCAATGTCTAACCCTTATCGGACCCATATCGGATATTTTATTTGATCAAATCATCGGCGCCGGCTGTGTCCGTAAAATCAGGGCTGCCTGGGTGGGTAATGTGATTACGGGATCCAGCTACAATTTTCGAAGGGCGGTTGAATCCGGCGCGCTCGAAATGGAAGACCATTCGAATCTAACCCTGGCCATGGCGTTAAGGGCCGGCGCCATGGGGGTTTCCTTCATGCCTGCCCGCACGGCCTTGGGCAGCGATCTATTCAAAACCAACACCTGTCTAAAAACCATGACCTGCCCGTTCAGCGGTGATACCCTGACCGCCGTGGCAGCCTTGCGACCGGATGTATCCATCGTTCATCTTCAGCGGGCGGATGAATTCGGCAACGCCCATGCCTGGGGTAATCTGGGGCTTATCCGTGATGCCTGTATGGCCAGCCGCCACATTATTATTACGGCTGAAGAGATTGTGTCACGGGAGATCATCAGCCGCGACCCCAATCGGGTGATTACACCGGGCTATCGGGTCAGCGCCGTAGTGCATGCCCCCTGGGGCGGTCACCCATCACCGGTGCCCGGCTATTATAACCGGGATCACCAGGGCTTCCTCGACTATCGGACCGCAAGCAAAACGCCGCAAGCCTTTGATGACTGGCAAAAAAAATGGGTGCTAGGCATACGAAACTGGAAAGATTATACAAAATTACTGGGAGATCAGCGCATGGCAGCTCTGGCCATCAAGCATCATGACTTATCAGAGCCGGTGGATTATGGGTATTAAATCCAGGTTCCAGGTTCAGGGCTCTGTGTTCAAAGGTTCAAGTATCAATGGTTTGAGGATTTAAAGCTTCTGGCTCCTTGCCGCTGGCTACTGGCTGGCGCTTTTGATTCCCGGCTTCCTGCCAGAAGCCAGAAGCGAGAAGCCAGCAGCTAACAGAGTAAACCATTAAGACTGAAAAAATTTGATCTATTTGTAAACAATATAGGCGCCTGAGATGTCATACACCTTACCCGAGCTGATGGTCACCGCTGCGGCGCGTGAAATTGCAGACGGCGAAGTCGTTTTTGTCGGCATGCGCCTGCCGTTGCTGGGCTTTTTGCTGGCCAAAAGCACGCATGCGCCAACGTCCGTGGGCGTTTACGAATTAGGGATCGTGCGCGATGCGCTGGCGCCAGAGCCCATCCTGACCATGGGCGACTTGCCCAATCTCTTCCGGGCGCAGTGGCTGGCCGATACGGCCGATACGATGGGATTGCTGCAGCAGGGGAAAGTCGATGTCAGCTTTATCGGTGGTGCCCAGATCGATCGATTCGGCAATCTCAATACGAGCTATATCGGCGGGGTGAAAAATGTTACGACGCGGCTGCCGGGCAGCGGCGGTGCCTGTGATCTGGCCAGCCTGGCGCAACGGCATATTATTATCATGAATCATCAGAAACGCCGTTTTGTGCCCCGGGTCGATTATATGACCTCACCCGGATTTGGCGATGGTGCCGGCTGGCGTCGCAAAGTGGGGCTGCCGCGCGGCGGTCCGGCAACGGTCATCACGACCCTGGGGATATTGCAATTTGACACCAAAAGTCGGGAGATGATGCTCGTTTCGCTTCACCCGGGCGTAAGCGTGGATGAGGTTCGGGACCATACCGGGTGGTCGCTGAAGATCGCTGATAAATTGTCGCAAACACCGGAACCGACCGCTGAAGAGCTGACCATGCTGCAGCGTTTTGATCCTGAGCGGTACTGGACTGGATCCTAAATCTAGCATGAAAATTAATGCGA
>Ga0209536_100004242_pt1 | contig 22650 bp, 15 predicted proteins | sample DeeMarSeWOR28_12_FD_187461 | JGI IMG/M metagenome (GOLD analysis project Ga0209536, IMG submission 187461) | Marine sediment microbial communities from White Oak River estuary, North Carolina - WOR-2-8_12 (SPAdes) (version 2) | ecosystem: Environmental > Aquatic > Marine > Intertidal zone >... | reverse complement strand
GGAATGCCGGTGCGGCAGATTTTGAATAAACTCGAACTCTTTCCAATGTCGAATATTCAAGGAATCCTGCGTGACGGCGTCATGGAGGTACTGTTTCAGTTTTTTCAATTGGAAAAGATTCTCCAAGCTTGCAACTTAAACTAAAGGCTGCTCAAAAACAAATGAAAAAACAATAAAATATTATAGTATCCCAGTTTCTGATGCCCGAAATACCCTTTCCCAATTCGATTATTTATTCATATCTCAAGGCTTCAACCGGATTTCTCATCGCCGCTTTTATGGAATGGTAGGCCACCGATACCATGGAAATGACCATTGTAATACCTCCTCCAATTAAAAATGATAACACACCGATATTCGTTTTATAGGCAAAATTATCAAGCCACCAGGTAATGAGCATAATGGTTAAAGGGATAGATAACAGGAACGAAATGCCAATCAGTTTCAAATATTCCAATGATAACAATTGAATGATTCCGGGATTGGAAGCCCCCATTACTTTCCGGATTCCGATCTCTTTGGACCTCTGTTCGGCCATAAAGGTGGCAAGTCCCAGAAGACCCAGACATGCTACAAAGAGGGCTAATGCAGTGAAAATTAAAAAGATCTTTCCCATTTGTTGATCCTGTCTGAATTTTGCATCAAAATCAGCGTCGACGAATGAAAAGTCAAAAGGTTGATCCGGAGCAAACGCTTTCCATTTCGCTTCTATCAATTTAATCTTCTCCTGAATATTTCCAGTAGTCAATCGAACGAGCATTTTGTTTCCGGAAGTTCCGTAAAAAATAAAAAGGGAACTCATTTCCCTGTGAAGGGATTGAAAATGAAAATCTTTAACTACGCCGATCACCTCCCGGATGTCACTTTTACCTTCGCCCCAATAGGTTTCGATTTTCTGTCCGATTGGATTATCCCATCCCAGTAACCGGGCCGTAGTTTCATTAACTACTACTGCTGATGAATCGGAAGGGAATTCTTCTGAAAAGAACCTGCCTGCCGCAATTTCCAGATCCAGCGTACGTGCATGGTCCCTATCTACCACACAATAGGTACTTGGGAAATCATCCTGTGAACCACCCAGTGCTTTAAATACGGTGGATTGGTTAAAATCAGGAGGTGTATGATTAGTAATACTTACGTCGGAAACATCATTAAGTCTTTTTAATTCTTCCTTGAAGGCCAACTTATCTTTCCCAAGTCCCTCGGTATTCCTGAGTACCATCACATTCTCCCTATCAAATCCGAGGTCTTTATTTTGTACATATTTGAGCTGCTTGAATATAAGTAAAGTGCTGATGATCAGCATAATAGACATAGTAAATTGAAAAAGTACAAAATAGCTCCGGAATTTGCCTGTTTTAAGCCCTTTACCAATTTTACTCCGCAATATATCTATCGGTGAAAAAGAAGTCAGGTAAATAGCCGGATAGCTGCCTGCCAGGAATCCAACCCCCAGAATGATGATACCTATCCCACCGAGAATCGAAGGAGTGACCAAACTTTCTACGGTAATGGCTTTGTCAGAAATCATATTAAATTCTCCCAGAAACACCGCCAGAAGAATAATGGCCATGAACATGGACACGGTTGTCAGAATCAACGATTCTGTTAAAAACTGTCCCATGAGTCTTTTCCGTGATGCCCCCAGTGATTTTCTGACACCTACTTCCTTGATCCTGTCCGTATACCGGGCAGTAGACAGGTTCATAAAATTAATACAGGCTATGATGATGATAAGTAAAGCAATTGCGAATAAGAGATATATAATCTGAATATTGCCTGGCGGTTCCAGTTCGCTTTGGGTCTGGGGATGGAGATGTATCCTTAGCAATGGTTGTAAATAAAAGCCGTAAGCACCTCCCTGGTCATAGAACTGTTGCAATGACATACCCAGAACCTGCTGCACCTGGGGGCCAATATACTTTTCTACGAGGTCTGGAAATTTCGCTTCTACGAGATGGAAGTCGGCCTGTTCGTTAAGCTTGACGTAATTTTGCAGATTGTTACCCAGCCAGGAGGTGTTATGGCTGTAATCCCAGGATTCCATGGAAAGGATCACATTGAATTTAAAATGCGAATTGGAGGGAGTATCTGCTGCTATGCCCTTGATCACATAGGTATCATTCAAGCCTACATTTATCAGCCGACCCAGAAAATGGCTGTAATCCCTGGTCTCCTCTCCAAAATATTTTTGGGCTGTGGTTTCGGTTAATATGATCGAATTGGGTTCCTTGAGGGCAGTATTCGGATTCCCTACCTTTAATTTAAAACTGAAAAAACTGAAAAAATTAGAATCCGCCAGAAGAACATTATTTTCTGAAAAGGCCTGATCTTCATAACGAATGTTAATATCATTCCAGATGGTAATGCGGCAACCCTCAAGCACTTCAGGTATTTCCCGTTTTAGATCGGCTGATATGGGTGCCGAGGAATAACATGTATTCATATCCTTACCAGCCAGACGGGCACGGGTATGGACCCTGTATATTCTTTCTGCATCCTTATGAAACGTATCGTAGGAAAATTCGTCAGAAATATACAAGATAATCAGCAGACTGGCGGCCAGGCCTATGGAGAGACCGGTGATGTTGATGAAGGTATAAAATTTACGACGTACGAGATTTCGGAAGGTGATTTTCAGATAGTTGAGCCACATGATTAAAAAATTCAGTTTTTGACCTTTAATGGTTTAGATAAGGTAACCTACAGATTGGTTACATCTTGTCCGATTTCGGACAAGTCTACTTCCAATAAAATCGCCCGTCAGAACCATTCAATTCTTTCTTTATTCCAATCACCCGGGAATCCAATGCCTTGGTATAAAACCAGCCTATAAATCACCAGCGGCTAAAACCTTAAGGGTGCGTTAGGGCTGCACTTTAGGTATATGGCGACTGCCCACAGACAGGCCTAACTGCTGTTGGCAGATCCAAGCGACTGTTTTTCGGGTTTCTTTAATAAGGAGGATTTGAAATGTATATTTAAATTCATACTTTTAAAGCTATCATGAAATCAAAAGTCAATCGAAACGATCCCTGTCCCTGTGGCAGTGGAAAAAAATACAAAAATTGCCACGGTCTGAAGAGTGAAAAAACAAAAAGTAAATACCCCCTGATCCTGGGGGCAATAGGTGTGTTAATTGTCGCCGCATTGATTGTTCAACCTGCCAGGAAGGGCCCTTCTGGATCCGGGAAACCCGGACAGGTCTGGTCGGAAGAACACGGCCACTGGCACGATGCACCGGGAACCCGGATCAATCCTGCTTTACCTGGTTCTACACGTCCGCCCGGCCCGGCACCGGAGGGAAAGGTATGGTCGGAAGAACACGGACATTGGCATGATGCCACGGGTGTTCAATCCAACACAACTTTACCGAACAGTTCACGTCCTCCGGGACCTGCGCCTGAAGGAAAGGTATGGTCCGAAGAGCATGGTCACTGGCACAATGCGCCGGCTTCTGCTACATCAGAGACTCCATAAATTTAAAACTCAGTCCTAAACTGCGTTCTTTCCATCGTTATGTTGGGTCCGATGCCTTTTACCCGGTTTAAGTCTATCATGTAGATCTGCAAGGTAATATAGATCAAGAATTTTTGTTCCTACACATTTGTTGAGGGAAAAATAATTTATCGAAATGAGGATTCACTTAAAAATCGGTCGTGCCCTGGAATATGGAATTGATAGTAATGGAATTATATATGTTTACTTACCACCCAAATTCTGCGTCAGCAACCGTTCCATTACCCGTTCGAGGAATTCCTCTTTCCGGATGGACATACCAATCCTGCCATTGGGTTCTTTGCTTTCATCGATGACCGTAAAACCCCCTTCGATCACCTTGACATGGGCGGGTCGTGTAGTAAACAAATCAGGCCAAAGAAACATGCCAACCGCCACCACATCATGCAACACCGGATCCGGATGAGCATAGGATTCATACCGCCATAAGGTATAAAGACCCGTCAGTGCATTGGTCAGGGGCGATTGCCTCATCAATAACTTATTGCGGTAGTTTTCCTCCAGTTTAACATAGGTGGTTACATCCAACCCCGCAAAGGTGATATTGGCCCCGCTTTCCACAAACATCCTGGCGGATTCTTCATCACCACGCACATTCCATTCGGGACTGATGATGGGCCCGGTATCATACCCCATATAAAAGGAACCGAACATGGAATAAACGTGTTTAGCCAGCTTCAGCGCTTCAGGATCCTTTTTGATCACATCCATCATATTGGGTACCGGACCCACAGTAAATAAAATCACCTCATTCGGATATTTCCGGAGATTCTCGATGATAAAATCAGCGGCATTCTGCTTGACCGGTTTCACCTTTTCAAATCCTTCGGCCCAGTGAAACTGAGAAGTAAAATAATCATTGGTCTTTCTCCCAACCACCACCGGGATATCTTCCCTGCCAACCTCATAAAGCATCCTGCTGGCCACCCGGGCACGTTTGGGTGTATCCCCCTGGTCCATCACAAAACCCAACACCTCGAATTCCGGGCTGGCCAGGATCAGCGCAAAAGCAAAAGCATCGTCAATATCTCCCCCCAGGTCACAATCGAAGATTATCTTCTGCTTTTCCTGGGCATATAAGTGAATTGAAAAAATCAAAACGGAAAGAATAATAATTGGTTTTTTTCTCATGATGACCTCTTATTTATTTTTTGTTTAACTGTTGATTTGATTAATCGTTTAATTTTTTAACTGAGCATCTTCTGTATGAATGTTAAACCTGTCCCCAGAGGATGCCTGCCCGCATATACCTGAAGCTCCAAGTTTTAGGACGTGACACCCTGTCTACCGTTCTACCGATCTACTAGTCCACCAGTCTACCGCAAATCCCTTAAGTTTCTTCCAGCCGGCTACTGAACATCATCAGCCTGTTGATCACCTGTTCCCTATCCTGCCAGTATTCTCTTGAGTAAACGCCCCTGAATTTCCAGTTTTTCATCGTCAGTGTGAATGGACTGTATACATGAGCATCCTTGGAGGAAACACTCTGATAATATAAATCATCGTCTGTCAATATTAATCCATGGTAGGCTTCTTCTGTTTTTAAAGTAAGGTCGGCAAAGGGCATTTCTTCCGTTATTTCCATTTTAAATTTCCTGTTACTATTAAGATCCTCTTTGATCCTGCTTTTCAGATACCAGGCGGCATTCGATTTCAATGGAACTTTCGGAGCAGGTATAAAATCTCCCTCTGAGACTTTCATGGCATACTCCAGATAGGTTTTTAGTAATTTCAGGCCTTCGTTTTTCAGATTTTCCGTTTTCATCTGTTGCGGGTAAAAGCTTGAAACGATATATATGCCTTCCCGGGCCCGGGTCACAGCTACATTCAGCCGGTTCTCTCCCTTGATTACATTCAGACTGCCAAACTGCATGGCGAGATTGCCCTTCTTGTCGGGACCGTGGGTTAATGAAAAGATGATGATATCCCGTTCATCCCCCTGAACATTCTCAATATTTTTTATGAACAGACTTCCTGGAACAAGGATGCCTTCCTCTATGGATCTTTGTTCCACGAGGTCCATGATGAGATCCTGCTGCCTTGCGTTAAAGGTCACAATCCCTATGTCTTTTTTCGGATTTTGCTTTAAGAGGATGAATAGGAGATTGACCACATATTCAGCTTCAATCTCATTTCTATTATTCTCCCAGATCCCGTCTACTTTATGAAATCGAATGGCGGGTTCATTTAAATTCAGGAGCTTCCTGTCGGGTAGAAGGGTCAGATTGCCATCATAAAAATACTGATTTGAGAAATCAATAAGATCGAGTGATTTGGAACGGTAATGACCCCTAAGTTGTACCTGCATCAGGTATTGATTAGCCAGGTCCAGTAGAGAATCCACCTCGAGTTCCGGAATATCTTCCGATTCATCTTCCCAACGCACTTTGTAAAGGTCAAACGGACTTAATTGATGCGCATCCCCGGCGATCACCACCTGTTTTCCCCTGTACATGGCCGGGATCCCCCGTTCCACAAAACACTGGGAGGCTTCATCAAAAATTACCAGATCGAAAATTTTTTCCATAGGGAATATAGCGGATGCCGATTCAGGTGATGTCATCCAGCAGGGGATCAGGTTAAATAGTTCGGATCCGAAATGATTGATCAACCTCCTGATCGGCCAGATCTTTCGTTTTTTTGTCACCTGATGAGAGAGATCCCGATACGTTGTCATATTATTCAGTCGATTGTATTCAATCCCCTCATAGGTCTTCTCCCTGGACTTCATCAATACGATTTCCTTGCTGACTTTCAATTTTTCTTTCACGGATTGCTGAAGGTCCTTGATCAACGGATCAATTTTAATGGAAGAAACCGTTCGCAGAACCGGATATTTTATTTCGATATGTTCGATCCAGGCCAATCGAAGGCTATTATCAAAGATCCGGATAATTTCATTTTCATCCTGCTGATCCAATAATTCATCCAGTTTTGAAATCACTGAATTTTCATGATCATAAAATTGATCTTTTAACTTATCAAATTCGCACAGATCATCAAAATCATTTTTCAGGGTGGCAGCCAGATGTGATTTTTCATATTTTCCCGTAAGCATATCCTGGATCTGGGTAGGTAATAAATAGGTTTCCCAAAATAATCTTTTCCCGGGTATTTCCTCCAGAATTTGAATCAGCCTGTCGACGGATTTTTTAAACTCCTCAAATCGAAGTTGTGTCGGATCAAAATACTCCGGAAAATTTCTCGTTCGGATGAAAATATCCTTGGCAAGGATGGCTTTTTTTACCATCTCAAACCAGTTCCGGATCCGATCCTGATCAGGCCGGTCCGGCAGGTCCCTGATCCATTCATTGCCTTTCAATTTGGTCATGTTATGTTCGAAATTGAGCCGGTTATCCAACCTGCGGGTAAGTATTTTAAGATCCTTTTTCCGGGCTCTCAATCGATTTTTTTCAAGTACCTCCCGGATCAATGGCCGGTCCTTTGAAAACATCAACCACCGGATCCACTTATAAACACTCCGCCTGGCCTCCAGCATCCGGTGAAGCGTTATTTGAAATTTGCCTAGATCTTCCGTTTTGAGACTCGATTCAATCCCTCCGCCTTCGAAACATTTGTTTATATTCTTCTCCATATTGCTCAGATACAAGTGATCTGCATTCTTCGGACTGACCGAAATTATAAACTGAAAATGACGGTAGACCGCATCGTCCTGAAGAATACCAAACATTTGTTCAATTTCCTCTTTACTTTTTAAAACCGATTCACCTTCATGAAGGGTAACTTTTGTCCTGATCACCCGGTTGGTATCTTCATCCATTCGATCTTTGAAATTGGGAATATCGTCAACGATTTTCAGTATTTCCTTCATATCCGACAAGCCATAATCCTTAAAGTTTTTTCTAATCCGCCACGGATAACCCTCTTTTACAAATTTTTTAGCATACAGCACATAATACCGGAGTTTATTGATAAATGGTTGCAGGTCGGTAAATTTATAAAATTGGTATTCCTGTTTAAGAGGGACGACAGGCAGATGTAAATCGGAGGTCATGTATAGTTCTTTAACTGACAATCCACATTCCTTGTCATCGAATAAGGTATATTTCAGTTCATCCAGCTCTTCCGCAAGCCGATCTATCTGCCGGCTGGATTGTAAAAACCTACGTTCAAGCTGTATGGCATCCAGGGAATTATTTTTGAGCCTATAACTATACAAATTATCAATCTGAGTAGCGATTTGCTCATAGATCTGCTTCCGGTCATTCTTAAAATCATGAACAAGTGAAACGAAATCCGCTATATCTTCTTGCTTCAACCGCTCATAAACAACGTCCAGCGCAGCCCTTTTCTGGCATACTACCAATACACGCTTTCCCCTTGCAATAAAATCACTGATCAGGTTACATATCAACTGGGATTTCCCTGTACCCGGAGGGCCTTGAACAACGATTGAATTTCCTTTCTTTACTGCTTTCAGGGCATTTTCCTGAAAAGCATCCATTTTGAATGACGTAAACGTCTGTTCCTCCTTTATTTTATTCAGAAAATAGAAAAAAGAAAGGTGCTTAATCTCCTCTCCCGTATCATCCGAAAAGGAACGCTCAGCGAAAAAGTTTTCAAAGTCTTTGTATTTATCGGTGTGAATCAGGTGTACATAATCCGGCACAAGATATGAACCTGCCTGGGGAAAGATGCCCAGCACTGCCTCGGGGTAAAGTTTTAGTTCTCCATCTTTCTGGGATTCTTCATACTCATCTTTTTTGAAATTTTTAAAAGGGAATAGCTGATCCACAAAAATTTCAGGATTGTAGTTAACCTCAACCGGACTGTTTTTCAATAAATTATATAAACTTGTTCTGAATGCCTTACTATCCCGGTCAAAGTCATCGAATACACGTTCAATTAAATCTTCATCCAGTTCCAATTGATTGTAATAGGCATATGCAAGAAGTAATGTTTTATTAAAAGTAAGGTTGACATCCTTTCTGAGTTGCAGGTACCAGATGTTCTCCTTTAATTCGAGCTCGACAGGAAAGAATAATAACGGGGCCCGTACAAGGGTTCCATCCATAAATTTACCCCGTAAAAAGGGCCATCCCACGTGCAGGTCCTTGCTGCCCCTTTCCTCAAATATAAATTTATCAATCCGTTGAAGCTTCTTAAGTCTCCTGCTTGTTTCATTGCTGCCAGTATCCCTGGGATCCACCTGGGCACAAAGTTTTATAGATGATCTCCCCGCTATCAATTGATGAATAATCTGATAGGATGGATTCTTCTCTAAAAAATCAAAATCATGAATATCGATAAATTGTTCTGTAAAAATTCTTAATAGCAGCAACGACCGGTTATTACTGGAGAGGTCAGTAAGTCTTCGAAGATATGTCTGCAGGATCTTCTCCATTAAAATTATAATACAATCATTTATTTTAAATTATAATTGTCTTTATTTCACCGTTTATCGCTCCTTTATTATTTAATATGGCGGGCAGAAAGGCAGGCTGGAGTCTTGTTTTTTTGACGGCCATCTTATTATATTTTAAACTCAAAACGAATTATTTCTATTTTAAATATACTGTCTATCGTATTTAAAAACTAAAATTCGATGTAGGAAACCAATCTGTTCATCAGACTATCCGTGAGATTCAGTCGTATTTTAAAATCATCCGCATTCAGATAAGGTCCTCCAGTTGAACGGATGGTTACAATCCGGGTAGCCATGTCGGACGGAATGTACGGGTGTTTCACCAGATCCTGCCATTCCGAAAAATTGATCCTTATCTTAACCGGCGAGAAAAGAGAATCCACATAGGCCAGCCGTGTTACTGTTAACAGGGCCTCCCCATCTAAACCATAAACTTCTCCTAATTGCCCTGTATCTATATATCCTCCAAGCAGATTTCGGTATTTTAAGATCCGTTTCGAAAAGACCGGACCGATTCCCTTTATCCTTAAGAGATCCGCCGTATCGACCCGGTTTAAATCCAGACGGATATCGGCCCTTTCTTCGAACCCCGGAGTGACTGTAATTCGATCTTCTACCGGCGCCTGGTCAGGTATTTTAACCGTCTGTTCGGGTAATTTTATATAGGAACTAATCTGATTATAAAATTCCGCAGAGAGATCATAGATTTTTAACAGATCCTTGTTTTTATAAAATTTCCCTCCCTTATTCCGGTAACGGATTATCCTTCTTGCGACGATGGAATCAAATCCCATTTCAATCATTTGAGAAAAGGATACTTCATTCGGATCAAAAAATGAAATGGATTTTGCCGTACCATGCTCTTTTTTTTCTTCTGTTATGATCCTTTCATCGGCTAAAGCCAAAATTCGTGAAATGCTGTCAAGCAGGAAAAGGTCCTGATTATAGTTTTTATACCCTCCCTTTCCATACTGTCTATATATAAGAGGTGAAATCACCAGGAACAAGAGCAGAAGGATCAGTAAAATGATCCCATTGGTTTCTGTCCGGGAAATCCCGAAAAATTTCTGAAGTTGATTTTGCAGCTGATTGAACATAGTCACCGTACTTTAATGATTATTCTCTGGGGACCGTTTCCGGTTTTTTATTCTTGGGTATTCTGAGCACTTTAATAAAAAAGTAGGCAGTTATCAGGGTGAATAATGCCTGAACGAAAATCATGGTAAATAGGGCGCCTGTACTCATCTGTTAATTCGTTTTATTTTACTTCTTCGCCTACCGGCCCAATATACCATAAATGTGAGAAATATGAACAATAAGCTAAGTAATAATTTAGCCAGGTCGGTATAAAAAATAGGATTAATGACCCGGCCATCCGCTATTTCTTCCCCGGGGGATACATGGTCTCCAGGCTGTACCCGTATGTACACCCTGCCGGGCAGGATATAAGATTTGAATACAGCAACTGAATCAAAGGCTGAAGCCGAGTGCCCTTCAACCGGATCCCTGGGAAGCCGTCTTATCCTATTTGCCTTATCCCTGTAGTAGGAATTTTTCTGTCCTATATCAATTCTTTTTTTACCTTTTGAAGACCTTTCTACCCTTACAATTATTCCTTCCACTTCCGATTCAAAATGATCTGCAAAATAGGTTTTATTTGCCAGGAATCCCTTATTTACAATTTTACCGATGATGCTGTTGGCATCGAGTTCCCAATTTCCGGTTTTTTTCAAATTTTCAAATGCCAGATCCCAATCATTACCGACCGGCATTAACAGACTGGTTAAAAAAACAAACAACAACAATAAGGGAGTTACATAACGCATAATCGGTTTGAATATACCAGGTATGAAAATATCTGAACCACGGTTCAGTTCATTCCATCCACGCCGAAATCCATATAATGAATACAGAAGACTTTCCCCCAGGGCAAAAACCACCAGGGCTACCGTTCCTGCCCAGTAATCGTATTCACCAAATACACCCTGATTATAAAAAAAGACCGTTGGCAGGCCCATGATCAAAACAATCCCACCGAAAGACCAGGCCGATTTTTTTCTTCCCCAATCATATTCATCCTCCATAAAACCTAACCAGGGTGTACCGAATGCAAGTGAAGAGGTGATGCCGGCAAAAAACAACAAGCCAAACCATAGTAATCCTGCCATGGGAGCCAGAAAGGATCCCCATTGATTAAACAGGTAAGGCATTGTCTGAAAGGCCATATTAAATCCTGCATTTTCAATCACCCAGTCCAACCCGAGGTATCCGGCCGCAATAGGGATTACAATCGAGGCCCCCAGGACCACCTCCACAAAACCATTCATCCATCCTGCCGACATGGCATTCAAGGCAATATCTTCCCGGGGCTTGACATAAGAGGCGTAACAATGAACCGTGCCCATCCCTATGGACAGTGTAAAAAATATTTGCCCTGCAGCAGCAAGCCAAACTTTAGGATCCGAAAGGCTTGAAAACTGAGGATTCCACAAGTAGTTCAAACCAAGAAAAGCATTGCAATCTTCGCACCCCTCGGGGGCTCCGGAGGTGCCCAAAGTAATCCCCCTGAGTGCTAATAAAGCCCCAAAGACAATGAGCATCGGAACTCCTATTTTTGCCACCCTCTCAACACCTCCCTGTAATCCTTTCGAAAGAATGAACGTATTCAGAAGCAGGCAAAGAAGATAGAACACGAGGGATTCGTAGGGAATCATCGTGGTGGACACCTCAAAACTGATATAGTCATTAAAAAATGCCGCAACGCCACTTTGACTGAGACCTTGAAATGATTGACCAACCGAATGGAATACGTATGACAATGTCCAGGATTCGATATAACAATAATAAGCGGCAACGGCTACATTATTAAAAATTCCAAATACCCCCAGGTATTTCCAGATTGGTCTTCTGAACATATTATCGAAAATAAAAGGCGTCGAATGATGGCCCTTACGACCTCCGAACCTGCCTATAGACCATTCAATCCATAAAAGAGGTAATCCCATAACCAGAAAACAAACGATGTAGGGGATGATAAAGGCACCGCCTCCATTTTGAACGGCCTGGACCGGGAACCTTAGGAAATTACCCAGGCCCACGGCATTTCCTGCCATGGCCAATATCAGTCCAATCCGGGTACCCCAGGCTTCCTTAGGTTGAGTCAACTGGTATTAAGTTTAATCGTGGAAAGGCTGAAAATAACAGACCCGCTTATTTATTGCAAAAAAAACAGATCGAAATTCAGCCAGGCCGGAATATTTTGCACCGGATGTATTACCATCCTTTAAAAAAGTCCGGTGACCTTTCCCGTTTTAACGTTTATATCAATATTTCTGTATGCAGGATCTGAGGCCGTTCCCGGCATCAGTTTTATATCCCCTATCACAGGCACGGCCAATCCTGCGCCACCGTAAAGCAGGATATCATTGATCGGGAGGATCCATCCTTCCGGTTTCCCTTTCCAAGCAGGATCATGGGAAAGGCTCAGATGTGTTTTAGCCATACAGGCGCCAAAATATTTAAATTCAGGATGGCGTTGGATATGATCCAGTTTTGCATGAGCCGCATCCGTATATTTCACCCCATTGGCGCCGTATATTTCTTTTGCAATCAGTTCAATTTTACTGTTCAATGAAATATTATCATCATAGAGGAATTTAAAACGGTGCTTATCCTCGCAGGCATCTACCACTGCTTCGGCAAGTTCGATGGCACCTTCACCCCCTTTCAACCAATGTTTGGATAATGCCACACGTACACCCATTGATTCTGCGCCTTTCCTGACCAGATTAATTTCTTCAGGATCATCCGTATAAAAATAATTAATGCAAACCACAGGTTGTATGCCGCTCCGTTTAATAATATCGATATGTGCATACAGATTTTCCAATCCCTTTTCTACCAATCTCATATTCTTGCTTGTATAGGATTCATCAAGGGGCTTTCCGGGTGCTACCCGCGGACCTCCTCCATGCATTTTGAGGGCCCGGACCGTAGCCACCAGAACCGAGCAATCGGGTTCAAGTCCACTGTAACGGCATTTCAGATTCCAGAATTTTTCAAATCCAATATCCGACCCAAATCCACTTTCTGTCACATGATAATCACCCAGTTTTAAACCAATAAAATCGGCAATAACCGATGACTGGCCCAGGGCAATATTGGCAAAAGGTCCGGCATGAACAAGTACGGGTTGTCCTTCCAGGGTCTGGATCAAATTTGGATAAATTACTTTGGAGAGTAAGGCCGTCATCGCGCCATCTACTTCCAGATCCTTTGTGGTGATGGTATTTCCCTTTTTATCATAGGCAACGATCATTTTACCGATCCTATTCCTGAAATCTTTCAGATCGGTTGATATGGCAAGGATGGCCATAATCTCCGACGATACACTGATCTGAAATCCGCTTTTCATCATAAATCCATCCGTTTTATTACCCAATCCTATAATGATTTCTCGTAATGCCTGAGCACTGAAATCCATAGCCCATTCGATGGTGATGTTTCTTGGATCAATATCCAGCCGTTTTAATTTTTTCTTCTCCAGGATCGTATCGGAATAATTGAATTCGTGTTGTATCCGGCTGGTTAAGGCCACCATGGCCAGATTATGCGCATTGGTAATGGCATCTATATCTCCGGTCAATCCCAGACTGAAATCGGTTAACGGAACACACTGAGCCAATCCACCGCCCGCTGCGGATCCCTTTATATTGAAAGTGGGCCCCCCTGAAGGTTGCCTGATCGCCCCTATTGGCCGTTTCCCAATTTTTCCAAGACCCTCAAGCAAACCAATGGTAGTAGTGGATTTCCCTTCCCCCAATGGAGTGGGCGTGATGGCGGTTACATCCACGTATTTCCCGTAGGATTGTTCCTTGAACCGTGAAAGAATACTCCTGTAATCCAGTTTCCCAACAAAATGACCATAAGGATAAACCTCCGATTGTTTTAGTCCCAGTTCATCCCTCAATTCATAAATTTTCTTCATGTGTTTTTCCGCGTTCTGGGCAATTTTCCAGTCAGGTGTTTTGATAGGGTCTAATAGGTCTGACATGACTTGTAAAAATTTTCAGTTCAACTAAAAGTGAAAAATCAAAATTTTATTCTGTATATGAATTTAAATATTTTATCTAATAAAATTATATTCTGCCAAAACTTTTAAATTCTGATATGACATGATAAATAGATCCTTTTCGTTGTTTGGCCCCAACCCTTTATTGGAATCCATTCCAAATTCCTGTACGACCAATCTTCGACTATAAATTTTGATGGCGGTTGGAGGATATTCTGGTTGAACCATCGCCTAACAATCTGTTAAACTACCCGAATACTTAAATAATCTATTAATCTTCAACAGCAGGATATGCACCCCGGGACATTTCCCTTTTAGGTGATGTAGGTAAATGAGGGAGGAGAAGTCACAAACCGTTGAAAAGAAGAAGCAGGGATGTCTGATTTCATACTGCTTTTTGCCGGCGTTGCGAACGGAAATATGAGTTGATATAAACCTGGTCCGGCTTTTCTTTATATTATTGCCTTATGAACCGTTCACTCGTCGAATTCCCCTGTTCATCGACGAAATTAATGATATAGATCCCCTGCGGGAGATGACCGAATTCAAACAACCGGATCCTGTATTTTTCAATTCTCAAGGGGACTTCCAGTAACTGACCCAACGAATTGTAAAAATATATATAACCATCCCGATTGGTGCTTACACGGAGCACCTCATCCGATCCCGATGGATTAGGATAAACAACCAGTTTAATTTCTCCTTTCTCGGAAATTTCCCGATCGATCGCACTCCGGAATAAACGCACCCCACCTGATTCGCTTCCTGCCAGCAATACCGGATATTCGTTAAAATAAAGCAGGCCACCGGCAAGCCATGAATGATAACCCAGTTTTGAAGTATCCGGCATTTGAGTGATTTGATTAAATATAATTTCCGTGATCTTCCTGGGCTGATCCTTATAATGTTCGTAAATATTCAATACACCGGTATAGTCGGATGTGATGAGATCATCCCTCCCATCCAGGTCAAAATCGAAAACGAAAGGAACCAGATTTCTTTTAAAATCAATGAAATCATCATCAATTCCCAAAAATGCAGGTTCTTCCAGGACGAATTCAGGAATCCCGGGAGTGCCTTTGTTTATATAGTATTCCAATCTTCCGGTTGATTTACCCAGAAGCATATCGTTGAGTCCATCATCATTCACATCTGTAAAAAAAGGAGTATCGCTGGGCCGGATCTCCAGGTCCGGAGTTACGAAATCCGTTGCTTCGAATTTCAATCCCCTTCCGGCCCGGTTTTGATTAAAATAGAGCCTTGTTGTAATGGTACTGTTTTCAGGTTCCGTAGCGCACAAAAACATATCGATAGCGCCGTCATGATTTAAATCAGCAAATACAGGTAAAAAATCGTGGTGTTGCATCGAACTAAGCCCGAGATAATCCCTGTATTTTAATTCAAATGCAGGATTTATAAAATCTCCTGTATTCTCATAAACACGCAGAAATCCATAAAACTTATCCCCGATTTTTTTGCCATTCCCTCCGACAATAAGATCGAAATCCCCGTCCCCTTCAAAATCAACCAGCGCAGGAACCGCATTGCCCCCCAGATCGATCATGGTAGATTGAAGAAATTGTTCAGTGACAAACGCAAATTGAGGTAATTCGTTCGTACCGGTGTTTTTATAGAACCAGGATGAACTGCTAAAGTTCACACGGTTATCGATGTTAAATTGTTCATTGGGAGCTACCACGAGATCCCTGATCCCATCCAGATCGAAATCTTCATAATAGCCTGCCGGGTGAATGAAAAAATTTGCTGGCTTATCCGGATCAGGAAAATCGGTTTCAAAACGAACCATTTTTGCCTCCTGGGGGGTACCTGTATTCTCCAGATAATACAACTCTTCACATTGTTCATGCCCACCCAGAAAATCCTTATCCCCATCGTTATCCATGTCGATCAATAATAGGCTTTTACCTCCCGGATGCATGATCCTTCCGGCTGATAAATCTTCACAGGATTCTCCAAATTCCTCAAATGCATAAAGCATACAATCGCATTCCTCAAAATAACCCCAATTACGGCTCACCAGCTCGAAATCCAACTGACCACAGGAACCGGTATTTTCAACACTCATATTCTGGTGGTGCCTGATAAATCCGCCAATCGCAAAATTATAAACCAGAATATCCAGATCGCCGTCTCCATCAATATCGTCAATGGAAGGCATGTCCGTAACGTTCACTTGCAGGTTAATTATTCCGGAGGCCGTAAGCGTTAAAAGTGGATCGGCTACGAGTTCCCACCTCAGGATCTCACCGGGGGAGGTTGTGTTTCGATATACCTTCATTCCCCTTGGCGCATTGGCAAAAATATCCTTCCGGCCATCACAATCGAAATCCTTAAAAAGGATCCACCCCTCGATGTCATCAGGGAAATAAGATCGGTGATCAGGGCTAAACACAAATTGATCCCCAAATAAAATAAAGGGATATAATGTCCTCGATGAACGGTCGTAGATCACCAGGTCATCAGATAGATCCCCGTTTATATCTATCCTGCCATATTGGCCTGCGTTCAAACCTCCCGACCATGCATTTATCAGCCGTTTTCCGTCTTCTCTGACCTGTATCGTTGAATCATATTGAAATAGAATCTGTGATGATGCCTGGATAGTATTTAACAAGAAAATTAAGATAAAGCCAGCTATTTTGATCTTCAGTTCCATCCCGGTTATTCCAAACATAAAATTCCAAACATTTCCTCGTTACAATTATAAAGTTACTTTCTATATTCGAAGAATAGATGCATTCTGTCCTAAAATGATTCACGACCTTTATCAAAAATATTTAATCAGTACAGGTATCAGCAGCGATACGAGGACCCTTGCGCAGGGGAATATCTTTTTCGCACTGAAAGGACCTAACTTCAATGCCAATGAATTTGCTTCCATTGCCCTCGAAAAGGGTGCCTCCTATGCGGTGGTTGATGATCCATCCATACCCCCGGATCCCCGGATTATTCGGGTCAGGAACAGCCTGGATATGCTTCAAAAGCTTGCTGCCTTTCACCGTAGTAAGCTGGCAATTCCTATCATCGGCCTGACAGGAAGTAACGGTAAAACGACAACCAAGGAACTGATCAATGCGGTACTCTCTGTAAAATATAAAACCCTTTCGACACGGGGAAATCTGAATAATCATATCGGAGTCCCACTCACGATCCTCGAAATAAATAATACTACCGAAATAGGCATCATTGAGATGGGAGCCAATAAAATAGGAGACATTCAGGAACTCTGTCAGATTGCCGTACCTACTCATGGACTCATCACAAATATCGGGCATGCCCATATAGAAGGATTCGGGAGTTTTGAAGGAGTGTTGCAAGGTAAAAGTGAAATCTTTGATTGGCTGCTGAAAAAGGAAGGATCCGTTTTTATTAATTCTACTGATCCGGTCCTTTCCTTAATGGCCAAACGATTTAAAAATCCGATCATGTTTCCACAGAAAAATGATTTTTACCACTGCGAGCTGGAAGAAAGAATCCCATTTATCCGCATCAAAGCAGAGGATGGGAGCCTCATCAATACCCAATTGATAGGAAGTTATAATTTTTTAAATGTGGCTACAGCCCTGTGTATCGGAAAATTTTTTAATGTGCCGTCTCAGGATGCCAAACAGGCCATTGAGGCGTACGAACCCCGTAATTACCGATCTCAGATCATTAAAAAAGGATCCAATACCATTATTATGGATGCTTACAATGCCAACCCAACTTCGATGGAAGCGGCACTAAAACACCTGAGTGAACTGGAGACAGACAATAAAATAGCTATTCTGGGAGATATGTTTGAACTGGGCAATTTTAAAGAGGAGGGTCATCGACTTGTTGGGAAACTTACGAAACAATTGAATCTGAGGCTGGTTATCCTGTGCGGGGAAAACATGCAAAGTGCCTACGAAGAAAATAAAGGCTCTTTATATTTTTCGAATCGTACGGAATTGGAGGAATTCCTGAAAAATATTAATTTTGAAAATGCGACTATCCTGATCAAGGGATCCCGGGGGATGGCCTTGGAAAATATCCTTAACAAACTTTAACCTCAATGAAAAATATTATAAACTTCCTTACAGATCTGAAGAAGAACAACCACAAACAATGGATGGATAACAACAAATCCTACTACCAGCAGGCAAAGAATGAATTCGAAACAATGGTAGGGATCCTCATCGATCGGATATCAATTTTCGACACGAGTGTCACAGGGATTCAGCCAAAAAGTTGTATTTTCAGGCTGAACAGGGACATTCGTTTCAGCAATGATAAAAGACCCTATAAAGAAAATATGGGAGCATTTATATCGAAGGAAGGTAAAAAAGCCATGGATGGCGGATATTATATTCACATTCAACCAGGGAAATCCATGCTGGCCGGAGGAACCTACATGCCCCCGGCGGATGTCCTGAAGAAAATCAGGCAGGAAATAGACTATAATCCGGAGCCTCTTTTGAATTTTATAAAAAGTGCTCCCTTTAAAAAATATTTTGGGGAATTTGATGGTGAAAGGCTTAAGACAGCTCCCAAGGGATATCCTCCGGATCATCCGAATATAGATCTTCTCAATTTAAAAAGCCTGATTGTTGTACATTCCCTGACCGATAAACAGATAATCAGTGATGGATTTATCCCCTATGTTACGGAAATATTTTCTGCCATGAAACCGCTAAATGATTATCTGAAAGTAGCTATTAATGCATGAATTTTCTTATCTTGGGATTTCTTGAAAAAACGTGTTCTGAGTAATGTGGAATAAGCTTTGTTCAATTTTCCATACCATCCTTTCGATCGTGGGATTTTTGATCCTTTTGCTGTTTCAACCAGTGAGTCCGGTCAGGGCAACACCCATTGACGATTTCTCAATGGAGGTAGTTGGAGGTGTTAAACAGGCCATATTAATCCGGGGGGAGAACAAATACAATCCTGTTCTGCTCAGGTTACATGGAGGCCCCGGATATCCCTATTTTCCCTATCTTCCTAAGGAAGGACCATTAAAAAACCTTGAAAAACACTTTACAATGGTATACTGGGAACAACGTGGAACCGGTGCCTCCTTCAGCCGGAAAATCAAAAAATCCTCGATGAGTGTCGATCAGTTTGTGGAAGATACCCATGAAGTGATTCAATTCGTAAAAAATAAACTTCACGTGGATAAGGTATATATCTGGGGACATTCCTGGGGTAGCAATATCGGGATCCTTGTAAGTGAAAAATATCCGGAAGATATCATTGCCTACATTGGAACGGGTCAATCTGTTGATCCTTCTGAGAATGAAAGGTACTGTTATCATTATGCGCTTGAGAAGGTCTTCAATGAAGATAACAGGAAAGGTTTAAAAGAACTTGGAAAGATCGATACCGTTCACTATAATCTGAAAGATGCATTGACCGTGCGGAAATGGATTTTTTCTTACGGAGGAGTGGTTTTAGCCAACGGAGAGGAAAGATCCTACGTGGATGAAAAGATGATAAAAAGGATCTGGAAAACACCTGAGTACAATTTTCGGAATAAAATCAATATCATCCTTCACCCGTATTTTTCAGGCAGGCAGTTGTTTGATGATTTGAAAAAAATAAATCTATTTAAACAGGCACCTGTTATCAAAGTTCCTGTCTATTTTTTATTGGGCCGCCACGATGAGATCGTTTCCTCCGCTATTGCAGCAGAATACTTTATGGTATTGAAAGCTCCGGCGGGCAAACAATTGATCTGGTTCGATCGTTCCGCCCACCGGCCACATGCTGAGGAACCGGACAAATTCTTCCAATTGTTGACCGGGAAGATCCTGACCGAGATCCAAGATCTTTCCAATCCTGAGGAATCACATTACGCGGAACATTAAATCCAATATTACAATTGCTTAATCAGAGCAGGTATTACGCATTATTTTTATTTCGTCCGGTTATCCCTAATTGAAATTTAGCCCATCCAAAAGTTTGTCCTTAGTAATATTGGATCCCCGGATTGATTATCCTAAAGTATAAAAGTCCCTCTAAACAAATAAAGGGACATGCCGAACATGGCTGCTTCTTTGAGTTTAATTACCTTTTGTTAAGGAAATAATTGATTGTATTAATAAATACAATAGTATATCACTTCACTCTTTTATTCTTCCTTCCTTTTAAATTGATTGGCACGAAGGTTCTTCCCGGCTAATCTTACCGTTTCTTTGATCCTTTTTTCTCTGGTTCCGGAACGTCTGGCATTTAAAATCCATTCCAGAATACCCCTTTTTACGGAACGGGGAAATTCCTCCCAATGAGAAAACGCATCCGGATTATTATCAAATTCCTTCTGAAGATCTTCCGGAATAATTAGGTTTTCGATATCATCCAGGGCATTCCATGTGCCGCCCCGTTTGGCTAATTCTATTGCTTTAATCCCTGCTGAAGCCATCAATCCCTGGGCAATCAGCTTTTCAACTTTATCCTTGTTGATTTTACTCCAATTACTTTTTGGATTACGTTTTGCGAAAAATTGGAAATAGCTTTTTCCGTCTCTTTTGTTAGGTTTACTATCAATCCAGCCAAAACACAAAGCTTCTTCTACAGCCTCTGAATAGGTGACACTGGGAATATTACTGTCTTTTTTAAAAAGGATCAGCCAAACGGATTTTTCAGACAGGTGATTATCCAGCAACCAATTTCGCCATTCGTCTCTTGATCTCGCATAATATGTCTTTATTCCATCTTTCAAATTGTTGAAGTTATGATTTGTGTCGTCCAAGTTATTAAAACAAGTTCAAATAACCGATTTTTACTCTGACGGAAAAATCTCACAATCACTTTCCAATATTCAGGAATACAGGTTCAGGATACGCTTCCATCTTTTTTCTTCGATGCAGGATCAGTCAAGCATAAATATTGTGAATCCCATGGATTGAAAATTCGCCTGAGGGATGGGTTAAATCACGCGCTCAATCGGATTAATGACCAGCTGAAATGGATTGAACAATAATTAACTTCAGTATGAATCTTGACTCAGGCACGCCAGGGACGCTCCCGGTTTATTTTTGAATTTAAAACCTTCAAGGCAATTTCAGTGTCATCCCTGATCTGGAAATCGAACATACCGACACAAATAAAATCAGCGCCTTGTTCAAAAGCAAACCTGAATCCAGGTTCCGGTTCTATGGCACCGGCGGCCAGGATCTTATAACCGATCCAGGGTTCCTTTCTGTCTTTCATATAAGCCGCCGTTTCCTCCGGATCCGTACACCATATATTATCATTCTCTGGTTTAAGGGTAGCCGACCAGTAGTGGGTCGGGTGTATGGTTTTCATCCAGAAATCCGGTTTCAGACCATAATCCACGCAGGCTTTTATTGTTTTAAGCTTATGACCACCAATTCCGGCTGGGAGTCCATTCTTTTTAATCAGTTCGAGACCGGCGGCCAGTTCATCAAGCTTCCCGGACTCCACCAGGTTATCGGCGATCCCTCCGTGCAGGTAACAGGCGGAGGCACCATGATCAATCGATATCTGAATTCCCTCCTGTAAGGTTTCTCCTCCGCAATCCGAAATGAATTTAATTTTCCCCAGGTCTTTCCGCCAGTATTCATTGATTACCCGGACGAGCACCGGATTTGTTAAAAACGCATTTATACCTAATTCTTCGGCCAGGGAGAAGGTCTCGAATATTTTTTTATCCGTAAAATAAGTAGTTACCAGTTTGGAGACATAAAGGAGATCCCTGGCATGGGCCCAACCTCCTATTAAATTACCACCCAGGATCATTCTGCTTATGGTTTCTTTTCCCAGTTTCGCGACCGGCATTTTGCTGATGGACTCTTTTTCATTTACAGGAGATAAATCATTAGCTATTATTTTTCTTTCCTTAAGATTTTTTTCTTCGATCGGCAACATGCTTTTTGAACGGTTCCATGGAAAGTAAAAGGATCCAAGAAACGGCATAAGGCCAAGTTTCTTTATAAAATCTCTTCGATGCCTTTTTAAACCGGATTTTTTACGGATCGGATTTGGCGGAAGGCCAACAATTGGATTGTTTTTTCCAATCAACCCGCCTGAAATTGCAGAAAGGATGGATCGGTATTTCATTGATTCCTCATTTAAAATTGAATAATCTAATTTCTGGGATTCGATTATCTTGTTAAGACGTATTCAATTTATCATAAATTGGTTAAAAAGTAAATATAATTCTTACATTCCGGATGTAGCTATATGAATCCATTCCGAATTAGCCAGATCAGTCCGGGTACTCAGTTGTCGCCACGTGGTCAGTCGACGCGTTGTGATATGAGGTCGAGGACTTAAAGGTTTCGTGCTGAATATCAACACATTTTCATCTGTTTTTTATAAATTAAGGAACCTAACCATATCCTATATACTATCAAATTAGAATATCGTGAAACGTAGAACTTTTTTAGCTTCCTCCCTGGCTACTTACGCGGGATTGGAAGGCCTGATTCATCATGAAGCTGAGGCTAAGGTTCCGGAGAACCTGAAGATTGAAATGAGTAATTTGCATACACCCCTCATAATAAAAACAATTGAAAATGAATCTCTGCAGGTGAAGATATACTCAAATGGGGTGGTTGAAATTTTTGATCGGCTTAATAAGGTATCCTGGGAAACCTGGTCTGTCGCGATCCAGGATAAGGGACCGGTGGAGGAAGGCCACGTATGGCTTAGAACAACCCGAAGT
>Ga0209536_100004241_pt1 | contig 22660 bp, 11 predicted proteins | sample DeeMarSeWOR28_12_FD_187461 | JGI IMG/M metagenome (GOLD analysis project Ga0209536, IMG submission 187461) | Marine sediment microbial communities from White Oak River estuary, North Carolina - WOR-2-8_12 (SPAdes) (version 2) | ecosystem: Environmental > Aquatic > Marine > Intertidal zone >... | reverse complement strand
TTCTTCGTTCCAGCTGATTCTTATCGTGGCATAGATACCTTTTTCATAGTTGTAGCTGTCGTTCTCATCTTCATAGAGTTCGAATTCAGCATCAGCGCCCGTGTAAATTCTTAATTGAATTGGATCGGCTGGTTTTTCATCAGAATATTGAATGAATGGTCCCATGGGAACGATAGATCCGCCCTTTACATAAAGCGGGATTTTATCGATCGGAGCAGGCACCGTTATCTCCCTGCCGCCCTCAGTACTTTTTCCCGTCCAGAAATCAACCCATGTGTTATCGTTTGGAAGGTAAAGTGTTTTGATCGCTTTATTCTCAGGCGCATTTATTACCTGATCCGGTGTTATCCAGTAGAATTCATTAAAGTCTCCTTCGGCGCAGTATTCAATAGCAATCTTATATTTCGTGTTTGCCTTAAGATTATCCATTGATGCTTTTTCCCCGCTTTCCAGCTCTTCGAGGGATACTTCAACATTAAATGGGGAGAGGATCACATCACCTCCAAATTTATTCAGATATAGTTCATATGAACCAGCTTCTTTTGTAAGTATCTGGCCAGATACCCTGTTGCAACCCATGGCGAAACACTCTCCCCACTCTATCCAGTTTCCGGGATGATCTGAAGCGCTTTCAGCATCCTTCATAAAGCTTTCATCTTCTTCCATTAATATGGACTCTACTTTTAGCATACCTGCTTCACCTTCGGGATTAAAAAAGTGGCTGGATGGGATCGGTTCCGGCTTGATATTCTTTCCGAAAACACTCTTTAGTACGGGATTCACCAGGAAGGCATCTCCGAACATAAATTGATCTGTGATCTCATGTGTGCTCTCATCCTCGGGGAACACAAAAGGCAGGCTACGCATAATGGTGTAGCCCTCATTGGTAACGCGCCAGGCTATTGAGTAGATGTATGGGAAAAGTCGATATCGTAAATTATTTGCCTTTAACAAAGCATCATAGGGCCATGATCCCGGCTCACCGAAACGCCAGACCTCGCGAGGATAGAAGGTGCCGTGCGAACGAAACAATGGGCAAAAAGCTCCATACTGAAACCACCTTACGTAGAGCTCCTTATACCCTTCCACAATATACTCTCGCGGAGCTCCCTCCGGCAGGAATTCTTCTGCAAAGAAGCCCCCGATATCAGAGGTCCAATAAGGCAAACCACTCATACAGAAATTCAATCCGGCCGGAACCTGGTATTGCAGTACCTCCCAGGTGGAGTTGATATCTCCGGACCAAGTTGCAGCTCCATAGCGCTGTTGCCCGGTAAAACCGGAACGACTCAGCATAAACACTCTTTTCTGATCTGTAACTGCCCGCTGGTTTCTGTAAATGTGGCCAGATTCAACAAGTGAGAAAGGATTCAGGTACCTTCTGAAGGTCCCAAGGCTGTTGGTTACACCATTATTTATCAATTCGTGCTTTATGCAATAGGGGTAAAATTCGTTGTTCACTGCCGGTTCTGTACCATCCAGCCACCAGGCATCTACTCCCTTATCAAACAGATTCTTTTTCATGTGGCGCCAGAAGATGTCCCCGCACTCATCGCTGTACATATCACAGATGTATCCACCATCAGCAACTATGTCATCGTATGCATATCCAGCAGCTTTTATTTCCTTGTAGATATCTGTTTTTTTATCCGATCCGGGCCAAATGGTGATCATATAATGATAATTCAGATCATGAATCTCCTTGATCATCTCATCAGGCTCCGGGAAGTATTTATTATCGAATATCATGGCGTTCCAGCCATGTTCCCCCCAGTATTCCCAGTCCTGTATAATATTATCAATAGGTATTTTGCGCTTCCTGTATTCTCTTGCCGCAGATAGTATTTGATCCTGTGATTCATATCTTTCCTTGCTTTGCCAGTAACCGTATGCCCATTTCCCATAAAGAGGTGCATTACCTGTCAGGTTTCGGTATTCAGCAATGATATCATCGTTTCCCTCCCCATAAATGAAGTAGTAGTTTATCTCATCTGCAACCTCCGACCTGATGACCATGGTGTTGATATCTCTATCATTGTCAAACTGGGTTTCAGAATAATTATCCCATAGGATACCGTATCCTCTTGTCGAAAGTATAAATGGGTTTACTGCATTATGATTTGTTTGCATCAAGAGTACTTTATGTCCCCTGTAATTCAGAATGCCATTATTGATCTGGCCCAAACCATAGATGGCCTCATCTTCGCTAAGCTCAAATTGCTGCTCTATATTGTAATACTTGTCCAGAGGAGCATCAACATTTTCCATTATACGGTTATTCTCCTTTAACAGGCTATGCTGGTCACTGTCAAAAAAATCGATAGTACCTTTTTGTGTTTTCACCTTCACCACCAGCGAAGTGGTCGAGAGTCTTATTTCATTAGCATTTTGTATTACATTGAAGTCCACGGGCTCTCTTCCACCCTCAATAACTGAAAGGCTTTTCCGGGTTGAAAATTCACCAGAAGCTGATGCCAACACCTGGATGGTATTTTCGGAAATTACATTTAGTCTTACGCTTTGAATCCCTCCTGTTTTGGCCTTGTTCAGGGCGATCGTTACACCCTCATCAGTACTTTCGAATATTTGCTCATTGCATGAGCTAAAAAGCATATGACTTATTATGCATAATAATATAATCATCTTTCTTTTCATACTGTTCATCTTTTCATTCAGTGAAATTAGTCGCTTCAGTCGAACTGGAATCTACTGAGCTATTTCCGCTGTTACTTCATCACCTTTGATCTGACGGTCCAGATGAAAATCCGTTGGTGAAGTTGCTGAGAATTTTGGATAAACCACAAATGTCTCTGTTCCGTCTGTATCTGTAATAATACCCTGTTGCAGATCACTTTCTGAAGAAATGTTTATCCCGTTAATTTTGAGATTTGCTACTGTGTCTCTTTACCAGTATTTGATAACAAAGCAAGGATTTTCAATGGGATGATCTTTGGAACCCATCAAAGTGCCAAGGATCTCTTCTAAGCAGGTTAAATGAGTTACATAGAAAAAATGCCTCCTGTGGGAGGCATTTTTTTCTTGCTAACTGCTGAACAACTACTCCACTAACACTTTAAATGTACTTCTCGCACCTTTGCCTGCAACCTGAATAAAGTACAATCCGCTGTCCAATGCACTGATGTCAATCTCCTCCTGGTTCTGAACATTGAGAACCTGCTGGCCGACCGCATTGAAGATCATCACATCGAATGTCGGACCTGCATTCCTGATCCGTAGAAAATCACTGGCTGGATTCGGAAAAACCTGGATGCCGGACCGGGGCGCACTGATCTTTTCCGTTGAAACCATGATGTCCCCAAAGACCACATCATCGATGAGAACACTTCCATTTCCGATCCCGTCAAATCCGATCTCCAGTAATACCACTTTATCGATGTTAACATCTTCGATGGCGAAGTCCATGTCGATGGTGTTCCATTCGTCTGAGCCATATACCACATCTTCTCCTTCGAGCCAGACTTCCCCTCCGTAGAGTAGCTCACCGTCGCCCACATCATTCCTGAAGCTTGCCACAAGTGCAATTTCTGCGGGCATAAGGTTCTTGTACTTGAAGTTGATGTGGATGTTGTTGGAGATATCAATGGTCTCCGTGAGATCCTCACTGATCAGGAACTTGGCCATGGCATAGTCCCAGTCGTATTTTGCCTCGATCTTCATGGCTCCGTCTACCCATGAAATGACCGCGGTATCTCCTTCGGTGCCAATCTCATTGAATTGCCAACCAACGCCGACAAATTCGTTCATCACATCCGATTCCGAATCGAAGTTGTTTGCAAGCCCGGTCATGGCCGCATTTACGTAGGGATTCGCAGAGACCGTGTAATCCCCGAAAACCACATCGTCAATGATTACACTGCCATTACCAATCCCATCAATTCCGATTTCAAGCAGGGCCACTTTATCAATATTCACATCTTCAATGGCAAAGTCCATGTCGATAGTGTTCCATTCGTCTGAGCCATATACCACATCTTCTCCTTCGAGCCAGACTTCCCCGCCATAAAGAAGCTCTCCATCGCCCGTATTATTCCTGAAGCTGGCAACCAGCGCAATATCCGCAGGAGTCAGGTTCTTGTATTTGAAAGAGATATGGATCTTATTGGATATGTCGATGGTCTCCATGAGGTCCGTGCTGATCAGGAACTTGGCCATGGCATAGTCCCAGTCGTATTTTGCCTCAATCTTCATGGCTCCATCAACCCAGGAAATCATGGCTGTATCTCCTTCAGTGCCAATCTCATTGAATTGCCATCCAACACCCACAAAATCGTTCAAAACATCTGCTTCCGTATCGAAACTATTGGCAAGTCCTGTCCTTGCCGCATTCACATAGGGGTTTTGTGCCAGCAGTGCGAAAGCACCTGCAAATACAAGTAAGAGTGTAAAGATTTTTTTCATAGTGTTTCAGTTTAGATTAATAATGGAACTGTTTACATTTTTTTACCTTTAAAATTAGGATCTGACCGGTCCTGGCATAAGTAGGATCTTCCGAATAATTGGGAATATCTTACGGAATACCTAATAACCGGGATTTGAGGTCAAGTTAGGATTTACCTCCCTCTCTGCGAGGGGTATATTGGCCCATCTGTCTTCAAAGGTCCAGGTCTCGAAATCTGTGTCGTTCGTATTGTTATTGTCATACAATCCCCAGCGCCGAAGATCAAAATACCGCACACACTCTTCTGCCAGTTCGACCACGCGCTCATGCTGCAGCTGGGTCAGGAATTCACTACGGCTCAGACCCGGCTTTGCTACTGATAAGGGAAACATGTTAGAACGCTCTCGAACCATATCCACGTAATCGTAGGCCGTATTTCCCAGTTCATCGGCAGCATCAGGTCCGTTGTGGATTTCATTCAGCGCCTCTGCCTGGAGAAGCAGGATATCCGCATATCGAATTACAAGGAAGTCGGTCTGCCCGATTTTGAATTTTTCAGGCGCTACAACACTATCCCCTGATAAGGCGAACCCCTCCTGTTCCGAGTACTTCATGAAGGATGTGGTTATCCTTTTGTCGTAAAGCAGATCAAGCTTTCCGAAATACCTCCACTCTTCGTAGGTTAGGTTATAAAACAACCTTGATGTGCTGTCATTGAACAGTGTGATATCCATCCTCGGGTCAAAATTCCCGTCCGCATCCCTCTCACTTAAGAACGACTCAAAAATAAATGGAGTAGGGGCAATGTCAGAGAAAATCCCCATACCTGCCATTTCTCTTATCCCGTAGGACCGGTGCCTGCTGTTCTCATCATCCTCACCCTGGGGGCCGTTCAATGTAAAATTCACCAGGAAGATGGCTTCTTCATTGGGGTTGACTCCATCATTTATAAAATTTTCCGCAAAATTGTCCAGCAATATATATTGCCCGGATCCTATCACAGTAGAGAATTGCTCACTGGCCAGATCATACTGGTGGGTCTGCATGTATAATTTTCCCAGTAAGGATTGCGCCGCTCCCCTTGTAACCCGTCCGTATTGGTCCAGCGGGTATTCCGAGGCCAGCGGCAGAACGGGAATAGCTTCCAGCAGAAGGCTTTCCATCAACCCGGTAATGCTCAGGCTATCTCCTCTGGGTGCGGGATCATCTGCTGCCCCCAGCTCCCTGTCCACATATGCGATATGATACCCGTACATCTGGATAAGATTGTAGTAAGCCAGGGCGACCAGGAATTGTGCCTCACCTACCATGGCCCGAATATTCTCATTGTCTCCAATGGAACCGGACCGGTCAATCACCTGGTAAGCACGTGAGATAAGTTTGTAAGAGTTCTGCCACCAGTAAAACTCCCAGGGTTCCTCAATGAACCGTGCCACATTGTATAATTCACCGCTTTTCCGTGTAACGGTGCCCATATCAGACATGGTCAGGCATACCGAATTAATGTCACCTCCCCCATAATAGTCATCCTGAAGCTGTGCATAGGCTCCCATCAACCCCGTATTGAGATCAGCCTCGGTTCTCCAGAAGGATTCAACCGTGGGTGCATTCGGATTAAACTGGTCCAGATCCATGCATGATGCCAGCAAGACCAATGACACGATAGCTAAGTACAGTCCTATATTTTTCATCTTTTTCAATTTTTCCGTTAAAATGTGAGGCTTATCCCTGTACTGAAAGTGCGCAGGTTTGGAAAGGCCATTGGATCCACTCCCGGGTCAAACATGGATCCCTCGAGCTCAGGATCAAGCCCCTTGTATTTAGTAAGTGTAAACAAGTTCTGCCCGCTTACAAAGACTCTGAATTTGCTGACAAATTTGAAAGGGATGTTATACCCGATCTGGAGGTTTTTAAGACGAAAGTATGCCCCGTTTTCAAGGTAACGCGTACTTGGTAATTTACTGAAATGAGAGAACCCGAACACCGCCCTGGGATCGTTTCCTTCCCCATCCAGATAGGGATTGTAGTCGGCAGGGTAATTGGAGAAGTCATTGGTGATCAAATATTCATACCATGAATTGTATACGTCCCATTTCGTAACTCCCTGGAAGAAAATGGTAAAATCAAATGATTTGTACGAGGCATTGAAGCTAATTCCATAATGCATGGGATATACATTTCCGACTGGGATCCTGTCAAACTCGTTGATTTTTCCATCCGGTTCCCCGGCGAATTCACCATTCGGATCGGAACCGTGATCGATAAACTGCGCATCTCCTACCACCGGGACTTGGTTGTATACGGTAAAGCCTTCCGGAAGGGCATCGATGTCCTCCTGAGAATAGATGCCATCCATTTCAAACAGGAAGTACTGTCCCAGGGGTTCATTCAGGAAAGACCTGGTTTTAATGAAATTTGCCTCATTTGTGTCACTGATATAGGGGTCGTTGGCCAGATCGTTCAGGCTGCTTTTAACGTAGGAGATGTTACCACTTATATCGTAGCTAAATTCACCGGCCCGGTTCCGGAATATGGCGGAAAGCTCCCAGCCATTCCTTTTAATCCCTGCGTTATTTTCAATGATCGAACTCTGCTCCGCTCCCACAGACTGGGGCAGGGGCCTTTGATAGATCAGGTCGTAGGTTCTCCCGTTAAAGTAGTCGAAGATGATTTCCAGCTTGGAGTCGAACAAGCGCAGGTCTGCACCGATATTCAATTCCTGAAGCTTCTCCCATTGAATGTAGGTATTGGCCAGTCGTCCCCTAGTGGCACCCAGTACAGCGTTTCCTGCAGGCCCAAGGTTATAATTAACCCCGCCAATCGATCGCAGGATCAGTTCTGATTGATATACGTAGTCTGCCCCTGTCGCATTACCCACCAACCCGTATCCAGCTCTTATTTTGAAGAAGTTCACTACCGGGACAGAAGCGAAAAAGTTCTCACTCGACAAAACCCATCCACCTGAAATCGATGGGAAGGTACCCCAGCGAACATCTTCTGCGAACCTTGAAGATCCGTCATGCCTCACCATCATGTTCAATAGATATTTCTCATCATAGCCATATGTAACACGTCCCAGGTAAGATTCAATGGCATAGGTGTTTTCATTGCCGGTGTGGCTGTAACTGGTGAGTGGAGCAGTAGAGGCATCGATTTCCCAGTAATTTTGCCCTTCGAATGTATAGCCCCCGGTAATAGATGTTCCATGCACACGACCGTGTTCTTCCTGGCCCACGTAAGAGGCCATTGCTGAAATGGCGTGTTTTCCAAAAGTATTCTGGTATTGGATTTTGTGTTCAATGAAATACGAGTAGAATTCATCATCTTCCTCTGAAAGCCCTGATGGAAGGATGGTAACCCAGGCAATCTGTCCCTTTTCATTGTACTCCTTCGTGTGGGACAATTGCATATTATAGCTTGCATTTAACTCATATTCCAAACCTTCAAAGATCTTGAAATTAAGGAAGGCATTGCCAAGGAGGTGATGAGCCGTCGTCTGATTGAATATCAGCTCCTCAAGTGCTTTTGGATTTGATGCATAGGTGCGAGCCCTGGTATCATCTCCATATCCGTATCCGCTGGGATTATTCTCATCATACACCGGAACTACCGGTAGCATTTCATAAACTGCATACAAAGGACCACTTTCCTCCGATAAAATTGTTTTTCCAACCGTCAGACTCTCCCCAATGGTCAGCCTGTCACCCAGTTTTATTTCTGAATTTATCCTGCCGTTGTAACGTTCAAAAAGCGGATCCCCTATTACTCCCTCCTGCCTGGTATTATTAAATGAGAAATAGACATTGCTATTCTCAGAACCGCCTGAAACACTAAGGTTTAAATCCCTTACAGGTGCGGTCCTGGTCATTTCTTTTTGCCAGTCTGTATAGCGGGTCGGGTCATACAGCCCCGTTGCTGAAGTATCGGCGTACAAATCCGGAGTTGCATCCGCGTAGATCGCCCTGTTAATCCTGGCCCATTGCTCCGTATTTGCCAGTTCAATCTGATCAGGAATTTGCTGTAATCCAAATGAACTATTCAGGTTTATTACCGGTTTCCCTGCTTTTCCTTTTTTGGTGGTAATAATGATCACTCCATTGGCAGCCCTGGATCCATAGATGGCGCTGGAAGATGCATCCTTCAGCACCTGCACGGACTCAATATCATTCGGATTCAGGAACCTGTTGTCGTTTGTAAGGACACCATCAATCACGAAAAGGGGCTGATTTGCCTCTCCGCTTCCATCCACACCGGTAAACACATTTCCCCTTATTCGGATCCTGCCAATGGAACCGGGTTCTCCGTTGGATATTACCTTCACACCCGGAACAAGGCCCTGCAGGCGGTTCGTAATGTTCGTAGATTCGCTTTTTTCCATGATTTCGGTATCAGCGATGGCAATCGATCCCGTGATATCCTTCTTCCTCTGGGTTCCGTACCCAACCACAACTACCTGATCCAGTGATACGTATTCAGGAGTTAACTGAACGTTTAGTTCGGTAAGGTTTCCAACGGTGACCTCCTGCGTAATGTACCCTATGAACGTAAACACCAGAACGGCTCCAGTATCCTGAACTTCTAAGGAATAGGTTCCGTTCCCATCCGTTATGGTTCCCTCAGTGGTTCCTTTTATTGCAATGCTTGCACCCGGTAATCCATTGTTGTTCTCATCGCTGACTTTTCCACTGATGCTGACTTGCCCATATGCCGATTGGATTTGCAGGCCCGCTAACAGGATTAACAGGAAAGTCAGAAAGAAATTCCGTGGTATTTTGAATGGTGTCAATTTCTCCATGGTTTCGCTGATTTAGTAAGTTCAAGGTTAGAGCGGCAATAGTCTTGGTGCAATTTAATGGATCTGGCGGCCTTACTGAGAGTAATTTCTTCCTAAAAACAAGGAAAATCTTTGGAATAATCAGATAGGTGGAAAGAATATGTTAGAATTCTTTGCTCTTGTTGACCAAAGTTGATTCAACATTAAATTTTGAGGGTACCACCCCGAAATGCTTTTTAAAGGACTTACTGAAGTAATTTGGATCCAGGTAGCCGACTTCAATACTTATTTCCGACAGGTTCAATTCTCCTACCAGAATGAGCTCAGCTGCTTTTTTAAGCCGTATGGATGAAATGAATTCGTTGATGGTTTTTCCGGTCAGGCTTTTCAGCTTTTCATATAGAATGCTTTTGCTCATCCCAACCTCCCGAGCAAACAGAGAAACATCCAGATCAGGATTTGAAAGGTGTATTTCAACCACATCCTTTACTTTATTCAGAAGCTTAATATCTAAAGAGTTGGGGGTGAGCTCACCGGGATCAAACACAACCTGTTTATTGAATCTCTCCCACAATCTTTCTCTTGAGAGGATCAAATTATTGATCTTCTCTATGAGGATCTGGGAGTTAAAGGGTTTTGTGATATAGTCATCAGCACCTGATTTTAAACCGGAGATCTGGGATTCAATGTCGGTTTTTGCGGTTAAAAGTATGACGGGTATGTGTGAAGTATTGAGGTTTTCTTTCACATGTCTGCACAAATCTATACCATCCATTTCTGGCATCATTACATCACAGATAATCATAGAGATACTGTTTCTCTCAATAATCTCCAGTGCTGTCTTCCCGTTAGCAGAAGTCTGAATTTTGTAATTTCCTAAAAGGACACCTTTAATGAAATCTCTCATATCCGCGTTATCCTCCACAACCAGGACCTCAGGTCGACGATTATACTCTGCCAGCTCGGGAGCAGGATCTATCATTTTAATGTTCGAGGAATCCATCTCCAAAAGTATGTCTTCAGGATGGGAAAAAGGTATTTCCAAAGCCCTATCCTCGGCAAGACGTTCGTTTTCGGAGAAATATTCCTTGCCTACGGGAAGGCTAATAGTGAATTGTGTTCCACTCCTGGGATCTTCTTCAGAAGCTACCTTGCTTTCAACTATAATACTCCCTTTATGTAGTTCAACAAGCTCCTTGGTTACGGCAAGGCCGATTCCTGCACTGGTCGCATCCAGATTGTTGAAATCATACGCACTGAAATACCTTTCAAAAATGTGATTGACCTTTTTCTTCGCGATACCGACACCCGTATCCGAAACCATGATCTCAAACATAGACTGATGGCTTACTGGATCATAAACCAGACTCAGATTAATGCCTATCTTACCTCCCTCGGAGGTATATTTGAAGGCGTTTGACAACAGATTCGAGATGATCTTTTCAATTTTATCTGCATCATACCACATTGTTAATTCATCGACCTTGCTATTGAACTCATATTCAATTTGTTTCTGCTTGGCATGATTTGAAAAAAGCATATAGATCTCCTCTAGTAAAAGGATAATATTTCCTTCTGCTACAGTCAGTTTCATATGCTCTGTTTCCAGTTTCCTGAAGTCGAGCAACTGGTTGATCAGCTTAAGCAGCCTGCTGGTATTCCTGTTCATCATGTCCAGTTGATCCTTAACATACTTGGACAGCTTTGCATTGGACAGAATGTTATCAATGGGTCCCTTTATCAGGGTTAGAGGTGTTCGCAGTTCATGCGAGATATTTGTAAAGAATTTGAGCTTGGCCTGGTTTGCAATCTTGACTTTCTTATTCAGTTCCTCCAGCTCGGATTTCTGTTTCAGTAGCCTTGCATTGATAACCTGCAATTTTTCAGACTGGTCCTCAAGTACTTTCTTGTTTTCTTCAAGCTGCTTATTCTTCTGTTCGATCTCCCTGGTCCTTTGCTTTACCTGTGATTCAAGTTTCAGTTTCTGATGCTGCATCTGATACATGCGCGCATAAAAGAACAGGATCAATAAACCAATCATAAATACCAATCCAAAAATCCTAAACCACCAGGTTGCCCAGTAGGGCGGCTTGATCCGTATACCCAGAGAAGCCTCCTGGTCGCTCCAGTAGCCCTCATTATTGGCAGCCCTAATCTTCAGTACGTAATCTCCTCCCGGTATATTTGTGAATGTTGCAACCCTTTTATTTTCCAAATAAATCCAATCATCGTCAAATCCTTCAAGCATATATTCATACGAATTCTTTCTAGGATCAGCGTAATCCAGTGCAATGAAATCCAATGAAAACACCTTGTCCATATAAGACAGTTCAATGCTTTCAGTTACAGATATAGATCGAGATAAGATGCTTCTGTCCCCATAATTACCGATGGGTACTGACTGGTTGAAGATCTTGAGATCTGTAAACAAAACAGGTGGACGGTGCCTGTTGCCGGGAAAATCTTCTGGATTAAAACGGGTAATCCCATTGCTGCTACCAAGCAGGATTGCTCCGCTGGATAGTGTTGCCGCGCATAGGAAGGAAAATTGGTTGTTGGTATAACATCCAATGGAATTAGAAGCAATTCCATCCAGGACAAAGTAATTGATGAATATGCTGTTTTGCTTATTTCCAGCTTGGATAGAATCCTGAGAACCATTCAGCTTAGACAAGCCATTGTTTGTCGCAAACCATAAGTTTTCCTGCTCATCTTCTAGGATCCTGAATATGATTTCATCATTGAGCCCGTCTTCCAACGTAAAAGATTCAAAACGTAGTTCATCGCCAGGTGTATAATTACTGATATTGGTTTTATTGATGCCTTCATTAGTCGCAATCCACAAGTTCTCTTTTCCGTCAATGTGAACATCCCATAAGATGCTGCTGTTCAAGCTATAAGGATCGTTAATGTTGTAGCTGTAATAATGGGACGTCTGCAAATCCGGGTGGAACACAATAAGCCTGCCGGTGTTCCCCGTAATCCAGAAGTTCCCTTGACTGTCTTCCCTGACCGAAGAGGCGTACTGGATCTGTGACGAAGCTTCATTTCTTATCAGCTCCATGGCCTCGAAGTCCACCTGAAATAATCCCTGATCGATCAGCCACAGGCGATTCTTGCTATCCTCGAAGAAGAGTAAGGGAGGATTGAAAGGAATATCGCTATCCCGGACATGCTCTTTAAAATCAATAGTTACGAATCTGTTTGAGGAAACGCTTTTAAACAGTATTTCGCCTGCTTCGTTTTCACACCATACATTTCCTCTTGAGTCACAGAAAATGTTGTTAATGAATTCACCCTCCAGATAGGAAGCCATTTCTTCCCGGGTAAGGTCCCATTTATTCACCCCCCCATCTGTACTGATCCAGACTTCATTTCTGAGAGATTCGCTAATCCCGGTGATCCTGTTGCTGATCACCGAATTCTCCGTATGAGTATCTAAATGTTGGAAATTCTTGATATTATAATACCTGGCATGGTCGACGCCTCCTCCGTCGTGACCCACCCAGAGAATCTCATGGTCGTTCAGATAGATACTGGAGATATAGTTATTGGTTAAGCTGTATTTATCTGCGGGATTATGGGTAGTTTGCTGAATCAGGTCATGATCTGAATCATAGAACAAAATACCCGATTCAGAGGCGAACCATAGATTGTTGTCTGCATCTTCGAAGATATCTTTAACAAAGATATCCTGAAATCTGGGATGGAAGGTGCCGGAAATATGATGAAAGAAACCCAGCTGATTATGATTGATATTGAACCAGATCCTTTTCTCAGAATCCCTGTATACAAATACATCGTGAATTTCTTCCTTGATATTGAGGTTGTACAATTCCTTGATTTCCGCGCAACTGAACAGGATCTTATGAGTAAGCTCCGGCAGACTTATTTCCACGAGGCCAATCTCAGGATCAAAACCCACCAATTTGTCATTTTGATCGAGAAAATAGTTCTCTGCCTGAATCGTAAGTGGTTGAGGGATTTCATTCTCAGGATGAGGGATAGATTCAATTTTCCCGAGTGCTTCATTCAGCCCGTGGTATACTTCAAACTGTTTTGTGAGATCATTGTAAATGAATTTCTCCCAGAGTGTAATCAACAGGGTGTAGTTGTCATTACTGAGAAAATAGGCCTTCTCCAGGTCGTCAATCCCGTCAATCAGCTCAAGCCTGAATATTACACGGAACTTCTCAGTTTTCAGATTGAACGCACTTATTATGGTGGGGTACGCGCTAGCTATGAACAATTCATCTCCCTTGATGCAGAGACTCTGTATTTCATCATTGGGAAGGGAAGTGGAATCCAGAGCATCATTCCTGAATACGGTATAATTCATACCATCGTATTTTGTCAATCCGTTTTCGGTGGCAAACCACATAAAGCCATAAGGATCCTGGATGATGTCAAGAACCGTATTCTCTGATAATCCCTGTTCCGTACTGATATTGGTGAATTTCAAAACACGCTGCTGGGCATTCCCAAGGAGATGTAATGTGATACATGTCCAGATACAAAGAACTCTTAGGATCCAAACCTGATATATTCGGGTATACCATCCATATGTTCGAGAATCCTGCATGCTCCTGATTAATCAATTTACCCATTTAAATGTATGCAATTTTTTCCTCATGGGTTTATTGTTACCATTCAGGTTCCCAGTGAATATCCTGTCCGACAGTGGTTTCAATCTCCCAGGACTGATCCTTATATAAAACGGTGAGTTTCCCGGTTCGGTGAGCTTTTAAATGAAGGTTTTGGGGTACGCCATTATCCCAATTCATGTCTGCCGTCACGCCGCAGCGGGTTCCCACTCCTTTGATACTTCCCTGTGACCATTGCTCCGGCAGTGCCGGAAGCAGGATCAGCTTATCCACTGAGCTTTGCAGTATCATCTCTGTGACCACCGCCGGCAACCCTCCTGCGATGTCTACGTTGAAGATCTCACCTGGATCATGGTACGATGTCTGTGCCGGCGACCAGTAGGAATTACAGAGCCAATCGACACATTCGAAAGCATGCTCCGTATCTCCGATATGGGCTGCTGCCAATCCCTTCTGGACGAGACCGAAAGCCATTTCGGCTCCCTGCTTTCCTCTTCTGTACTCCAGACGCTTTTCAATGGCCGTTTTTGCGGCCTCGATCAGTTCAGGTCTTTCCTTGAATTCAGGATCCACCTCGTAGAAAAGCGGATAGAGGTGTGAAGCGTGGCGGTGACTGTTGTCATTTTTCAATCCCGGCCAGATCCACTCCTTCAGGTCACCCTCCTCATCTATCTCGTATTCGGGAAGTCCCTTTAAGACAGATGTCCATCCCTGTTCATCGAATTCCGTCAAATATCCTGCATAGTTCAGATACAGCAGGTTCCTGATCAGCTGCTTCAGTGCGGCCACATCCATGGTGGCATTAATCACCACAGGATGATGGCCCAGCGGACCTATCTCAGGGGAATAGGAGGGGATGAAGTTATACCCCCCGTCTTCGCCTTCCACCAGGATATGCTTATAAAAAGCAGCGGCATCCAGCATAAAGGGGATGGCTTTCTCCTTTAGGAAAGTATCATCCCCCGTATACTGCCAGTAGTCGAAGAGGAATTGTGAAGTCCATGCTCCTCCTGCATACCAGAACAGATGAGGATAAGGTTTTGCATAGTGGTAGGTTTTCCCATCGGAACTGGTTCGCGAAGGCACAAAGATACCGGGCGCATCATAAAGATCACGTGCATTGTCCCGAAAATCACTGTACATGGAAAACATATAATTAATATAGGCTTCGGTAACCTCCCTGAAATTCGTATTCAAACCGCTCGCAATTGCAGAGGGAACGTTGCCATTCAATGTAAAATCGCCCGACCACGCCGGACGCCAGGTCCCTCCCCAAATTCCCTGAAGGGTAGGAGGTATCTCTCCGGTACTGCTTATCAGCAAGTACCTGGCTGCTTTACAGAGCTGATTCAGGTAGGAGGGATTCAGGTTCCCGAATGAGGAGGAGGCCTGCAGATCCTCGGCCAACGGGAAGGATTCACCGCCCCCGATATCCAGGCTGAACCGATGGAACATCTCACCATGGACAGCGCGATGTTCCGCTAGCAGTTTTTTATAATCTGGAATTTCATATTCATGCAAAGCCGTTTTTGCTGGAAGTGGCATGTCGTAGGAAAGCAGGATCCGGGAAAGTACGAATAGTTCGTCAGCATCCGTGATTAGTAACCAACCATCTGAAGCTTTCATGTTACCACCTGTAGGAATCACCCGGCTTTCCACCAGATAGCCTTTCAGGGATCCGTCCCACTTCTTCTTGAATTCCGTAGTATAGCTAAGCCAGCCCCTCTCATCGACGTTTGTGCGTGCATCCTTGATGAGTTTGTCCTCCATGAAGGCCTCGGCTTCATGATCCATCTCCTCATCGGTTTGCGGCAGGGTTGCCAGCCTCATCCGAATATTTAGCTCTGACTCTGGAGCTGAGATATGCAGAGCGATCAATTGGTCGGGTCGTGAGGCAAAAAGCCGTCTTTCGAAAAACCCTGATTCAGTTTCCCAGGCCGTGATGGTTTCTCCCGATTCGAAATCAACGCCCCGGGCATAGTTGCTAACTTTTCCCGGATTGAGGGTTTCGATCTCAAGCTGGCAGGCAGGTATCAGAGGATCGGTCCATATAAGTCCTTCTATCCCGACCTTATTACCCAGTTCAACTGCAAACTCAGTAGCCTTATCTCCCTTCCCGGCGATGACCCACTCCCGGATCTTGTCCATATGACTTGCCAGATCAGGCGCTTCCGTAGGGGGATATTCCGGCATAAATAGCTTTTCATGACTGAAGATGATCCTTTCCTTCAAGGGATCACCGGGAACAAGTGCTCCAAGTGTGCCATTCCCGCTTACAAGGGATTCTTCCCATCTCTTTGGTCCCAACAGGGATACAAAACCGTGCTCCGGTATTTCGATCAACAATTTTTTATCTGTTTCGTTTGAGCATGCCGAGATACCAAACACATCTAATCCGAAAATCAGTACAAGTATGAGAAGATTAGTAAGGCGCTTTTTTTTCATTTGCCAATATCTTTCTAACCTTAAGAAAATCAAGGTATAATTTCGAGCAATATATAAGAAATCTATGTCTTCCTGCCGGTTCTATCGGCCCTGTGTGCCTTTTCCTAAGATTTTCCTTGTTTTCCGGAAGAGATTACTCCTCCTAAGGCTGCTAATATCCTAAAATTGCAAGTATATCGCTATTGAAATCTTATCATCTGAACTCACTAAATCCATCTTTCACAAAAGTTAATATGATCCCTGATGTACAATTAGATCAACTATTTAAATACTTTATATAATGTTGGTATACACAAAAATATTACTTAAATGATTCTTCATGTCAGTATACTTGACAAAAAATGAAACCGTATTTTGTATGTCAATACCGGAGAATCGTTTGAACATGTTGAGATTAGTTAAACATATCGCTATGAAGAAGACAAGATCAGCCTTGCTTATCCTGACCGTTCTGACTATGCTGACCGCCGCTTCTTGCGGTGAACGAGGTAACGAACTCATTGAAAGGGATCCGATACGCGTGGGCATGGTGATCAAGATCAAACCGGAATTCATCGATGAATACAAAAGGCTGCATGCAGACGACAACCCGGGTGTCCGGGATCTCCTGGTGCAGGCCAACATGCGCAATTTTTCCATATTCCTGCATCAGCTGGACGATGGGAATTGGTACGAATTCGGGTATTATGAATATACGGGAGATGATTTTGAAGCGGATATGGAAAAGCTGGCCAAACACCCCGGGAATATTGAATGGCTGGAGATCTGTGATCCCATGCAGATCCCCCTGGAGGGCTACGAGGGATGGGCTGAAATGGAACAGGTTTATTATAACAAATAAAACCAACTAATGAAAGAAGTAGGAATCATTAACCGGGATATTGCAGCAGTACTTTCCGAACAGGGACACGGGGACCTGCTGATGGTCACAGATGCAGGATTTGCCATTCCCTCAGAGGTGGAGGTTATTGACGTTTCTCTGTCAGAGAACGTGCCAATGGTCATGGAGGTACTGAAGGAATTAGAGAAATACTTTTCCGTAGAGAAAATGTATATGTCTGAGGAAACCAGGGAGGTGAATCCGGGCCATTTTGAAAAAGTATCCCGGGCATTCGGATCAGGGGTGGAAGTTGAAACCCTGCCCCATATGGAATTAAAAAAGCTGAGCCGGGAGGTGAAGGCAGCCATCCGAACCGGTGATTTCACAGCCTACGGCAATGTAATCCTGGTATCCGGTGATGGTGACAGATGGTACCTGGAAAATAAGTAAGCATTAAACCCAAACAGGAGTATGGATTTGAATATTAACACAATCGATCTGGTCATTATAATTGTATACCTGGTGGGGATTCTGCTGATCGGGATTCTCTCGGTTCGCCTGAAAAAAATGACCAGTGAAGGATATTTCCTGGCTGGCAGGGGGCTGGGATGGGTCATGGTTGGGGCTGCACTTTTTGCTTCCAATATATCCACCATTCACCTGGTCGGACTTGCCGCTTCGGGGTACAATGAAGGATTGGTCTGGGGTAATTTTGAGTGGCTGGCATCCATTACGCTGATTTTGCTGGGGCTGGTATTTGCCCCGTTTTATTTCAAGAGTAAGATATCGACCCTGCCGGAGTTTCTGGAAAAAAGATATGGTCCCACAGCCAGGACCATACTGGCAGTGATTGCCATCATCGGTGCACTTTTTGTACATATAGGAATGAGCCTCTATGCAGGGGCAGTGGTCTTTCATGCATTTTTTGGGATTAATGTGTTTACATCCATCCTGGTGATCTCGGTCATCACCACCATCTATACAGTGTTGGGAGGATTAAAGGCTGTGGTAGTAACCGAGAGCGTACAGACGGTGATCCTGATCCTGGGTGCAGTTGTATTGACCGGTTTTGCCATGGCCGCACTTCCTGACCATGGGGTTACTTCACTGGCTGAGCTGAAAGCACAACTGAAACCGGGTCAGCTAAACATGCTTCATACAAAAGAGAGCCTGGGATTGCTGGGAGAGGGCGGATTCGAGTCGGGCCTCACCTGGTATGCATGTCTGCTTGGATATCCCATCCTGGGTCTCTGGTACTGGTGCTCAGACCAGACCATTGTGCAGAGAGTGCTGGGTGCGAAAACCCAGCATGCAGCACAGATGGGCCCCATCTTCGCCGGATTTTTAAAGATACTCCCCGTATTTATCCTGGTATTCCCCGGGGTGATTGCCTACGTGCTTTTTAAAGATATTATCGGTACCGATGCCAACCAGGCCCTTCCGGTGATGATAGACCAGCTGTTGCCCACCGGGCTCAAAGGGATCATGGCCGCCACCCTTCTGGCCGCCCTGATGAGTACCATTGCTGCAGCACTGAACAGTTCAGCAACCCTGGTGGCAGTTGATATTGTAAAACGAGTTAAACCATCCACCTCCGATAAGCAGCAAATCAAATATGGCCGGATTGCAGCGGTTGTTGTGATGCTACTGGCCATGCTCTGGTCCACCCAGGGTGATAAATTCTCCAGCATCTTCGAGGCCATTAATAAGATTGCAGCAGCCATTGCGCCACCGGTGGCCACAGTGTTCCTTTTTGGTGTATTCTCCAAGCGGGGTACCAACAAAGCTGCCATAGTTACGCTTCTGACCGGACTTGTGCTGGGAATTACGGCCTTCTGCCTGGACTTCGAGCCCATCAGCGGGCACATGTACCTGACCAGGGGATTGCAGATCCCATTTATGATGCAGGCATGGTGGCTCTTTGTGATCTGTACGGTAATCTTTTTTGCTGTAAGCTATTCCACGCCACGTCCGCCTGCCGAGGTAATTGAAAATTATACCTGGGAGAATCCCGTTTCGGTGATTACAAAAGGAGAATTCAAGGGTATAAAGGACGTACGTCTCTGGGCAGGAATCCTGGTGTTGACACTTGTGATAATGTACATAATTTTTTAAGATAAATGTGATGAACATGAGACAGGCAGTGATGGTATCCCCGGGGATCATTGAATTCAATGAGGTTCCCAAACCAGAATCGCTGGAAGCCAATGAAGTGATGTTGAAAATCGAGAGGATTGGTGTTTGCGGGAGTGATATTCATGTGTTTCATGGTGAACACCCTGCCACACCCTACCCGGTTGTCCAGGGGCATGAATATGCTGCCACGGTTCATGCGGTGGGCAGTGATGTTGCAGGCGTGAAACCCGGGATGAAAGCCACAGCCTGGCCCCAGCTGGTTTGTGGAAAATGCGGACCCTGTCTGCGCGGCCAGTACAACGCCTGCCAGGAACTGAAAGTACAGGGATTCCAGGCTCCGGGAGTGGCACAGGAATATTTTATTGTACCCGAGCATCGGCTAATCACCATTCCCGATACCATGAGCCTGGATCAGGGTGCCCTGGTAGAACCTGCAGCCGTAGGAGCTCACTCAACCAGTCGCTCAACCGGGATAGAGGGAAAGAACGTGGTGGTTTCTGGGGCCGGGACAATCGGCAACCTGGTGGCTCAGTTTGCAATGGCCAGGGGAGCCAGTAAGGTTTTGATTACCGATATAAGCGACTACCGGCTCGAAATTGCCAGGGAGTGTGGTATCGACGGGACACTCAATGTACAAAAGATCCCGTTTGATGAGGGGGTGAAGGATTTTTTCGGAGCTTCCGGGTACCAGGTGGGATTTGAGGCGGCCGGGGTTCAGCCCTCCCTGGATGCCTTAATGGCCAATGTGGAGAAGGGTGGCGACATCGTCATTCTGGGTGTTTATTCCGAGAATCCGACCGTGAATATGTATTTCCTTGGCGAGCACGAACTGAACCTGTTTGGTTCCATGATGTACCGTAAAGAGGATTATGAGGAGGCGGTGCAGATGATCGATACCGGGAAGATCAGGACTGCTCCGTTAATCTCCAGGCACTTTAAGTTTGAAGAGTACCTGCAGGCCTACCAGTTCATTGAGGAGAAGGGAGACAGGATCATGAAAGTGATAATAGACCTATAATCATTGATATAGTGGATAGAAAAAAGCCAATCATTGTGGGAGTGGGGGAGATCCTCTGGGATATCTTGCCAGAGGGAAAGAAACTGGGTGGAGCGCCGTGCAATTTCGTATATCACGCTCAGATGCAGGGAGCCCATGGCCTTATCTTAAGTGCCATTGGCAATGATGATCATGGAAGGGAGATATTGGAAGTGCTGGAATCAAAACAACTAAGTGCGGAGCTTATCCAGATCACTGATAAACCAACAGGCACGGTTGATGTTCTGCTAAATGAAAAAGGCGTCCCTGAATACACCATTCATGAGCAGGTAGCCTGGGATTTTATCACCCCTAATGAAGCAACAGAGAAGGCCGTTTCGCAGGCAGATATTATTTGCTTTGGCAGCCTTGCACAACGAAATCCGATATCTCAGCAAACCATCGGAGAATTACTGAAGGGGTGCAAAGAAGGGAGCCTGGTGGTGTACGACATCAACCTTCGGCAGCATTATTATAACAGGGATATCATCCACCAGTCCCTGCAATCAAGCAATGTTTTGAAATTAAATGAAGACGAACTTCCTGTTGTGAAGGACCTGCTGGGATTGTTTTCAGAGGAGGAAGAAGTCCAGATCCGTGAGTTGCTGGAGATGTACAGCCTGAAACTGGTGGCGCTTACCAAAGGGAGTGAGGGTAGTTTACTGATGACCCCAACCGACCAAAGCTATATACAAACACCCGAAGTTGATGTAAAGGACACCGTTGGGGCAGGAGATTCTTTTACCGCTGTCATGTGCATGGGCTTTGTCAAAGGAAAGGCTTTACACGAATTGCACCAGGCCGCGGTTGAAATTTCAGCATTTGTATGCACCCGCGATGGGGCTATGCCTGACTACAGCTAATTCAGAATATATAACCACGTAAAAACATAGAAATGGACAGATTGAACAAACAATTGGAACCGATAGATACAAACCGGGTGACTCAAATTCCGCTGCCGGACGGGTCTCAGATGCCCCAGGCTGCCATGGGAACTTTCCACTCGGACAATCCCGACCTTGTGGAGATGATGGAAGATGTCGTTGTTGAAGCTATCCGCCTTGGTTACCGGCACCTGGATTGTGCCACGGCCTATCAAAACGAGGAAGTTGTCGGTGCGGCGATCAAACGGGCCATTGGTGAAGGACTTGTTACCCGGGATGAATTGTTTGTAACCACCAAGCTATGGAATAAGAACATGAACAGGGAAGAGGTTATTCCGGCATGCGAATATTCGCTGCAGTTGCTGGGACTGGATTATGTGGATATGTACGTGGTGCACTGGCCATGGCCTAATTTTCATGTACCGGGCGCAGCAGGTGATGCAAGCAACCAACATGCGGTGCCCTACATACATGAGGACTTTATGGTGGTCTGGGAGAAGATGACTGCGTTGAAGAAAAGCGGAAAGGCAAAGAATATCGGAACCTCCAACCAGACCCGTAAGACCCTGGAGCTGTTGCTCAGGGACACGGATGACTTTAACCGTCCTGTGTATAATCAAATGGAATTGCATCCCCTGTTCCAGCAAAAGGAGCTGGTCCGGTATATGATCGATCATAATGTCGTGCCATCAGGTTACATGTCCCTGGGTTCTCCCCGGCGCCCCGGCCGGGACCGTTTCCCTGAGCACCAGGCCGATATGCAAAATCATGTCATTGTAAAAATTGCCCAGGAAACAGGTCTTACACCTCCACAGGTTTGTCTGGCCTGGGCGCATCAGCGCGATAATAATAAAGTAGGATATGTATCCATGGCCGAGAGATCGGAATGGATCAGATCAAACCTTAAAGCTGCCACTGAAAATCTACTTTCCAAAGAGCACTTTGAGGCGATAGACGGCGATGGTTCTGAGGATAATCCCGGGATCAATACTAATAACCGCTTGATCTGGGGGCAGGTATTTTTCTGGCCCGAGGCCCGTGTGCTGGGGCACGACAGGGATGTGCTCTGGAACGACACTCAGGTGTTTGAGACACGCGCAGATTATGACAGGTTTCGAAAGGCAGTTGGAGCGTTTTATAAAGTATGGAAAGACACAGCCGTTGACCTGCCTGTCAGGTACCTCCCCGGTATATGATCACACCAAACAAACTATTTAAAAGCTATCACCCCCGGGAAAACAAGAGCACAGACTGAATGAGACGGGGCGGCAGCCCCCCCAGAACACCTGCCGCCCCGCCTGCCCTGCGGAGCAGGGCAGAGAAAAGACTCAGGATCGAATAACCCTTCGTTTTGATGCGAAGAACCAGGTAAAGTATATACACAGGCTTGCAGCCATACCCGTAAAATGTCTGAACAATCCACCCAATTTGGAGAATTGACAATATCGGGCAGAAAAAGTGAAAAATCACAATGGGTACCCATGTTCAATCTCGAAGAGGGTTCGAACTTCGTCTAGTAGTTCCCGACATAACAGGACATCTTCCTTTTTACGGAGGGTGTC
>Ga0209536_100004240_pt1 | contig 22663 bp, 17 predicted proteins | sample DeeMarSeWOR28_12_FD_187461 | JGI IMG/M metagenome (GOLD analysis project Ga0209536, IMG submission 187461) | Marine sediment microbial communities from White Oak River estuary, North Carolina - WOR-2-8_12 (SPAdes) (version 2) | ecosystem: Environmental > Aquatic > Marine > Intertidal zone >... | reverse complement strand
GTGAGCTTAACGTTAATGTCCGCTTCCCTTGATTTCCCCAGGCTCAGAATGTCTGCTACTTAGAGTTTCGTCGAATTGGTAATCAAAATCACGAAGGTCAGCAAACGCTGCAAACCTGCAGAAAATTCTATTTCCCCAATTGGCTGTCTAATAATTGACTAACCGGACAAAACATAGCTTTCCAATAACCCTGAAATGTCCGTTTCGGACAAATCAGGGTTTCATGCACATTTATTAGTACTTACTAATATTAAATACGGGATATTTCCCTTTTTTGAGCGGGATTATGGTATTCTTTTTTATGGGATCTTATTATCCTAAATACTGCAAAATGGGGAATATCGCATGTTGTTTAACTCAGCGGAGTTTCTAGTTTTATTCTTACCACTCACGCTAATTACATTTTACCTGGCACTGCGAATTTTTGGTGGAGTCGCCGCAAGCAGCGTATTACTGGTCGCTTCATTAATCTTTTATAGTTATTGGGACATTCGCTATCTCCCCTTAATGCTGGCAAGCATAACGACAAATTATCTACTGGGGGTAAAACTCAGAAATGCATCAAAGAAGAGCTGGTTAGTTACAGGTGTTGCATTTAATCTTTGCTTGATTGCCTTTTTCAAATATACCAATTGGTTTATCGATACGACCAATGTAATAACAGGTAGCACCTATCCACTATTAAACATTGCGCTCCCTTTAGGAATCTCGTTTTTCACATTCCAGCAAATTGCGTACTTGGTCGACTGCTATCGCGGTAATTTTCAACATAAACATACTTTCTCTCGTTACGCGTTGTTTGTCGGATTCTTTCCGCAGTTAATAGCTGGTCCTATTGTGCGTTCAGGCGAAATGATTCCGCAATTTGACTATTTTCAGAAACAGTTCTCCCCCACTGCCGAACAGGTGGCGCGCGGATTACTACTTATCATGTTGGGATTATTTAAAAAACTCATCATCGCGGATTGGCTCGCTCGTTATGTCGATCCTGCTTTTAGTCAGGTAAACAGTTTAAGTTCGTATGATGCCTGGGTAGCCACGTTTGGATACAGCTTTCAACTCTACTTTGATTTCAGCGCTTACTGCGAAATGGCGATGGGAATTGCGCTGCTTTTTGGAATAGCCTTACCCCTTAATTTCAATTCTCCCTACAAGGCTATAAACATTCAAGATTTCTGGCGGCGCTGGCACATAACCCTGGGTCGTTTTTTACGTGATTATTTATACATCCCACTCGGCGGAAATCGTAAAGGTGGTAGTCGTACCGTTGCGGCATTAATGATTACGATGTTGCTCGGCGGGTTGTGGCACGGCGCCGGCTGGAATTTCATCCTGTGGGGTGCAATGCACGGTGTATTTTTGGGCACATATTTTCTTTGGCGCCGTATCGATATCTCGTTACCAACACCGATGGCTCAAGTGATTACGTTGTTATGCGTTATGGTTGCCTGGACCATGTTTCGCTGCACCACAGTTGAAGATGCACTCATAATGTATGGTCGTATGTTCACATTCGACTTTTCTCTACCGATGGGCTATCTAACACTTTTCCCATTTCTCGGAAACATATTTAGTTTTAAAGCAACACCTTTTTATACGGGTATGGAAGTCATCGTTATTATTTCATTATTCGCTATGGTTACCAAAGCAAAGAATGTTCACGAAATTGCTAGCGCCATGCAGCCGAATTGGCGTTACGCGACGGCGACCGGCCTTATTGCACTCATCACAGCATTTAACTTAGGCGCGCCATCAACCTTTTTATATTGGCAATTCTAATATGACAACAATAAATCAGTCGAACTGGCGCAACACTACCATTATGACCGTCATACTTGTGATCATAGCCTTCACTATGGTTGCCCTCACCAATATTCTTGTCGATCCTTACAGTATCTTCCATATTACGGACTTGCGAAATGGTTATACGCCGAATGATCGCTTTAACAAAGTTGAGCATGTGATAACCCACAAAACACAATACGATAGCTTCATAATTGGATCGTCACGTATGGGTGTATTTTCGACAGCAGCCGTTGAGCACTATCGACCAGGCCACCACTATTATAACCTGTCAGTTTTTGGCGGCGATGCAGACGATGCACTACAAATGTTACAAGTCCTGGATTCCCAGGGCATAACCATTCGCGAAGTATTGATGGGCATTGATGTCTTTCCGTTTATACACGTCAAACAAATGGTTGATCCATCTTACCGCCACCATCCTTATGTCACAGGCGAAAGCATTTTTTCATTTTACTCCCAGTACGTCTTTGCGCCAAGCCTGTATCATAGTTTACTCAAATTACATCATAACCAAAAAGCAATACCCGATATACTCGTAGACTACAACGCTGGGGGCTCTTTCGAGCTCGTTGCCTTTGACCGGCGTATTAAGAGCAACCATACCAAGTTCATTAACGATAAGTTTAATAAAACATTACCACCACGCCGCGGTGATATAACGTGGTACGAACCGGCTTTTACTGCGTTGCAGTCGCTAATCATGTGGATGAATGCTAAAGGAATCAAACCGCATTTATTTATCCATCCGCATCATGAACAAGAAGCGCTACGCTCTCTCTCGCCGAAAAGTTACGAAGAATTCATTCATCGCATTTTTGCAGTGACTGGCGAAATACCCAACATGCTCACAACTTGGCAGTCCCGGCATGAATATTTCTATGACAGTAGTCACTACCGACCGCTACTCGCCGATATAATCCTGAAGGAGCTTTTCGGTAATATAAATAGCTCCAATTATACCCTGACTACTCACGCAGATAGACCTGCTGATAGTTGAAATAGGGCGCATAGCCACGGGATTCTCAACGTATGAACAAATCAACAACAATGGCACAACTCGATCAGCCGATGGCCGTAGGGGAAGATATTTACCTTATAGGGATGAATACGATGATCATAGGATTGGGTGTGGCATGATTTGCCGTTATTTTTATTGTTATCGTAAACCTTACTATCAAAATAGTACTAACCGGCTACGTAAAGAAACGATATTAATAGTAATATAAACAAACATTTATTGCCAATGATACGATTCTGGCACACTATTCTAGTTTGAGATGGGGATTATGCATCTAACGACGCGGCACCTGCCGTTTTGAGAAACCACTAATTCAAATGGTGTCATTTCAGGCAGCCCAAGGGCCTACTCTTCCTACTTTGCGTTAGATATGTCCCCTATAGTAGTTTCATCGCGCACTAATAGAATAGATCCCCTCGATTAAAGGATTTGTCTACTGTATGGTGCAACCAGTTGTGCTGTGTCATCCAAAATTGACCATTGATCGTTAAGATTTAGTAGAAAATGTAAACTATGTGAAATTTATTCAGAAAATGTAAAACAACCCAATAAACCGGCTAAAATAAGTGAAGCAAGGCTGATTTGAAAGGATATGAAATACTTTGGTGTGCTTTTCCCAGTAATTTGCTCGGTTTGACAGAGTTCCTTTTGAATACCCTATAAATTGCCTCGCGTGTGAAACACTAAAACAGAAAGCTACCAATTAGTATACAGATGATTATTTTCAACGAGCAGAATCGATCGACCACTATATTGTTAGTTGACGATGATGTGGCATATCGTCATGAAATGGAGAATCTCCTTAGCCAATCGGGCCACCATGTAACGAGCTACGCGACTGGAACAGAAGCGTTGCAAGCCGGTTACTTTAACGACTTTGATTTGGCATTACTGAATATTCGACTTCCCGATATGAGCGGGATCGATCTAGCCAAAAAACTGTCACCCCTACCCGTTTTTTTTATTTCGCAACATGGTGATCAAACGCTTGTCGATTCCGTAACGACTGATGACGATGTCAATCATAATCTAGTAGGATATATCGTAAAGGCAGCGGACGATGACAAGATCAACGTAGCTATCAATGCTGCTATTCGAGTCGCTCGAGTATTACGCAACAAGCTACTTCTACTTGCTTCTAGTACAAAGGCTCTAGAAGAAGAAAAACGCGCCCTCGCGCGAGAATTACATGACCAACTCGGCCAAATGTTGGTACAGGCTAAGTGGGACGCCTTGGCAATACGCAACTGGCCCGAAGAGGATATAGATATTGCGTTAATAAAAGAAAAAGCGAACCGAGTAATCCAAGCCATCGAGCAAGTGTATTCCACTACCAACACCATAATCGAACAGCTCAGACCCGAAGATCTTGATACACTTGGTTTAAAGCGCGCGATTGAGCGCATGGTCGAACAATGGCGACTACGGCAATCCGTTTGCAAATATCACCTAACTATTGATGGACCTCTGATAGATGTCGAAGAAAGTATTAAAGTATCCATTTATCGTATTGTACAGGAATCATTAACAAATATTGCAAAACATGCTGACGCTAATAATGTTGAGGTGGCCATTCACGAAGTGCCGGGCGAATCAATTGTTCTACAAATTTCCGATGACGGTAAAGGTTTTGTTAGTGAAGATGTCTCTCCTACTCGTCATGGACTAATTGGAATGCGGGAACGCGCAGCGGGTCTTGGTGGTAAATTGACGATTGAATCAGAACCAGGTAAAGGTACCACTATATACTTTGCCATTCGATATACCCCTCGTACTCAACTTACGCAGCACGATATACGTAAAGCATCTAAATTTTAGTGCTCTTTGCTTGATACTGTATTTAGTGCTGATATTTCACATTTAACGTACAGTGTCACTCCTGTCTGACAGATAATATATTTAAATCTAACTAACCTCTGTGAGATTGCGGTTTTTTCTTCTGCTTTACTGTATTTAGTAACTGACCAAATACATCGCCAATTGTCACATTTTGTAATTTATCGGGCAATTCGATCTCGGCCACGGATTGTTTACGCCGTTTTTTCATCCGCAAATGATTGTGAGGTGTTGAGGGAAAACGCTTTTTGTTCTTCATATACCAATTCTTGTTCGTCTGTCCAAATACAATTCTGATAGCGTCTACCTGTTCGATTTCTTATTAGGCTTTCGTTGTGATATTCGCTATTTATCGGCGCGCATAAAATTAAAGGCAATAATACCGATCGCAATAATGATGGCAAATTCTTTCCAACGCAGGCGACTTTCGTAAAGATACTGTTCTATTAATGTCATATCCGATGTGTTATCAACAAGCGCCCAAGATACCCACAAAGCAGCATAGAGAACAGCGGTAAGTATCGCGATAAATATCAGGTAACCAAGCATGGATTGTCTACCGTTTTTCTCATCACTAGGATCAATCATTAATGGTTATCTCCTTTACCCTACCGTTTTCAATATTAGGTTATCAGGTAGCCGTTTTTGGTGCTCGATAAATTGTTTCAATGCCTCACAAGACCCAATCGCGACAACATTGTCCGACTAGGGAGATAATAAATTTCTGATTCGAGTGCAATAAATTGTCTCTGCGCGATGCCGCCATCGTCGATCTATCCGAATACGCATCAGGCATCAAAAATAGACACAGTTGGTCATATTATTGTCCTTCCTGCATATGAGCACACTTGCTAAGTAGTGTATCCTTAGCCTCATGCCACGGTATTCTGTTATATCGTATTCTCCGCAATATCCGGTTGATACAACGCCTTCCCTACACTAGTTAAGGCCTGATCCGATAATGGAAAACACCGTATCGTAGTGTGATGCACCGGTATATGATCAAGTCGTTAAATCGTGTCCCGATACAATATGCCCAATTTGTCCCCGATAGTTGGCGCACCGATCTCGCGCTGATTGAATCGTCTGACGTGCTATTTTCACATCGCTCTGGTCTAGGATTTGCAGTTTCGCCAGTACCTCACGATTGCCACATCGATTTAACCTAGGCCATTACCCTTTGGTTGCAAGGAATAGTAATACCGACAAGACGCCAAGCCCACCGGCAAATTTTAAATATTCGTAAGTTTCGTTGATGGTGCTTACTGTAAACGCCTGAACACCGACTGCCACACCAACCACCATGAAACAAACGGCAAACCAGAATATCAACTCTTGCACTAATCCCGTAACACTACGAACTTTAGTTTTGGAAGCTATCATCGTGTAATTCTCCCTTAATAATAATGTGACACTGATAATCATTTATCCATCGATTGCTTGAAATAGGTTTAGTCATCATTTTTACGTGACTCCCGAAATATGTCTCTTTACCACCAACCCGGTACTTCACCAGGCAGTCGATCGAAGGTGCGATCGCCACGCATATCGTAGTTAATAAAACGGTTCCAGTGCTCCTCGTCATCTATCAAGTAATCCAAAATATCGTAATTGGGGGCGGTGTCCTCCGCGTCGTGTCGTGCGCCAATCTCGCGTGCAGCCTCTTTCAGGTGTTCGTTGATGAAATACCACACGACAAGCATGGGACCAACGACACAAAAGGCAAGACCTAATGCAATAAACGTTAATCCCATCAGTATTCTCTCCCTTTTAGCTAGCGTGATGTTTCCCGTTCCATTTCTTGTCGCTGTTGCCGTTCACGTTGTTGTTTTTGTGATTGTTTAAGCACACGCTGTTCCCCGAACGCGTTATAATTCAGGTTGTCGTGCACCAATCCATCTTTATCGATGATCCTTCCCCGCCGTTGCAACCCACTACCGTTTCCTTGCTGTTGCTTGGACTGATCGCGTGCCGTTTTGCTCGTGGTTTCGCGACTGTCACGTTGCGCGCGCTTGACAGATTCCAATGCGGCACTCTTTTCACCAGTACGCTCCTCAACCGCCGTAATAAACTTTGCTTTGTCATTGACATAAATATCAATACTGAGTTTCGGTCGGCTCAAACCAACATAAAACGTTTTTTGATTGGTTAAATTTCTTCGCCAATCCTCACCATGTATTAGAACCCGTGATGCGGTTTGACCCTGTGCGGAAAAGACTGTTGAGGTATAAATATGATCCCAGTGTTTGTTTTCGGGTTTCGCGATATCGATTTCCAGCTGTTCGCCATTGTAAAGGCGAAATGTCACGTTATTTCCTGTAACTTTTTCGACCTGCGCATGTTCTGCATTATGAATGCCACGCGTTTTATCATTGTCTGTCCAACGCACTTTATCACCACGCATTAAATCCCGTTTTTCTTCGCGATACACCGCTACACCACCACGCTTCGAGTGACCACCTAGTTTATGAGGCTGCCAACGGATTTCTTTTCCATTAAAGGATCGCAGCGTTAATTCACCATTCTTTTTATCCACACCAATCACGCGAGCATACTCCCCTTTCTCGACGCCTAACGAGCGATAGCCACGTTTAAAGCGAACCACTTGGTTTGTTTCATAGGAACTGGCACGCGCCCGTTCAACCTGCGTTAATCCTTCCTTAATATACACAATCGACTCTGCCTTGTTTCCTGTCAATGTGCCGTCAAGTTGCAGCCCATGACGAATACGGTCATTCAACTTCACCCGATCCTCATTCGCCGGCGATAGCACCAAGGTCTTTTCGCGCTCTTCCGATGGCAGCGCTAAATACTGCTTTACAATCGCTTGGAGACGGAGGTCTTTATCCACTATTTCATGCACATGATCTTTGATTCTCTCCAACGCCCGGCGTGCGTGCCCGTCGATACTATCATACACAGCCGCCCTTAAATGTTCGTTTAGTTGACGTAGTATATTGCGCATTTCTGCTACGGCCATGCCGGCTCGTTGCAATTGCGCAAACGGTTTACCCGCTTCTACCGCCGGCAATTGTTTGCGGTCCCCAACCAGCACAACCCTAGCCCCTACACGTTCTGAGTACTTTAAAAATTCAAACATATCGCGGCTTGATATCATGGACGCTTCGTCCACTACCCACAGCTGCTTGTCAAATTCTGTGTTTTTCAGGCGCTTATCTTTTCCATGCGAGTTTCGGTTCGAAAGCAGCTTATTCATATCAATTAAATGTTGCGCAATCGTATTACTTTCTATCCCGGCTTCTTGCTGTAAAACATTGGCGGCCGCGGCCGCTTGCGAGAAGCCTTTGACAGTGAAACCTTGGTTTTCTGCGAACTCCCGTACGGCATCTAGCATGTAGGTTTTACCGGTTCCCGCAAAGCCTTGCACACCCGTAATGCGATCGTTGGTTGTCAGTATCAATTCCGCGGCCCCGCGCTGTCCGGGTGTAAATCCACGACGGTCCAACTCGCTTTGCAGGTCATTAAGGGTGTATATACCTGACACACTGTTTTGACCACTCCACATTATCGCGACATTACTTCGTTCAAGATAGATCGCATTGGGCGTTGTCCACGCCTGTTTTCCATCCAGTGTTGCCGATATCAATTGTTTATCTTTTGCGTTGTCTTTGATAGCTTCCTGCACTTCATCCACAGTCACATCGCCAATGGCATGCACCAGCGCTTCTTTAATCAAATCCTCTTCTAAAAATACCGACTCGCGCTCACCTAACTTTGCCGCGCCAAACACCACTGCTTCGCTAGCACTATTCACCGCCATATAATCACGATCGATGATGTCTTGATCTAACCGTAAAGCCATGCCATCAACAATATTTTCGCTGTTTTCACGACTGGGTACCTGTTTATCCATATCAAATAGACGATGCTGAGTCACCGCCTTTTCCGCGTCAAATCCCAACTCTTTGGCGATGGAACTCCATATTACGCGCAACTTATCGCGATCTTCCTCGCGTTTGTAACTGCGTGTTTTGATCGCCGCCTCTTCTGCGCGTTTCGCGTCATTGACATACGAATTTTGTAATCTTTCTTCAATTTGTTGGCGCCGTGTTGAAAATTCTTTTATCACTTCTTTGGGTACGACTGAGGCTTCAAATCGTCCATCGGCATGGGTTTGTTCAATTTCATAACTTAAGGCTTTCAAACCACGAGCTAACTCCGCTCGGTAGATAGCACCAGCCAGCATTTTCATACGAAACATCGAACGGCTTTCGATAGATCGCCACTCACCTTTCGGAAGTTGTGTTGCGTTCATAATAACGCTATGTGTATGTAACTGTGGATCCATTTCCCGCGAGGTATCGTGAGTAAAACGCGCAATGATCAGGTTATCTGTTTGCGCATAACTTTTTCCTGATTCATTAACGATACGTGTTTGTACAGCATTGGCTTGTAGGTAATCCAAGGCCCGACTGACTGACTGCTCATGCACCCGAAGCAGGCGGTCATCACCACCGACTTCGTATAAAATCGACACCGATTTTGGCGCGGAAAAGGTAAAGTCCCACCCTGGTCGATGGTGACGCACTTTGACCATATTATCTTTAACATCCAGGATTTCCGAAGAACGTACACAGTTTATATCCTTGAGTTGTTCCTCATCTAATAGCTTTGATAGCTTACGACCATCGGCAAGTTTCATTGCGAGCACATCGTTAAGCCGCAATTCAACGCCACTCTTACCTTCCAGCAATTGTTCTATATTCACTTCAGACGGGAATGTCACTTTAGTGGTACGCCCCAGCCTCGTCCCATCAAGCAACCGACCCTCAAGTAATAATCTAAATTCCTCGGACTTAACCGAACCCTCAAGCCCTAACATGTCAGCGCCCTTGCCATACCACATGCTGGCCTCATCGACATCTTCTTCTTTTGCGTAGTAGTCATCTTTCGCGAAATAATTTGTTGTCACACCAGTACTTTTTATGGTGGCAATTGATAACATTTCACGGTTCTCTTAGTGTTTCACCAGATTCTTCGGTAGATCGTGATAAATAGAATCATCCTCTGTTGAGGATGCTGCCACTTTGGTTGATTTTGATCGCGTCTTACTCGTTGACAAACCATTACCGACGGTAAAATCCGGCATAGAAAAATCCCAACTAGTATCGCTGAGATCGCCTTCAATAAAGGCTGGCGCCACTTTCTGGCGATCGCGATATATAATTTGTAAGCGCCCGACGGGCACATCACCCGGCAACCGCACATACCCGCGCAGGTTTGGCAGCTTCATCATTTCCGTGGGTAAAACCAATGGCCTTAACTGGCGATTCATGTTCAATGTCATACCGTCTCGAATTTCATTCGCACCATAAGACAGGCCTTCGGACGGCTCCATTTGCTCGCTATTACCGAACGCTTTGGAAGCCCACTCGGCGGTTTTTGCTTCATTCGCGCGATAGCACAACCAGGTCGAACACAGCCCTGTCATCGCCTCCGCCCCAGGTGGTGAATAGATCTTTACGAGTTGCGCATACGATTGGAAACCCAGCACCACACAACCACCAAACTTTCGCGATTGCGCTAACATTTCTTCCAATGACGGCACCTTATTTAAACTCGGTAACTCATCGATAATAAGCCAGATCCGCCTATCCAAGTTCTCTGGCAATGACAATATTGATGATGTGGCAATATCCAACCAAAGCGTGATTAACGGCTTTAACGTTTCCTTTTGATCCGGTCGTGAACTTATAAAGACCCAATCATCACCCTCGTCTTGATTCACCCATTGACGAATGGAGAAAGTCTCACCAACGGATTTTAGAAACTTCAAACTTCGAATATGCGCCGCCAATGTTGCACGTACCGACAGAGCAGTCTTTTCCGCCCCTTCAGCGATTATCGCGCCACCTTCGGTTCCCTTTACTAAAGTCGCCGCTTCGTCCAGTTCAATGGTTAATAAATCCTGTAGTAAACGCGTTGTTGAGTGCCGTCCTTCTCTGTGCATACGCATTGCAATGGTTGAAAAGATCGTACGCGCTGCTAGCACCCAAAATGGGTCTGTAGCACCCGTTGCTTCCGGAATCAATGACGCGGCGATGTTGTCGTAGTCACTAGGATTTCGACCATCACACCAGATATGCCAGGCCGGGCAACGCGCATCTAATGGGTTCAGGATTACGTCTTGTTTGGGCCGATAAAAGTTCTCTATAAACTCACCCGCCGTACTAAACACAATGGCCCGATCGCCACGCTTACGGATGCACTCCAATAGATCTTTGATAGCAACGGATTTCCCCGCACCAGGCGACCCGGTAATGAGGATATGGGAGGTCTCGGCATTCTTCATCAACGGAACGTTACCTATCTTTAAGTCACTGGCTTGTTTCCGCTTCTTCAGAATTCTCCCAAGCTCTTCGCCATCAACAATCTTGCCGCCCCGCAAAAACTCTTCCTGGCGCAATGAGTTCCCGGTTTTATAAATAAAGATCACTATCCCAACAAAGATAACCCCGATTATGAGTAGCGCATAAATACCTCCGGCCACTGCAACCAAAATAGTGTCATTGACCGATTTATTAATATAAGAGTCAGCCACGATATTCTTGGCACGAACCAGTTTCCTCTCCCCTGTGGGCAACTCAAACGGCACCACATTGTCACCGGTTTTGAAAACTTTTACGCCGACATTGGTAATCGACCACTTATAAAACAGATAGCGATCATAGTTCGTTGTGTTAATAAAAAAATAGGTTACAAAAAACACCAGCAAACAAAACAAAATAAATGAACCAAACTTGCTAAGAACCTGGCCGATCATTCGCAGAAAATGCAGCGTGGTTTGCCCGCCGCGCGTAAAATCTCCGATCGTACTGGACCTTATTATGGCCATTCGTCCTCCTTAGCTGTTCCTTCGCATCGTCATCAACTGAGCGTTAAATCGATTACATGGTGGCACAATATTCTCCCTGTCGACGAGTACGGCGCAATTCACGCAGCTACCGATGTTCGTCATGGACTGCAATGCATGAAGTTCCTTTTAGTTTGTCACTGTTTCTTCGTTCACCGAAAGCAGCTACATTGACTCACTAATCGCGAACGTGCTCCACAGTATGCGCATATTAATTCCTGTTGAAATTGCATTTATCGACGCGATTTGTTCCCCAGTAGGTAGACTTCGTGTCACGCCCGACCCAAAACACTGCCGCATCCGAACGCGGCGTTTGTATCATCACTAATATCCTGCTTTCTGCGCTCATCGGCGACACATCGTTCCGTTTACGGAGTGTTGATGGCGATGACAACAGCCCATCATTGGTTCAGTTGTACCGCCTCACTCCGCCGCATTCATCCCAAAACGACACGGATTATTCGATGATTCCCATTTGTCGTAACAGCTCGCGCGCATCCTGTTTTGCCTTTAAAATGGTGTCTGTCCCGACCGACTCACCGACCAGGCGACGCAACAAACACAACATCTCTACCTGAAAATGTGTCGCGGCTGAACTCTCCGAATCCAGACCACGAAAGGCCACCAATCGCCATATTTCGGCCTCCTTAACCTGACGTTCTTTAGCTAATATTTTGATTTGTTTTACCACTTCTTCCGGGTATCGAGTGGTCACTGCCAGCATACTTCCCTCCTAAAACTGGGATATTTCCCATATTATAGGCTATTTTTTTCCTTTTCAATGATAGTTTTTATCCCGCACAGATTTCCCCCTAACCAATAATTATCAATAACTTAGCCCATCCGATAACACCTGTACTCGCCTTGTACTCCCTACATGTTTTTGGTTTTCTGTAATATTATCGGTGGCTTACGCCATGCATCGTAGATGCGTCGGGTGTGTATGATTATCTTGTGGGGGTCCCTGCTCGCCGTAGGCGAGTGGGGCCGAAATCCGCTCGATAAAGGTGAACGCCGGGACTGCGTTTTGGCGGCTAAAAACACTCTGGGGTAAAATGGGAAAAATCTTGGATTAAATTTCCAATGTCCCTGGACCTATAGCATGCGTCATCGGCCGCGTCCTGGCCCTAGCATGAAAGGCTAATCGGGATTCTGATTTGAGAGCGCGGAAAGGATTCTGTAAGCAATCCCATCAGAAGGATGGTCAACATACCAACAAAGCAGCAATTAAAGTTTTCGCGCACCAATCGGGAGAAGAACAATGGCGCGGTCAAGATTCGTCATGAGAGATGTCTTTTTTGAACCAGTGACGTAAGTCCGTAGGGTCGAGCCACGGCGACTTATTGCCCGTAGCTGGATGTGTACATCACGACAGCGGTCGCTGCAGCGTACAGCGCAGACCAGGTTCCAATGCTCTCTACTTCATGGCCTGGGTATCTTTCGGTTGATGATTAAGACGGGTAATAAACAAACCGGCATCGTTCTTAATAAATTCCAGTTCGATGGAACCTTCATAGTATTTCGGTGAACGCTCGGTTTTCGGCAAGATCGTCACCTGATACTTTCCGCGACCTTTGCCTCCATTACCGTTTAATGTCCAACGCACATCTTGCACAACCATTTGACGCAAGTCCGTATCGTTGAACAAGTCGCGGTATTCCTTTTCGATATCAGCCACTCCGTCACGGTGATTGGCCATTGCATCAGCTGCAAACAACGGCATCATCTGCGACACATCACCACCGTTGTAGGACAACACGAAAGCATACAACAAACGCTCCCCATCCAAGTCCGATACCGGACGATTGGGATCCTTTATAGGCTGTTCGTCCTCTGCCACATGCCCCGGACAAGGCACACTCGTTAATGCCGCCATGTAGGCTTTATCATCGTTTGGCGAATCTGACATGATGTTAAGCAGGCGCAGGCTGTGTTGACTGGCACCGAAACGCGCCAAATCCTCCATGGTAGCTTCATGATTACAATAGGTATCCAAGTAACTTCGGTAATCATAGAATACGCCATAGAGCACACTGTCGGATTGTTGGGTTCTTTCCAGGAAATTTTCCACAGTTTCCGCATGCACCGAAACGTTTACACAACATGCCATCACACTGACAACGAGTTTGCGAACAACTGCGAAGTGATGAATGTTCCCCATATCAAATAGCCCGCGGTCTGAAACAACGCACATGCTTTTTTAAATCCATGGGCAATTCTTTGAAAGAATGATTAAGAATTTTTTTATAGGTCTCACTTCGTGCCGCCAGGGCGTTTAATGCTTCTTTGCGCTCTTGTACTAGTGACCAAGCCTCTTGCTCTTGTTGCGTCTTCATACATGTTAGCGCAAATAACACGAGCCCCGTAACCGCCAACGCAATCGCCCAACTTACGGACAATGTGGCAAGAGTCGCGCTAAATACCCAAATAAAATAGATATACGGACGAAAACGACGGGGTGATACTGCCTGATAGTCACACAAGGCATATTCATAGTTGGTAAGACACAAACGCACATCCCTCTCTTCCGGTGTCATCTAGCCTCCCTTGATCCAGTATGTGGATCAACAGTCGAGTCAATTACAGCGTTCTCTAATGTCGTTAATTAAATGCGCAAAGGGCATATCCCAATCCCATCACGCGATGCTTTATTGGTATATTTACTTTTTTATTTAATTATTAGGAGGCAAAAAATTTATTACGTTAGTGCTTTTATTATTTTGTACCGCAGTACTGCCCCGAATTATCACAACCGCTAGCCTTACTGCTTCCCGATGCTGTATAGAGCTAGACTCAAACTAATTATTTCGGGTTAGTTACTAATTTAACATTTACCACCACTTCACAATTTATTCAAGATTCATAATATCTTTTTTTAAAACCCATTAGAGTATGTTTAATCATTGAGCAAGTTTTATGCTTTTTTGATCAACACGTCATACGATTATAGTCGTAGCACGTTAAAGTGATTTTTATATCCCGTCTTTACTCGCAAGACGACAATATTTTCAACGATAATTGAATCGCACTTACATTAAATATACCTTAACGCCTCTTTTAAGTGACACTACGCCGGATTGAGGAGAAATACCATACCCTTGATTTAACAAGTTATCTGCAACTTCACTCTGATACTCTGGAGCAGGATCATTCAACCCGTCCCACACATCATAGAGATAAATGGTCCTTGAAAAACTGGGTTATCTAAGCGACTTGATACTTTCTTTCAAAAAACTAATCACGATAGTAAGTTATTGTTCTATCAGATAAATTGCGGAACTAATTAGAGAGGGATTTGACAGGGAAATGACGAAGCATTTCAAATAATGAACAATCAATTCGTTGCAGTGTGTTCTGATACGCGATTTCGTTGGGCGCCAAGGTTTTGTACGCTAACAAATCCACATAGACAGGGCTATGTTGGCCAAACCGTTTAAGATCATCCACCGTTGGGGAAATGCCACAGGTTGTCGTTATACGCGAGCGGTAATCGTTGAGAATCACAGCGACTGTAGGTGCTTTGGCTTTTACGGATTGTAAAAACACACCCACATTGCTATTACTTGCATACGCGTTTGTTACCGCCACCCAACCCAATAGGGCAAACAATATAACGACGAGGTGTTTGGGTTTATCTTGTTGGTTAGTAATCATTGTTCGAGCCTACTCCGGAGCAAAGCGTTTGTAAATCCCTTCCTATTCTTTGAGTAATTCCTGCATGGCGCCGATTGGTTAACCCACTACTGTGGATGCTGCACTAAATTTGGTCAACGCTTAGGCGATTTTCTCTATTTTATTCGAGTAGTATTTCCACGCCCGATGGGGAAATAGAATGCTCGGTGATTGAATCAATGCCATCGTTTCAAATGACAACAGTATGAGGTGTTGGTAAGGTTAATACCTCTGGGATATGGGTTAGGCCAGATTGCTGATAATGAATAATTAATCCTGTGCGTTATCAGGCAGAGTTTTTTGTAGCTTGGTAATTTCGACAAAGGGTTTTAGCCCAATCAAGCTCCCTTCATGATGTTATACCAGGTCGTTTCATTTATCTTAATTCTCCTTCAAGGTGTTAAGCTTATCCGCTTATACATTGACCGTTACATATAAACTAGTTTCGCCTTTTTTGTACTACAAAATACCGATAACTATTGTCATGCGCGATGATGGATTATTATTGATTAATGTGAATTAAGAGACTTACTCATTGTTGATTGCGGAAATCCCAAGCCTGGATTACCGTGTTGTGTCCCGCTTCTTCCAAAATCCAGGCAATCCATTCTGCCCATGTCTTATCGGCCTTGTTGTAACTGATGAAAAATTTCAATTTTCTCCTCCTCCCTGACGCATCATCCAATTGATTATGCTCATTCCAGTGAGAGCTATACCACGAATAGGTGTATGTATTAAAAGGATAAATGTCCCTTTCGCCAAAGTCCAGTCATAGGTCGCACAGTTGGCAGCTAATGACTGCTTGGCAGCCGTTTTGGCCTAATATATTTGCCCAACATTCCGCTACTATCCATTCCTATGTTTACCAATGCCTGCAAGTGAAAATAATGGCGTGACAGTAATCTAATCCAAAAGAATCGTTTATCCCCGGAAAAATAAAAGACATCATTTAATTAGTTATAGATTTCTTAAGAATGGAGTCATTCATATCCCATTGGTTACTGTCCGTCATAATGTAAGCCCATGTTAACGGTCGAGATTAATCCCGATGACAAATCCGGTGATCAGTGAACGTGTTGTCTTTAAAAGAATTGGCTTAGCCAAACCTGCGGTTTCATAGGGCATCACGTCGAACTTTGCGGTTGGTAAACCAGGGCATAGCCATTAATTTTTTATGACAATAGGTTTATTTTTACGTATTAAATGATCAATGATGCATCAGTGACAACAATTTGTATAGACTTATATAAACGCTCATTATATGACGATAAGTAATTGTCTGTCAGACAAAGACTGAACTATCACACCTAAGCATCGTGCAGACCAGCTTCCCCTTGTTTCGGAACTTGCCTTTCACACATCAATAAACACATCACCGTAGTGATGGCGAAATAGTTTTAACATCTCCTGCCAATGTTGTTTTTGCTTTAACTTCAGTTCATTTAATTTTTGCTGCTGTTCCGCTTTCTGATCCGCTAACGCATCAGCTTCCACTTTGAGTTCTTGCATAAAGTCAGTGAACTCCAAGGCATGCGTAACAACCAACAAGCGCACCGGGTCGCCACTTTTCACCACCGGAGAAATGCCAATCCTTCCCCTTTCGTCAACAAACCAGCCGCGCACCGTTTTACTCAGATATCCTGCCTCACAGGTTAATGACAACGCCCGTCCAAATAAACGCGCATCCTCGGAATTTACCACCCGCCCTAGATAGGAATACCCCATCACATAACAATTCGAGGCATTACGATAGACACCTTCTTCATCCTCAAACACCCACGGCATAAACTGTGACGCAAACGCCGTCGGCATAATCACGCGCGCCACCCAATAGGACGGTGTATTGGAGTTACCATGTAACGGCACATCCAGTAAAAACGTGCCATCCACCATATATTTAAAGGTACCCGCCTCCACCTGAGTCAAGGCATCCAACGAAGGCACATCAATTTCTTGCAGGGAGCTCGGATGAATTAATCCATCACTTGTTGAATTAATCACGACTTTCCAATAAAACGTGCCAATCCCCAGCATAAAACCGATAGCCAACCCAAACAAGAGAGTGGCCGAGGGCAGTGAATATCTTTTATCCATAGGGATACCACCTGCGAGTTGATAACACCCATAGTATAAACCAACCACCATTGGGCCACAGCCAAATCCGCCTACCTTTTAAACGATCAAGACAACGACTTATGCCAGTCGGTATTGTCTTTTTATTGCGCCTTCCTGCGCGCGCACCTTACTCGCCCACTGCCCTAGTTCGATGATACGGCGCGCCTGTAATTGGCGCTGAATCCACGCCTGCAACGCACTTAATAAAGCAGCTTTTCGATGTAATAGCAGCAATAGCGCAACCGTTTTTTGCTCGTCTACATGGATCGCATGAACACGCATTATCGTTGATAAACGTCGATCGTCCACTTTGTCGATACAATCAAACAACAACAGGTAGTCCTTCTCGTCGCTTATGCGCAAAATGTAACAGTCAAAGCGTTCGAGTAGCTGTGAGATAAATGCATAGTTTGGTTGATAGATGTTGAGTGTCGCATCGATAGATTCATCAAAACCCTGTTCTTTGCCGACATAATAAGCCGCGGCAAAACGATGGCTACCCCCATAGTTTTCCCAGCGCAGTACCGGTGCCCAGGTATTGATGTAAAAAGACCTTTTGCCTTCCTGAAGCGCTTCTTTTAAAACCTGATCGAAATAAGCGCGCCACCCTTTCTCCCGGGCTAACATGAGATGATTCGCAACGCTTTCTTTACCAAACGCATACAATGACTCGTATTGGTGAATGGCGGATTTCGACTCTGCGATTGCCTCAACGGTGGATAACAGTATGGCGCAACGAACAGTACCGGCTTTACACAACAACTGTTGTCGAATCAACGAATCTGCGTTGTGGGAATGGATGTTTATTTTATCGGGACTTAGTAAATCACTACATCGATAAGTTGCATTGAAGCCATCAAAAATCGTTTTCCTGCCTAAAAAATCGCGATGATAGCTGATTAAGGCTGGCTGGATGTTAAGTTTATCAACATTCTGGCATAATACGGGATGATTGATCTTCTCGATCAAACGTGATGCTTGCTGCCGAACTTTCCGCAACATCCGTTTAGATCATCACCATTTCAGAATTAGACATTGACCCCCCTTCTTATCGGGCACTAGCACTATCGTCTAATGCCAATCATACAGTGTCTTTACAGCAGATTTTCCATTCCCTTCAGTTGCCACCCTGACGTTGGATGGCATTATCCGCAGGCCACCATCCCATCGTGATCATCACACAGTGCTTTTAGCTTCGCTTCCCATGTGGCATATTCTTCACTGCCTTCCGGCGGACGATTAGCAAACAGTAGTCGCGTGGCGTAATCACCTTGAATAAAGTTCGCCATAGTATGGAGCTGAATCATCACGAGTTCGTCTGTACTGAACACTTGACCAGTCGCATAGTCACGATAAATCAGTGCGGCGGTCTTCTCCGTAAACCGCGTTTTCGTTTTAACGTGGATCTCTAGCAACTTACCCTCGGGTTTGTTTGCCATGACAAAACAGGACGGTGGTTTGACAATCAAACCTTTTGCGGATAAATCGGCAAGCAACTCGCTTTTATTGAAATCACGACAGACCCACTCGGCGAAAAACGCATCGCTTGACTCATCGTGTCCACCGATTGCATTATCATTGTACGTAGTGAATAACACCTGATCATAGTCAAATAGATAATCCAGGTTCGCATTTTGTAGTGCTTTCAGATAGTCTTTTGTTGCATCTGCCATTTTTAAATGCGTGCATCCACTCACCAGAACTATCGCCACACCGATCACGCACCATTTGCAGCAGGTACGTACAAGATTATCTTTAGCATTATTAGCGTGGGTGAACATCATGACAATCTCCTTTGATACTGATATTGGTAGTTCGGTGATCTAACGCTTGATTCAAGTGGAACACAGCTACCACCGCGTTATCTCAACGAACTGCCCAACCATGTAATTTTCAGCAGCTGATCGAACGAGAACAATATATCCCTGATATAAGACGGTATGCAACAAACACCTTATCAGGTTAATGACTGTGCTTTATTCTTTCATAGACTTTACTTTCCCCGGTTGCTGATTTCATTCCCTATGCTCGACCACATACCGTCAGTCATCCGCGACGCGTTGATGACTGTTCAATACACAAATACCCAGTAGCCTTGGCGTCCCCTCGCCTCGTGCGGTCCTCCATTAGCGGATCGCTTGGTCAATTCCAAAAGCGCGTATTTTTTAAACCCGATTCTTAACTCACTGTATTTATTAGTTATTTACCCACTATTTAATAGAAAGCTGCACGTTGATCGACCTTAGGGAACGGTTTTTATCGAATTGGTCGCAGAATGTACATATATAGTAGATTGTGACGACCCATTGGCCCACTGTGAATCTCATTCGCTGTCGGGAATTCAACCAAACCATCCGTTTGGTACCACGCTTCCAGTGCAGTAACGAGGAGACCGGTTTATTGCAGCCTATGCACTACCGTCTTCGATAGAGAAAGGCGGTCGGCCGATACCACTCGATTACAGGGGGCCCTCGTCGAGGAAAACGCGGGCGGCGAATTCTTGGTTTCGTAAACAGCATTTGGGCTGTAGGCGAATTCGACACTCACCGAAATGCTATTCTTCAAAATCCGCTCCGAAAAATGAGCTTCAAGCATTGCTCCAGCAATGTCATTATTAACGAGGATATTCTAGATAAAATCCGGATCAAGATCCAAAACAAGTGGGTTTTAAAAATACGCAATTATATTGATTCGCCGGACCTGAACTCATATTTATTAGGCGTCCATCGCGTCATCGTTCTGGTATACTTTCGTGACAGGGCTAGCCTTGAGGCAAAAATAATCATGCGAGGTGTTTTTAGCAAGTCTTTGTTAATCCATCCAGAAGCGGTCCTTTGTATCGGGGAGAAGTAAATGACTAAAAAAACCTGTTTCGTCTTAATGGGTTTTGGAGAAAAAACGGATTACCGAACCCAGCGAAAACTCGATCTCGACAAAACCTACAAAATTATCCGCGCAGCGGTGGAAGAATGTGACCTCGAATGCATACGGGCCGATGATATTATTCACGCGGGTGTTATCGATAAGCCCATGTATGAACAATTGCTCGAGGCCGATATCGCCATTGCTGATCTTTCCACATCCAATGAAAATGCTATCTACGAATTAGGCGTACGCCACGCGCTCAGGCCTCACACCACGATCGTCATTGCAGAATCCGAATTTTCTTTCCCATTTGACCTGAATCATGTGCTGATCCGGCATTATCAACACCTCGGCACCGGGATAGATTTTGAGGAAGCCGATCGACTGAAAACCGAACTCAAAAAAGCCATTACGAAATTAGTCAACAATCAAGAAGTCGATAGCCCTGTATACACCTTCCTGCCAGATTTGTCGCCACCCATGCGACAGGAAGCACTGGCGATGGCGCAACCACCGTCGGCTGAAACTATCCTTGGCGTTGACGAAGCAGCCGAGCGTGCCAGTGAGAAGGCGCTACCCTCAAAAGATGCGACATTTAGCGTGTTGTTGGAGGCGTTTCATAACGCGCGAAAGATCGATGATTTTGCCAGCGCAAAAGTGTTGGTCGGTCAGCTAAGAAAACTGCAACCGGGCGATCCCTACCTTATTCAACAACATGCTTTAGTCACATATAAAAGTAAACAACCTGATGCCGTCAGTGCCTTGCATGAAGCAAAAGCCATTCTGCAACAAAAACTTTCGCCCCAAAGCACGAACGACCCGGAAACGTTAGGCCTTTGGGGTGCCATCCATAAGCGCTTATGGGAGCTGGAGCAAGATAAGCAATTTCTTGATGAGGCCATCAGCGCTTACGAGCGGGGATTCTTTCTACGCCGTGATTACTATACCGGAATCAATTACGCCTACCTGCTCAATGTCAGAGCCGCTACACAATCTAATGACGAAGATGCCATCGCCGACCGTGTAATCGCCAAGCGCGTGAGACAACAAATTCTGGATATCGTGGATACCACGTTGGAAACTATGCCAAAGGATGCCACTGGTCAACCGGCGGATCCCTACGAGGCCTATTGGCTCGGCGCAACCCGACTTGAGGCACTCCTGGGTACTGGCGAGGTCGATAAACTCGAACAAGAGAAAATGGTACTTTTTAGTGAAGCACCCGAGAACTGGATGAAAGACACAACAGAACATCAGCTTGAACAATTAAAAACTATACTCTAGAGAGATAGCTGTTGAATCAAGGCCACTGAACTATGGATGCAAAAACCGCAATCGGTGAATACGAGCCGGAGGATTGGCTCCTCGATCCGCAACAACACGCTGCAAGAATGGCGCCTGAGGCTGGACCGTTGCAGCGGATCTTGCAAGGCGCAGCGCCTAAGGTCATCATCGAACAATATGAAAAAGCCGATGCGGAGGCCGGAAAGTATCAAAACGACTATAAGCGCATCGCTCGCCTGGAGATCTATCTTAGCAGTATCGCTGCGATTATCGGTGCCATCGTACTCTATCTGGCATCAGAAGCCACCAGCACCAGTGACATCATTCGACAAGGCTTATTGTTAGTTCAAGTGCTCTGTATTGCGGGTAGCGTCGCTGCGAAGTATCAGATACATAGCAATAATTCATTCATTAACTGGCAACAATCGCGTACCGCCGCCGAAACCGCCCGAATAGAACTCTTTGAAACCGTTTGCGGTCTCAGAAAAGATTCGCCAAAAGAAACCGCACAGGGAGATGAACTACCGCTACTCCCCCTTCAACTGGAATACTTTCTTCGTTACCAATTACGCGTCCAGCTCAACTATTATAACCAGCGCGGTGAACAGCATAAAAAGGCGGCCCGTCAATACGTGACAATCGGTTCAGCCATCACATTTATTGCGACCGTGGGTGCATCGCTAGGCGGCATGGCGGCCGATTTTGGAGACTGGGTCAGTGTTGCGGCACTGGCAGGACTGGTTGCGCCGGTTTTGCTGGCTGCCCAGACCAGTTTGTCACGACTCAATCAGGATGAGCGCAACGCGGCACGCTATGCCATTACGCATCGTCACTTACAAAATTATGAGAAGAAGGCAGATACCATCCGCGAGTTTGCCAATGCCGATAACGTCGACGGAGTACATGCCTACATTCGGTCAGTGAATGAATTGATTTCGGTAGAACACAAGGAATGGATGGAACAACAAATGTCTGGAACAGCAACTACTACATCAGAAAATCGCGATCCAGCATAACCTGTTACATTATTCTGTCATCTGTTTCGCCTGTGAATTCCCTCGGTTATAGCCCGCATGAATGCCCCACCCTCCTTCCAGGCTGTGTGCGTAATTTTCTTGAAAATAGGGAATGTCAATACACTGGAATTTGGATAACGCTTGCGGTATTTGGCAATTATCAAAGCGTATCGGGAT
>Ga0209536_100004239_pt1 | contig 22669 bp, 26 predicted proteins | sample DeeMarSeWOR28_12_FD_187461 | JGI IMG/M metagenome (GOLD analysis project Ga0209536, IMG submission 187461) | Marine sediment microbial communities from White Oak River estuary, North Carolina - WOR-2-8_12 (SPAdes) (version 2) | ecosystem: Environmental > Aquatic > Marine > Intertidal zone >... | reverse complement strand
GCCGTACTCCGAATCCTGCGACCGGAACCGGGACCCGATTCTATCCGTCATCAAGCCGCTACTCCGTGAGCACAAGGCAGTGCTGGAAATTGGTAGCGGCACTGGCCAGCATGCTGTCTATTTTGCTGAACAGATGCCCTGGCTAACCTGGGTCGCAAGCGATCGACAGGAAAACCTCGACGGCATCCGTCAATGGCTGGCCGAGGCCGGTCTTGCAAATACAGCGGGTCCGTTGCTGCTTGATGTGACCCAGGCTGAGTGGGCGACGCCAGAGATCGACGCAGTGTTTTCTGCCAATGCAGTGCACATCATGCACTGGGATGAAGTAGTGAGTATGTTCGATGGAATCGGCAGGCTGCTGCCAGGCGGCGGGCGGCTGATGCTTTACGGCCCGTTCAATTATCACGGCGAATACAGCAGCGACAGCAATGCCCGTTTTGACGACTGGTTAAAGGCGCGCGATCCGGAAAGTGGTATCCGCGATTTCGAAGCGGTTGATGCGTTGGCGCAGAAGGCTGGTCTGGTGCTGGAGCAGGACTACGAAATGCCAGCGAACAACAGGATATTGTGCTGGCGCAAGCAGAAACAGGGCTAGCCCTATTCTAGGTTGTCCTGCAGGAACTGCTGGTAATCTTCGGCGCTGACAATGTGCGTGCCATCGCAGTTAAACTGCATACGAATCGCATCCCGCGTCATGCTGATAGCAAAATTGCGTAGATAGAAGTCCGGAATGCTGCGCAGATCGGTGAGTCGTGCCAGTGTCTTTTTGATTTCGTCTTCCGGGATCGGTTCCCATTGCTCGTAAAAGGCGCCTAAAAATTTCTTGAAGTAGCCGGCAAGGCGATCGAAGTTCGTATCGTCGGCGATGACACCGTAGATGCGTTTGATCATCCAGGCCTTCTCTTTATACGGAATCACGGGAAAGTGCCGATCAATGTAGGCTTCATCGATAATCTTGTTCACCGGGTGCAGTTCCTCGCCGAACGGATCGAATACCGAAGACGTGCGGATCTCGCCATTGTTGAATCCGACAAATACCTGGTACACGCCGCGATTCAACAGCAGCTCTTCCAGCTGAGGCACCAGTTTCGGTAATACCTTGTCGACCATGCTTTCGTAGCGTTCACGGGTGAAAGTAGATTCGCGCAGGGAAGGGTCGCCCTTGATGCTCACGTGCAGGTGCTTGCTAGTTAGGCCTGTACTCTCGATCAGGTTTTCCTTGAGGATCAGTTCCTCATTTCGCCTGGCCAGAATAAAGTTGATCTTGTCAGCGATGGCCCGATCGGTTTTCACCAGGTCCAGAAACGATTTCTTTTCGATACCGAGTACAGTGGTGTCTTCCAGGGCATCGGCGGAGGCATTACGCTTGTTCTTGTAATATACCGCCATCTCACCAAAATGTTCCCCGGGACCGAGGGTGCAGATATCTTCTTTCGATGTGAATTTCTGAATGTAGATGGTGACCAGACCGTTTTCGATGAAATAGATATAGTCGGCATCGTCACCTTCGGAGAAAATGACATCTCCTTTCTTGAAGGTTTTCTCAACGGCTCGCGCCTTGATTTTCTCGTAATCTTCGGCGGTCAGTTCTTCAAAAATCGATTCGGCTTGCGACATAGGAGGGTGTCCATTCTTTGCAGACTTGTTATTGGCGCATCATCTGACTGGCGCTCGCATATAGTAGGGACAGGTTGGGGAGAAGTACAGGCGGGAATCAGTACGGGTCGTAATGGACCATTCCAGCCAGTCCACGGCATCGGCCCGGTCAGTAAACAGCTTCACCTGGTAGCCGTAATTGTTGAGCACGTGGTCCATCATCCTGTCCTGGGTAGTGATTGTCCGGCAGAGCAGGGCAACTCGCCTGCTGTGCTGTATGGACGGAGAATAGCCGGATGCGGGTGAATTCGCTCCAGAATATTCGATAATGGCGCTTGAAAAATGTGCCGAAACGTACGTAATTGGCCGTAGCGGCTACATTTGGCGGCCAGGTACGCGGGACGATACCGTGGCATCCATATAATATGGTATGGAAACAGGAGAGCGGAAACGACGATGCCATCCAGTGAGTGCCCATGTGGCAGTGGTAGTGCCTTCACCAGTTGTTGCGGCCCCTATCTCGCCGGCGACGCCAGCGCGCCGACGGCGGTGGCACTGATGCGCTCACGGTACTGCGCCTACGTGTCAGGGGATGAAGCCTATCTGCTCGATACGTGGCATCCATCTACCCGCCCCGATGTGCTCAACCTGGATTCCGGGCAGACACCAACCTGGATAGGTTTGAAGGTGGTAGCAGGGCACGGCGGTGGTAGCGCTGACACGGAAGGCAGTGTCGAGTTCGTCGCCCGTTACAAGATTAATGGCAAGGCACATCGTATGCGGGAAACCAGTCGATTCGTGAAAGACCAGGGCAGGTGGTTTTATCTGGATGGTGACGTGGACAGCCAGCGCTGATGCCCGATTACGATGTCATTATTCTGGGTGCCGGCGCGGCAGGGCTCATGTGTGCCATTACGGCTGGCAAGCGTGGGCGCCGGGTACTGGTGCTGGAGCGCGCCAACAAGGTCGGCAAAAAAATCCTGATGTCCGGTGGCGGACGATGTAATTTTACCAACCTTGATATCGTGCCTGCGCGTTATCTTTCCCGGAACCCGCATTTCTGCAAGTCCGCACTGAGCCAGTATACGCAGTGGGATTTTATAGAGCTGGTCAAACAGCACAGTATTGCATTCCACGAGAAAACACAGGGCCAGTTGTTTTGTGATCACTCGTCAAAGGATATCCTGGCGATGCTGCTGGAAGAGTGCCAGGCCGCGGGTGTCACCATTCGCACAAATTGTGAAGTCGATTCGGTTTCTGGTGAGCAGCCATACAAGGTTGCTACCCCTCTGGGCGAGTTTAATGCCAGGTCGCTGGTTGTTGCCACCGGGGGGCTGTCGATCCCGACCCTCGGCGGCTCCGGTTTTGGTTATCAGCTGGCGCGCCAGTTCGGATTGGCTGTGTTACCTACCCGTGCCGGTCTGGCACCGTTCACGTTTACCGACGCGACCCGGGATCTGTGTTCGCGCCTCTCTGGAGTCTCGCTCCCTGTCTCGATCGGCACCGACGGCAATCGCTTTGACGATAGCATGCTGTTTACCCATCGCGGCCTGAGCGGCCCGGCGGTGCTGCAGTTGTCTAGCTACTGGTCGCCGGGACAAGTCATCAGTATTGATCTGCTGCCCGGCGTCGATGCCGCACAACTGCTAAAGTCCCTAAAACAGGATCACCCGAAGGCGCTATTGCGCACGCTGCTCGCACGCCAGCTGCCAGCGAAGCTGGTGGCCGAGCTGGAACAGCTCTGGTGGCCAATGCTATCGGATATCCCCGTGGCGGAGTTCCCGGACAAGCTGCTGGGGGAGCTGGCGGCCAATCTGAACGGTTGGCGGCTTAAACCTGCTGGCACTGAAGGCTACCGGACGGCCGAAGTCACGCTCGGCGGAGTCAGTACGGAGGGGTTGTCGTCCAAGACCATGGAGAGCCAGGCGCACCCGGGGCTTTACTTTGTCGGTGAAGTGGTAGATGTCACCGGCCATCTCGGCGGTTACAATTTCCAGTGGGCCTGGTCCTCCGGCCATGTTGCGGGCCAGCATTGCTAAAAGTACCGAGTTCCGATGCTAAGAATCTCTACCAACGTCAGCCTTCCCGATAGCGAAATTGAAACCAGTGCCATCCGCGCACAGGGCGCCGGTGGCCAGAATGTGAACAAGGTTTCGACCGCAGTGCATCTGCGGTTTGATATCCGCGGGTCAAGCCTGCCCGACTTCTACAAGGACCGGCTGCTGAAACTCAAGGACCGTCGCATTACCCGCGAAGGCGTCATTGTCATCAAATCCCAACAGTATCGCAGCCAGGAGAAGAATCGGGAGGCGGCGTTCGAACGACTTCGGGAGCTGATTCGGAGTGTTGCCGTTACGCAGAAGGCGCGAAAACCGACCAAACCGACCCGGACGGCGAAGGCGAAACGGGTGGATGAAAAAACCCGGCGCGGCAAAAACAAGCTACTGCGCCGGAAAGTCACAGTAAACCACGAGTAAAATAGTTCTCCCACTGTCGCAAACCCTTCGCCAGTTGTGCGACAATGCGCCCGCATTTTCGTAACCACCTGCTGGACCAGACCTTTGATTTCAACTGCGAACATCACCATGCAATTCGGGGCCAAGCCCCTGTTTGAGAATATCTCCGTCAAGTTTGGCGAAGGCAATCGTTATGGCCTGATTGGCGCTAACGGTTGCGGCAAATCCACCTTTATGAAAATTCTGGGCGGCGACCTCGAGCCGACCTCAGGTAACGTAATCTACGAACCCGGCGAGCGAATCGGCAAGTTGCGCCAGGACCAGTTCGCGTTCGAGGAGTTCACCGTGCTCGACACCGTGATCATGGGCCACAACGAGCTGTGGGAGGTCAAGGCAGAGCGCGACCGAATCTACTCGCTGCCGGAAATGAGTGAAGAGGAGGGGATGAAGGTAGCGGACCTCGAAATCAAGTTTGGCGAGCTCGATGGCTATACGGCCGAAGCGCGGGCCGGTGAGTTGTTGCTCGGCCTTGATATCCCCATCGAACAGCACAGTGGTTTGATGAGTGCGATCGCACCGGGGTGGAAACTACGCGTGTTACTGGCGCAGGCCCTGTTTGCCGATCCGGATATCATGTTGCTGGACGAGCCCACCAATAACCTCGACATCAACACCATTCGCTGGCTGGAAAGCGTGCTGAACGAACGCAACAGCACCATGATAATTATTTCCCATGACCGTCACTTCCTGAACAGTGTCTGCACCCACATGGCCGACCTGGATTACGGCGCACTCCGGATTTATCCCGGCAATTATGACGAGTACATGACCGCTGCCACGCAAGTACGTGAGCGCATGTACGCTGACAATGCCAAGAAGAAGGCGCAGATTGCCGAGTTGCAGACCTTTGTCAGTCGCTTCTCTGCCAACGCGTCGAAGGCGCGACAGGCCACCTCGCGCGCGAGACAGATTGAGAAAATCAAGCTGGAAGAGATCAAGCCGTCGAGTCGACAGAATCCGTTCATTCGATTCGAGCAGAAAAAGAAGCTGCATCGTCTCGCGCTGGAAGTGGAAAAGCTGACCAAGGGCTATGACAAGCCGTTGTTCACGGACCTGACGATGACCGTTGAAGTGGGTGAGCGCATCGCCATCATTGGCCCGAACGGTATTGGCAAGACCACATTATTGCGCACCCTGGTGAATGATATTGAACCCGACAACGGTACCATCAAGTGGTCGGAAAATGCGGATATCGGATATTTTTCTCAGGACCATGCCTCAGCATTTGAGAAAGATATGCCCCTTATGGAGTGGATGGAGCAGTGGCGTCAGCCAGAACAGGACGAGCAGGCAATCCGTGGCACCCTTGGACGCCTGTTGTTTTCCCAGGACGATATCAAGAAGTCGGTTAAGGTAATTTCCGGTGGTGAAGAAGGCCGTATGCTTTTCGGCAAGCTGATGTTGCAGCAACCAAACATACTGGTAATGGATGAGCCCACCAATCACCTGGACATGGAGTCGATCGAGTCACTTAACCTTGCACTGGAAAACTATCCGGGCACGCTGTTTTTCGTCAGCCATGACCGCGAGTTTGTTTCATCACTGGCAACCCGCATCATCGATATGAAGCCCGACGGCATCGTCGATTTTGGCGGCAACTACGAAGACTATCTGCGTAGCCAGGGTCTGGAGTAAGACGGGACCGTGCATTACCAGAGATGACGCCGATCGATTTTCTCCTGGTGGTGCTAGTGGTACTGGCCTTCCTCTACTGGCTGGACGCATTGCGGGCAAAGGAGTTGGCACATCAGGCGGGCAAGGCGCGTTGCGACCAGGACGGTGTCACCTTTCTCGATGACAGTGTCGTTCTTAACCGGGTGCGTTTGCGCCGAAGCCGGCGTGGGGGGATTTCGATTTATCGCAACTATCTGTTCGAATTTAGTAGCGACGGCAGTGCACGATATCACGGTGAAATTGAGCTCCTGAACAGGCAAGTGGCCAGCGTGGTACTGGAGCCATTCCGGATTCCAGATTATCATTAGCGACCGGCAATGAGAAAATATTCCAGTGACTGATAAAAGCCAGCAGGAACATCGGGAGAGAACAGTGACGCGAACGATTGATATCGGTTGGCAGGGGTTCCTGCTCCGGTTTGTGGCAGGGTTGGTGCTGGTATTCGCCACCTATAACCCGGAAGGCTATTCCTACTTTCACTGGATCAAGGGCGATTTCCCGGGCGGCACCGCGCTTAAGGCGTTTGCAGGCATCCTGCTTGTCGTCGGTTGGGCGATCTATATTCGCGCGGCATTGCGTTCGTTGGGTTTTGTCGGGTTGACGCTGGCCACCATTTTCTTTGGAACCCTGATGTGGTTGATTATTGATGTCGCGAAGATATCAGTCGATAACATGCGCATTATCACCTACCTGGTTGAAATCCTTATCGCCATGGTGCTTAGCACCGGCCTTTCCTGGTCACACATCCGTCGGCGCCTCAGCGGACAGATGGACACCGACGACGTCTGATAGCGGCCCCGCCAGTCGCGGGGCAGATCGCATTATTCAGGAAGACTGCGCAGTTGCTTCCTGACCTGATCAATAAATCCTTCGTATTCGTCATCGCTCATGTAGCGCGCAGCATCCTTTATTGCCTCTTTGGCAATAGTCGCGTGCAGCCTGGCATTGGTGCTGTCACCCTTTAGCGCGGAGCGGTGTGCCGCATGAATATGTTCCACGGCGCTGGACCACATTTTTCCTCCCAGTCCGTGGCCAATTCGGGCCGTGCTCCTTGTCCGGCTTCGTTTCATCTCGGTATCGGCCGCAGGACTTGCCATTGGGCCTGGCTGCCGCGGTTGAGCGGACGAGTATTCCGCCGCAGCCCTTATTGAACGAGTCTCGTCTGGTATTTCGCCAGCACGTACTTCAGGCTTATCGCTGCGCCCGGCGTTGGCAAGCGAACTATCAATCAGGTTGTCCAGTGCGGTGGTGAGCTCCTTTTCCGGCGTCGTCGATTTCGATCGTCGATAGTTAGCAATGCGACTGTTCAGGTCGCGGAGAAACAGCGTAGACAGCAGTTTCCGAATCGCGCTGATGAAGTTGTCAAAGGTATTCATAGGTTTTTATTGAAATAGTAATGATTCGATTGCGGCCTTTACCATCCGCCACCGCCGCCACCGCCGCCACCGCCGCCGGAAAAGCCGCCTCCACCGCCGCCAGAGGACGAGCCCGGTGCAGTTGAGGACGACGAGATCGCAGAGCCGAGCGAGCTGCCCATCGCGCTGGTGAAACTGCCAATGCGATGATGATGCCAGTGACGACCGTGATACCAGCCCGGCTGGTAGTCCTTTCCTTCCTGCTTCAATTGCTCAAAAATGCTGGCGAAGCGTTCGCCCCATTGTTGCTCAACGTCGAGGGCCAGCGCATAAGGCAGATACATCTCGAACAGGTCCGGAGTTTTCGATGGCGCACCCTTGAACTTCAACTCGTCACCTTCTGCCACCTCCAGGTATTCACGAAAACCCTCGACCTTGTCGATCAGGCTGCGACCCGCGCGCGTGTCCGCATGGAGCAGGTGATAAAAAACAACGTTGACACCAATGATGGCAATCAACATGGCGATAATCGCTGGCGACGCGAACTGCGTGAACATCCAGATTCCCATGATCTCGAAGAACCCGAATCCGCCAGCCATTACCAGTGCGTGCAGAGTACGGGTGGTGCTGCCACTGCGAAACGCCTTGTACAGATTTACCAGTAAAAAATATACGGCGCCTGACCACACCGATAACCAGACCGTCATAAACAGCACCGGCGCACCCGAATCGACCGGACCAATAAACAGACCGAGCAAGTAAACGATTATTGATAACAGTGCGCCAGGCACAATCCAGCCGCTGTTTTTTGTAAAATAGATGCGTTCGTAGTCGCGCTTGAGTGACTTTTTGTGCGCGTCGATGGCGGCCGAAATGGTGGCGTGATTGGATTTCTCCAGCTCGATCTTTTTTCGGCTACCGAGCAGCTTCTTCAGCAGGGCATTTTCACCGGCCGCCTTTTCCACGTCGGGCGCTTCTTCATTCCGTCGAATGGTAAACGTGTCGTCCGACTCATCAATGCTGATTGCGCCCTTTACTGCCAGATTGACCAGGGCGGTGGCGAATGTCTTGTCGTCGTAGCCCCGATTTCTGACAAATCGCATTGATGCTGGCGAATAGCCCTTGGGCGGGAAATACAGCGGTACAATCACCCCCGCGGGTTGATCCCGGCCAACCCTTGACCAGACAAAAAGATAGTAGCTAGCCACCAGCGCAAGGCCGGCAAGCATGATGGCAAGGTGTCGGTTGTCCTTGAGCACGTAAGCCATCTCGTCTGCAGCGGTGGGTTCGATCACGTGACCCTTGGGCCACATGGCGACGATGGTCAGACCTTCCCGCGGGGCAAGTCTTCGCGTGGTAATGAATTCGGCGCGACCATCCTCGACCCCGGCCTGGTAGTCCTGACCGCTGCTTCCGTACGAACCGGTATAGCCTTCGACGCGGATGGTGGAAGGATCGACCGACCCCGGCAATCGTACCGATGCACTGGCTGTCTGGATGGCAAAATCCCAGCCGTTACCGGTAACGTTCCAGTACAGCTCGTCATGATCCTTGAAGAACCCCAGCTGACGACTGGTGCGGTAGGTCAATACGTATTCGTGTTCGCCATGACGCAGATAGCGATTCTTGTGACCGAAGTAGACACGGATGCCATTACTCTGTGGCTTGGTGTGGTAATCCTCGCGTTGACCATTGCGTTCGACACTGATGACGTCAAATTTCACGCTGTAATGATTCCCCATCCTATCCTTGTAGATAGTGGGAAAATCGCGATAGATGCCGCGTTTTATTTTTCGGCCTTCCGCCTTCACCGCAATGGTTTCGCGTACCGTCATGGTGCCATCCTGGTTCACCGTGATGTCGCTGTGGAAACCCAGGATTTCTTCAACCGCAGAGGCGTTGGCGGAAAGCAGTAGCAAGGCCAGGAGCAGGGCGGCGCGAACGTAACGCAGTGGGCGATAGCTAAAGCGAATCATTTGTCTTCCATTTCAAACAGCTTGCGCGGTTTGAACCGAAACAGGCGCGCGACAATCATGTCCGGGAATGAGTCTATGCGGGTATTGAGGTTCCGTACCGAGCCATTATAGTAGCGGCGTGACAGCTGGATATGGTCTTCGGCATCAGTAATGTTGCGCTGTAAATCCAGGAAACTCAGGTTGGCCTTGAGATCCGGATATTGCTCGGCCACCGCGATCAGCCTGCGCACATCATTGCTGATAGCAGACTCGAGTTTGCCGAGTTCGCCCGGATCCTGAACCTGTTCGGCGCGGGTACGCAGTGCCGTCACTCCTTCCAGGGTCGCCTTTTCGAAGGCGGCGTATTGCTTTACCGCATCAACGAGCTTTGGGATCAGGTCATGGCGGCGCTTGAGCTGCACATCGATGTCGCTCCAGGCGGCCAGTACGCGGTTCTTGTCGCGTACCAGGCGATTGAAGATAACAATGCCCCAGACGGCGATGGCGCCGGCGATAGCGAATAAAATGGTGTGATCAGGTATCACGGGCGAAGATTCCGATTCTGTCCCGATGTTATTATTAGGTCTCTGTGGATGATAGCATCCCTGTCCGTTGGCAACACTGGATGGAAATACGGCAATGGCACTTGAATCACGCATGACGGATCTCGAGATCCGGCTGACACATCAGGAAGCGGCGATAGACAGCCTCACCCGGACCAATCTCGAGCAGCAGAAACTCATCGAGCAGTTGCAGCACGAGCTGGATCGTCTCCGGGCGATCATTCAGGAATTGTCATCGGGGCCAGCAGGGTCGGCCAGTGACGAGCCACCGCCACCGCACTACTAGCCGAACCCGGGAATAAGCGGCGTCCCGGAAATCCGGTTCCAACCAGACAATAATCGCCAGCTCTAGCAAACTGATATGACAACACTTCATCCGCAACTCGCCCAGGACACCGTGGAACTCGGGCGTTTTCCTTTGTGCCGCGTGCTGCTGATGCGCGATGCCAACTATCCGTGGGCCTTGCTGGTGCCGGATCGCGATGGCGTCAGTGAAATATTTCAACTATCGGAAGCGGATCAGCAGCAGCTGATGCGCGAATCATCCTTTCTCGCACGTTCGTTGGAGAACGAATTCGCCGGCGACAAACTGAACATCGCTGCGTTGGGAAATATCGTGCCGCAACTGCATGTGCATCACATCGTGCGCTACAAAACGGATGCCGCCTGGCCTGCGCCGGTGTGGGGCAGGGTACCGGCGTTGGCTTACGACGAGAGCGAGTTGCGTGCTCTCGCGAAAAAACTCAGCGATGTGCTGCAGAACGATAGCACCATTGAATTCAAACCTGTCTAGATAACCAGAAAACGTCAATGCCTCTACTGCGCCTGGAAAAAGTCTCGCTCGCCTTTGGGCATCATGCCCTGCTTGATCACGTGGATTTCGAAATCCGTCGTGGAGAGCGCGTTTGCCTGTTGGGTCGGAACGGCGAGGGAAAGTCATCGTTGATGCGCGTGATCACCGGTGAGGTAGTCGCCGATGATGGCGAGCGCTGGCTGCGCCCGGGCATGCGCATCGCGCACCTGGCACAGGAAGTATTGGCCGATATTGATGAAAGCGTATTTGATGTCGTCGCCAGTGGCCTGCCCGAACTGGGAAAGCTGTTGGCAGACTACCACCACGCAATTGATGCGCTTGGCAGGAATGCCGATGACAATGCAACGCGACATGTGGCCGAGCTTCAGCACGAGATCGAGGTAGCCAACGGTTGGCAGATCGAACAGCGGATCGAATCGGTCCTGTCACGACTGGGACTCGATGGCTCGGTAAGAATGCATGAATTGTCGGGAGGCTGGCGTCGGCGCGCGATGCTGGCGCGGGCACTGGTATGTGAGCCCGATATCCTGTTGCTCGACGAGCCGACCAACCATCTCGACATTGAGGCCATTACCTGGCTTGAAGATTTTATGTTCGACTTCCCGGGCGCACTGATGTTTATCAGTCATGACCGTGCATTCGTCCGACGCCTGGCGACGCGTATTATCGAGCTCGATCGTGGCAACCTGACCTCCTGGCCCGGTACCTATGACGACTATGTTCGCCGCAAGACCGAACAACTGGAAGTTGAAGCACGTCATCGTGCACAGTTTGACAAGAAATTGTCACAAGAGGAGGCATGGATTCGTCAGGGCATCAAGGCGCGACGCACACGTAACGAGGGTCGTGTGCGCGCATTGCAGGCGCTGCGCGAGCAACGCGGCCAGCGACGTGATCGTATTGGCAAGGCAAGAATGCAGCTACAGGATGGCGACGAGTCGGGCCAGATGGTGTTTGAGGCCAAGGACGTTAGCATCGCTTTCGATGACAAGCCGGTGATAAGCCATCTTTCGGCCACGATCATGCGTGGTGATCGCGTGGGTATCGTTGGCCCCAACGGTGCCGGCAAGTCGACACTGATCAAGCTATTGCTGGATGAGCTGAAACCCGATAGCGGCCGCATTCGTCGGGGCACACGCGTGCAGACTGCTTACTTCGACCAGCAGCGGGAACAGCTGGATCCGGAAAAATCGGTAATGGATAACCTGACCGGTGGGGGACAGACCGTCACCGTCAACGGCAAGTCGCGTCATGTTTCCGGTTACTTGCGAGATTTCCTGTTTCCGCCCGAGCGTTTGCAGTCTCCGGTCAGCACACTTTCCGGTGGTGAGCGCAACCGGTTGTTGCTCGCACGCATCTTTGCGCAGCCAGCAAATCTGCTGGTGCTTGATGAGCCGACTAACGATCTCGACGTCGAGACACTCGAGCTGCTGGAAGAACTGCTAATGGAATACGACGGCACGCTTATACTTGTCAGTCACGATCGCGCATTTCTGGATAATGTCGTCACGAGCACGCTGGTGTTCGAAGGCGACGGCAGGGTTGGCGAGTACGTTGGCGGCTACAGCGACTGGCTCCGCCATGCCCGGGAAAACGCCGCGACACCGGACAATCAAAATCTGAAACCCGAACCAGCGACGGTGGCAAAGGCGCCTCGGGCGGCAAAAAAATCCGCCACCGAAAAGCCGCGGAAGCTGAGTTACAACGAGCAGCGCGAACTGGATACCTTGCCGGCAAAGATCGAGGCGCTGGAGATGGAGCAGTCACAGCTTCAGGCACAGGTTAGCGATGCCGGTTTTTACCAGCAGGAAAAGGCTCAAATAGCCGATACCCTTGCCCGGCTCGCGGTCGTAACGCAGGAACTGGAAAGCAGCTACCGGCGCTGGGAGGCGCTGGAAGCCTAGGCCAGCGAATTGGCAATAGTGCCAGTACACCAGTATTTTGGTGGGGCAATGCAGAAAAAGTTGATATGATTTCGCAACTTGCCGGGAAAAATCCAAATAATAATTCTATCACGGCGATCTATCTGACAGGCATGGGTGCACGGATTGCGTCAGACGGAGGAGAGAAGGAGAGATGTCGACCACACACCACTATTTGGCGCCAGGCACGCGCATCGATTCGTTCGAAATCGGTCGGGTGCTGGGTATTGGCGGCTTTGGTATTACCTATAAAGGATACGACCACACGCTATCGTGCAATGTCGCAATCAAGGAATATCTCCCAAGCAATGTCGCACTTCGCGCCGGTGATGGGGTTACCGTCGCACCAAAGTCAGACCAGGACCAGGAAGTCTATAGCTACGGCCTGAACCGCTTTCTGGACGAAGCGCGGATTCTTGCCAGGTTCAAGGCACCCAGTATTGTGCGCGTGTCGCGGTTTCTTGAAGGGAATGGCACTGCGTATCTCATCATGGACTATGAGGATGGCCAGCCACTAAACGCCTACCTCAAGGGTCAAGGCGTATTGAGCGAGCAACGCCTGCTGTCTATCGTAGTGCCAATCCTCAAGGGCCTGAGGGACGTTCATGAGCAGGGCTATCTGCATCGCGATATCAAACCCGGCAACATTTACCTGAGAAAAAACGGATCGCCGGTACTGCTGGATTTTGGCGCCGCACGCCAGTCGATGGAGGGCCAGACTTCGGCCGTCACCAGCATGGTGACTCCCGGCTTTGCGCCGATAGAGCAGTACAACACCACCGGCAAGCAAGGTCCATGGACTGATCTTTATGGTATCGGCGCAACCCTGTACCGCTGCATCAGCGGCGCCAATCCGGTCGGCGCACCGGATCGAGTAATGGCCTTGCAGGCCGGGGACCCGGATCCGTTGTCGCCCGCAAGCTCGGTGGGCGCCAGTCAGTTTAGCGAGCCGTTCCTGTCGGCGATTGACTGGATGCTGAGATCAAATATTGCGGATCGGCCGAGAAGTGTCGATGCAGTGCTTGCGAAGTTGCCGGTTCAGGGGGTCGAGCAGGGCGAAACGGGCATCGATAACGGATACGGTATTGACGCCGACCGTTCAACCGGCGGTAGCCGGTTTACAATGTCTTCCACCCAGTGGCGCTCGGCTGATCTCGAAAAGGTGGTAAGTGATCTGGCGAGTCAAATCGGGCCGATGGCAAAAATGCTGGTAAAAGAGGCCAGCACGCGCACCGGCGACATCAAGGAGCTGTACGTATTGCTGGCCGATTCCATTCCGACCGAGGAACGCCGCAACCAGTTTCTGAAGAAGGCACGAATAACAGATCCCGCGTCGGTTCGGAATTCCCGACCGACTACATCTCCTTCCAGTCGAGGCGCGACCACCAGATCAACGAGTGCGTCACATATTACCGGTGCAGTGCCGATCTCTGATGACATTGTACAGCGTGCCGAAAAGCAGCTTGCTGCGCGCGTCGGGCCTTTGGCAAAAATGCTGGTACGAAAGGCGGTGACACAAACCCGGGACGCCCATGAGCTGGTGGAAATTCTGGCACGACAAATTGACAGCCCGGCAGACAGGGAAAAATTCCTGGCTGCGATGAAGGTCTGATCGATATAGATACAACAATGGACTACGGAGAGCGCTCAAGATGCGTATGAAAAGCATAATAAAAAAACTCATATTCGCAGTATCGTTGGCAGGCTTGAGTAGCGCCGCGTCTCACTCAGCGAATGCCGCGTGGAAGGTGGAGAAGGCAGATGGTGGGAGCGCAGGTTGCATCATGAAATCGACAACACAAAAAATGCAGGATGGTTATCGTACTATTTCCGTGCATGCGGAAATTAATGGCATGGATCTTACCGTCGTAACGCCCTCCAATATCGATACCGGTTTTTCTGACATTCGCATACAGGTAGACAGGAAGGCGCCAATTACGTCTTACACGTTGGTCGGCAAGCAGTCGGTGCGTTTCGCGATTTCACCACAGGCGATTGGTGCCATGCGCAAGGGCAAGGTGCTCAATGCCTACCTCCGGTTCTGGCCAACATGGCCGGTGACCAGGGCCTATCGCGTGTCGTTTAGCCTGAATGGATTCTCGTCTGCCATGAAGGCGGCGAAAAACTGTAGCTAGCCCGTCCTCTTCACAAATAAAAAATTCCGGGAGCAAAAAATGAAACTTGTCGCAAAATTCAATCTGGTGCTGATTGGCGTTTGTTCACTCGGGCTGGCGGTCGCTGGCTACCTTTCCTACAACATTCTGCAGAAAAATGCCCGGGAGGAAGTGGTGGCGCACGCCGGCATGATGATGGAAGCCGCACTGGCCATTCGCAGTTACACCGTCAGTGAGATCCGACCGCTGTTGACCCTGCAAATGACACGTAGCTTCCTGCCGCAAACCGTGCCGGCCTATGCCGCGACACAGAGTTTCGACAAACTGCGCAAGAATCATCCGGAGTACAGCTACAAGGAAGCAACACTGAATCCGACCAATTTACGCGATCGGGCAGCAGACTGGGAGGCGGATATCGTGCAATCGTTTCGCAACGACCCGGATCAGGCAGAGCTGATCGGGCATCGCGAAACACCGACCGGGTCCTCGCTGTACCTCGCCCGGCCGATTACGATCAAGAATGCCGGGTGCCTTGCCTGTCACAGTACGGTCGAAGCAGCGCCGAAAACAATGATAGAGAAATATGGTTCGGCCAACGGCTTTGGCTGGAAAATGAATGAAACCATTGGTGCGCAGATAGTCTCTGTGCCCATGGCATACCCGATTGAAAAGGCACAAAAGGCCTTTATTACCTTCATGGGTTCGTTGGCCGGAATTTTCCTGTTCATCATCATCGTGCTAAATGTGATGTTGCGTGCCATTGTTATCCGCCCGGTGACGCGTATGGCCGAGATCTCCGACCAGATCAGCATGGGCAATATGGAAGCCGAAGAATTCAACGAAACCGGCAGTGATGAAATCTCGGTGCTGGGATCGGCATTCAATCGTATGCGTCGCAGCCTGGAGAAGGCCATGAACATGCTGGAAGATCAGGAAACCCGCCTGCTCTAGCACAGGGTCATCATGAACACTGACTCCGACAATCAGACCTGGCAGTCGACAATTGTTTTTACCGACATCGTTGGCTACTCCAAGCGGTCTGTCGATCAGCAGATAGAAATCAAGGAGCACTTCAATCTGCTGATCTCGGAGGCAATCGCAGACGTCGACAAGGAAGACCGGGTAGTGCTAGATACTGGCGACGGCGTCGCATTGTGCATGCTGGGTGATCCGGAAGCCGCGATCAAGGCCAGCATGGAGCTGCGCAATCGTGTGCTCTCACCGCAGATGTCCGCACCCATTCCCTACGAAATCCGTACCGGGGTCAATCTTGGTCCGGTGCGGCTGGTCACCGATATAAATGGCCAGTACAACGTACTTGGTGACGGTATCAACACCGCGCAACGGGTAATGAGTTTTGCAGGATCAAACCAGATGCTGGTGTCACGTTCGTTCTACGATGTGGCCTGGTGTTTGTCCGACGAGTATTCAAATGTTTTCCAGTATCTTGGTGTACGCAAGGACAAGCATGATCGCGAGCACGTGCTTTATGAAGTGCGTCAGCATTCTGATATTGTCGAAGTTGATATTGAAATCGAACCGGATTCGGAGCCGGTCTTTAATGAAGTCACCCGTATCATTCGTTCACGCCTGGCTAACGAGCCGGCACCGCAAAGCACCGTTGACTGGGATGATGAGATTCTGCGGCGGGTCGAAAACGACCTGGTGCAGTATATCGGCCCACTTGCCAGCCTGCTGGTGAGAAAAGAAGCCAATCACGCACCGTCACTGGAGGATCTCTTCGTTCGACTGGCGCGCGCAGTGCCAGCCGGCAAGGCGCGTAGTGCATTTATGGCGCGCACGTCAGATATGCTTGATGAGATGAATGCCAGGGAGCCGGTTTCCGTTCCGTCTGGAATCACCCACACCGAATTGAGCGATACGGTGGTTGAGTCTGCAGTCTGGGACCCGGAAGTGCTGGAGCTGGCGGGCAAACAGCTCGCTGTCTATATCGGACCGCTGGCAGCGATGCTGGTTCGCAAGGCCGCGCGCCGCACCGGCTCTGTGAGCGAATTGTACGCATTGCTGTCAAACGAAATTCCCGATCCGCGTGATCGGGATACCTTTCTCAAGGGCGCACCGGTAAAATAGTGCCACCTATGATCGAGCCTATCGGTATCTCCAAACAGACGCTGGTGGTTGAGGCGACGGCTGACTATGTCGAGCGCGCGCAGCGTTTGTTCAACGGCGACTTCAGCCAGGTGACGGTGCGATTTGATCTCCGGGGCAGGGCCGCGGGTATGTATCGGGTACAAAAAGGCGAACGCGTCATTCGCTACAACCCGTATCTGTTCGCCAAATATTTTGACGACAACCTTGCCGTCACGGTTCCCCACGAAGTGGCCCATTACATCACGGACATGGTCTATGGTCTGCGCCACATTCGGCCGCATGGCAAGGAATGGAAGGCGTTAATGGCAGAATTCGGTGCCGACGCCAGTCGTACCTGCAACTACGACCTGGAAGGTATTCCTAAGCGGGTATATCAGCGTTTTCCCTATCGATGCGATTGCACCCAGCATGACCTCACGGCCCGTCGTCACAACCAGATCCAGGATGGAAAAAAGCTCTATTTCTGCCGCCGCTGTGGCTCCCCACTGGTGCCCAAACCCGGGCAATAAAGCAATAATAACGCTGGCTTTGTCCTGATCAGGCCTGTATAGTCGCGCCACCTCTTGTACAGAGGCCGAGCGTTTCTGACCTTCCACGTGTTTTCTCATCACTTGTAATCTGGTTAGCAACGTCCTGTGGGTGCCAAGGCTACGGCCAAGACCACAGCTTAGTGAACCAGGTTTGGTGATGTCATCACTGACATTCCTCCTTAGTTCGTTTATTTACCTACGAAATTGTCCGCCAGAACGGGTGGGCAGGGGTGTTATTGTGCTTTTTAAAGATCTTAATCTAGACGCCAAGCTGCTACAGGCAGTTGAGGCAAGTGGCTTTTCCGAGCCTACCGAAATTCAAAGTAAGGCAATCCCGGTTGTCTTGGCCGGCCGCGACCTGATGGCTTCGGCCCAGACCGGTACTGGCAAAACTGCGGCATTTGTTCTGCCGGCGTTACAGCAACTGCTGAAGCCGTCGGAGAAGAAGGGCAAGGGCCCGCGCGTACTGGTGCTGACACCAACACGCGAACTGGCGATGCAGGTGAATGACAACATTCGACAGTTCAGCAAATTCGTCAGATTTACAAACGGCACCGTTGTCGGTGGCATGCCTTACCCGCCACAGATGAAGATGCTGCGTAATCCTCTGGACCTGCTGGTGGCAACACCGGGGCGCCTGATGGATCACATGGAACAGGGTCGTGTCGATTTCTCGCGCCTTGAAGTGCTGATTCTCGATGAAGCCGATCGCATGCTGGACATGGGTTTTGTCGACGCCGTCAAGATGATTGCTGCGGCAACGCCAGGTGATCGCCAGACACTGCTGTTCTCCGCCACGCTGGAAGGTCGCGTACTGAAGATCGCCCAGCAGTTGCTCAAGAATCCTGAGAAAATCTCACTGGCAGTCAACAACGAGCGTCATAAATCTATCGAACAGCATGTGCACCATGCCGATAGCGTAAATCATAAGCATGATCTGCTGGACCATCATTTACGCAACGCCGACATGACGCAGGCTGTTATCTTTACCGCGACCAAGCGTGCTGCTGACAAACTGGCAAAAACGCTTTCCGCGCAGGGCCACAAGAGTGCAGCACTGCACGGTGACATGAGCCAGAACAAGCGCAAGCGCACTGTAGAAAACATGCGCCACGGTAAATTCCGTTTACTAGTGGCGACTGATGTCGCCGCACGCGGCCTGGATATCAAGGGTATCAGCCATGTCATCAATTTTGACATGCCGATGGTGGCCGAAGATTACATTCACCGCATTGGTCGTACCGGCCGTGCCGGCGCCACGGGTAATGCTATATCCTTGATTGGCCCGGGTGACTGGGACAAGCTGTCTGCTGTCGAGCGACTGACCGGGCAAAAACTGAAACGCGAAGTGGTTGAAGGCATGGAGCCGACAACGGCAGAGCCACGCGGCGGTCGCAGACCGAGCGGCGGCGGTTTCAAGCCCAAGGGCAAGAGCTACGGCAAACCACGTGGTGGTCAGCAGCGAAACGGCGGTCAGCCACGCAACGGATCAGGCAATAGCCGCTCAAACGATGAACGTCGCGCTGCGCCGAAAGATGGCAAGCCCGGCAAACCCAAGTTTGGCAAAGGCCAGGCAAGGCCGGCAGGCAAGACGACCGGTAGCAACAAGAAACGCTCCGGCAGTCGACAGGCGCGCCAGCATTTCCCTTCCGGCCCGATGCTAGGCTAATCTCGCTATACCGCCGGCGTGCCGATGTAAATTGGCACGCCGGTTTTTTTTTGCTTCCGAATACCTTAATCGATTTGTTCCCGAGGAGCTTGCATGCGCACCGCCTGCTGCAATGAGGTTCTAAACGTGGTGTGATGTCGCTCATGGCAACCGCGTTTCTTCCCCGTACAGTCGATGTTCTCGGGCTTATGCCTTTTTTAACGATTCAGCCAGCTAGATCCCGATCCATTGCCTGGCTTCTTCGATCGTGCTGAAGGTCCTGGTTTCATACTGCCGTTGTTTGCCTACCCAGACTTCGGCGAATAGATAATACAGATCGATCAGTCTCGCGTATTTGTCCTTGTTTCCAACCATCGCCGCCTTTTCCAGTTTGTAGTGGGATGGTATCGAGCAATCCTGAATCGCAATTCGATGCATCTCGGCAGGAGAAACCTTGACACTGGTAACACCGCTGAAATCGGATAGTTGATAGGTGCATTCCTCGCAATCGGCAATTTGCTCGTTCGCGCGCATGATGTCGTTGCCCGTAACGGTCTCCGTGTAAATCAGGAGCACCCCGGCAGGATTTTCCTTGAATTGCACTTCTACCGGCATTGGTCTTGCTCACCGCGGGTGACGCCCATAGTTGGGGGAGATTCGTAGACGAGGGCAGCCATGTGTGTCCGGATAGCCATGCCCTCTGGCAGTGTGGCATTCGCGACAGTGATCTCCCGGGTTACGTGGTCCAGCGTAACCGTTTCAGCCGATTCAACGCGGACACTGTATGCCGAATCTCGAAAAGGGTCGGGTAGAGCCCGCGAATAACGTTGCACATCCATGTTTTAACTCTAATCAAAAAACCGGGTGGGTGGTTACTTCTGTCCACCCCGTTAGTCGATTTAGACACATTCCGGATAGTTTTATTGTTCAATTCCTATTAATAAGTTGATCTGGATGAGGGTTAGCAGGCAAAATGCGCGCCTTTGTGGCCGCAGGTACATTATTCGGGCGGCCAGACAGCAAGAATTCTCCAATAATTCAGGAACTAGAGGAAAAACCATGAAATTGATTCTATTGGGCGCCCCGGGCGCAGGCAAGGGTACAGTCGCCAAATTGCTGACGGCATTGGACGGATCTGTCCAGATTTCCACCGGTGACATTCTGCGTGGCGCGGTGGCTGCCGGAACTGAATTGGGGAAAAAAGCCGAAGCCGCGATGAAAGCGGGCGATCTCGTATCCGACGAGCTGATCATGGGCATCATGGGAGATCGTCTGCAAGAGCCGGATTGCGAGAACGGCTTCCTGCTTGACGGCTTCCCGCGCACCATCCCCCAGGCCGAGGCACTGAAAGAGCTGCTGACCAAGCTCGGCATCGAGCTGGACATGGCGGTGGAAATCGATGTACCGCGTGAGGTGATTCTTGATCGCCTGACGACCCGTCGCACTTGCTCCAACACCGACTGCCAGGCTATCTACAACGTCAAGAGCAACCCGCCGAAGGTGGAGGGTGTTTGCGACAAATGTGGCAGCCCGGTGATCCAGCGCGACGACGAAACCGAAGAGGCCATCAGTCATCGTCTCGATACCTACAACGAGAAGACAGCCCCGCTGGTCGATTTCTACAGAAATGAAGGCCTGTTGATGACAGTTGATGCGACCTCCAGCGATGCCGTTATCGACGCGATCAAGGCCAAGCTCGGCAAGTAGCTTGTCTTGAGAGTTCGCGCAAGGAAAAAGGCCCGGCATTGCCGGGCCTTTTTTATTGAATCAGCTTAACCAGTTCGCCGGCCACGACTTCATCTCCGGCAATCGCGCCATTCAGTTGTCGTAGTTGTTATTCAGCCAGAAGTAATTGCTGGCACAAAATGTCCGGCAAAAACCGCAAGCCAGCAAGGGACTGGGCGCGCTGGATGTGGCGACGATCTATGGGCATACTGGTGTGGTGCGCGCCATTAGGGAGGCGGGGAGCAACCAGTAAAGTCTAGTGGGATGATGCGGCTGGTTTTTTCAGGGCCAGCCTCTACTCAGGATTCCCATACCATGGAAAGGTAGTCTGCATTTTCGAATTAGAAAAAGGAGTAAGTATGCTAGTCACCAATATCGAACTTATACCCGGTAAGAAAATTACCAGACACCTCGGGCTGGTACAGGGTAGCTCTGTGCGTGCCAAGCATGTTGGCCGGGATATCATGGCCAGCTTCAAGAACATCTTTGGTGGTGAGCTAAAGGGCTATACCGAGCTTTTGCAGGAGTCACGAGAAGAAGCGGTCAATCGCATGATCGAGCAGGCCAGCGCCGTTGGCGCCAATGCAGTGCTCAATGTGCGCTTCTCGACATCCAGCGTCGCTGCCGGCGCCGCCGAGTTGTTCGCCTACGGCACCGCGGTCGTTCTGGAGTAAGCGCCGTGATAGACCTGATTATTTTCCTGACACTGCTGGCACTGGGGTATGGCTTCGGTCGATACGCAGAATCGCGCCACTACAAAAGTATTATTGAGCGCGAGAAATTACTTCGTCGCATCCCGGCGGTGGCGCAGAAGTTTCCGCCGGTAACCACCAAGCCATATCGTGCCGAGCTGGTCACTGGCAGCGTGGTGATTTCAGTTGACTATTTCAAACGGTTTCTCTCCGGCCTGCGCAACATCATCGGTGGCAGGGTAAAGGCCTATGAGACTCTCCTGGACCGGGCCCGACGCGAGGCCGTCTTGCGCATGAAAGAGCAGGCCGACGAGCTGGGGGCGGACATGGTATTCAATATCAAGCTGGAAACCTCCAGCATTTTCAAGGGCCAGAAGAATAGCGTTGGTTCGGTCGAGGTGCTGGCCTATGGCACCGCGCTGATACCCTGATCAGGGGTGATAGTGGACTATTCGAATCCCGAAATTCCAGAAGGAATCAACACCAGTAAGGAGCACCCGCTCAAGGAGTTCGTGCTGCTTTCTGCCGGAGTCCTGGGCCTTATTTTCGCCGCTGTTCTGGTGTTAGGTATCCTTGCCGACAAACTGGCGCATTTTATCCCCTTTAGCGTTGAGCAGAGTATTGCCACAGATCGCTTCAGCAAGGCTGACACCAGCCTCCCCATTGAAAAATATCTGAATGATCTGGCGCGCAGAATAGTTGCGGCGCAAGAACTCCCGGAAGGCATGACGGTGACAGTTCACTACGTCGACGAGGATACGGTAAATGCCTTTGCCACCCTGGGTGGCAATATACTGATGTTTCGCGGCCTGCTCGCGCAGCTCGACAATGAGAACGCACTGGCGATGGTACTGGCCCATGAAGTTGCGCATATCAAGCATCGCCACCCGATCCGCAGTGCCGGGCGCGGCGTCGTGATTGGTCTCGCGCTCTCAATGGTTAGCAGTTCTCTGGGAAACGCCATGGTCGATACCGTGTTGGGGCAGGCGGGGCAGGTAACAGTACTCAGTTTCAGCCGTGATCACGAAAAAGAATCAGACCAGACAGCACTAGACACGCTGGTAAAACTGTATGGGCATGTTGAGGGCGCAACAGACCTGTTTCAGGTGCTGAAAAAGCAGGAGAAGATTTCGGTGATGCCCGAATTTTACAGCAGCCATCCATTGACAGACAAACGCCTGCAAAAAATCGCAGAATTCGGGAGTCGTCTTGGTAACAGTTCAGAAAAAGAGAAAACTCAATTGCCCGCAGGCTATTCAGATTGGTTGAAGCAGAAAGAACAGGCCGGTGAGCCAGAATGAGTGTCCGCATTAAGCCGAAAAGCAGACATTCACTGTAGAAAACGACTAAAATATTGAAAACGTCTGCTAACGACCCAAAGCGGACATCGTGCGGTTCGCGGAAAATTATTATGCAAGGAGTTTTAGTTGATTAGAGGGCTAATTATTATTCT
>Ga0209536_100004237_pt1 | contig 22673 bp, 18 predicted proteins | sample DeeMarSeWOR28_12_FD_187461 | JGI IMG/M metagenome (GOLD analysis project Ga0209536, IMG submission 187461) | Marine sediment microbial communities from White Oak River estuary, North Carolina - WOR-2-8_12 (SPAdes) (version 2) | ecosystem: Environmental > Aquatic > Marine > Intertidal zone >... | reverse complement strand
ATTTCATCAATCTCGGTTTCAGCGCAGAGCCAGTCTGCCTCAGCCCTGCCTTCGCTGAATCCCCTTTTTTCTGCAATAAAATAAGCCGCCTCAGCGATCATCTGTAGACGTTGTTCCGGGGTAACAAACTTACCGGATGTTTTTCTGTTCGCTCCGGATTTGCCAAGTGTTGGTTTGCTGGCCTTGATGGTGGTTTTGCTGGTGGTTGTGGATTGTGTTGTGGGCATATGTCGATTCTCCAAGTGATTGAGACATAGAACGCCTGATTAGAAACCGGCGCTTAAAAAATTATTACATCTAGTATGGTTACACCAATCGAGAAAACATCTTCAGAACAATACGCATATTCCTGGTCGACCGATTATCAACCTGAAAAAACTTGCTTGTATTTATTGGAATGACTCTTAGTAGAATTGTTGGAATTGACCGTAAGCATTTTGGTCTTAAGTGCTCAGGTGCAATGTAAATATAGTGTAGTAGGTTTCTGGAAAAAGTTTAGTTAAATTTTTGTGACATAGAGTAGCCTTCTTCGAACGGTATTATTGGCACTAGATGCGATCATTGAGTTGTACCAATCCGCGCGTGGCATCAATACCATTTGGACTTTAAACAATGGGTAACCGAATTACTTATGAAGAAGGGGAAGGAGATTAGTGTTTGATAATAGGAAGTTGAATTAATGATCAATTATTTGTTTTAGACATGACTCTAAAGGAGGCAATCGATGTATGTCTCCTTTAGGTAATTTCACTAGGCCTTGGAATGTTAGCGTTAGCGTTCGTTTGGCTTTGTGCACATTGGCTGAGCTTTACTTGCGTTTAGGCTGAACTTGAGTTTGGTTTAGGTATGTCTGTTTAATGCGTTGGCTGGTTAAGAATTACATTCCCATACCGCCGCCCATACCACCACCACCCATACCACCCATGCCGCCGCCGCCCATACCACCCATGCCGCCGCCGCCCATACCACCCATGCCACCGCCCATTCCTCCGCCCATGCCGCCACCCATGCCCATGGTCTTAACCTCCATTTGCTGTTGCGGTTGAACGAAAAAAAGAACTTAGCCCTTTTCTATCCCTGAAAAATTACTACTCCTTCTATTAATATATTAGTACAATCTAATGAAAAATCAAGGTAAATGCTAATAAAAATAATAACTTAGCATTTTTATAATTTATAGAAACACTCAATATTTGCTTAACAATTATGCTAAGGAATCCATGCTGATTCGGGGGGCTGGAGGAGAGAAGGGCTATGATTGGGCGGTTTGTGGTGGTTAACTACATCACACGGTACCGTGCTTGGTTTCGATATTGATCCCTAATTCTTTCAACATACCGGTTGGCAGTACGCCCCCGGCGCTGATGATGACAGCGTTGTTCGGGGCTTCGATCACTTTTCCATTATGATCAATAACGACTTTGTCGGCCAGGATCTCTTTAACGTTGGATTGCAGCATCACTGCGAGGTTACCACGCCGCTCAGCGTCCGCAACGCGCTGGCGGTTTTTCTGCTTGGCGCGGGTGAAGGCCCCGCTGCGATAGGATAAGATCACCTGGGTGCCAGGTTCTTCCGCGATGCTGGCCGCAGCCTCCAGGGCACTGTCACCACCACCTACCACCAGGACGCTTTGATTGCGGTATTGCTCGGGATCAATTAATCGATACACCACCTTGGAGAGCTGTTCGCCGGGCACGCCCAGTTTACGCGGCGTACCGCGACGCCCAATGGTCAGCAGCACGTTCTTGGTGCGGTAAGTGTTCTTGCTGGTGGTAACCTCGAATCCTGTCTGGGTGCGCATGATACTTTCCATGCGTTCCTTGAAATTAATGCGAATCTTGGTTTCTGTGCCGACCTTATGCCAGAAGCCAAGTAACTTTTCCTTGGAAATTTCTGTGAATTTTACAGTACCGACAATGGGTAGTTCTGCCGGTTGGGTCATGACCAGTTTGCCACGCGGGAAGTGTGCGACTGTACCTCCCAGCGTTTCCTGCTCAACCGTTACATAGCGCAGTTGATGCATATGCGCCCCCAGTGTTGCGGAAAAACCCGCAGGACCGGCGCCAATAATGACCACATCCAGATCGTTTCCTTGTTTGATTCCGGGTTTCTGGCAAATAGATTCCATGGCCTGGCGGCCTTGTTCAATAGCATTACGGATTAATCCCATGCCGCCTAGTTCACCGGCGATGAATATGCCGGGGATGTTCGTTTCAAAATATTCGTTGACGTAGGGAATATCCACACCGCGTTTTTCCGTGCCAAAAACCAGGGTAATGGCGTCTACCGGACAAGCTTCCGCGCACGCGCCGTGACCGATGCACAAGGTTGGATTAATCAGGGCGGCTTTTTCCTCAATGACGCCGATGACGTCGCCTTCCGGGCAGATTTCGGCGCAGGAATTACAACCTATACACAAATTGGGATCAATCAGGGGATGTAATGATGCAGGTTCAGTCAGGCCGGCTTTAACGTTCTCTTCCAGTAACAGTTTGTGTTTTTCGTACCTGGAACGTTTGCGATGATGTGTCCAGAGCACGGCAATCGCGATCGGCAGCACATAGACCAATAGCATGGCGTATTCGCCGAGCAATAATAGAAGATCACTTAAAACCACGTTAACTTAATATCCGATTCAAGACTGATAAATTTATAATTGTTGTGTTCCAACTCTGTAAATTACTGCGCTACTCCGCTTTACCCGACGTGTATATGCGAAATTGATATTTAATTAATAAAATAATTATATTGAAAAGAAGAGGATACGTACATCAATAAACCAGTCGATTGTATATCGGAATAATCCAATCCAACAATGGCTGCATAATATAAACGATCTCAGCCTGGTCAGCTAATTACTGTGGATATATTAACTACAGCGTATACGTTCTCTCACTACAGGGGGCTTAGGTTTTCCAAGTTACTACTTTGCCAAATAACAATAGTTATAAATACGTACATTTCGTGGGGGAGTGATGCACATAGTCAAAACAGTTATCACGCTATGTATGAATCTGTCCTGCTCCTAACCATACTACAGCGACCATGTCATTGTAGCGTGCTTCCAGGCCGTATCATAGCACTTGTGTGGTCCGCGAGGCCGTGTCTTCGTTTGGCTTTAATTCCCTCTGCACACTTGGTTCGAAGGTCCTGCCCATATTCGCGGTAGCCATACACTAACATGTAATACGTTGTTAGTGCTCTATATCGCTAGCTATAAGTTATAGCTATAAATTGATTCATCGAGAAACATAAATGATACGAATGTCGTCACTAATCCTAATGCCATGACAAAAGAAAGCGGTAAACCTATCATGACCAGACCCACGATAATCCACGCATCACGTACTAGTTTTTTCTTTTTTTTATATTCAGCGGTTTGACGTAGTGGAATCCAGCGATTGTTCGTTTCATCGTGTATGTACATATTTACCTCAAAATTTGCGGATACGTTTTTAATAGAGCCAATGATGGCAAAAACAGTCCCCAGTGTGGATTTCTGTGTTGGAACCAATGCTTTGCAGTATAGCGGTGCACCGGTGCTGTTTCTAATAACCGAAATAAATGGTTTATAATTTTTAGCCATGCCATGCAAAAGTTCTTCAGGTATCGTGCCAATGACGTTATTTTTTCGGCGCCGTGTTTCAAGACTTACGTAGTAATTCTCCGTACTAGTGTATTTATCCGCTCAGACCAGGATTATTCATTTTTATTAATCTATTGATATCATGGGCTTACACTCCGCTTACTGATGCTGGGATATTCGCGAGCCAGGCTGTGATGATACGGATGAGATAATAACGGCGATGCTATTACCCTCGATCGTCAAAAGGGTTATAATCTGAGCTTTCCTGACCCAACGACAGGGTATTACAAGGCTCCTCACACACCAGGGACAGAGAAGGCGGATTTTTCATAAATCATCGCAAGATTGGAAGCTTCTTGAGAATTAGAAAGTGTAGGTTTTCAAAGCAAAGCGCCATCCGTAAACGATGGGGTTTGTGAAACGTACTTCTTGATTTTATTACAATAATTATCCAGATCTATTTTCGCTCCCAGTTCCGCATGTTGATCGCCGATGACAATGCCGGGATTGTGATGGATTTGCTTTTTGGTTTTACTGCATTTGCTAGGGAGAAGTAATCATGTTTTATCGACAAGTCTCAGTTTTCAAAGTTGTTAGCCTGTGCATTTTCGCCGCATTCTCATTGTTATCGAGCGTACAAGCTGCAAACAATGCCCCCATGCTGGAAGGCGATAATGATGTTATTCGTTGGGCGGGTTGTGGAATAACCAAAAAAGCATTCATGGCGGAACTGGCTGCCGCATACGAAGAAAAAACTCATGTCAAAGTTATCATGGAAGGCGGCGGGGCGACGCGCGGCATCCGCGAGTCGGTGTCGTTAAAAATTGATTTGGGTGGTACCTGCCGCATGCCGCTGCCAGAATTTAACAACTCGGAACTTTATTCCACGGTCCATCCCATCGCCTGGGATGCGTTAGCGGTGATTGTTCATCCTGACAATCCCATTAACAAGTTCACCACACAACAAATCCGTGACATCTACCTGGGAAAAATCAACAATTGGAAACAGTTGGGCGGTAGTGACGAGCCCATTCATCTTTATGTCAGAAAAAGTAAAATATCCGGTGTTGGTTACGCTATTCGTCAGTATATTTTCCAGGATAGCAGCGTGGAGTTTGTTACCAAATATAAAGTGCCCTCATCAGGTCCTTTGGAAAAAGGAGTTGAAAAAGACCCATTGGCCATAGGTATCACCGGGATCAGTAGTGCCCGCAAGCGCAATGTACAGATCGCCGACTTCGACGGTATGTCACCAACCTTTGAAAATGTCAGCAATGGTAGTTACGGCTTGTATCGCCCGTTGTATCTGGTGACGGGGCCATCGCCTTCGAAGAAGGTAAAGGACTTTCTGTTGTTTGCGACGTCTGATGAAGGGCGCAATGTAATTAGAGGCACGGGCACCGTTCCTTATAAGGATGCACTGGGCTTGATGTCCAAGATGGTGATTTACGGATTTGGTGTACAGTAAACTCTCTGGTTCCGGTACGACGCCGTTCAAACCGTAAACTTCGTGAAGTGCCTGTGGTGTGAACCGTACATGTGTGACATGTAGTAGGTGCGGATAGTGAAATGGTGAAGTCGGGCGTTTACAAATGTCCCAGTAATAAAACATATGTTGTTGGGTTGTGAATATTTATAACGCCTGTGTATGTAATAGTACTCTCTGACTTTTTTAACGTTAATTCAGTGCGGCTTCTATTATTGTTATTGGTATTGACCTGCGCATGCTGGCGACCCGCGTTGGCACTGGATCTCGATGTTCGAACCTCCTCAACCAATGTTCTGGATTTTTCCTTTCTAATTGATCATTCCACGGTTGACCTGAAAGAAGGCGACACGGTCATCGAAACAAACGTTGATCGCGTTGGTATTCTGGTATTCGACGTGCCCGAACATGGTCCGCATTTTGGTTTCGCGCTGGGCTACGTGTTTGGTGATTTTAATAATAATCCACTGTACCAACCGCTTGATATGGATGGCTGGTACATTGGCATACTGGCACGTGGTCTGGCTTACCAGTCCCAACGGATTACGATTTCCCTGGAAGCTCGTTACATCTACCAGGACATGAGTGGAAGCGATGACTTGCGAGATGTGGCTTTAAGCTGGGATGAATATTTACTCAATGTCACTTTTGCGCTGGCGCTTACTGATAACCTGCATTTTTTTGCGGCTCCGGTTTATGGTGATGTGAACGCCCGATATCGGGAACGCGGCGCCCTGAACCTTACCGTCAAGATGGATAGTGATTATAACGCGGGTTTTTTTTCTGGATTGCAATACCGACTGGATGCGCGTGAGTCTATCAGCCTGCAATATCAGGATCACGTATTTACAGGCATTGCACTGGATTTCAAACGCCTGTTTTAAGAAATCCGTAGTTCGTCAACGGCGTAACTTTACGCCGATGATAAGCCTTCTTTAAGGATCAGTAGTTCCAGACTTGTTAAGCTCAGCAATTGCGAAGAACGATAATTCAGCTAAGACGTATTTTTCACGGGGTGTTTTCTTAGGTAGGCGATTTTTGATCTTTCTGACTCGAAATAGATTTTGGTTATGTTGTGGCCAGAACCAAGAATGATAAAGGGATGCCGTTTGGGGTTTTTCACCAGTTGATTGGTAACAGGGTCGGTTACTAATACGATCATGGTTAGAGATTCCTTCAGTGATTGTATGCCATAAATGCAATGCAATTAAGGAGCGTTATAAATCTGAAATGTAGAATTGCGGCATATCGCTTTGTGATTGCTGAGGGACTGATTCTGATAGCGCAGTTTTGGAAAAGAATCGCTTTAATGGGCATTCAATACCGCCTGATTCGCACCGGTGCTCAAAGGCGCAATCCAGTTGATTTTGATTGAGGTGAATATATTCTTCGCAAATATCGCAATATTCAATGGGGATAATATCCATGGTAACGGCCTCAAGCTGAATTTATTGCATTGTTATTGAGTAAGATAACTGCATGCTTTTATTAAAATTAAAGTACACAATATTAGTTTTACATTGATATGTATCAACATATAATAGGCTTCATACAATCGGGTGACGGGATGTTAATTCTTTACAGGTTTACTGGATTATTTCCTGTCTTGGCCACGCCAGGATAACGACAATGACAACTCCAAAAGCGATTCGACTACCTCAAATCAAGGTTGCATGTTCAGACTGCAGTCTGCGCAGTTTATGTCTTCCCTTCGGGCTGGATGGTGAAGAACTTAATCGACTGGACGAAATCATCAAACGTCCGCGTCCCTTGCAACGCTCACAACGTTTATATCACCCGGGCGACGATTTTCGATCGATCTACGTGGTACGATCCGGTTCCATTAAAACCTATACCACCACGACGACCGGTGATCAGCAAATTACCGGTTTTCATTTGCCGGGAGAATTAGTGGGTCTGGACGGTGTTAGCACCGACAACTACAGCTGCACGGCGGAAGCGCTGGAAACCACCAGTGTTTGTGAATTGCCCTTTTCCCGCCTAGAGTCATTGTCCGGACAAATTCAGGGTTTGCAACGTCAGTTGCATCGTCTGATGTCCAAGGAAATTCTGGCCGAACAGCAGTTACTGCTACAACTTGGTAAAATGAGCGCGGAATCCCGTGTCGCTGCATTCCTTGTCAGTATTTCCATGCGCTTGCATCTGAGGGGTTTTTCCGAAACTGAATTTAATCTCACCATGACACGTACCGACATTGGGAACTATCTGGGAATGGCTGTGGAAACTGTGAGCCGCCAATTCACCAACTTCCAGGAGCAGGGTTTGCTGAAAGCATCCCGTAAACACATCCAGATCCTGGCGCTGGATACCTTAAGAGAAATCTCTGGCTTGATGCAGTGTGAGCGCAAGCCAAATCACAGCTAAAACAATTATATCATCGAAAAACGCGTGTCCGGTTGCGCGTATTGGTACGTGCCTGCACATCCACCGTTTTGGTGCGGTTCAGCGTATCAGCAAATAATAATGCAATTCAGGGATGCTTGATTAAGGTCAATTACTTTCCTGACGTCCCTACTAAACTTTGATTGTAAGAATATGATTACGTAGTATTATATCTTACTAACACTTGCTAACTACTCTATATACATAAATAAGAAAATAAAACGCAAAGGGGCATTACTATGGAACACCAAGATTTCGTCATTCCAACAGACAATTTGCTGGATAACCTGGGGCCTGGTTGTTTTGTTCAGGTCGATCAAGGTAATGGTGCATTCTGGGTGGAAATCAATGATACAGATGGTGACTTCTTTGGGGGTCGGGTGCATCCGCAGTTAAGCGGTCCTGATTGCCCATTTCACAAGGAATGCGACGTGAATTTCAGCCGCGACGATATTTCCTTGCTGGGATGTGACCGTTACTGTTTTTGTTAATTCATTAACGCGCGCCTTATCAGAATAATCAGGAAGAGGGCAGATTAAATTTAATACCCTGGGCGAGCGGTAATTCCGTTCCCCAGTTAATAGTGTTGGTCTGACGCCGCATATACGCTTTCCAGCTATCAGAGCCTGATTCCCGGCCACCGCCGGTTTCTTTTTCCCCGCCAAAAGCGCCACCAATTTCAGCCCCCGATGTTCCGATGTTCACATTGGCAATACCACAGTCACTGCCTTTGGCCGACAAAAATTGTTCTGCGGATTTTAGATCATTGGTAAAAATAGCCGACGACAGTCCTTGCGGTACATCGTTATGCAACGCAATGGCTTCTTCCAGGGAGCTTATGCGTTGTATATATAAAATGGGCGCGAAGGTTTCCTTGCGTACAAAATCATATTGTTGGTCCACGGCGATAATGGTGGGTTCCACATAATAACCGGGGCGCTCAAGGGTGTGACCACCGTAAAGAATGCTTGCGCCGGCAGCTTCTGCGTTGGTAACTGTATCGGCAAAATCCTCCACCGCCTGCTGGTCGATGAGTGGCCCCATCAGTGTCGATTCATCGAGGGGGTCACCAATGGTGACCTGTTGATAGGCGTTTACCAAACCCGGTACCAGTTCATCATAAATATCAGAATGAACCAGCAAGCGGCGAGTCGTTGTGCAGCGTTGACCCGCCGTACCCACCGCGCCAAACACGATAGCAGGTACCACCAGTTGCAGATCCGCGCTGGCATCGACGATGATGGCATTGTTACCACTGCACTCCAGCAACACCTTGCCCATGCGCGAAGCCACGGATTCGTAGACATGGCGACCGGTTGCACTGGAACCGGTAAAGGAAATCAGCGGAATGCGCGTGTCGTGAATGAAGGTTTCGGCGATGCTTCTGTCACCCGGTACAAACAGGGAAAACAGGCCGGGGAATCCCATGTGTTCGGTGACCTCGTTGCAGATATGTTGTACGGCGACCGCGCACAACGGTACCTTGGACGACGGTTTCCATATCACGGTATTGCCGGCTATGGCCGCGATAAAGGCGTTCCATGACCATACGGCAACTGGAAAGTTAAATGCAGAGATGACACCAACGATGCCCAGTGGATGCCATTGCTCATACATGCGATGACTGGGGCGTTCCGAATGCATGGTTTTACCGTACAACATGCGCGACTGGCCGACGGCAAAATCCGCGACATCAATCATCTCCTGTACTTCGCCGTCTCCTTCCTGTTTGATCTTGCCCATTTCCAACGCTACCAGGCTGCCGAGCGCGTCCTTGTAGTCACGCAGCGCATTACCAATTTGCCGGATCACTTCGCCGCGTTTGGGCGCGGGCACCATGCACCATTCTTTCTGGAATTCCAGGCTGTTGTTGACCAACTTCTGATAATCATCGGCGCTGCAACCGAAAACGCTGGCAATGCGGTGTTTGTTGGCGGGATTAATAGAATCAATGACGCCGGCGGTCGCGGTTTGACACCAGCCACCTGTACCCATATAAGTCGCGGCGTTGCGATCGCTTAAGTGTAAGGGTTTCAAGATCTCCATTGATCGACTCCTAGGCGTAGTATTTGCCAAAGCGGTTATCGATAAACTCATCGAAAGAAATATTCTCCTGAGTTACGAATCCCTCATACTGGCCGCGGTTGTTGAGTACGATATCGGCTACAGCACAAACTCCCGCTGCGGTGGTGACCTGGATCGACGACCATAGCTTGTCGGCAATGGTTGCCGGGTAGATTTTCTTTACATAGTTTTCTTCGAACAGGTCGTCGTTTTTTAAGCCGGTAACAGCGACGTAGATGAGCACCACATCCTGCAAGGTTTTCGGAATGGCGTTTTCCAGGATGCGTTTCAGGGTGGCGCGATCTTCATTCAACTTCAGATCGTTCATTAGCAACTTGATAATTTTGCAATGGCCGGGATAGCGTACCGTTTTATAGTTCATGCTGTCGACTTTACCGGCATAGGTGTCGGCGAGTGTACCCAGACCGCCCGAGGTGTTAAATGCTTCGTAGTGGATGCCATCCAGAGTAATGGTTTCGAATCCTTCCAACGGCAACAAGGTTATCAGTTCGCCGTTCTCGATACCGTAGCAAGTGTTGCCATATTCATTGATGAGTCCATCGGTCGACCAGGTGAGAGAATATTTCAGCGCATTATTCTGGTTAACCGGCAACGCGCCCACGCGCATTTTCACGGTATCCAGTTTCTCAAAACGTTGAATTAAGGAATTGGCTACAATACTGATGAAACCCGGCGCCAGACCACATTGCGGCATAAACACGGTTTTCTGATCCTGGCTGATTTTTTTGACGTGTTCCGTGACGGCGACGTCTTCGGTCAAATCAAAATAATTGACCTGATGCCTGGCGGCCATATCTGCAACCAGTGGATTACAATAGTAGGGGAGTGAGGAGATAACGGCATCGAACTGGTGTTGCGCAAACAGGTTATCCAGGTCTTTATCGTTTTGTGCGTCAATCTTGCTAATGGTGACATTCTGCAATTTGAGCTGGGATACCAGTGACTCCGCTGCTTCCTTATTCAGGTTACCTAAATGAACATGGTAGTCCCCGCTTTGGGAAAGCAAGCAGGTAATCAGGGAGCCGATTTTACCAACACCTAATACCAGGACACTGTGTTTTGCCAAGCGCATTCTCCTTGTTGGCTATCTTGCCGGTTGTTCACCAAATATTGAGAGAATTCAGGGTGCTGCAATTTCAAGCCAGCTATTGTCTTTAATTGGTTTTGAATTAACTATAATAAATTGTGGGCCTACGTAAACTAGAGTATAGGCAGGTTTTAAATAGACCGCAGGAGTACCATGTCGGTGAATGACCCGTTTACAGAACTTGCGCAACAGCTTGCCAGGGAACTGGTCGAAAATGATCAATTTGATCCGTTTCCCGGTAGCCAGGCCAAGGTTCAGGTGGCTCGTGGCGATGAAGAAATTGTAACCCTGGACCTGACGCCGTTCAAAGCCACAGTGCAATCGGTCAGTGCTGCCAGGTATTTTTCTTCTGTCGACACTGTTCCTCATTTGCTGAGCGCCTACGAGGCGGCGAAGCACGATCATGTCTTTGAAACCAATTATCCGGATGCCATGCTGAGGGTGTCTGACTACGCGCAGGAGTTTTTACAGACAATTTTCAAGCGTGCACAACAGTTATTAACGGACAATCAGGCAGCAATGGTGGGCAAATGGTTGGCCGAACTGGATGTTTATACCGCTGTCAAGTCGGTGGATTCCTTGTTAAACAGTCGTGCGGATGTCGCGCTGCTGGAGGAAGCGCAGCAACGAAACTGGACGGTACACTTTGATCACCTGGCAATACGCTGTGGCAGCAAGGCCAATGGTGATGCGGAACGGGTGGTGGAGATGTTGAAAGAGTACCACGGCTACGTGTCCACCCAGTTTCCGGAAGAAGCTTTTTATCAGTTCCCGGATGGCTGGAATGCCTATCCTTTGTATAAGATTCTGGAAAACGGCCAGGTGTTGCGCCTGTTTATCGACCAGTCCGATGCTGGTCATCAAACTCAAATCATCCAGCACTGGAATCATGTGTATGGTTATACCGCGCACCATCTGGCAATCCGGGCGACGGTTGTCGAAGACGAACAACGTCTTGCGGTACCGTTAGCAGATGTCATGAATGCTTTAAGCCAACGTAATATTGGTATTATGACGCCTACTGGTGAATATACTTCAGGGCTGTTATTGCAGGTATTCACCCGGCCGGAAAAAAACACCGCCATTCCCGAGACATTGAAACAGTCTATCGCGCAATACAGCCCGGACCTGGCAGTGATGATAGAAAACGGCAAATTGCTGGAACTGGTATCGCGCAAGGAAATGGCAACGGACAAGGCGCGCCGGTTATTTGATTTGTATGGTTTAAAATATGACGTGAATAACCCGGTGCATTCGGCGCCGATCTACCAGTACTTTTTACCGGCCCAGGCGGCGCATGTGATACGTACCTCAGTGGAAACAGGCTAGGTACGCTTTAGATTACCACGGCATTGCGTAACACCTCGGCGGGATGCAGTGGCTCCACGTCCATGTTTTCACGAATCTGTTGTCGGCAACTGGTGCCAGTAGCAACGATGGTGGTGTCTTTAGAAGCGCCGCGTATTGCGGGGAATAAAATCAGGTTAGCCACCTTCATGGATATGGCATAGTTTTCCTTTTCGTAGCCGAAGGATCCCGCCATGCCGCAGCAACCGGAAGGCACCGTCTCAATACCACATTCCGGAATCAGTGATAAGGCGTTGTGGCAGCTTTCCATACCAACTAACGATTTTTGATGGCAATGCCCGTGTAATAACAGGGTAACATGCCTGGCTTTCCAGTCGAGATTTCTGGATTCAATCTTATAACGTTCCGTGCTGATAAATTCCTCAAAGAGTTTGACATTACGTTGAATCGGCTCCAGTCTGGATTTATGTTCATGCGCAACCAGGCTTTCCGCTTCATCACGCAAGGTCAGGGTTTCTGAAGGCTCAAGACCAATAATTGGTGTGTTGTAAACGGCACGTGAGTGCAAATGTTCAACAATAGTTGTGAGTCGCATGCGTGCAGTTTCAACCAGCCCCTGGCTTAATACGGTACGCAGTGAAGGAAAGCAGGGCGTGAGCTCAACCTGATAGCCGCAATACTCTAGAAATTCAATGGCAGCAATGGCGACTTTCACGTCATAGTATTCAAAAAATACATTGTTCAACAGGATGATGTCGCCCTGTTTTCCCGCGTTTTTATGTGTTATGTGTTGCGCAAACCAGTCGCTCAGCGTTTGTCGCTGCAATGCCGGTATGCGGCGTCGGGCATCATAGCCTAACAGGGAACGCACGAAATGGCTGTTTAACATTAAATTGGTGACATCAGGAAAATGACTGCCCAGTTTGCTGAGCGTTTCATACAGGCGGATGACATGGGCGCGTAAGGGCGTGCCATGAGTTTTAATGTATTGTTGCATGTGCTCGATTTTAAAACGCGTGATGTCGACATTGGCCGGGCATTCGGAACGGCAACCCTTGCAACCCAAACACCATTTCAATACTTCCCGGATATTGTCGTCGGCAATACCCTGTTCAAAGCCCTTTTGCTGCAGGGTCTGGCGAATGACATTAGCGCGTCCGCGGGTAGAGTGCTGTTCTTCCAGGGTTACCATGTAAGACGGGCACATAACACCATTACCCGCAGGCTTACGGCAGACGCCGGCACCGTTACAGTTTTCTATGGCGGTGACAATACCATTGGCAGTGGACCAGTCGAGATACGTGGTTACATTGCTGCTGGATAACGCGGCATCACTGCGTAAGTCACGGTCAATCGCCTGTGAGTCGACGATTTTATGCGGATTAAAAATATTGGCCGGATCAAACTGGTGTTTAATTTGATTAATAAGTTGATAAACCGGATCCCCCAGCATTTTGCGAATGTAGTGACTGCGAATGATGCCATCGCCGTGTTTGGCGGACATGGTGCCACCCATTATATGCAGTAAATCTGCGGTTTCATCGGCCAGTGCCAGCAGTTTTTGCTTGTCGCGGTGCAGTTTTAAATCCAGGATCGGGCGCAGGTGAATCAGTCCCATGGAAACCGAACCATAAAACACTGATTCAGCTTCATGAGTTTTGAGGATGCTTTTAAACTCCTCAATAAATTGCGGCAACTTGCTAACTGCTACCGCGCTATCTTCGATAAACGTAACAGGTTTTTTGCTTTGCATAGCCCCCATGAGCAGGCCGAGACCCGCACGACGAATTGCCCAGGCCTTGTCGGTCTGTTCGTTAATCAATTGTGGATAGTGATAACCAAGATCGCCACTTTTGAGTTGTTCGACAAGAGTGTTAGCCTGATCCGCCAGTCGGGTGGCGTTATTTCCGCAAAATTCTACTAACAGCACTGCTTTGGGATCGCCTTCAATCCATTGGCGATTGCGTTGTTGTTCGAGATTGGATTTGGTCAATGACAGGATGTAATGATCCAGCAATTCTGAGGCGCTGGCTTTTAATTTAGCTGCAATTGCCACTGCATGCAGTGCTTGCTCCAGTGTATGGAAATGGCAACACACCATATGCCGATACCTGCTTCTTGGTACCAGCTTGAGTTTGGCTTCGGTGATTAACGATAAGGTGCCTTCACTGCCGCACATAAAACGGGCCATATTAAATGGCGTGCCCTGTGGATTCCACGGCCGTGAATTGGCAAGCACATGAAGCGCGTAACCCATATTGCAGGGTACAATGTCCGCGGGTGGGTAAGCATCCAGAATGGTTTGTCGTTCCTTGTCAATGGCATGTTTGATAAAGGTGCAGAGTTGCGCATGCGATGCGTCTTGCTTATTGAGATCGTTCAGTTCCTGTTGGTCCATAGCGCGAAAACGCACATTGCTGCCGTCACTCAGGACATTTTCCAGCGATAATACATGTTCTCGCGTGGTGCCATACAAGGGGCAATGAGCACCCCAGGCATTATTGCCAATCATACCGCTGATGGTGCAGCGGCTGGCGGTGGAAGGATCAGGGGCAAACTGCAGATCAAATTTGCGAATTTGCTGGTTGAGTATGTCGAGTACCACACCGGGTTGTACACGTGCCGACTGCTCTTCGACATTGATCTCGACAATCGCGTTCATGTAGCGTGAAGTATCCACAATAATAGCTTCACCCACCACCTGCCCGGCGAGGCTGGTGCCGGCAGCGCGAGGGATAAGCGGGATGGCATTTTCCCGGGCAAAATTCACCAGCTTTATACAGTCATCGCGATGCCTGGGTTTTACCACGGCAAGGGGTCGATGCTGATAGATCGAGGCATCAGTGGAATAAAGCATCTGGTTAATTTCATCGTAGCGAACGTCGCCATCGATCAATGTTGCCAGGGTTTGCAAGAGGTGGGTATTTATCGGATTACTCATGGACTCATCATCTGCATACTGCTTATTAGATGGTAGAAGGTTTTTAGTCAGGTGACAATCTTGTGCATAATTTATTGAGCATTCGAACTGAAGCAGATACGGTCACAGGTAGTCATATTGGCGTGCTAAATTACGAATTAGTGACGGTTAAAACTCCGGCAAAGGTTGTCGGAGCTGAATTTGAACGGTTTCACTTATTTATGTAGTAAAACCCGCCGTGAAACAATCTACAGGCTTGAGCATCTGTAAATAAGGTATGATCCTTTATTAAAGCAACGCATATTTTCCGTGAAAATGAAGTGATGGAGGGGATTCATGAAAAATAAAACCATCCATTCAGCTTATGAGCTGCTGCAAAAGTCCGTCCTGTATTACCAGGGCAATCCCGTGGGTACCGCGGCTGCGGTAAATAACGCCGTGGAAGCCGCCAATTATAAGGAATGTTTTGTACGGGATTTTGTGCCCAGTGCCCTGGTGTTTCTCATGGAGGGCGAAACGGAAATTGTCAAAAATTTTCTGAATACCGTGGTGGAGTTAAGAGGACAGCAGTCTGTCATGGAAGGTCATGAACGGGCAGTGGGGCTCATGCCCGCCAGTTTCCATGTGCCTGGTGAAGACGATCCTGGCGACCAGGTCTTATCAGCAGATTTTGGTGATCGCGCCATTGGCCGTGTCGCGCCGGTTGATTCCGCCATGTGGTGGATGCTGTTGCTGCGCGCCTATGTTCAGGTGACTGGCGACACAAGTCTTGCTCACAGCGATACCATGCAGGAAAGCATGCGTTCGATTCTGCGCTTATATTTACATGAAAGTTTTGAGACCTCACCGGCGATGCTGGTGCCGGATGCCTCATTCATGATTGACCGGCGTATGGGTGTCTACGGACATCCGCTGGAAATCCAGGCACTGTTTTTCGGCATGTTGCGCACCGCGCTGGAATTATTAAAACCGGATGCGGATAATCAGGCGCTGCTGCAGACCTGCAAAAAACGTCTGCAAACCCTGCGTTCTTATGTGCGCATTTTCTTCTGGCTGGACCAGGAACGCTTGAACGAAATTCACCGCTTTCACAGCGAAGAGTTCGGACTTGATGCGGTAAACCTGTTGAATATATATCCGGAAACCATTCCGGACTGGATCGATGGCTGGGTGCCTGAAAACGCAGGTTATCTGGTGGGTAATCTCGGGCCCGGTCGCATCGATTTCCGGTTCTTTTCCCTGGGCAACCTGCTGGCCATATTGTTTGGTTTGACCACTGAAGATCAGGCTGCCCAGATCATGCATCTATATGAGGAACACTGGGATGAGCTGGTGGGGCATATGCCGTTGAAAATTGTTTTCCCCGCAGTGACGGGTGAGAAATGGGCGCATACCACCGGTAGTGATCCCAAAAATGTACCATGGTCGTATCACAATGGCGGTAACTGGCCCTGCTTGCTATGGGCGTTTGTCGGGGCGGCGCTACGCACTCATCGGGGTGATCTGGCATCAAAAGCCCAGGAACTCGCCCAGGAAAAATTAATGGGACACCACTGGCCGGAATATTATGATGGCCGAAAAGGCACATTGATCGGACGGCGCGCTAACTACAATCAAACCTGGACCGCAGCCGCATTGATTATCGGGCATCGCTTACTTGGATACCCGGACTCGCACTCCGTGCTTGACGCCATCAGTTTTGATTTTTAGTTCTGCGAAAGATCCATTGCGAAGTAAATGAATCCCTCCCCATTGCGATAATGGGAAGGGATCTAATTGGCTGTTATGCCAAATTGGCTTTGCTTGCGATTACGCGGTAACTTGGGTGCGAACATGGGAAGCACCATTGCTCAGTTTGGACTTGGCAGCAGTGGCTGCTTTCGTAGCCAATCCTGAAATGGGGCTTTCATCATACACGCCGACCAGTACCAGGCTCGCACCAATCAAGGGCAACACAGCCATGACCCCCAGCGGGGCTGTACTGGCGATCATTGTGGCAATGATCAGACCGCTACCGACGACCACATTCGCGATACGGTTAATTGAGTAGTTCATCATTTAATCTCCTATTGGTTGTCTAGTTAAAAAACTTCTTTAAGTATCTTGCTGTTTCATTTGCTTTCGATGTTTTAGAGGATTCCCTGATGAATGGACGATTACGATTTGCTTAAGAGTCGCTTAAGAGAGATGTTGGTCTGAGAATTCCAGCCACTGAGACCATACGGTTTACAGGGCGGTAATGCGGCTTCAGCCGTCACCTTGTTAAGGTTACTATTATTTGTCTACGCGTTTCTGCTTCCATGGCATTATCTAAACAACAACGGCACTATCATTATTCTGGTGGGAGTCGGTTTCCTGTATACTGCTGGATCTTTTAGTTAACAGACTGTTTTCTTTTCATGCTGCTTGCCAAACTCACCAACGCCTGCCTTGCTTACGGTGTTCATCATTTACTGGATAAAGTGGAACTCCAGGTTGATGATAATGAACGCATTTGTATCATTGGCCGTAACGGCACTGGTAAAACTTCCTTACTCAATGTGATTGCCAAACAGGCAGCTATCGATAGCGGCGAGGTATGGTATCGCGCGGGTTTGCGCATTGCCTATCTCACCCAGGAAATCAGCGAACATCCGGGCATGGACGTTTACAGCGTGGTATCCAGTGGTTTGCCGAAGGCGGGTGAGCTACTGGCGGAGTATCATAAGGTATCCCATCAGGTTGCCGGCGAAACCAGCGATAACGAGGCGCTATTGAAGAAACTGGCGCGACTGCAACAACAACTTGAGCACCATGATGGCTGGAGTCTGGACCAGAAAATTTCCACTGTCTGTTCACAGCTCGATTTACCTGTGGATGATTTGTTTGCCGACTTGTCGGGCGGTACTCAACGGCGTGTGTTGCTCGCCAAGGCGCTGGTCAGTGACCCCGATCTTTTGTTACTGGATGAGCCAACGAACCATCTGGATATCGAACGCATCCAGTGGCTGGAAGAGTTTCTCATGAGTTTTCGTGGCTCGATAATTTTCGTCACCCACGACCGCTTGTTCCTGCAGCATCTTGCCACGCGTATCGTGGAACTGGACCGTGGCACACTGACGAGCTATCCGGGCAACTATGCTAAATATGAAGCCGCAAAACAGAAAGCCCTCGAAGAAGAACAAATCCAGAATGCCAAGTTTGATAAAAAACTCGCGGAAGAAGAACGCTGGATACGGCAGGGTATCAAGGCCCGGCGCACCCGTAATGAAGGAAGGGTACGTGCGCTGAAAGCCTTGCGTCAGGAACGCTCACAACGCCGCGAACTCACCGGCAATGTCAAAATGAACCTGGAATCTTCGCAAACGTCAGGCAAACTGGTCGCGGAGCTGGAAGATGTGAGTTTCGCCTATCCCGATGGCCGTCCGGTCATTCAACATTTCACCACGCGCATCATGCGCGGCGATCGTATCGGGATTGTAGGGCCCAATGGTTGTGGTAAAAGCACGTTAATCAAATTGCTCATGAATCAGTTGCAACCGCAATCCGGCACCATTGACATGGGCACTAACTTGCAACCGTTGTACTTTGATCAACAACGGGAACAACTGGAACCGGATAAAAGCGTGATTGATAACCTTGGTCTCGGTACAGACTACGTCACGATTAACGGCAGAAGTCGCCACGTCATTGGTTACCTGCAGGACTTTTTGTTTTTACCGCAGCGTGCACAGTCGCCAGTGCGCGCTCTGTCCGGCGGTGAAAAAAATCGCCTGTTGCTGGCACGCCTGTTCACCAAAGCGGCCAATATGCTGATTCTGGATGAGCCCACTAACGATCTGGATGTGGAAAGTCTCGAGCTGCTGGAGGAACTGGTGAGTGAGTTTTCAGGCACAATTATTCTCGTAAGTCATGATCGGGCATTCCTGGACAATATCGTAACCAGCGTGTGGGTGTTTGAAGGTGATGGCGTCATCGAAGAGTACGTTGGCGGTTACAGTGACTGGTACGCGCAGCATCACGGTAAGTCTGCAGATACTGGAAAAGCGCTTGATAAAGATAAGAAAGTCGTTGCTGAGCCCGTCACGGCAAAGAAGAAACCGGTGGTCCAGGTTGTCAGGTCCGAGGTACAGAAAAAACTGTCTTACAAAGAGCAGCGGGAGCTGGAACAGTTACCCGCGATAATTGAAAGCCTGGAAACGGAAAAGAAGCAGCTGGAACAACATATGGGGCAGAGTGATTTCTATCAGCAGGAGCAACGTCATATCAAAACCAGTTTGCAACGTCTGGAAGAACTTAACGCCGAGCTGGAGCAAGCCTATCAGCGTTGGGAACAGCTGGAGGAGCGTGCATAGGTCACACTTTTGCAGGTAGTACAAAATACGACCAATTGTGGAAATATTATGAAATTCAGTAAGTTGCTGTGGAAATTGTGACAAATCTGTATCTTTAATGTATCCTTTCTGTAAATATTTTGTATCTGTACTAGACTATCCATATGTACATCGCAATCATCGAAGACGATCCCAGTCAGGCCAAGCTCATTTCGGTGTGGCTTGAGAAGGCCGGTCATGCCTGTAAGGTGTTCCCGCGCGGAAAAACGTTTATCGATAATGCCAGTAATGAAGAATTCGATTTACTCATTATCGACTGGGTGTTGCCAGATATCAATGGCGACGATGTGCTGCGTTGGGCGCGCAACAATCTGGGATGGGAAATACCCATCATCTTCATGACCTTCCGCGATGCCACTGACGACATTGCCAAGATCCTGCACCTCGGTGCGGATGATTACATTTCCAAGTCGGTTGATCGCAAGGAATTGCTGGCGCGTATCAGCACTCTGCAACGGCGGGCCAAGTTCTCGCCACAGTCGAACGCCAAGATTACAATCGGCGAGTATGAAGTCGATAACTCGCAACACAAAATTATTTATCGGGGCGAGGAAATCAAATTAACGCCCAAGGAATTTAAACTGGCGTACTACCTGTTTAAAAATGTCAATCAGTTGCGTACCCGCGCCGATTTGCTGGCCAATGTGTGGGGGCGTAACGCAGAAATCAGTACCCGAACGGTGGATATCCATATCAGCCGCCTGCGCAAGAAATTGCGCGTCGATGAAGATGAAAGCTGGAAGCTGGAGGCCGTCTCGAGCATGGGTTATCGCCTGTCCTATGATTCTACCGAAGTGAGTTCCGCTGCTACATAAAAAGTATAAATTTTAACAACATCGTTTCAACAACGTAACGAACTAACACAGCACGAATTAAAAACAAAATGTTTTCGATTCGTCAGTATAAAAAAATTTAAACCAGGAAAACGAATGAAAGAGCCCCGGCAAGGCTTGTATATAGCACTTATCAGTATTCACGGATTGGTTCGCGGGGATAACTGGGAACTGGGGCGTGATTCAGATACCGGTGGACAAATAAAATACGTGGTGGAACTCGCGCGTGCACTGGGCAAGCATCCCGCCGTTGAGCGTGTTGACCTGATCACCCGTCGTGTCATTGATCAAAAAGTCGATCCTGACTATGCCGAACATCATGAAGTCCTGAGTGACAAGGTGACTATTGTTCGCTTGCCCTGCGGTCCGCGGCGCTATCTGCGCAAGGAAGTGTTGTGGCCACACCTGGATGTGTTTGTTGACAACGTATTGAAACACCTGGGTAGCGTCGGACGGGTGCCGGATATCGTTCATGCTCATTACGCCGACGCCGGTTATGTGGGTACTCGCATGGTGCAGCTACTGGGTGTGCCATTAATTTTCACTGGTCATTCGCTGGGTCGAGTGAAAAAACAACGCCTGCTGGAAAAAGGCAGTAAAGCATCGACGATCGAATCGCAGTACAACATCTCACATCGTATAGAGGCCGAAGAGATAACCCTGGGTAATGCGAACCTGGTAGTGACCAGTACGCGTCAGGAAGTCGAACAGCAATACGAACTCTACGACAACTACCAGCCGCGGCGCATGATGGTGATTCCGCCCGGCGTTGATCTGGAACGTTTCCACCCACTGGAAGCAGATAAGGTAAACAAAGCACCCATCAAGCCAGACCTGGATCGTTTTTTAAAGCATCCCGGGCGCCCCATGATTCTCGCCATTTCTCGGCCGGACGAGCGCAAAAATATCGCTGCTTTAATTCATGCTTATGGCGAAACAGTGGAGCTGCAAAAACTGGCAAACCTGGTCATTGTCGCGGGCAACCGTGATGATATCGACACCATGGATAAAGGTGCGCAATCGGTGTTATCCGGAATTTTAAAACTAGTCGACAAGTATGACCTGTATGGCCATGTTGCCTATCCCAAACATCATAAACCGGACGATGTTGCGGACTTATACCGGCTTGCGGCGTACTCTAAAGGTGTGTTTGTTAATCCGGCTTTCACCGAGCCGTTTGGCTTGACGTTAATCGAAGCGGCCGCCAGTGGTGTGCCGATTGTGGCAACGCACGACGGTGGTCCACGGGACATTATCGGTAACTGCAAGAATGGCTTGTTGGTCGATCCACTGGATAGTCATGATATTGCCAAAGCGTTGTTGAAAGTACTGACCAACAAAACACAATGGGAAAAAATGTCGCAAAGTGGCATCGCCGGAGTGTATAAACACTATGCCTGGGAAAGCCACGTCAAAAAATATATAGAAGCCGTGCAGAATGTCGTAGAGAAATCCCGGCGTGTTACCGATGTGTCGGCGAGCAAGAAAAACCGTCTGCCCACCGTGGATCGCTTGCTGGTATGCGATGTTGATAACACGCTACTCGGTGACCAGGGCGCTTTGGATCATTTGCTGGATCTTATCAACAGCGCCCAGGGTAAAGTGGGTTTTGGTGTGGCGACGGGGCGCAATATCGAAAGCACCGTCAAGGTGCTGGAAAAAAACAACATCCCGACACCGGATCTGTTTATTACCTCGGTGGGTAGTGAAATCCACTATGGCCATCGTATGGTGGAAGATGCCGACTGGCAGAAACACATTAACTATCGCTGGAAACCGGCCACCATTAGAAAACTAATGAAGCAGTTTCCCGGGTTAAAAATGCAGTCGGCGGTTGAGCAACGGGAATACAAAATCAGTTACAACGTCAACCCTGACAAAGTGCCGCCAATGCGGGAAATCAGCGCCTATCTGCGTCAGCATGATATACATGTCAAGCTGGTTTATTCCCATCATGCCTATCTCGACTGCATGCCCATTCGCGCGTCGAAAGGGTTGGCGGTGCGTTATATTGGCATGAAATGGGGCATTGGACCGGAGCGCATCCTGGTCACCGGAGACTCCGGGAATGATGAAGAAATGTTAAGAGGTAATACACTGGGCGTGGTGGTGGGTAACTACAGCAAGGAACTGGCAAAACTTAAAGACCGCGACCTTATTTATTTTGCCAGTCAATCCTACGCTAACGGTATTATTGAAGGAATAAAATTTTATGGGTTTCTCGATGACCTTTTTCCGCCCGCAGATGACCAGGGTGAATTACAGGAATGGTCTGTTGTGGATGAGCTGTCAGATTAACTGGCAAATGGATGTTCGCGATCAAAACAGCCACGATAATAATCACTTAATAAATTCAACCACCACTTAACAAATATCAACTAACAAGAGTATCTTATGCTGGAACTGTTAAGCGATATCATCAAGCAATATCGAGATCAGGTTTATTTATTATTCCGCGCTTACTTCGCTCTGGATCGGTCGTTTTTACTGCATTCCGATTTATGGGATGTGTTCGAAGCCCATTGTGACCAGGCAGGTAGAGGTAAAGGTATTTGTACGGAAACCTTCAAGCGATTTATCGTCTGTTGTCAG
>Ga0209536_100004235_pt1 | contig 22681 bp, 15 predicted proteins | sample DeeMarSeWOR28_12_FD_187461 | JGI IMG/M metagenome (GOLD analysis project Ga0209536, IMG submission 187461) | Marine sediment microbial communities from White Oak River estuary, North Carolina - WOR-2-8_12 (SPAdes) (version 2) | ecosystem: Environmental > Aquatic > Marine > Intertidal zone >... | reverse complement strand
TGTCTACACGTGGAGTGGAGATGTTGCCCCTGCCTTCCAGGCATTTGACGAGGTGGTCAGAATTGCAAAATTGACCGGTAACGTGATGTTGAGCGTATTAGCTCTGCGCCGGCTGGCGGAAATAAGCCTGCTGCAGGGACGACTAAACCAGGCCAGGACATTCGTCGAGCAGGCCATTGAGTTGGGGAGTGATGACCAGGGACAACTGCGGCCTGTAGCCGGTTTGGCTGTGATCGGCCTGGGTTGGTTATTGCTGGAGCAGAACGAGCTGGAGGGCGCAGCTCGCCGGCTTACGGAAGGCATCGAGTTAACCGGCAGATGGTCAGACGTGGCCGGTCTGCAAGGTTATATCGGCCTGGCCCTGGTCAAACAAGCTCAGGGAGATACGGCAGGGGCTGACCAGGCCATCCAAACGGCCCGGCAATTGGCCACCAGGTTTGACGCCACAGAAATGGACGACGCCCTGGTGGAGGCTTATCAGGCCCGTTTGTGGATTATGCAGAGTCGTGACGATCCCGGCCATTTAGCCAGGGTTCGGGCCTGGATAGAGAAGCGGAGATTGGGCAGAGAGACGGCATTGGCTGAATTAAGTCAAGAGACCGGCGGCAATCGTTTTTGGCCGTTAGTCCGGGCCTTAGAGTATTTGCCGCTAGCCAGACTGTACCTTGCTCAGGGTCAACTTGACGACGCTCTGGCCCTGCTGGAGCCATTACTGCAAAGGGTAGAAGAGGCAGGTTGGATGTGGTTTGGTATCGAGTGTCTGACCCTGCAGGCGGTAGCCTACCAACAGCGGAGTGAGATCAGCCGGGCCCTGGTTGCGCTGGAACGGGCCTTGACCCTGGCCAGAGCGGAAGGCTTTGTGCGGGTTTTTCTTGACGGCGGCCCTGCGATGGGCGAACTGCTGCATCGAGCGGCAGCCCGCGGCTCTGCCGTAGAGTACGCTCGTAAGCTGCTGGATGCCTTTCTGGCCGACGAGGAACCAGGCTCTCCTGTGTTGGCCGGCCCTACGACTTCCCTGGTAGAACCGCTCAGCCAACGGGAGCTCGAAGTATTGCAGCTCATCGCGGCGGGCCTGTCGAACCGGGAGATCGCCGAAGAGTTGGTTGTGGCCATTAGTACGGTTAAGACCCACATCAGAAATATTTATGGCAAACTGGACGTTTCCAGCCGGACCCAGGCGCTGGTCAAAGCCAGGGCACTGAGGTTGATCTGATCGGGTCACTCCTCCCCGCAAAATTCTTCTTCTCCGCCCCCCTAATCCTCCCTTTGGTGGATGACGATCATCCTATTTTGCCGTACAATGAAAACCGTAAAGGAGTCAAGCATGGCCGACCGGATTTACTGCCAAATTCGAGTCAAAGGGCATCTGTCTGAACAGTGGGCAGCATGGTTTGGCGAGCTGGAAATCGATAATCGGCCGGGCGGCGAAGCAGTGCTGGCCGGCTGGCTGCCGGATCAGGCGGCCCTGTATGGCGTTTTGAACCGGATGCGGGATCTGGGGCTGGTTCTGATCTCTTTGAACTGTGTCGAAGCCACATCGGACGGAAGTTTGGGCAAGGGGATTAAAGCATAGAGGTTCCCAATTAAGGTTGATTAAGGACCGAGGAGAAACTAACTTCTCCATATGGCGGCTTGCATGGGAAGCCAAAATGCCCAAGGTATTTCTTTCATGGTCTTAAGGGATAACAAATGACAACAATGGTTCAACCATTCGACGAATTAACCGCAGCCCAACGAGCAATGACGGGCGGTAAAGGGGGCACGTTGGCTCGACTTTATCAGGCAGGTTACCCGGTGCCGGCCGGTTTTGTCATCCTACCAACTGCCTTTGCCGCTGACCGGCTGGTTCCGGCCGCATGGACACAGATAGAGATACATCTGGACCAGATGCGCCGTAGCGACATAAGTACAGCCTTCGCCATTCGTTCCTCTGCGCTCAGTGAAGATTCTGCCCGGGCTTCCTTTGCCGGGGAGTTTGAAACGATCCTGGACCTGCATCGAGATGAAGATATCAAGGACGCGATCCACACGGTCCGACAATCAGGCCGGAGCGGCCGGGTGGCGGCTTATAGCCGGGCCAAGGGCCTCGACACAACTCACGAAATCGCTGTCGTAGTCCAGCAGATGGTCAGGGCAGAGATGTCGGGCGTTCTGTTCACGGCAGACCCTATCACCGGCAGCCGCCTGACGATGACGGGCAACTTCGTTTACGGTTTGGGTGACCAATTGGTGTCCGGTGAAATCACTGGCGAGACCTTTACGATCGATCGACCCAAAGGTCGGTACGCAGGGCCAGCCGATCTAAAACGGTATGCCCGTCAATTGTACAAGTTGGGCCGCCGACTGGAGAAGGAGCTGGGCTGTCCGCAAGATGTCGAGTGGGCCATTGCCGGCGGCAAATTGCATCTGCTTCAGTCCCGGCCAATTACGACGCTGATCGGCTATTACCCCGCCACGGGCGAATGGAATGACAGCCTGACCGGTGATTATCTATGGTCAAACGTCAATTTTGGTGAAGCCGTAGCTGAGGTGATGACGCCCCTGAGTTGGACGGTTCTTCAGTTTATCCTACGAGAATGGAAAATGGTGCCGGGATACCAAACCGTCGGCAATATTGGGGGCCGGCCCTATCTTAACATCAGTATCTTCGCCTCGGTCTTTCAGATCCTCGGCAAGAGCCGGCAGGATTTACTCGAAGCACTGGCCGGCACGTTGTATATGCGTCTGCCGGAGGAGATGGAGATTCCGGGGCTGCCCTTATCTAGATGGGCACTACTGGCTATCCTGCCCAATCTGATCCGATTGCAGTTACGGCAACGACGGGGCCTGAAGGCGCTGCCGGCCTACTTGGCCACAAATCCGGCCTGGTGCAGCCGCAGTCGACGGCAAATTCAGCAGATAGAGACAAAAGCGGAGTTGTTAACTATGTGGCATCAGGAAATTTGTCCCCACGTGACCCAGAGCGTGTGGGGGGTGCTGGGTAGCGTTTTCCATTATGCTGATTACACCACCAGGCTGAGCCGGAAGTTGACAGGACTGGTTGGGCCGGATGATGCCAATCTGCTAATTTCGAGTGTACACAGTCATCCGCAGCCAGGCGATAGCTCCGGGCTCCTGGCCAGTTTAGGCCCGATGATGGGTTTGGCTAGAGTGACCCACGGCGAGATGGATCGTGAGACCTACCTCGAGCAGTATGGCCACCGGGGCCCGCACGAGTTTGAACTGTCCGTCCCCCGCCCGGCCGAGGATCCGGCCTGGCTCGACCGGCAGTTGGCGCAGTTCAGCCAGGTCCCAATGGATATCGAGGGACTGTTGGCCAAACAGCATGTTCAGGTCGAGGCTGCCTGGGAACGATTCCAGGGGCATTATCCCCGGAAGGCGAAATCGACAAAAGGCTGCATTGCCGAGGTTGGCCGGCGGGCCTGGCTGCGCGAAGCTGCCCGCTCGGAGTACACCCGCGATCGTTGGCTTGTCCGCACCTTTGGTCTGCGCGCCGGCGAACTGACCGGTCTTGGCAATGATATCTTCTTCTTGACGTTGGCTGAGGTGTTGGACCTATTGGCCGGCGATTCCCCGGCTGTAGCACATATCGCCGCCCGGCAAGAGAGTTATGATAGGTATAAGGCTTTACCTCCCTATCCGTCGATAATCCGGGGCCGGTTTGATCCCGGCCAATGGGCTGGGGATCCCCACCGGCGCAGCGATATATTTGACTCACAGGCTCCCCTCGTCCGCAGTTGGGCGGATGAGGGCCAAGAAGTGCTCATCGTCGGCGCAGCCGGGGCCGCGGGTAGAGTCGAGGCGTTGGTGCGATGTTTGGACAGGCCGGAAAATGGCGATCAACTGCGGGTCGGCGAAGTGCTGGTTACGATGCAGACCGACATTGCCTGGACGTTTCTTTTTCCACGGGCGGCGGCAATCGTCACCGACGTCGGGGCCCCACTCTCCCACGCCGCCGTCGTTGCCCGGGAATTGGGCATCCCGGCTGTGGTCGGCTGTGGGGATGCCACAATGCGCCTGAAGACAGGTGATCGGGTGCTGGTGGATGGGGGTCGGGGTGAGATCCACATCCTTGACAGGTAATTTTAGGATGTAGTTTGTCACTCAAAACTCAAAATAAAACTGACTGGAGATAACGTTGTTCAGCATTAGCTTCAACCGGAAAAATTCCAAATCGGCAAACGGCCGGCAGGAAGATAGCAGCGGGTCCCTGATCGATCTCCGGCAGGTGGTGAAGACGTTTGAGGGGGCGGCCGGAGTATTTACCGCCCTCAAAGGCATAGATTTGCGGGTTGGGGCCGGCGAATTCGTTTCTATCGTCGGTAAGTCAGGCAGCGGCAAATCTACGCTGATCAATATGATTACCGGCATCGACCGGCCTACCTCTGGCGACGTGTTGGTTGATGGCACGGCGGTCCATACGCTTAAAGAAGGGCAGATTGCCGTGTGGCGGGGTCGAGCTATTGGCGTCATCTTTCAGTTCTTTCAACTGCTGCCGACTCTGACGGCCGTCGAAAACGTGATGCTCTCGATGGACTATGGCCAACTTTACCCCCGCCAGGAACGTCCCGGGCAAGCAATGGCGCTGCTCGAACAAATGGAAATGGCCGACTACGCCCACCAGTTGCCTGCGACTCTATCGGGCGGCCAGCAACAAAGCATTGCCATTGCCCGGGCCTTGGCGAATGATCCCCCGATTCTGGCTGCGGACGAGCCTACCGGCAACCTGGACTCTAAGACCACCGAGACTGTTTTTCGACTCTTTGAGAACCTGGTGGATAGCGGCAAGACAATCCTGATGGTCACTCACGACAATGATTTGGCCAAACGCGCCCAACGCACCATCATTCTGGCCGACGGCAAAATTGTGGTTGAACGAAAAAATAACTGAAAGTTCAAACCCAAGAGGAGGGGTGAAATGAACTCAAATACCTCTATTCAATCGAGTGAGAAATCAGATATAGCCGGCGGCATCGTCAAACGATTGGTCCAGATTGCCATCTTCTTTTTAATTCAGGCAGTGATTCTGTTTGCCTCGGCGGGGCGACTGGATTGGACAATGGCCTGGGTTTATCTGGCAGTGTACGTGGCGATGATTATCATCAACTTCCTGGTTCTTCTCCACATAGATCCGACGTTGATTGCTGAACGCGCCCGGATAAAAGAAGACGCCAAAAGTTGGGACAAGCCGCTCGCCGGTATCATCAGCCTTTTTGGCCCCCTGCTTATCCTGCTGGTAGCTGGGTTCGATCTGCGCTTTGGCTGGTCGCCGGAGCTGGTATTGCTAATTCAACTCATAGCGTGGGTGGCTATGATCCTGGGATATGCCTTTTCCAGCTGGGCCATGGCCTCGAATAGATTTTTTTCAGGATTGGTCCGCATTCAAACTGAGCGAGGGCATACCGTTGCCACCGGTGGGCCCTATCAATATGTGCGTCATCCTGGCTACAGCGGCTGGTCCCTGGCCTATCTCGCCACCCCGCTTGTTCTCGGCTCGTGGTGGGCGCTCATTCCAGCCGTATTGACCGTAGGCGTTATCATTGTCCGCACCGCGCTTGAAGACAAAATGCTTCAGCAAAATTTTGGCGGCTATCAGGCGTACGTCCAGCAGGTGCGTTACCGTTTACTACCGGGAGTGTGGTAAAGCACTTTAGAAATAAGAAAGAAGAAAAAGTTATGGCTACAAAAAACAAGACCCAATTGGGTATAAAGTATCTCGATATACAAGCCTACGTGGGTGTTACCAAACACAATGGCGGATTTGAGGCGACGGACGAGCTTTTATCGCTCTGCCACATTAAAGAGGCCCAGGAAGTTTTGAATGTGGGCTGTGGCATTGGCGTTGGCCCCGCCTATATCGCCAGGAAACATGGTTGCCGGGTGGTGGGCGTGGACATCTCGGAGAAGATGATTGAATGGTCACGCCGGCGCGCCAGAGAGGAACGGGTCGAGGACAAGGTTGAATTCCGGGTGGCCAATGTCCTTGATTTACCTTTTGAAGCAGACCGGTTTGACGTTGTTCTCTGCGAATCCGTGCTGGTTTTTGTCGAGGATAAGCCGCAGGCAATTCGAGAGTGCGTGCGCGTCACCAGGCCCGGCGGATATGTGGGGCTGAATGAAACATTTTGGCTCGACGACGCGCCCTCCGAGCTTACCGCGCGGGCGCAAGCGACGGTGGGCGTGGGGACGGATATTCCGACTATTTCGGCCTGGCAGGCCTTATGGGCGGAGGCCGGGTTCCGAGACCAGGTGGTAAGAGCCTACCAGCTTGACCCCCGCGCGGAAATCAAGAGTCGCATCCGCTGGATCGGTTGGCGATGGATGCTGAAAGCCTGGGGCCGGGCGCTGCGGTTATATGTGACCAATCCGGCGGGCAGACAGTTGATCAAGGAGATGTTCGATACGCCGTTGGTCGTGATTCAGCAGATGGGCTATGGCCTGTTTGTTGGCAAGAAGTGAGCATTGGCAAGGTTAACTTCGGAGGCAGCTATGGTCTGGTTCAAACCAAATCACAATAAAGACGTAACGAACGACATAATAATTGACCTGCGTCAGGTTGTGAAAAAGTACCAGAGCATGGCCGGCGAGGTAACGGCCCTCAAAGGTATTGACCTGCAAGTCAGGCGAGGCGAGTTTTTGGTCATCATGGGCAAGTCGGGCGCTGGCAAGACCACGCTCGTCAACGTGATCACCGGCCTGGATCGGGTTACGGCGGGTGAGATATGGGTGGGCGGGACCCCGGTACACAAGTTGGGCGCGGAAAAGGCGGCCAGGTGGCGCGGCCAGACCGTGGGCGTTGTTTTTCAGACTTTTGAGCTCATGCCCACGTTGAGTGTATTGCAGAACGTTACCCTGCCGATGGATTTTGCCAACCGGTATTCTATTCGCCAGCAGCGGCAGCGAGCGATGCACCTGTTGGAGCAAGTCGAAATTGCTGAACATGCCCACAAGCTGCCCTCGGAAGTCTCGGGGGGACAGCAGCAGCGGATCGCCATTGTCCGGGCGATGGCCAACGACCCGCCGATTTTGGTGGCCGACGAGCCAACCGGCAGTCTGGACTCGGTGACGTCAGAGGCGGTCATTGATGTGTTTGAGGAGTTGGTCAAGCAGGGTAAAACAGTGGTGTTGGTAACCCACGACCAGGATATCGCCAGGCGGGCTCCGCGCAACATCGTCCTAGCCGATGGGGAGATTATGGTTGACCCTCGTCAGGCTAAGGACGGCCGGGAGGTAAGCTATGCTTAGGTCACGCTGGTCCAAAGTACTCAACGACCTGTGGAGTAACAAAACCCGGACGATGCTGATTGTGTTGTCCATTGCTGTTGGCCTGTTTGCAGTGGGCACCATCGTTAGTGCCCAGACGATTTTGTCTGAGGGGATGGCCAAAAGTTTTGCCGCCATCAACCCATCCAGCGGCACGGTTCGCACGGACGAACTTTTTGAGGAGGATTTTGTCCAGGCTGTGCGCCATATGAAGAACGTGGCCGAGGCGGATGCCAGGCGGGCTTTTGACGTGAGGGTGAAAACTGGTCCGGAAGAATGGACCAATCTCAGGATTTTTGCGGTTCCTGATTATGATGACATTCGGGTCAACAAAATATCACCCGAGAGCGGGGCCTGGCCGCCGCCGGAGCAGGAGATCCTGATCGAACGTTTGGCCTTGTCGCTGCTCAACGCCCAGGTGGAGGACACGCTCCTGATCGAGTTGCCTAATGAGAAGCAGCGCCATATGCGCATCGCCGGCCTGGCCCACGACCCGGCCCAACTGCCGGCCCAGATCGATGGGACGCCCTATGGCTACATTTCCTTTGAGACGCTTAAATGGCTGGGCAAAGATTACGGCTTTAACGAGCTGTATGTGGTGGCCAAGGATCGAGGTAACAAGGAATTTGCCCAACAGGTGGTCAATGAGGTCAAGGACAGGGCCGAGCGAAACGGACTAACCATCCCCATAATGACCACCGCCGAGCCGGGCCAGCTTCCTCTTGACGATATTCTCCAGGCGGTGTTATTGCTGATGGGTATTCTGGGGCTGTTGTCGCTTCTCTTGAGCATGTTTCTGATCGTAAACACGGTCTCAGCCCTGTTGGCCCAACAAAGGCGGCAAATCGGGGTGATGAAAGCGGTGGGTGCCCAGACCCGTCAAATTATGGGGATGTATTTGGGGATGGTATTGATATATGGTCTGATCGCCCTGGTGCTAGCCATCCCCTTATCTATCGTGGGGGCGCGCGGGCTCAGTCAGGTCATGGCGGCCTATTTTAACTTTGATCTGGTCGATCTTAGCGTGCCGGTAGGGACAATAGTTTTGCAGATTGTGGTCGGCCTGCTGGTGCCGGTACTGGCCTCGTTGCCTCCTTTTCTGGCCAATTTACGCATCAGTGCCGTCGAGGCAATGAGTACCTATACGCTGGGCAGAGGCCGCTTTGGTAGCGGCCTTATCGACCGGCTGCTTTCCGGAGCAAACCTGTGGTTTACCCGGTATTTCCTGCTACGTCCGGTGCTGTTGTCCTTGCGTAATATCTTTCGCAGTAAGGTGCGACTGACCCTCACCCTCATCACCCTGATCCTGGGCGGGGCCACCTTCATCGGCGTGTTCAGTGTCAACTCTGCCTTGGATCGGACCCTGGATGATTTTATGCAGTTGTATAACTTTGACAGCGCCGTCATCTTTTCGCAGCCTTATCGAATCGAGAAAATCAAACGGGAAGCCGAGGCTGTACCGGGGGTGGCCGGGGCCGATGTCTATTTCCAACTGCCGGTCCGCCGGGTGCGGCCGGATGGCAGTGAAAGCAATGCTATCTTTTTATTGGGTTTTGACATTCGCTCCGAGCTGGTCCTTGGTCCGAAGATTGTCGAGGGCCGATGGCTGTTGCCCGAGGATGAAAATGCGGTTGTGGTCGATGCCATCCTGATCAAGGAAGAGCCTGATATTAAGCTGGGCGACGAAATTGTACTGAAGATCGAGGGGCGGGAGAGACCTTTCCGCGTGGTCGGCGTAAGTTTGGGCTTGATACTTCCGACGACGTACGTTAACTATCCCTACATCTCTCGGGCTCTGGGGGATGTGGGGTTGACCAGTGGGGCCATCGTGGGCACCGAACGCCACGACCGGGTATCTGTGAGGGAATCAATGGCAGGTTTGGAAGCCCATCTGGAACGGCGAGGATTTCAGGTCAACAATGTATTTGCGATGTCTACGGAACGAGAGGAGGGGGAGGCCTTTTTTAGCGCCATCATTTTTCTACTGCTGATCATGGCCCTGATGCTGGCTTTGGTTGGTGGCCTAGGGCTGATGGGCACGATGAGCATCAACGTTCTCGAACGAACGCGTGAGATTGGCGTACTGCGAGCCATTGGTGCACCGAACAAGGGCGTGGCCCGGGTTTTTATCCGAGAAGGCATTGCCATTGGGTTAATTAGTTGGCTGCTGGGAGCTATTTTGGCCTATCCCCTGGGCAAAGGGTTAAGCGATGCTGTGGGCGTGGCCGTAATGGGCGTCCCTTTAAACTTCTCTTACTCGATAACCGGCGTTTGGATTTGGCTTATTTTGGTGGTGATCCTAAGCGCAATGGCCAGCTTCATCCCGGCCCAGAATGCCTCGCGCTTGACCGTGCGCGAAGTGTTGGCCTATGAGTAACTTGGGTAAAGATGTACCTTGACCGTCCCGCTCAATGCCCATGATTCCGCCCAGGATCGCCTGTCCTACAGATCTGGACCTGGTTTGGATCGGCAATTGCCGCACACATTTCCCAAATTGTGGCAGACTATTCAGCTATTCAGGCACAGTTGACGCACAGGGTAGTTGTAGGCAGGGCTTCTAATCGCTCAGGATCGATCGGGTTCCCACACTGGGCACACCGGCCATAAGTGCCCTGTTCGACCCGTTCAATGGCTGCCTTCAATTCAACGATTTCGGCAGCCACTCTCTCTTTGCGGGCCAAAGTCATTTCCCAGGAAACCGTGCTCGTACTATCTCCACCCAGGCCAAAATCGGGCTTCTGAGCCAGTTGTTGCTCTAGCTGTTCCAGGGTCTCTAGCGCGTCATGCAGATCAGCCTCCAATCTTTCTTTCACTGTACTCATATTTTTACCAATTCCTCTCTTATGCTTGTTTTTCAAAACCAAAGATAGCCGCCAGCCGGTGCGTCCCAAAAATTAGGGAAGCACCGGCAGATTCCGCTCGTTCCTCCCTGTTTTGTCCCGATTCATCAAAATCAGGGACGCATCCCCAGTCGTGACCCATGGGGAAAAAGCTACATAAATGAAAAACAGATATTCCACCCCGGTCAGGATCAAAGGGGTCTGTTCTTCTCGAAGCAAATCGGCCAGGTTCCGGTTACATTGTTGAAGTTTGCGGTTCTTGCCGCACGGAGTGGACACGGTCGAAAATGGCCAGGGTACGTTTGGCGATGCCGGTCCAGCCAAAGCTGCGCCGGGCAAAACGGGAGCCCTCTACCGACAGTTCGTGAGCCAGATTAGGGTAGAGCATCGGTAAGGCCAACATCGTGCCAAACTCCACCGGTCGATGGGGATCGGCATAAAGGGCCTGCTGACCAAACGCGACCAGTTCGAACAAGCCCCCGTGGACGGTCACCACGGTCGAGGTGCCGCAGGCCATCGCCTCGATGGCGGTCATCCCGAATGGCTCGTACCGGGAAGGCAGGGCAAAAACCCCGACGGCTCGATAATAATTGGCCAGATCTTCATCGGGGATATATTTGATCCAGACTATTTTTTCGGCAATACCCAATTCTTTGGCCAACTTTTTCAATTCGACCACCCCGGCTTCGTCCTGTTTGGAATCTTCGCTGCCGATACCAGCAACCAAGCGGGCATCCGGCACTAACTCAAGCAGGGTGGGCATTGCCTTGATCAGCAGATCATACCCCTTGTTAGCCGCCATCCGACCCACGGTCAAAACGTCGTGCCCGGTCAGATTGTACTGCTCCTGTAATTTTGTCCACTCTTCTTGGCGAACCGGGGAGAAGCGATTTTCATCCATGCCGGGCGGGATAACTGAGATTTGTCTTTCCAGTACGTCATACTGCTGCTGGAGAAGCTCCGTTTGAGGTTCGGTGGTGGCAATGATATGATCGCAATTCCGATAGACCAGGAACTCCTGCCGGATCCGCTCCTCAAAACGGTATTTCTTTTCCATTTCGGCCTCGCTCAACTCCCCGCCAGCCATATTGTACTGTTTCCACCAGCCGAGGGAATGGGGCGTATGCACGTGGGGGATTTCGAGTTCTTCGGCAATCCGCTGGCCGGCCCAGCCCCCGTCCCAATAGTGGGAATACACTACCCCATACTGGCGACCCCGATTACGGATCGCGGCCAGACAGTTGGTGATAAAATCACCCAGATAGTCGTGCATATCCTCTTTGCGAATGAAATCGTCACCGCCAAAAGGTATTCGCCAGACCCGGAAATTTTCGTTGACCTCGTCAAATTCAGGTTGGTTTTCGAAGCGGCGGGTGACCAGATCGACGTGATAGCCCAGCCGGCTAAACCGTTTGGCCAGCTCTAAAACGAAGACCACCTGCCCGCCGGTATCCGGCTTGCCCAGTTCCGGCTCGGCGCTGACGTAGCCGTGCACCGACAGCATCAGAATGGAAATTAAATGGTTCATGTCACCTACTCCTTTACTCGACTTATTGCGCCAGAAACTCTCGTATTTGGTCCGCGCTGCTGCGGGGATTGCTCTGGCATACAAACAGGCCAAGCTGCTCAAAACCGCCAATTTCCTGGGTGTAAGGCAAAAACTCAAAATAGAGGCCGGCCCCTGGCCCGTTATTGGTGATGACGTTATAGGCTGTTTCCCGGCCAATCGACGGCATTAGCCACATAATTGCCCGCAAGGCATCGTGCCAGCCGTCGGCCACGGCTGTGATTTGAGCGTCGGTTAATTGGTGCAGATAGCTTTTGCTGACATCTTTGATGAGCAACATCATGTCAAAGGGACGTCGCATAAAGTAGGGTACCAGCAGCACGGCCGGTCCGTAATCCCGAATCAGTAACTCAGCCGGATTCCTTTCCAACATGTAGGCTGAAAACGGCCGACCCGTCCGTTGTTTGAAGCGCCAGTTATCACCAACCCGGCGCGGCATAACGTTGCTATAACCAATCTGCTGGTGGCCGTGCAGGAGCGAACCACCGACCAGATGGCCATAGTTCTTGATGATCGAGACATACCCGGTTGGCGGGGACTCATCCTCGGACGATTGGCCAGTACGGCTCGTCCCGGTCGAATTGGACAGCAGCATTTTTTCCAGAGCGGCCAGACGTTTCATGACCACCACCCGATCTAATTGGGGCATATTGTGCCAATCCTTGTCGTGGAGAGAAGAGGTCCATTGCAGTAAATGAAAACCTGAAGCATCGAACCCTTCGGCGCCGGAGGGGTATTCTCCTGGGTCGCCCCAATCCGTTGGCGCCGGCGTTTGAGCGGGGTAAAGTATCGGGAAAAGGTTCTTGTTGATAAAGGTAAAACCTTCACTCAGGTCGGCTACGTCTACTACCGCGGTTGTCTTACCCTGGCAAACCACGCACGCTTTCTCCGGCGGACTGGATTCCTCCATTTCCGATTCGGCCGGCCGATTATCGTGGGGCCGGCGGGCCCGGGCCGAGTTGTAGATGATTCGCTCCCCGGAACGGGGATCGATCTGGCAAATGCCGTCCGGCTTGAAGTTGGAGAGCTGTTCCTCCTCCTTAAAGAGTTGGCCCAGCTCGACGGTCGAGAGTTGGGTAATATCCTCGACTTGTAGAATTTCTTGGAGGGTGGTCCGGCTCAACTGCTGTTCGATCACGCCGATCTTATCCAAAAAATCGTGAACAACGTGGCCCCAGGTAAAGTAGGGAATGGTAATCTTGTAGGCCTGTTCCCCCATCTCTCGGCGGAGGGCATCATCCGTCAACATCATTGTTAAGGCATAGGTAAAACCATCCACATCATCGGCCTCAACCACAATGGCGCCCTGGCCCTGCCGCAACGGCTGGCGATGGTCGCCATCATATGGGATTTCTTTGATCTCCGGCCCCAACAGATACTCCACCACAAAGGGCACCAGGTTGCTGGATACGACCGGTACCCGGGTAGCACCGGCTTCCTGCGGGGTCATACCGAATCCTTCCATCACCGACGGCGTGCAGTAAACGTCCGTTACAGCATAAATGAGCGGCAGCACGTCCCAAACGGAGCCAACCACGGCGACGCGCGGCTCAACGTTAAGATCCTTGATCAATCCTTTAAGTTCGCCGGCCAACTCTGCTCGATTTTCATCGATAGAAACTACGAGTAGACTATCAGGCACCTGTAGTAGGGTCCTGGCAAAAGCTTTGATTAGCACATCCTTGCGCTTGGTGGTATCGGTCCGGCTGATCTCGGTAATAATCTTGCTGCGGCGTACTTCTTCGGGAGACAGGCCGCAATGTTGGCTCAAAAAACCCCAAATCTCATTACTATCGGTAATTTCGTGACGGGGGTGATACCGGTCCGGATTAACGCAGGGGGGGAGAAATAGGTCTGGGCCGCGATAGAAGTAATCATCTAACAGGGCATGTTTGATGGCCGACGAGGTCGCCGCGATGCCGTCCAAATCCTGGATTATCTCCAGTTCCGTCTCGATCCGTTCGTCGATCCGGAGCTTAGGCCATTCCGTCTCATTGACATTGCGTTTTTTGAGGGTGCCGACCGAATGGGGGACCCAGATGTGTTTGAGCGGTTTCCGGCGGGACTGGTTGTACAGGACGCCCAGCTTGGCCGCATCCCAATAGTGGGAAATGATCAGGTCAATCTGGGACTCTTCGGTCTCCAGAAAATTATTGAGAAATTCCAGCAGGGCCGGTAACTGCTCGGCCATATCCTCTTTACGGACAAACTCGTTGCGGCCATCTTCAAGGTAGACAATCCGCTGGAATTGATCCTTGTAATCGACCCCCCGCTGCCATTCACCGGATACCGGATGGGGATATCCGCCCCGGTTGACGATGGTGATCCTATAACCGAATTGAACCAGAGCCTCGGTAAATTGGTTGACAAAGACGTTTTGGCCGCCCGTATCCGGCAAGCCCGGCATTACCTCCCACTGGTGAATGCCGTGGTTTGTTATCATCAGAATATGTTTGCGTTCGGAAGCTAGAAATTCCCGATGGTAATTGTGGTTTGAATAGTCAGTCATTGTTCTCCTTGTCCTTTTGGTATGGGTCCCTTGGATCCATTTTTAGGCTGAATTCTCTTGCGCGTTCAAAACTCCATAATGATGTAGGCCCTCGCTGACACCGGCTGCAAAAGGGTGTTCGGCAAAGTAAAAAGCGCGGCCCTCATCTCTATTTTTCAATTCTTTCAACTCCGGTTGGGCATTATCAACGATGATCCCACAGCCGAACTCCTCTAGCATCGAGCGATCGTTGCCGCTGTCACCGGCGGTGATGATCTGGGTCGGGTTCAAATTCAAGTAGCCGATCAGAAACCGAATGGCTTTGCCTTTGCCCGAAGCCGCCGGCAAAATATCCAGATGTTTGCCGCTGGACCAGACTACCTGGTATCCGTTACCGGCCGCGGCCACCCGCTGCTTGACCCGCTCAGCCGCTTGTTCGGGATTGGGGGCCTTGTCCAGAAAATAACTGACCTTTAGGGGCGTGTTATATCGGGCTGATTGAACCTGAGCCCCGTCGATATCGTCAATAAAGCTCACCGCCTGCTCTCGAGAAAACTGTCTGCGCAAAAACGTGTCCCACTCTGGCAGCGGTTCCATCTCCGGCGAGAAAGGCGGCAGATATATTTCCGTTCCCACCTGGGAGATGATGGCATCGGCCTGGGGGATATTTTCTTCTTCAAAGCCCCGCAAGACCTCATCGAGGGTCCGGCCGGTGGTTAAAAACAGGGCCAACTGCTTTTGTTGTCTTAGACTTGCGATTCGGGAGCTTAACTGCTTCAGGGCCTTGGAATCTCCGGTCAGGGTGTTGTCGATATCAGAGGCCAAAATCCACTGTATTGCTTGCATAAAGAACCTCTTTCCTTAAGAATAATTGAAGTTTTTTCGAATAATAAGGTAAGAAACTAGCGATACCTCTCCATATAACCTAATGATCGCGCGATATTTGTCAACTTACGCGAAAAAAGCTGCCTTAAATGGCAGAATTGATGAGCCTAATTGGCTTGATCACCCAGTTCTATTGTATCGTTTTATAATCCTTATCTCCACACTAACCTGGGCTATTCTGAGTGAGTAACGAGAGCTATCTTTGATAGCCCTCTTAGTAATGGCCGTAAGGCTCACTCGCCCAACTGGGTGAGTTGATCCTTAGCTCAAGTCAACGATATCGAGCAAAATTTAGAGGCTAGAAAACCGGTTATATTTTCATTCTGATCCTCGATTTGACAGAAAGGTTCCCAAAAACAATACTGTCATCTATCCAACTTACCCACACCAATTTCAATGATGGCAACCAAGGCATAAAATTATGGACATTTGGCGCAATTTTCATGGGCCCAATGCGGGTTACATTCTGGAGCTTTACGATCGATATCGACAAGACCCTGATTCTGTCGATACAACCACCCGGACTTTCTTCGATGATTGGACTCCGCCAGGCGACGGCCTGGGGATGGCCCCGGTTACGATGTCCGGTCAACTGGACTTAGCGGCCGGCGCGGTTAACCTGGCTCAGGCCATCCGGGAATACGGCCACCTGGCCGCCCAACTGGATCCGCTGGGCAGTGAGCCTCCCGGCGATCCTTCGTTGGACCCGGCCGCGCACGGTGTTTCTGAGGAGGAGTTGCGACGACTGCCGGCTTCCCTGATCGGGGGCCCGGTGGCTGCTTCGAGCGAAAATGCCTGGGAGGCAATCCAGGCCCTCCGGCAGATCTACTCGACCAGTACCGGCTACGATTACGACCATCTGCGGAATCCGGAGGAACGGCAGTGGCTGCGCCAGGCGGCCGAGTCCGGCCGCTTTCGGCCACCTCAGGATCCGATCAATCCCCAATGGCTGCTGAAACGGCTAACTCGAGTTGAGGTGTTCGAGCAATTTTTGCATCGCACTTTTCCCGGCAAGACCCGTTTCTCAATCGAAGGGTTGGATATGCTGGTGCCGATGCTGGATGAACTCATCGGTGCGGCCGCGGAGGCGGCCATCTACACCGTCCTGATCGGGATGGCTCACCGGGGCCGGCTGAACGTGCTGGCTCACAATCTTAAAAAACCGTACGCCCAGATTTTGGCCGAGTTCAAAGATCCGGTCCAGGGTCACCGCTTTGTCATTCGGGACGATCTGGGCTGGACCGGGGACGTCAAATATCATCTGGGCGCGCGCCGGTCCCTTAAGGGCGGCCAGCAGGTTGACATGATGGTCAGAATGCCGACCAATCCTAGCCACCTGGAAACGATCAATCCGGTTATCGAGGGGATGGCCCGGGCGGCGGGCACCTGCGTTCACGTTAGCGGACGGCCTCGTTTTGCCCACATCGTCTCCCTGCCCGTCCTCATCCATGGCGACGCCGCTTTCTCGGCCCAGGGTATTGTGGCTGAAACTCTGAACCTGGCCCAACTACCCGGCTATCGGACCGGCGGCACCATCCATCTTATTGCCAACAACCAGTTGGGTTTTACCACCCTGCCGGAGGTTGGCCGGAGTACGCTCTACGCCAGCGACCTGGCCAAGGGGTTTAAGCTTCCCATCGTGCACGTTAATGCCGATGACCCGGAAGCCTGTATCGAGGCGGCTCGTCTGGCTTTTGCCTACCGGGCCAAATTCGAGAAAGATTTTTTGATCGACCTGATCGGCTATCGCCGCTATGGCCACAACGAAGGGGATGAGCCCAGTTTTACCCAGCCCCGGCTATACCGGACGATCAGGGAGCATCCCACCGTCCGAGCCCGCTGGTCAGACACGTTGCGGGAACGACAACTGATCGACGCGGATTGGCCCGAGACCCTGGTCCAGGAGCAGATGGCCGAGCTACAATCAGTCCTCGAGTCCTTGGAGCCGGCCGAAGATTTAGCGGAAGAGGCGCCCGAGTCGCCCCCACCTGGCGCCGCCGGACGCATTAAGACCGCTGTATCGTTGGAACGACTGCGGCAGTTGAACGAGGCCCTGCTCCAATTCCCGGACGGATTTCAACTGCACGACAAAATGAAACGGTCCGTAGAAAAAAGACGGCAGATTCTGGCAGAACCGGAAGAACCGGCGGTTGATTGGGCCACCGCCGAGGAGCTGGCCCTGGCTTCGATTCTGGTCGATGGAGTGGCCATCCGTTTTACCGGCCAGGATGTGGAACGTGGTACCTTTAGCCACCGCCATGCGGTGTTTCACGATGTGGAGAGCGGCCAAACCCACATTCCGCTGCAACATTTGCCCCAGGCTGATGTGGCTTTTGAAATTCTAAACAGTCCACTCAGTGAAAATGCAGCCCTTGGCTTTGAGTTCGGCTACAATATTCAAGAGCCGGAGCGGCTGGTCATTTGGGAGGCGCAGTATGGGGATTTTATCAACAACGCCCAGGTGATCGTTGATGAATTCATTACCTCGGCCCGGGCCAAATGGGGTTTGACCCCCTCTCTGGTAATGTTGTTACCCCACGCCTACGAGGGCCAGGGACCGGATCACTCGACCGGCCGCCTGGAGCGTTTCTTGCAAATGGCCGCCGAAATCAACATACGGGTGGCTAACTGCACCACCGCCGCCCAATTTTTTCACCTGTTGCGCCGGCAGGCCGCGCTTCTGGAAACGGACCCGCTGCCGCTGGTTGTGATGACCCCCAAGAGTCTCTTGCGCCACCCGCGGGCGGCTTCACCGCCACGAGATCTGGCGGAGGGACACTGGCAGCCGGTCATCGACGATGTGGAAGCGGACGCGGCCCGCGTGCGCCGGCTGATCCTGTGCAGCGGTAAAGTGGCAGTTGATTTGCTGATAGCCGAGCCGCGAGCAGAAACGCCTGAGGTCGCCATTATTCGGTTGGAGCAGCTCTATCCACTGCCGGAAGCCGATTTAAAGCGGGTCATCGAGCAATATTCGAACCTGGAAGAGATCGTCTGGTTGCAGGAAGAGCCTAAGAATATGGGCGGCTGGAGCCATTTGCGGCCCCAATTGGCCGGAATTATCGACGGCCGCTGGACCCTTTATTACCTGGGCCGGCCCCAGAGTTCCAGCCCGGCTGAGGGGTCATCGGCCTGGCACGCCGCCACCCAGCAAAGGCTGGTGGAGCAGGCTTTCATGCTAGACAAAAACGCGATCCAAGAAGATGGCATTGTGTGGGAAAAGGCTTAAGGTGCCTGGCCCTATTTAACGAGGGAGAATTCTGATAATGGCAATTGAGATAGTTGTACCAGAAATGGGTGAGTCCGTGGTTGAAGCCACGGTGTCCCGTTGGTTGAAAAAAGAGGGGGATCAGGTGGCCGTGGGTGAAGCGGTGGTAGAATTGGAGACCGACAAAGTTAACTTGGAGGTTGGGGCAGAGCAAGCCGGCACCCTGACCAGGATCGAGCGTGGGGAAGGGGAGGATGTTCAGATAGGGTACGTATTGGCCCTGCTGGAACCAGAGTCGGGTGACGGCCGGGCGGGCGCCGGAGAAAAATCAGCGGGGGAAGCTGAAGAAACCCCTGAGGAGACTCAGGCCGAAGCGGACGAGGCCGATGAGGAGTCCCAGACAGAAAAAGGAGAAGCCGGCGACCCAGCCGAACAGGTGACGCAACCGGCTGAAAAGGAACTTTCGGAAGAAGCACGGACTGAAGAATCGCCTGATAAGGCAGAAGAAAAAGCGACCCCAATGGCCAGACGGCTGGCTCAGGAACACGACCTCGATCTGGCTGAGGTGCCCAGTTCTGGCGAACGAATTACCAGGGAAGACGTGGAGCTATATCTGGACCTGCAAGAGACTGCAACAGGGGAAAAAGAGGATAGAGCTGAACCCAAAGCTGAGCCGGAAAGAGAAAAACCAATATCCAAAGCTGAAGCCGGGCCGCCCGTCGGGGGTGAACAGGCCGCCCGAGAAGAACGGAGCCGGATGTCCCGCCGCCGGCAAACGATTGCCCGGCGGCTGGTGGAGGCTCAGCAAAATGCGGCTATGTTGACCACCTTCAACGAGATCGATATGAACGCCGTGGTTGCGTTGCGCCAGCGCCGCCGGGACTCATTTCAGGAGCGACACGGGGTTAAGCTGGGTTTTATGTCCTTCTTTGTGAAGGCGGTGGTGGGTGCTCTCAAACAGTTTCCCCGGCTCAATGCCGAAGTCGATGGCAATGAGATTGTGCTCAAGCATTACTACGATATTGGGATGGCCATTGGGTCTGAAGAAGGGCTGGTGGTGCCGGTGTTGCGGGATGCCGATCGCCTGAGTTTTGCCGAGATCGAACGGGCCATCGAGACGTACGTTGACAAGGTCAAAGACGGATCACTCTCAATTGAGGATTTACGGGGAGGGACCTTTACCATTACCAACGGCGGCGTGTTTGGCTCGCTGCTCAGCACTCCGATTCTCAATCCGCCCCAGGTTGGCATTTTGGGACTGCACAAGATCGAGAAACGCCCCATCGTTAGGGAGGATGAAATCGTTATTCGCCCCATGATGTACGTGGCGCTTAGCTACGACCACCGGATTGTCGACGGACGGGAAGCGGTTCAATTTCTGGTCAGAATAAAGGAGTTGATCGAAGATCCGGAAACGCTGTTATTGGAAGGTTAGGAGTCTATCCCAAAACCAGGCAGAGGTGACGACGCCACCTCTGGTCGGGCGTGGCAGCCCCAACCTGCTATCCTATCATAGGCTCTAAGAACAGCTTGTTTCTAAGGTTGGTGGGAGTTGACTGGCACCGGGTGGCGTTCGGGCAAAATGACTTGCCGCGCCGCCAACCGGTGGCCAGAATCAGGATCGTGGCTGGGTAGGTAAATGGAGGGCATTTGCTGCACATAGTGCAAGATTTGGGCCAGGGTTTGGCGGGCGAGTCGTCTATTCAAACTAACCCCGTCAACGATCTGGTCAAGCAGACCCTGCTCGGTATATGAGGCATCCCCCGCAAAAAAGTAGGATAGGGTATCGTTCTCCAAAATCACCGATAGATGGCCCCCGCTATGGCCGGGGGTGGGCACCAACCGGACATCGCCGGCTTCAGTGACCGAGAAGCTTTCTGGGAAATTCCTAAAGGATTCGGGGCGAAACTCAATCAAGTGCGGCTCAAACCAATCCGGCCAATGGTTCGACAGGTAACCCCGCATGCGGCCCGAAAAACCGGCCGCCAGTTCATATTCCTTTCTGGACACCAAAATCTCCGATTTTGGGAAATGATAAAGCCCGCCGGCGTGATCCGTGTGCAAATGGGTCATGATCACCCAGCGAACCTCCTCGGGCGGAATTCCCAGGCGTCGTAACTGCGGCCCAATTTCCTCTTCCGGCGTTACCGAGGCTTTCATCCCCAGCTTGAAGTAGGGATGCCACCAGGGCAAATAGCCTGCCTCCGCAGTCCGGGCGGTTTCGCCTGTATCGATGACGATGATCCCTTCAGGATGTTCGATGACCCAGGCATAAATCGGCAAAGGTGCAGTCCAGATGGGATCCAACATTGTGTTGAGCAGCCGGATCGCGCCGTCCCCGTGACTGCCCTGTGGTTGGCTTTCCTTAACGGCAACCGTGCCGGTTTGAATGGCGTGAATCTGCATAGTCTCTCCTTTTTTCTGACCAGAATAACCGCTCACCTCAGCAGTAGATGTCTTGAGCGCACAAAGCTACTATTCTACTCTACTGGGCAATTTACGTTTTGTCCATACCAGGTTGGGCGATTTTTTAACTATGACTTGGGTGATCTTTGGCTGTCTTCCTCACCCACATGGGTGACTGCCAACGGCAAAATAACAAAAATAACGTGCCCTTTGGCAAGGCTTGACTTGTGTGGTTTTATAGGCAGCAGTTAGCTTTGGAGATTGCTGATGAAATTCGTTGCTGATTTACATATTCACTCTCATTACTCGCGGGCGACAAGCAAAAATCTCGACTTTGAGCATCTCAGCCAATGGGCCCAGCTCAAAGGGGGCCACGTGGCCGGTACGGGGGATATTTCTCACCCCGGCTGGTTGTAGGAAATGAAAGATAAGCTGTTACCGGCCGAAGCCGGGTTGTTCAAATTACGGGACGAGTTGGCCGAAGATATCCGGCGTGAGGTTCCACCTGCCTGTCAGAGCCCGGTTCGTTTCATGCTGACCGGCGAGAGAGGAATGTTTTGAAGATTTAACGTCCCACATCTTTGCCCTGGAAACCGGCCTCTCATCCGACCCGCCGATGAACTGGCGGGTATCATCGCTTGATCGCTGCACCCTGGTCTCCAACTCCGACGCCCACTCCCTCCAGAAGCTGGCCCGTGAGGCCAACCTGTTCGATACCGAGCTCTCTTACCCGGCTATATTCCAGGCGTTACAAACCGGCGACTCCGCCGCCTTCCGGGGTACCATCGAGTTCTTTCCGGAAGAGGGCAAATACCACCTCGACGGCCACCGGAAATGTGGCCTGCGCTGGGAGCCAAAAACCACCATCGCCCACAACGGCCTTTGCGCTGAATGTGGCAAACCGGTGACCGTTGGGGTCACCCACCGGGTCGAAACGCTGGCCGACCGACCGGAAGGGGGCAAGCCGGCCCATTACCATCCCTTCCAAAGTTTGATCCCCTTGCCGGAAATATTGTCGGAAGTCCATCAAGTTAGCCCCTATTCCAAGCGGGTCAAACAAAACTATGAAACCTTATGGAACCAGAGCAGCCTATTCGGCCAAGCGGTGTTGGAACAGCCACAGGCGTACCAACCAACGTCGGCCGGCGAGGCCGCGCCACCGCTCCTGACCGGGCTCAATCCCCAGCAACGGGAGGCCGCACTGACCACTGATGACTCCCTGATTATCGTGGCTGGTCCCGGCACCGGCAAAACTCGAACCCTGACCTACCCGATCGCCTATCTCATCACCGAACAGGATGTCTCGCCGGAGCATATTCTGGCCATCACCTTTACTAACAAGGCCGCCGAAGAGATGGCCGCCCGACTGACCAGCTTGCTCGGGGTTGACGTGGCCGGCCAGGTGCTCATCAAAACTTTCCACGCCTTTGGGGCGATGATCCTGAGAGAAGATGGCCAACAGCTTGGCTTGAATCCAACTTTCACCATTTGCGGCGACGATGAGCGAGAGACTATTCTCAAGCGGAGTTATCCCAATATGAAAAGCTCAGAGCTTGACACCTGGCTCGAGCAGATTTCAGCCGCCAAAAATCAGTTGCAGGGGCTGGACGCGCCGGAACTCAGCGATGATTTTGCCGACATCTACGACAGTTATGAAGCCGCCCTCGCTCAGCAGCAGACGCTTGATTTTGATGACCTGATCGTGAAAACCGTTCGCCTGTTCGAGTCCCGGCCGGACATTTTGGAGAGCTATCAACGCCGCTTCTGCTGGATTTCGGTGGATGAGTACCAGGACGTCAACCACGGCCAGTACCGGTTATTACGGCTGCTGACCGGCCCGGAGAGTAACCTGTGCGTCATCGGCGATCCCGACCAGGCGATTTACGGCTTCCGGGGGGCCAGCCGGGAATATTTTCTAAAATTCCAGGAGGATTACCCGGAAGCCAGGACGATCCACTTGAGCCAAAACTACCGTTCCACCCAGCTCATTCTGGACGCCTCGGGCCAGGTGATCGCCAAGAATCCGG
>Ga0209536_100004234_pt1 | contig 22684 bp, 14 predicted proteins | sample DeeMarSeWOR28_12_FD_187461 | JGI IMG/M metagenome (GOLD analysis project Ga0209536, IMG submission 187461) | Marine sediment microbial communities from White Oak River estuary, North Carolina - WOR-2-8_12 (SPAdes) (version 2) | ecosystem: Environmental > Aquatic > Marine > Intertidal zone >... | reverse complement strand
TAAAAGAGATATTGAATTCAATCTTGGCTCCAGAGATATCCCTCTCGTTATGAACACAGCACCCTCTGTCTTTGCAACAGCAAATGGTGGCGGTGCCGGAGATTCGAGAGTTAACGTACGTGGTTTTAGTCAGAGAGATGTAGCTGTAATGATTAATGGTATTCCTATAAATGATGTTGAGAATGGATGGGTATACTGGTCAAACTGGGATGGATTAGGAGATGTTACTTCTTCCATTCAGATTCAAAGAGGATTAAGTGCCGTTACTCTTGCAACCCAATCAATCGGTGGTACTGTTAATATTATTACTGATCCTACTCAATTAAAGAGCGGCGTTTTATATCAGAACGAAATAGGTACAGCTAACTTCAATAAACACACTTTGTATGCAAATACAGGACTTATTGATGGTAAATGGGCTATGAGTTTTGGTGGTGTTAGAAAAGTTGGAGATGGCTATGTAGATAAAACCTGGACAGATGCATGGGCTTATTATTTTGGAGCAGCTTATCAGATAAATAATAACAACAGGTTAGAGCTTTATGCAATGGGAGCTCCTCAAAGACATGGTCAGAATACTTATAAACTCAATTTAGCTAATTACAGCCATGAATTAGCCAGGGAAAATGGCTACGAGGAAAACTGGCTTAAGGATCCTCGTTTAAGAGAACAGGGACCATTATATAATTCAAACTGGAATGGTGTAAGTACGACTTATACAGGTATGATGTGGGAAAGATCTTACTGGAACAATGATGTTAATCAAAGACCATTCGCAACTTTTATAAATGAAAGGCAGAATTATTATCATAAACCGCTTGTTAATCTTAATTATTACTCTCAGTTTGCAAAAGACTGGAGCTTATACGCCACGGTTTATTACTCTGGTGGATTAGGCGGTGGAACAGGCACATTTGGTGGTATTGATTATGATTTCAGTCTTCTACAGAGGGTTGTTGATTACGATGCAACTATTGCCTCCAATCGGGAAAATGTAATTTTTGACGATCCATTAGGTTTTGGCGATTCAACAAATTATGTGATTTCGACTGATCTGAGAGGCGATGAAACTTATGGACGTGGTGGTATTTTAAGAAATAGTGTAAATAAGCAATGGACCGTTGGTGCAATTGCCAAAACTTTCTGGAAAGCTACCGACGGCTTGAATATGTCGTTCGGTCTTGATTGGCGGACTGCAGAAATTGAACACTACCGTGAAGTGCGTGATCTTTTAGGAAACGACTATTATTATCATACCAACAACGCATTTGAATTTTATGATCCTTCAATGCGATCAATGTTATTTAAAAAGCTGGGTGACAGGATTGATTACAACAACACCAATAAACTCAACTGGTATGGTGGTTATGTGCAGGGAGAATATAATCAAGAAAAGTACACTCTGTATGGAAACGTAGCTTTATCTACAATTAAATATGATTACACAGATCATTTTAGAGTAGATAACAGACTTGATCCTACAGATATTGGTTCAGGTGAATTGAAACAAGAGACTGATTACATCTTAGGTTATCAATTTAAAGGTGGTGCAAGCTACAGAATAACAAATGAATGGGACGTTTTTGCAAATGCTGGTTATGTCTCTAAAGTGCCGATATTTGACCAGGTAATCAATGATGTTAATGGAACTAAAGTCGAAGATCCGAAGAACGAAAAATTCTTATCTTTCGAAGCAGGTGTTAATGCCAGGTTAGATCAGAACCGTGTAACTTTTAAACTTAATGGTTACTATACTGATTGGAAGGATCGTGCAAGAAGTATAGGTGTGGTAAATGAGGATGGTAGTGATGGATTGGTAAGACTGGATGGTATAAATTCACGCCACATGGGCGTTGAGCTTGAATTTGCTTGGCAGCCGGTAAGATGTTTCAGATTCGACGCTGCTGGTAGTGTTGGAAACTGGACATATGTTGATGATGTGAGCGGAAGCTACATACCTGATTTTGGTGATCCAACCTCTGAAGTAGAATACAACTACTATATTAAGGACTTAAAAGTAGGTGACGCTCCACAAACCCAACTCGCTGCTGGTTTAACATTCTTTTTCCTGAATGGTCTACAGGCAAATGTAACCTGGAGATACTATACAAATTATTATTCGCAGTTCGATCCTTTCAGCAGGGATGATGAAACTGATAGAGAACAAGTATGGCAGATTCCAAGTTACAGTTTAGTTGATCTGCACGTATTATACAGGTTACCGGTTGATGTTGGCGGTGTAAAAGTAAGCGTATTCGGACATATATTTAACCTGCTTAATGAACTTTATATTGAAGATGCTGTGGATAACAGTTCATTTAACGGTTACAGAGATTCCAATGGTGATTACTACGAAAACCATTCGGCAAGTTCTGCTGAAGTTTATGTTGGTTTACCAACATCATTTAATGCTGGATTCAGAGTAGAGTTCTGAGATTGATAGGATGTATTATAAAAAGGCTGCTTATTAAAGCAGCCTTTTTTTATCCATTTTAATGCAGCAACAGAAGAATTCTATCTAACCTGATTGACCCAAGTAATTTAAAGAGTTGTGAAAAAGGAATGTCTCTATCCCAGGAGAAGAGAGTAATAAAGGCTTGCCCAACTACAAGATCACGCGGAACCAATCCCCAAAATCTGCTATCAAGACTATCATCACGATTATCACCCATCATAAAATAATAATCTTTTTTAAAGGTATAAGAGGAGACCGGGACATCTTTTATAGTAACGACACCATTCTTGATTGCTACCACCTTTTCATTATATTCTCTGTCGATAATTGTTCTCCACTGTTCAAAATTGTACTTGTTTAGTGGAATAGTCTGACCCTTTCTGGGAATTACAAGCGGTCCGTAATTATCCTCATTCCACGGCATTCCCTTTGGAAAGATTCTTGGTTCTGCAACACCTTTTGGAACAGGTTTCAAATAGTCACCCCAGCGACCCTTGTAATATTTAATAAATGGCGGCTTCCAAAACTCTTTCCCATTTACGAATACAACTTTATTAATTATTTCTATTGTATCACCTGGAGTACCGATACAGCGTTTCACGTAGTTTACTCCTAACTCATTTGGAAGGAGCTGATCTCTGTCTCCGGGATATTCAAAAACAACGATGTCCGTAGCTTGTGGTTCTTTAAAAGCTGGAAGCCGGAAGAATGGAAGCTCTATTTCCGTAAACGGGATATACTTGGGTGATGAAGATCCGTAAATGAATTTATTAACAAGAACAAAATCACCCACCAGAATTGTATCCTCCATTGAGCCGGTCGGAATCCGCGTGTTTTGTATGATAAAGGTGATTATGAAAAATGCAGCAATTGCAGCAAAAAAAAGCTGCCGGAAAAATTCAACTACTTTTTCCTGTAAAGTTTCCGGTTTCTTTCTTTCTTTCTTTTTCCAAAAAATAAATCTCTTTGTTGATTTCTCAGATTGGGCGGAAGTTTTTTTCTCATCCATAATTTATTTACTCAATAATTATCTTTAATGGTCCATCAAATTAAAAAACATTAACAATTTGAATTTAAAATATAATTGGTTCTTGATAAAAATAGTGTTAAAATTCAGACGAAGTGAAGATGATTTTGTTCACTACCTGTTCTTCTTATGTACTCAAACGGGTCCGTTTTGATTTAATTGTATTGAAATATCTTCTAATTTAAACAGAATCTCCCCTTTGACTTTTTCAAATTCAGCTTTTAGTTCTTCTTTAACAGGATGGGAAGGAGGAACTTCAACTTTTAAAGGATCTACAGGTTTACCGTTTAGAAAAAATCTGTAATCGAGATGAGGTCCGGTGGATAAGCCGGTACTTCCTACATATCCGATTACCTCTCCTTGCTTGACATTTGCCCCTCTTTTTATTCCCTTAGCAAATTTTGAAAGATGCAAATACATTGTTGTATAAACTGAATTGTGCCTTACTTTTATATACTTGCCGTTTCCATTACCGTAGCCTGCGTTTACAACAATGCCATCGCCGGTTGTCCTAACCGGAGTACCTATCGGAGCTGCGTAATCAACCCCTAGGTGAGGACGACGAATTTTTAAAACAGGGTGAAGCCGGCTTCTGCTGTAACGTGAACTGATTCTTCCAAACTCGAGCGGCGCTTTTAGAAATGCTTTTCTTAAACTGTTTCCCTCTTCATCAAAAAATTGATATACACTGTCCTGAACAAAAGGAATAGCGTAAAACTCTTTATTATTATGATTGAAATATGCACCAAGAATTTTTCCAATTCCTACAAATTTTGAACTGTCTTCTCCTTTGACTCCTTCAATATATTCCTCTTCATAAATAACTTTAAAGTGATCTCCTTTCTGCAAATGATAGAAATCTACCTGCCAAGCAAAAACCTGCGATAATTTTATTGCAAGCTCGGGCGATGCATTCGACTTCATCAATGCAACGTAAAGTGAATGTTCTATGTTTGCAGAGAGTGTGTTTGTAATTATGTTAATTTTTTTTATCCCTTCATATACTCTAATCGTATCGTTTAAATCAAACACAACGTAATCGGTAGGATTTTTCTCGTATACGAAATAGATCAGGTTATCAGTTGTGTCATCTGAAAAGAAGCTGTGATATATGTTGCCTGTCCTGATTTTACGAACATCAAAAACATCTTTTGTGTTTTCGACTATTTTTGCAACTTTAGAACCTGCAATCCCCTTTGAAAGTAAGATATCAGAGAGTGTTTCGTTTTTAAGTACTGAACTTGTTTGTTTTACTAAAGAATCGGAATAAAAACCATATTGATTTGGTTTCATCTCAAATCTTTCAACGGATTTTGATTCCGTCTCTTCATCTGGTGAAGCGATCCATCCCCACCAGATAATACTGAGTGCAAAGAGAACCAGACTGGAGTATAGTAATTTTAAAGATATTCCCTTATTTTTTTCTTCCTTCACAATTCCCGAATAATTTTAAAAAAAATAAATGGAAACATAGTGTTAAATAGACAAGAATTCAACATTCAGAATGAACTGAAATTAAATAGGGTGCTTTCCATGTTAATCTTTTATTGGAGATTATTTAATCTATTGGCAGTTATAGTTATCTTTAATTCTAGACGGAAATGAGTTTTTATTTCGATCATAAGATGTTAAAAAATAAAAAATTCGGCATCGTAATTAGTACATTACTTTTTGCTTCCATATTATTAATGGATGATTTTGACCCCTCTAAATCCCATTTAAATATCATGGCTGCAATTGCAGTACTGATGGCGGTATTATGGATTACAGAAGCAATACCTCTTTCAGTTACTTCACTTATACCATTAATTTTCTATCCTTTAACAGGAATACTTACTGCAGAAGAAATTGCAGCTTCTTACATTAACTCTATAATTTTTCTCTTTTTGGGGGGTTTTTTAATTGCAATATCTATGGAGGAATGGAATTTACATAAGCGAATTGCTTTAAAATTAATTACTCTTTTGGGAGGTAGTACAACTTCAATAGTTATTGGATTTATGATAGCCGGAGCATTTTTATCAATGTGGATATCGAACACAGCAACGGCATTAATGCTCTTGCCAATTGCACTTGCCATAATTTCAAAGTTGGAAGATCAGTTTGGTGAAAAACAAATACATAATTTTTCACTTGTACTTTTATTTTCCGTCGCTTACTCCTGCACACTTGGCGGATTATCAACTCTGATTGGCACACCGCCCAATCTGGTGCTTGTACAGACATTTAATATTTTATTTCCGGATGCCCCGAAGATTTCATTCAGCAGTTGGATGATGCTGGCTGTTCCTGTCTCAATCCTGATGCTATTTGCTGTAGGATTTTTACTAACCAAAGTTTTATTCAGGTTTGACAAACATGTTAAGCTTGATAAAAATTTTGTAAAGGAGGAATACGGCAAGCTTGGCAAAATATCGTTTGAAGAAAAATCAGTAAGCATAGTTTTTTGTATAACAGCATTACTCTGGATTTTTAGAAGCAATATAAATTTTGGAATATTTGAAATTCCCGGCTGGGCCAGTCTTCTTCCAACATCTGATTTTATTAACGATGGAACTGTAGCTATAACAATGGCATTTATTTTATTTCTCATCCCTGCTAAAAACAAAAGCCGGGCAATTTTAGATAATAATGCTTTTGTAAAGGTACCGTGGGGAATTATTCTGCTTTTTGGAGGTGGCTTTGCTTTAGCTAAAGGATTTTCATCAACAGGTCTTTCTAACTTTATTGGGGAACAGCTTTCAGGGCTTTCATCCTTTTCTCCCATTTTCATTGTTATCATTACTGCTGCCTTAATAAGTTTTTTAACCGAACTAACTTCCAATACTGCAACAACACAAATGATTCTGCCGATACTTGCTTCAGTTTCAATCGCGATGCAGTTAAATCCTTTGCTGCTTATGCTAACTGCAACATTATCTGCTTCGATGGCTTTCATGCTTCCTGTTGCAACACCTCCAAATACAATAATATTTGCGAGTAGCAGACTGAAAATATCTGAAATGGCAAAAACAGGATTTGCACTTAATATTTTAGGAGTAATTATTGTAAGCCTGTTAGTCTATTTCTTAGGCAGCTATATTTTTGACTTGAACACATTTCCAGTTTGGGCGGAAATAAAGTAAAATAATCACCCGATATGGGGGTTGATATTATCTTTTCTATTTGGTAATATCAATTAATAAAAATAACCTTCCATCAAAAAAATCTTGTGGAGAGATTTTTGAAAAAAATTTGGATTGCATCGCTTCTGCTTCTCTTTCTTATCTCGTGTCGGGAAGGAGTGATTGAACCAAATGTTCTTGTAGAAAATATAAATGATCCTGTTCAGCTTAACGAACGGAACTCCTATACTTTTTTGTTAAATGCAGATTCGTTTTCCATGGATTTAACGGTATCTCCCTTTATTAATTCTTCCAGGTCACGGATAAATGTTACATTAATCGATTACCAAACTGGCTATGCAAGAGTGAGCATTAAAGATTACAATAACCGCGAAAGATATTCCTATTTTGCAGCAGAAGATATTTCATACCATTCAGAAATTATTGATGGCTATGTCCCTGAGGCTGTAAGTATAAAAACAGAAAATTTCAGCGGAAAGATAAAAATTGAACTTAGAAAAACCCTTTAATATTATTCTTTATTCCAATCTTCCGGGATAAGTGAGTCTCTTACCCGCGTTTTCTTAATAATAAAAAAATTATTTTCAGTATCTTTCTCAGCCTATTTTACCTTTTTTATGTTTTTAAGGAATTATTAATGAATAAATTTGTGCAAAATAGTGTGTTTTTTCAAGTATCGGCGGAAAAAATTTCAGTTCCGGAGCGGACTGAAATTGAAGAAAAACACACATGGAATTTGAAAGATATTTATGCAAATGATGGTGAATGGGAAAATGATTTCAAATGGATTGAGGAAAAATTAAGTGAATACCAGAACTATAAAGGGAAATTAAATCAAAGTGCCGATGTGTTAGTTTCCTGCCTGAAATTTGACGACAGCATTGGAATTAAGCTTGAAAGGTTGTATCTCTATGCAATGCTATCAAAAGATAGTGACTTGAGAGTGAATAAATATCAATCATTGGATGACAGGATTAAGACTCTTTACTCTAAAGTCGGTGCCGCAAGTTCTTTTATACATCCGGAAATTCTTAAAATTCCCACTGATGAACTTTTACACATGATTAGTTCAAATAATGAACTTAAAGTTTATGAGCACAGCATAAAAAATTTAATAAGAATAAAAGATCATACTCTTTCAGATTCCGAAGAAAAAATTTTAGCACTTGCATCTGAACTTACTCAAACACCTTATAATGCATTTTCAATCTTTACAAATGCAGATCTTAAATTGCCTTTTATTGAAGATGAAAATGGGAATTCTGTTCAGCTATCACATGCCCGCTTTTATTCTGCAATGTATTCAAAAGATCGTGATTTCAGAGAAAGAAGCTTTAAAGGATATCTGGTAAGCTATAAAGAATATATAAATACATTAACTGCACTACTGAACGGAAATCTTAAAACAAATATATTCAATGCGCATGCAAGAAATTACAATTCTGCACTCGAAGCAGCGTTAGACAGGAACAATATTTCAATTTCAGTTTACGATAAATTAATTGATGCCGCAAATAAAAATCTTTCACCGCTTCATCGTTGGGCTTCCCTAAAAAGGAGACTTCTCGGCATAAATGATTTAAAACCATTCGATGTTTATGTTTCACTTTTCGATAGAGAACTTGAAAAAAAATATCCATACGAGCAATCGATTCGAATAGTTCTTGATTCATTAAAACTCATGGGAGATGATTATATTAATTCACTTAAGACTGCTTTTGAAAACCGATGGATTGATGTATACGAAACCAAGGCAAAAAAGAGCGGAGCCTATTCTTCAGGAACTACATTTGGTGTGCATCCTTATGTGCTTTTGAACTGGACTGACATGTTAAATGATGTGTTTACACTGGCTCATGAAATGGGGCATAATATGCATTCTTACTACACCGGAAAAACACAACCTTATCCGTATGCAAATTACTCAATATTTTTAGCAGAAGTTGCCTCTACATTCAATGAAGCACTCTTACTGGATTATTTGATAGACAACTCAAGGGAGAAAGAGCAAAAACTTTTTCTAATGGAAAAATATTTGAATAACATTACCTCCACTTTTTACAGGCAGGTGATGTTTGCCGAGTTTGAAAAAACAATATATTATAGAACTGAAAAAGGAGATGCATTAAATTCTGAGACACTCTGTAAATTATATAAGGATATATATCAGAAATATTGGGGACCGGAAATGAACGTAGTTGATGAAGAAAGCTACACATGGTCCAGGATCCCGCATTTTTATTACAATTTTTATGTATATCAGTACGCGACCGGTTTTGCTGCTTCTGAGGAATTGGTAAAAAAAGTAAAAGCAGAAGGGCAGACGGCAGTTGAAAATTATTTGAACTTCCTTAAAGCCGGCAGTTCAGATTATCCGCTAAACATTTTAAAAGCGGCAGGTGTAGATATGAATTCTGAAGAGCCTGTTCTCGCAGTCTCAGATAAAATGAATGCAATCTTAGATGAAATGGAAGAATTAATATAATAGGGGATTAACCAATGAAAATTTATAGCAAAAAAACGTTAAACGAATACCACCAGTCTTTAACCTATGATGATATAAGCTTAATTCCAACTGATGTTTCAAGAATAAAAACAAGAAAAGAAGTTAACACTTCTGTTGAATTTTTAACAAATAAACTTGCCCTGCCCTTAGTTTCAAGTCCTATGGAAAGTGTAACAGGAATTGAGATGGCTAAAGAACTTTCATCACTTGGCTGCCTTGGAATTGTGAACAGGTTCGATTCATCACTAAAAGAAATTATTGCGGATAAAAAAAATGGTGATTCAATAAAGGCCGTATCTATTGCCCTTAACTCCGATAGTAAAACAATTAATGAGCTTGCTGAAGCCGGATATATAATTTGTATAGATACGGCAAACGCAAATAATCTTGAAGTATTGAAGAAAACTGAAGAGATAAAAAACAATCATAATGTAAAAGTAATTGTTGGCAATATTGCACACGGTGCATCACTAAGACAGCTTGTAGATGCAGGTGCAGATGCAGTACGTGTTGGTATTGGCAGTGGAAGCGTTTGTACAACAAGCATACAGACCGGAATTGGAATCGGACAGGTATCTTCTTTACTTAATGTTTATTTTGCCCGGGAAGAGAAAAAACTTGACATTAAAATAATTGCAGATGGTGGAATTAAAGGTGCAGGTGATATTGCTAAAGCAATAGCTGTCGGAGCTGATGTGGTCATGGTAGGAAGACTTTTAGCCGGAACGAAAGAAACTCCCGGTGAAGTAATTCGCTATAACGATCAGTTATGGAAAAAGTATCGCGGCTCTGCTTCATTTGGAGTAAAAATGAAAAATGAATTTATCGAAGGTGAGGAAACAATGGTGTCATACAAGGGCGTTGTTAAGAATGTTATTAATGCTATTTCAGACGGATTGAAAAGTTCCATGAGCTATATGAACTGTCTTAATCTTGAAGAGTTAAGAGGTATTGATACATTTGCAATCCTAAGTAACTATTCGTATTTGGAAAGATTACCAAAACCTTAGCTCTTACTTGTAAAAAATAGAACCAGATATTTTGTAAATTTTGATCCTATTTGTCTACAATTATTTTAAAAAGGGTGAACAATGAGTAAAAAAAGACATACAAAAAGTATTCAGCTTTTAAATAAGGCAGTTGCTGATGAACTACTGGCTATTCATCAATATATGTATTTTCATTTCCATTGTGACGATCAGGGCTACGATCTTTTAGCGGGTTTATTCAAAAAAACTGCGATTGAAGAGATGACACACGTTGAGGTCTTATCTGAGAGAATTCTTTTTCTGAAAGGAGATGTTGAAATGAAAATTGTAGGCGATGTGCAAAAGTTTCATGATCCTAAGGAAATGGTAAAATGCGCTGCAGGCATGGAAGATGACAGTGCAAAAGAATATAACGAATGGGCAAACGAATGTGCGGCTAATGCAGATTCGGCAACTAAAAAAATATTTGAAGATCTTGTCGCGGATGAGGAACGACACTTCGATCAGTTTGATACTGAAATGGAGAATATGGAAAAGTTCGGTGAAAAGTATCTTGCACTGCAGTCAATTGAAAGAAGTAAAACGGTTTCGGCTCCTGCTGCCAAGTAAATTTCAGAAAAGAAAATAATATATTCTGCTAGTTGTGAAACTATCTAAATTGAATTCTTTTTAATCTTAATGAATTAGATACAACTGAAACAGAACTGAGTGACATTGCGAGAGCTGCGAAAATTGGATTTAATATTCCAAATGCCGCAAGCGGAACGCCTATCATATTATAAATAAATGCCCAAAAAAGATTTTGCTTAATTGTACGGATCGTTCTTTTTGATAAATTTATTGCATTTACCACACCGTTCAGGTCACCACTGATTAAAACAATATCAGCAGATTCAATAGCAACATCCGCACCCGTACCAATTGCAATTCCCACATCACTTTGAACAAGTGCGGGTGAATCATTTATTCCATCTCCTACCACCGCTACAATATCCCCCTGCCTTTGATATTCAGTAACTGAATTTATTTTTTGCCCGGGAAGAACTTCGGCTTTAAATTCATCCACTCCGACTTTTTCTGCAACATATTCTGCGGAAAATTTATTGTCACCTGTTAACATTACTGTTTTTAAATTAAGCAATTTTATTTTTCTAATAGATTCCTTCGCCCCAGTCTTAATCGGATCTTCAATTGCTATTATTCCTTTTAATTCATTTCTGATTGCAGCAAAAACAACTGTTTTTCCTGATTTTAAAAATTCATTTTCCTCTTTACTAAGATGTTCAGTTTTTACTGAATTCTGTTTCATCAATTGCTTATTTCCAATTAATATCTTAGTCCCATTTACCTTTCCGGTCAGACCAAATCCCGAGTAACTTTCAAAATCATCTATTGCGTAAGAATCCCGTAGCCTAATTTTAGAATATTCTACTACTGCTTTTGCAAGCGGATGTTCTGATCGCATTTCAAGCGAAGCGATTATTTTAATAAATTCATCTTCATTTATACCATTTACAACAACTGAATATACTTTTGGTTTTCCTTCAGTTATCGTTCCTGTTTTGTCGAAAATAACCGTTTTAATTTTGTGTCCTAGTTCAAGACTTTCACTGTTTTTGATTAGAATTCCGTTTTGAGCCCCCAAACCCGTACCGACGATTATCGCCGTGGGGGTAGCCAAACCTAAAGCACACGGGCAGGCGATTATTAAAACTGCCACAAAATTTAAAAGCGCCGTGTTAATTCCATCCCCTGATCCGAAAATTAACCACCAAAATAAAGTTGTAATTGCAATTAAAATGATAATTGGTACAAATATGGACGAGACCTTATCTGCCAGCTTTTGAATAGGAGCCTTTGAACCCTGTGCTTGTTCAACCATTCTAATTATTTGTCCCAGCATTGAATTATCACCGATTGCAGTAACTTCAAACTCGAAGCTTCCGTTTATATTAATTGTCCCACCAATTACTTTGGAGCCAATGTTTTTTTCAACCGGAATTGACTCACCTGTTATCATAGATTCATCAACTGAAGAAAATCCTCTTTTAATAATTCCATCGGCAGGAATTTTATCGCCTGGCTTTACTAATACAATATCGCTTATTACTAATTCCTCTAAATTAATTTTTCTCTGGTTTCCATTACGAATTACAATTGCTGTTTCAGGTTTTAATTCAATCAGATTTTTAATCGCTAAGCCTGTCCGGGATTTAGCACGGCTCTCGAGCCAATGTCCTAATAAAATGAGTGTGATGATTACTGCGGCGGTATCGAAATAAACATGGTTAGCATAGTTACCATTAGAAAATAAATTAGGAAATAGTGTCATCATAACACTGAACAGATAAGCTGATCCGGTTCCTATTGCGACCAGTGAATTCATATCTGCAGAGAAATGTTTTAGGTTCTGCCAAAAAATTTTGTAAAAGCTTTTTCCAGCAATGAAGACAACAGGTGTGGTTAGAATTAGAAGAATCTTATTTATTTCATCTGAATTTAACGGAACAATTTTATAAAATTCATCCCACATTGTTCCCATATTCAAAAACAGGATCGGAATTGAAAGTATTAGTGAAAGTAAAAAATTTTTCTTTAATTCTGTCTCGCGGACAGTTGCTGTATTTGTTAGATATATATCAGGTTTCGATCCTTTATCTTTTAAGAGGTTTTGTGATAAATTAATTTTATATCCAATATCCTCAACAACTTTTACTATCTCGTTAAAGTCTGCATGCGCAATATCAAGGTCAAAAGAAGCTTTTTCAGAAGCAAAATTAACCGATACATTTGATACACCCTCAGTATTTGTCAGAGCCTTTTCTACTCTGGCTACACAAGATGCACATGTCATTCCTTCCACTGGTGCTATAATGTGCTGAATCCCGTTTTCACTGCTCATTTTATAAATAATCTATCTTTTAGAAACTATTATTTTTTCAACTAATTACTTTATATCCGGCTTCCTTTATTGCATCCGCAACATCTTTTTCATTTACTTTCGATATATCGAATTCTACTTCCGCAGAGCCAATTTTGACATGAATTATTTTCAGATCAAGTTTTGAAAGTATTTTTTCGATGGCCATTACACAGTGTGCGCAGCTCATCCCCTCGATTCTAAATTCTTTTTTCATTTGTTTCTTTATTAATATGAATCTAATAATGTTTAAATAACTTTTCTAAACATAAACAAAAATAATGGCGGGGCCTTTACAGAATTTAATTTAAATGTTATAAATAATTTGGCTTATGTGATTTTGTCGAGGGATTTCCTTACAGGCTCCTTTAATTTTTTGAAGTCGGAAGGCTTCATACCAGTTACTTGTTTAAACTGATTTGATAAATGTTGAACGCTGCTGTACCCGTTGGAGTAAGCAATTTCGCTCAGTGTAAGTTCGTTATAAGCAAGAAGTTCCTTGACCCTTTCAATCTTTTGATGAATTATAAACTTTTCAATTGTTATACCTTCCTTCGATGAAAAAAGACTACTGAGATGACTGTAGTTTTTTCCGATTTCTCCGGAAAGATATTTGGAAAAATTTATTTTCCCGGTTTTTTGGTTCGGGTAATGTATTTTATTAATAATTAATACTTTTATTTTTTCTATGATTTTTGCATTTATATCATCAATTAATTCAAATCCATTATCGGAAAGAATATCTTCTATTTTTTTCATCGGGAAAGAATCACCATCCGTTTCAGCGATTACTTCGCCAAGCTTAATATTTTTTACCCTTAGTCCAAGTTTTGATAATTCTTCATCCACAACTTTAATGCAACGGTTGCATACCATATTTTTTATATATAATGTAATTTCCATTGAATTTAAACTCCACTATTCATCTTAAATTAACAAAAAGAAACAATATTTTGAGCCAGTATATTGTTTTTCGTCGTTTTGGAATGGGAATCGAATATTTTGGAGTGAAGCCGTAACTTACTATTTTAATTGATTTTACGGCTAAACTTTACTAACTTCACGTTCCAATTTTAATTGAAAAAAAATAATAAAATCAGTAGGTGAGAAATGACAAAGGCTGATATCGTAGATAGAGTTGCAGGTGGTACCGGGCTGACCAAGTTAGAAACCGAAGCCATTATAGAAGGATTCTTTAAAACTGTAATAGATGCACTTAAGGAAGGAAAGGGAATTGAAATAAGGGGTTTTGGAAGTTACAGGGTAAAAAGAAAAAATGCTCGTCAGGCGCGAAATCCAAAAACTGGTGAATCTGTTTTTGTACCAGAACATTATGTGCCAACTTTTAAATTCTCAAAGGAATTTAAAGACATCGTTAACCAGAGTATGATGGGCAAAGAAAAAAGCGGCGAAAATTGATGAAAAACTTCTGCGGCGAATGTGGCTTTAGGCTTGATCAGGAATTCAAATTTTGTCCTAACTGTGGGAACGAATTAGCTTCTGGGAGCAATTCTGACAAAATTACAATCATTTCAAAATCTGAAAAGTATATAGTATGTGAAAATTGCGGAGAAGATAATTTAGCTACTAATGTTGACTGTTCGGGCTGTGGTGCAAAGTTAAAGGGAAGCATAGTTGAAGGAGGAGTAGCAAAAATTGGTAATCAGAAAAAAACTAAGACTAGGCAACGTAAGAATAAAAAAGTAGCCAAAGAAAAGGTACTAGCAAAACAGGAAAAAATTTTAAATAATAAGAAAATCTTATTCATATCATCATTTGTAATAGCAATTATAGTTGTTTTGTTAGTTGTTACAGGTGTAATCGATTCGGGTATAAATCAGAGTCAGCAGTTGACCAGTAATGATGAAGGATCCGGAGTTAATCTCTCTAATCTGAATGAAATTACAGAGCTTGAAAATACCGTAAAGGCAAATCCTGATGATATAACTTCAATGATAAAATTAGCTAATTTGCTTCAAGATTCAGGCTTATATGATAGAGCGATTGTTTATTATAAAAAATACTTAGAAAAGAATCCATCTGATTCTAACGCAAGAGTTGATATGGGTATCTGTTTTTACAATGTGAATGATTTGGGATCTGCAATTGCAGAAATGGAAACTGCTTTACAATATCAGCCGAATCATCAATTAGGACATTTAAATCTGGGAATTGTAAATTTAACCGCCGGAAACGTTGATGTATCAAAGGAATGGTTTAGAAAGACAATTGAAATTGATCCAAACTCCCAGGCAGGCATTCGAGCACAGGAATTATTGCAATCACATTAAATAAATTATTAATTAGGAGAAAATATGCCCAGCGGCAAAAAACGCAAACGTCATAAAATGTCAACGCATAAACGAAAGAAAAGACTGAGAAAAAACAGACATAAAAAGAAATTACGTTAATACTTATCTGTTAATTTTTTTGCTATCTCTTTAGAATTAATTTGATAGCTGTCTTAAAGCTGGTGTAGTTTAGCTGGTAATTCTACCCGCCGATGATTTAAAGCCGAAATAGCTCAATTGGTAGAGCAGCGGTATCGTAAACCGCAGGTTGTGGGTTCGAGTCCCATTTTCGGCTCTCTGTTGGCAGGAAGAGTAATCAGTTGTTTATTTCAAAAATGATCCGTCCCCCAAAAAGAGATCCAATTGTTAAATCAGGATTAAACGAATTACAAATAAAATGTGGATTTCGTTCTAATCCATCATCCAACCTCTTTCATCATCTATTATACCTTCTTCTTCAAAACGTCTCTTAATTTTTTTTGTAAATTTGTATTTAAGATTTTTCATAAAAATTTTGGATGCTTTTGTATAATCGTTGCTGATACTATCTTTAAGAGTAACAAATTTAGAAATGGCCACTATATTTGAATCGTTAATTCCGCCACCGGATTTAATAGATGCAGCAAAAATTTTAACTTCATCTGCTGTGAAGTATTTACTATAAACATCAGAAATTAAGATAAAGAAGTCACCATTGGGTGAAACAGCATCTTCAACGTACTTTACTATTTCCTCTCTGATAATCCTTTCCATTTGTAAGTTTACCTCGGGAAATTCTTTGTGCATACTACGCATCAATGAATCCATATCGTGCGTAATGAATTCTGAAACTTTATCTGAAATATACAATGCATCTAACAATTCAATTATTGCAGATTCCATTGGAGTCAGGGAAGTGTCCTGCTGGGAGTTAACAATATTAGGGGAGAGAAGGACAGAAAAGATGATAAGAATTACACTTTTCATTATTTAAACCCTTATGAGAATTCTTATAATGTAAAATAGCAATAAAATTTTTAATCGGAGAAATCCGGGCAATAATTTTTTCGAAACCAGGAGGTTCTGCTGAAGGGGTATGCAATCGATATAGAAATTATTAAATGAACAATTTTGTGACGATCAACAAAATATTCTTCGACTATAATTTAAATTCATAGGTTACCGGCTGATCGTACCAAAGTTGTTCAGTCTTTGAAATAGGTGCTTCTTTCTAAAATTGAAATTCTAACCTCTTATATAAATCTGTTACCAATTATAATTATAAAAATGTATTCCAAAGGATGAAAACCTATATTCAATATGATATAAGAGTAAATTATTTTGTTATTCCCACTATCAGGAAGAGACTATGCAAAAGTGTATGCTTATAATCACCGCCATATATCTAATCTTCACAATACCATTTTACTCTTACAATAGATTAGAACCCGAACACATTAAATATGAAATTGACCTAACTAAATCAGAAGAGGATCTGTTTTACGTTACTTACTATCCAGGTAGGCTTAGTATTGAAGATCAATATTTGGACTTCGTTGCATTTGCTCCGGGAGTACATCAAGTACTAGACTACGGGAGGTTTGTTAAGTCGCTAACGGTTTATGATGAAAACGGTGAAATTATTCCGACAGAAAGGAAATCTACAAATAGATGGTCTATATTAAATCCAGAAAACGTATATAAAATAGTCTACATAGTTGAAGATTCATTTGATTCTAATGCAGAGGGGAATAAAATTTATCCAATGAGCGGAACGGGTATAGAAAATGAATTTGTTATTATAAATACATTTGGCGTTTTAGGATATTTTAGCGGTTTATTGAATGCACCAATTAAATTAAGTATTGATTATGACCCTGAGTGGGAAATAGGTACGGCTCTGGATAAAGAGGGAGATTATTATATAGCAGATTCGTACTATCATCTTGCAGATTCGCCAATATTATTAGGTAATCTCTCTACTGCATCGGCAATGATAGGTGATATTAAAATCGATGTATTTATGTATTCAGAAAATGACACAATCAGTGCAGATACAGTTCTTCATTTAGCTGAGGATGTATTAAATGCTGCAATAGATTTTGCAATGTTTACACCAGTTAACCGTTACTCATTTTTAATGTACTTCCTGAGTGATTCAACATATGAGAGAAACGGAATGAACGCTAGCGGTGCATTAGAGCACTCCTATAGTTCTACTTATGCTGGTCTTGCTAAGCCTGAATATCTATACATATTAAGGGATGCGATGGCTCACGAATTTATGCATATACTGACTCCTCTAAATTTAAGAAGTGAAATACTTGCGAACTTTGATTATTCTAAACCCAGCTCAGAAGATTTGCACGTATGGTTATACGAAGGTGTAACGGAATGGGTGTCCAAAATTATGTTATTAAGAAGCGGAGTGGAAGATATAGATTCTCACCTATCAACTATATCAAGAAAAATAAATATTTCAGAATCGTTTGACTCAACTTATAGTCTGACACGAATAAGTCAGGACTGGTCGACTGAGGAGGGTAACAAGCAGTATTCAAATATATATTTTAAGGGTGCATTAGTTGCCGAACTATTGGATATTAAGTTATTAGAACTTTCAGGAGGAGAAAAGGGATTGAGGGAAGTATACTTGGAGTTGATTAAGAAATATGGAAGAGATAAACCTTTTGAAAACGACACGTTCTTTGATGTATTAGTTGGGATGACATATCCGGAAATTGGTCAATTTATTAATAATTACATTTTAGGGACATCTCCATTACCGTATGAAGAATATTTTCATAAACTTGGAATTGAATACATATTCAGCCAACCCTCACAAGATAAAGCACCAATATTTGGTATTCATTTAGGATCATTTGATGGTGAGCAGTTCTCTATCAATGGTTTTTCAAGGGAGCATAAGAATTTTGGTTTAAAGAAAGGCGATGTAATTATTGAAGTATTTGGTGAACGAGTAACTCGGGGAAATTCAAATGAGATCTTGGAAAGAAAAAACAAAATGAAACCCGGCGATACTTATGAAATTACTGTAAAACGGGGGAATGAAGAATTAACTTTCACTGGTTCACTCTTTGAAAAAATTGATTATCATAATTTCCAAGTGGATGAAAACTGTTCTGATGAGCAAAAGAAACTTAGAGATTTATGGAGTAATTATTTGTCTATTAATTACTGATTTTAGATAGAAAACTTTGTTAAAAGTCATCAGCATATTTTTTGTGGATTTCAATTACGGATATTTTACGAGATGATTCTTGTTTATCATCAAATCAATATCCTCAGTGAGCAGTTTGCTCTTCCTAACCTAGAATTTAATAGAATCCATCAAATAAATTATCATTCTCAGCTGATGAGAAATTAATTGCACAATTGAGATAAATAATCAAAATCAAAATTAATCCATCTGACACCGTATCAGTGGATTTATTACTTGCCAATCAGCAAATTTATTTTTCTTGTCTCTATCAATAAATATTAGCAATTTAAACCTGTTAATTTCTGTTTCCAACTCATTTATGATATGACTATAAAAGTTCATATCGTCCACTACTGTATAATCTGCTTTCTTTTTTCTATTAATACCAACATTTTTTCGCAATATGGGGATATAGGATTTGAGCTTCTTTCCGTTGAAGAAGGACTTACAGACGCAACAATTCACTGCATAACTCAAGATAGTAAAGGATTTCTTTGGATTGGTACCGAAGGTGGTTTGTTTAGATATGATGGCTACAAATTCAAGGTGTTTCAAAATAAACCTGAAAATCCTTATAGTTTAAGTAATAATAATATACACGCTCTCTATGCAGATAGTAGTAAGGATCTATGGATTGGTACTTATGGCGGAGGACTTAATAATTTTGATTTGATGAAGGAGATATTTACTCGTTACATGCACCAAACAGAGGATATAACTAGCATAAGTGATAATGAGATTGTTTCCATAATAAAAGATAGAGAAGGGTATTTATGGATTGGTACATACGGTGGGGGACTAAATAAAGTTGATCTGAACGCAAAGACCGGTTCTCATTTAACTTTTATTCGTTATAACCATAATATTAATAATCCGTCCAGTATTGCAGGCGATGAAGTCTATACAATTTGTGAGGATAAATCTGGTGTCATCTGGATTGGAACAAACAATGGATTAAGCAGATATTTAATAGGTGGAGATAATTTTATTAACTACAGACGCAATACTGATAATCCTAATAGCTTGAGTAATAATAAGATCCATTCAATAATTGAAGACAGTGCTTCGGAACTTTGGATCGGAACGTACGGTGGAGGTTTAAATAAATTAATTCACGATAAAACTGATGATTCCATATTTTTCTTGCATTATAAAAATGATCCGAATGATCCAGTTACAATTAATGATAATAATGTATTCACAATGTTCGAAGATTCGAAAGGTCTGCTTTGGATTGGGACTTTAAGCGGAGGCCTTAATATATTTAATACTAAGAGCACCTCATTCACAAATTATAAATATGATGTAAATGATCCGTCCGCTTTGAGTAGCAACCTTATTTATTCAATCTTTGAAGATAACTCTGGCATTATTTGGGTCGGTCCTCATAGTGGTAATGGTATTCATAAATTTGATCCCTTAAAAGAACAATTCAACAACGATAGTTATTATATTCAAAAACCAGTGGATCTAAGTATAAAAAATGTATTCCCCCTTTGCGAAGATGATTCTGGTATTTTATGGATTGGAACATATGATGGACTTTACAGAGTCGATTGTAATAATGGTTCATTTATAAAATATATCAATGATCCAAATAATCCAACGAGTCTAAGCAATGATAGGATAGTAACAATTTGTGAAGATGCTTCAAACAAGCTGTGGATTGGGACACTCGGTGGTGGAATTAACAAATTTGATAAGGAAAAAGAAAAATTTGTATCCTATCGCTACGATCCTAATAATGTCCGAAGTATAAGCAATGATATGGTCTTAGCGACTTATATAGACCCTTTGGGACTAATTTGGATTGGAACCTATGGTGGTGGTTTAAATATCTTTGATCCAAAAGATGAATCAGTTCTTCATTTTAAGCACGATCCTGAAGACTCTACAACATTGAGCGATAATAGAATCAATTCAATTTTTGAAGATCGGAATGGCAATATCTGGATCGGTACGTGGAGTGGTGGATTGAATAGATTCGATAGACAAACAAAACTATTCACTCACTATACTAATGATCCATATGATCCAACAAGTATCAGTATTAATTATGTGTACTCAATATATGAAGATTCTGCTGGTTTTCTATGGATAGGGACAAACAATGGAGGACTTAACAGGTTTGATTATAATAAAGGAGTTTTTAAGAGTTATAGAATGTCTGATGGATTACCAAGTGAAACAGTATACGGATTATTGGAAGATGATAATGGTCATTTTTGGTTGAGTACTAAAAATGGATTGAGCAAGTTCGATCCGATTACCGGGGAAGTTAGAAATTATGATATGAAGGATGGCTTAACCGATAATGAGTTTAATTATAAATCTTATTGTAAAACTAAAAGCGGTTATTTTATTTTTGGGGGCACAAATGGATTGAATATCTTTCATCCTGATAGCTTAATTGATAATACGCATATCCCCCCTGTTGTCATCACTGATTTTCAATTATTTAATGAGACTGTTCCCACTGGATTTGACGAAAAAAGAGATCGCACTATTCTTAACACTTCTATAGCAGAGACAGATGAGCTGGAATTAAAATATGATGAAAATATTTTCTCCTTTGAATTTGCAGCACTTGATTTCCACGCACCTGAGAAAAATAAATATGCATACATTATGGAAGGATTTGAAGAGAATTGGAATTATACCAATGCGGACAGAAGATTTGTAACATATACTAATTTGGATCCGGGAGAATATACATTCAGAGTAAATGCTTCAAACAATCACGGTGTTTGGAATGAGGAAGGTGCATCGATAAAGATAATTATTCTTCCTCCCTGGTGGGCTACAACTTACGCATACCTGTTTTATGTTTTATTAATTATTGGTACAATTTACCTTGTTTGGAGAATGCAGTTAAAGAGAGTTAAAATTAAGCACGAATATGAAATGAGCAAATTTGAAGCAGAAAAAATGCACGAAGTGGATGAAATGAAAAACAGGTTTTTTGCAAATCTCTCACACGAATTCAGGACTCCGCTTACATTGATTTTTGGACCTGCGAAAGATATTGAAGAAAAATGTAAGGATAACGAGGCTAAACATAGTGCAGGAATTATTAAAAGAAATGCCGGAAGATTGTACGCTTTAGTTAACCAGTTATTAGACATATCTAAGCTTGAAGCAGGTAAGATGAAGCTCGAAGCAATTGAAGAGAACATTATTCCAATTCTGAAAGGGTATGTTTTGTCATTTTCTTCACTGGCAGAAAGAAAAAAAATCAAATTGAATTTCGATACAGCTGAGGATAGTCTTAATGTTTATATAGATAGAGACAAAGTTGAAAAGATAATCAGCAACGTATTATCAAATGCATTTAAATTCACACCAAATGAAGGTAGAATTGATGTAAAAATAGAGAAACTAAATAACTGGGTGGAAATAGGAATTACTGATAATGGAATTGGAATAGCTCAAGATAGACTGGATAGGATATTCGATCGTTTCCATCAGGTTGATGGAAGTCATACAAGAGAAAGCGAAGGAACAGGTATTGGACTATCACTAACAAAAGAACTTGTAGAACTGCACAAGGGTAAAATTGAAGTTGAAAGTGAGTACGGTAAAGGATCAACATTCAAGATTTTACTTCCCCTGGGTAAAGACCATCTAAAACCTGAAGAGATTGTAGAGAAAGAAGTCTCTGATGAAATACAAGTAACTACAGAGGAAGCTGAAATTATTTCTGAAGAGGAAAAATCAAAAGCGAGATCAGATATAGATGTACTATTAGACACAAACAAACCATTACTCCTAGTAGTAGAAGACAACACAGATGTAAGAAGTTATATAATAAGTCATCTTGAGGAGGATTATAGAATACAGGAAGCAGTAGATGGGAAAGATGGACTTGATCAAGCAATGAAAAATATACCAGATCTGATAATAAGTGATGTAATGATGCCAAAGATGGATGGATTTGAGTTGTGCGAGAAATTAAAAACAGACGAGAGAACAAGTCACATTCCTATAATTATGCTAACGGCAAAAGCCACGAGTAAGGACAAGATAGAAGGGTATGAAACCGGAGCAGATGATTATATAATGAAGCCTTTTGATGCTGAGGAGCTTAAAGCAAGAATAAAAAATCTAATCGAACAGAGAAGAAAGTTACAAGAGCATTTTAAAAAAGAAGGACTATTAAAAATTGATGA